>OWIY01001131.1_pt1 | contig 9738 bp, 8 predicted proteins | sample 1732841 | NCBI WGS metagenome assembly OWIY01 (sample SAMN05065760, study PRJEB22554) | human gut metagenome | biome: ENVO:2100002; feature: ENVO:00000062; material: ENVO:00002003 | host: Homo sapiens | place: USA | reverse complement strand
TCTACACTTATGCGATCGTCGGCAGCGTCAGATGTGTATAAGAGACAGACTTTCGAAAACACGGTCCTGGGGCTTACTATGGACAGAACTGAGGCTGGGGATGGCAAAAAAACTGTTTGGAATTATGCCGGACGGCACGGCTGTGGACCAATATACGCTGACTTGCGGGGAGATGTCGTGTGAGATCATTACTTATGGCGGTGCACTGCGGTCTTTACGTGTTCCGGACCGAAACGGGACGCTCGTAGATGTGGTACTTGGATTTGATTATCTGAGGGACTATCTGGTTCAAGATAAATACATCGGCGCGCTGATCGGCCGTTATGCCAATCGAATCGGCGGCAGTACATTCAGCTTAAATGGGACCAGGTATTTCCTGGCGGCAAATGATGGCGCAAATCATCTCCACGGCGGGCTGCGCGGCTTTGACAAACAGGTGTGGAATGCGGCAGGTGCTTCTGAGGATACCCTGGTGCTGACTCTGAACAGTCCTGATGGTCAGGAAGGATATCCGGGAAATCTGGATGTGCAAGTCACATATCGGCTGGAAGCGCACAGCTTGACGATCCGCTATCGGGCCGTGTGCGACCTCGACACTCCATGTAATTTGACAAATCATACATATTTTAATTTAGGGGGACATCACTCCGGACCAGTAACGTCACAGGTCATACAGCTTTTCGCGGATTGCTATATCCCCACGGATGAGGAGTCGATTCCGATGGGCGTAATTGAGCCTGTGGAGGGGACGCCTATGGATCTGCGCCAACCTACAAGGATCGGTGCGCAAATTGACGGGGCGTTTTCGCAGCTGGTGTTTGCGGGCGGCTATGACCACAACTGGATCACAGCGGATCAAGAAGGGAGCCTCCATCCTGCTGCACAGGCATTCTCTCCGGCAACTGGAATCTCAATGGAAGTGTTTTCGACTCTGCCGGGGATTCAATTCTATTCAGGAAACTATCTGGATGGATGCCCTGTTGGAAAAGAAGGCGCGTCGTATGCCAGACGATGGGGATTTTGCTTGGAAACACAGATGTTCCCAGATACGCCCAACCGCCCGGAATTCCCGTCCTGCGTATTGAGGGCTGGAGAAGTCTGGGAGCATACCAGTGTATTTAAATTTGGCATCGTGTGAGGTTTTGAGAAGCAAACAGCACCGGGAGATTCCCTGTCCGTCTATCTGTGGAAATGGTCCATGAAGAGATGCCGGAATAGACTATATACATTCGGGGGCGATCATATGAGTGAAAAATCCAAGGTTTATTTTGCAGATTTCCGATGCTTTCCCATGCGGGAGAATCTTCCTCAGAGGCTGGCGCGCCTCATCATGACAGCCGGTTTCGGTTCCATAGATATGGATAACAAATATGTCGCAATCAAGATGCACTTTGGCGAACCGGGGAATCAGGCATATCTGCGGCCCAACTGGGCCAGAGTGGTGGCAGATCTGGTGAAGAATCAGGGCGGGAAGCCTTTTTTGACGGACTGCAATACGCTGTATGTGGGCGGGCGAAAGAACGCTTTGGACCATATCGAGTCCGCATACCAGAATGGTTTCAATCCATACAACACCGGCTGCCACATCCTTATTGCCGACGGGCTGAAGGGCAGCGACGATGTAGAGGTTCCGGTGAGTGGCGGTGAGTATGTGAAGACCGCAAAAATTGGCCGGGCTGTGATGGACGCCGATGTATTTGTTTCCCTTACCCACTTTAAGGGTCATGAACAGGCGGGCATGGGCGGCACGCTGAAAAATATTGGCATGGGTTGCGGCTCTCGGGCTGGGAAAATGGAGATGCATAGCTCCGGCAAGCCTGTTGTGAAGCGGGAGAAGTGTGTGGGCTGTCGCGCCTGCGCTATAATCTGCGCCCACGGCGCACCCCAGTTTGACGAGGAGGGCAAGGCGGATATTGATATCAACCAATGCGCGGGATGTGGCCGGTGCTTGACCATCTGCCCTAAAGACGCTATTGCCGCTAGGAACGATGCGGCTCCTGCTATCCTCAACAAAAAGATGGCTGAGTATAGCAAGGCAGTTGTAAATGGCCGTCCCTGTTTCCACATCTCTTTGGTCATCGATGTGTCTCCTCACTGTGACTGCCACAGCGAGAACGATGTGCCCCTGGTGCCAAATGTGGGCATGTTTGCATCCTTTGATCCTGTAGCTCTGGACCAGGCCTGCGCCGATGCGGTTGTGGCGCAGCCTGCCCTGCCTGGGTCTATGCTGTTCGATGAAGCCTGCGCCTGTAATAAAGGGGATCATTTCAAACGCTCCCATCCAAACTCCGATTGGAACGTCTGCCTGGAGCACGCAGAAAAGCTGGGCCTCGGCCGCCGAGCGTATAAATTGGTGAGAATCTGACCCTTCAAGCAAGAAAACTAATAAATAGGTAGGCGTATATGTGGCAAGAGACGAAAGGTAAACTGTGACAAGTGTTGGAGCTCACAATCAACAAGCATGAGCTGGAAGATGCAGACTTTCTAATATGGAAAATGGACAGGAAGCATTTTCCACGAAAAACCACCGGTCATTTTCTTATGTGAATGACCGGTGGTTTCAATATAGAGTTGTGATTTTTACAGCGGGACGCTTTCAGTAAAAATTTGTTCGAGAGGCTCGGTTGCGCACTGAGCAGTTGGATGCAGCAGGTCTGCCTCTATATCACACCGCCTTTGCAGGGCGGGCAAGGAACTGCTTTACCGATCAGCCACCGAAACTTCGCTGCGTATGATATGGATGCCGTCATTTTCCGTCTGCTCAGTAATGAAAGCTCTCCATACGGGTAGAGGCCAGCGCACTGCGCAGCATTTCACATTCCCGTTTGCCCATGTCAACACCTTCAAAGGCTGGACTCTAAGTGTTATATAGTTTCTTATGCTTTTAGGCGTTTAAAAGACGTACTTTGTGCAAGGGGGGGGGCTGACCGGCATCTCGCCCCATAACAGGAAAAAACGGGGTGGAAGTGAGAGAAGACAAGAGCTGGTTTGTACGGCATTCCTTGAGAGGAACGTCTACCAAATGGTTGGAAGACATCGATTTTAGCAGCTGGCTCCTCTTTGCACACAAGTTTTACAAATTTGCATGTGAATTTTAATGATTGCTTGTCAATACAGGCATTGAGATCGACCCACGTATGCCTGTCTCAAAGAATTGATCTCAGCTTCCATCTTCTGAATGCACTGCATAATACCTTTAGAGGGCGGGACTGTGTCAAGCAGCATACCTTGCATGTGGGCATAGTCCGCCTGCAGAACATTCGTGCACTCCTCCGGTGGAAGAAGACGCCTAGTTCCGGGCTTTGCCAAATCATAGTGGGCCTTTTCTGTAGGATACAACCATCCTTAAATACACCACACACGCCAGCGACTCCAAGATCTGCATAGCTGCCGCTTTGATTGGGGACCTATCTATACAATACAGGCCAAATAGTGACGAGAATATCCGGGCGGGAATCTTCCGTGTCAGCATACTGATCTCCAGACGCACCATAAGCAGAATAGAGGTTTCGCTAAAGAGTCTCGGGCATGTAACATTTACAGCTTGCAGATCGTCTTCATCAACACAGAGGGAAAATCCTCCATCAAACACCGCACAAGGACTTCCGTCTCCTCAGAACAACTGATTCCGCAGGAATGTCTCTGTTTCAGCGCTCAACGCCTTATTGAGCTTGTCCGGCCGTTTTTTGGGCAAACCCGCCCAAAGGGTTATCCTTGGCTGACTCTAAAAGCCTCTAGTCCAAGACCAAGCCAATATCTTTGGAAAAGCAGTGGATAAGGTCAAAGTACTTGGACCGGCTCGTGCCCCCCTTGAAGGGGCCGGTTGCTTGGCCCAAGGACTGCTACGAAACACATAGTCCATGTCCCGCGGCCTCAGAAAATCCTTTTCAACGGCACCTTCACGCAAAGGCATCTGGCGGTGGTATTGTGGAAAAGGTTACTCTTTCCTCTCTTAGAAATTCTGCGATTGCATTCACGGCTTATCCTTCTTTTCCGTGATTGCCTTCATAACTTCAAAGATCCGGACCGTACTGTGTTGGGCTTCTACAAGGAGGTCGGGCATGATTTTAGCTGTGGGGAATCTTTTGCGAAGCGTGTGGATGATTTTATCATCCACAGCATCTTTGCCGCCTGCTTCGTATTCCTGGAGCAGTTTGCTGAACCGTGGACAAGCATAGGCACAGCGAATGATCCGACAGATCTTACCTTTTCCGTCGATCAGGAAAGGTTTTTGACCAATATCTCAACAATGGCGGAAGCTCCGGTTCTAGCATGGTCCCTGAGATAAAGAATCCCATTTTTTCATCTTTGTGTTTATCACCGATTTCTGCTGCCGATTATTAATCATTGCTTCCCATTTTGAACAGCGATAAAATGATTCACCGCTCGGTTTTATCGATTGCTTTGTAAATGTACGCGGTAAAATTGTTTGCTCTAGCTGCAGTTCCGCGACTGATGGCCCTATTCCTTGATTCGGCCTAGCATCTCCTGAGCCGCTTTCTGCCGGTATATTTCGGAGCATATCAAGCAAACTAAGAATTACCACGAAAAAGGAGCGGTAGATATGTTTAAGCATGAAAAGCAGTTATTCCATCCGGTGGCCGTGGAGCGGCCGAATCCCCAGTATGCAGCATTGCTGCAGGAGCAGCTGGGAGGCGGCAACGGTGAGCTGAAAGCGGCTATGCAGTATCTGTCCCAGAGCTTCCGCATCAAGGACCAGAAGATCAAGGACCTGTTTCTGGATATCGCAGCAGAGGAACTGGGACACATGGAAATGGTGGCCCAGACCATTAATCTGCTCAACGGCCACGATGTAGATGCAGATCAGGTCAAGGCGGGCGAGATCCAGAGCCATGTGATCTTGGGCCTGAACCCCGGCTTAATCAATGCCTCCGGCTATTCCTGGACCGGCGATTATGTGACCGTGACCGGCGATCTGTGTGCGGACCTGCTCAGCAACATCGCTTCTGAGCAGCGGGCCAAGGTGGTCTATGAATACCTGTACCGCCAGATCGACGACAAGAAGGTCCGTGAAACCATCGACTTCCTGCTCAACCGGGAGGAGGCTCACAACCAGATGTTCCGGGATGCCTTCAACGAGGTGCAGGACAGTGGCTCCAACCGGGATTTTGGTACGACCAAGGCGGCGAAAATGTATTTCTCCCTCTCCAATCCCGGCCCCAATACCTTTGCTGGAAACGAGGTCTCCGCACCTAAGTTCGATTGATAGAATAAGAGAAACGACCCTACCCAATCTGAACAAGTTTGTAGGACTTATCAGATTAGGTAGGGCTGTTTTATGTGCGAAATCCTTGCAGCACAAGCTTTTTTGAGGAAAGGTATTCGAAAGTAAAATGTGACATAAAAATGGGAACAGTTCAAATTCTGGCTGCAAGCAGTCTGATTTTCTAAGTCTGAACCTCTGTGTCTCACGGCCATCAGCTCCTTACGGAAATCCATCGGCCTTTTGCAAAGTCAAACAAAATCCGCAGTCACTGTGAAAAATGAATCCTGTCTCTGGCTTACGCAACTCATACGCCATTTTGTAATGTAGCCGTAATGAGCTGCGTGCTGTTTTTCGGGAAACTTTGTGCGCGATCACTTTACGGGAAAATAGCTCCAAGATCACGCAGATATAAAGATATCGATTCTCTATACTTAAAACAGGCCACATCACTGGCCCGGATTTGATTGCTTGTCTGCTGAAAATTGCTGACGGAGGGTATTTTCTTCTCCTCCGGTTCTCGCAGTTTCAAACTCTGGATAACCCCATCTCCCGCATCAGGTCAGCGCCAAATTTGGCGCCGACCTGATGCCCGCGCCGTGCGAGAATCATCCAAATCTTTTCAGCGCCAAGTACCTGCCGATATTCAGCAAAGACCTCACAGATCAGAAGGCGGTATTCCTCCCTGCGTTTCTCAAACTGGGCATTCGCTCGTTTGTTGCGAAGAATGTGATTGCAGAGTGTGCCGCGTGGTATCTCCAATGCTTCGCAGAGAGTATGGACATCGTCTTGCCCACAGGCAATGCCCCTCTTTTTCCAGGTCCAACGCCTGGAAGGGCCTCCGCGATTTTGATATTCATAACACAAGGCGTAAAGTGCTATTCCGCCGAGATACCGCCCCTTGACAGAATACTTGTACGTACGGTGCAGAACGCCGATTCCTGATGAAAGGCCCCTCACCCATTCTGCGCGTCGATCTGTTCTTTCAGCTCATTCAGATATACCCACCGCTCCGTCTTTTCCTCCAGAGCGGCCTCCAGCTCCGCCTGACGGGCCTGGAGCTCCTGGAGCTTCACATAGTCGCTGCCGCAGCTCTCCTGCTCCGTCTGGCACGCGGTGATCTGAGCCTCCAGCTCCGCCAGGTCCGCGTCGATGGTCTCAAATTCCCGCTGCTCCTTGAAGGTGAATTTCAGTTTCCGTTCCCGGGGACGCTCTGCTGCGGGCTTGGGCTTTTCCGCCTTGGGAGAGAGGGCCTCTTCCGCCCGGCGCTTGGCCTGCCAGTCCGTCCAGTTGCCGGTGAACCGGTGGATCTCCCCGTCTCCCCGGACCTCGAAGATGGACTCCGCCAGCTTGTCCAGGAAGAACCGGTCATGGGATACCGCCAGAATGGGGCCGGGGAAGCCCAGGAGATAGTCCTCCAAAATGGAGAGGGTGGTCACGTCCAGGTCGTTGGTGGGCTCGTCCAACAGCAGCACGTTGGGGGCTTCCATCAGCACGGACAGCAGATACAGCCGCCGCCGCTCCCCGCCGGAGAGCCGCCCGATGGGCACAGACTGAAGATCACCGGGGAAGAGGAACCGCTCCATCATCTGGTTGGCGGAGAAGGTGCCCTCATCGGTCCTGACCTCATCGGCGATGTCGTGGATAAAGTCGTAGACCCGCTGGTTCAGGTCCAGCTCTCGTCCCTCCTGGGAGAAGTGGCCGATCTTCACGGTGGCGCCCACCTCCACCGTGCCGCTGTCCGGTGCCAGTTCGCCTGCCATCAGGTGGAGCAGGGTGGACTTCCCGGCGCCGTTGCGGCCCACGATGCCGATGCGGTCACCGCGCAGCAGGTTGTAGGAGAAGCGGCTGACGATGGGACGGCCGTCAAAGGCCTTGGACACATCCCGCAGCTCGATGATCTTCTTCCCCAGGCGGCTGGAGGCCGCCGCCATCTGCACGGCCTCGTCCGTTTCCGGTGCCTCCTGGTTCAGCAGGGCCTCGTACCGCTGGATCCGCTCTTTGGACTTGGTGGTCCGGGCCTTGCAGCCCCGCATGATCCACTCCCGCTCCACCCGGAGGATAGACTGGCGCTTGCGCTCACTGGCCTCCACCATCTCTGCCCGCTGCTCCCGCAGCTCCAGGTACTTGGAGTAGTTGGCCTCATAGTGGTACAGCTTCCCCCGGGAGAGCTCCGTGATGTGGTTCACCACCCGCTCCAGGAAGTACCGGTCATGGGTCACCATGACCAGGCCGCCCTTGAACCGGCGGAGCCAGTCCTCCAGCCAGGCTACCATCTCGCTGTCCAAGTGGTTGGTGGGCTCGTCCAGAATCAGCACGTCCGCCGGGTGGATCAGGGCCGCCGCCAGGGCCACCCGCTTCCGCTGGCCGCCGGAGAGTGTCCCCACCTTCTGGGCAAAGTCTGTGATCCCCAGCCGGTTCAGCATGGCCTTGGCCTCATACTCATTCAGCTCCCGGAACTCGGCGGGGAAGTGGAGGAAGACCTGCTCCAGCACCGTGGCGGATTCCTCCATTACCGGGTTCTGAGGCAGCAGACTGACCTGGACGTTGGGGTTCCGGGAGATGGTGCCGCCGTCCGGCTCCGTGACGCCGGAGAGAACCTTCAAAAAGGTGGACTTGCCGGTGCCGTTGATGCCGATAACGCCCACCTTGTCCCCCTCGTTGAGATAGAAATTCACATCATCCAGCAGCTGGCGGCTGCCGAAGTTGATGGAGAGATGTTCTGCGGATAAGAGCATGGGAGTTCCTCCTGAAAAAAACTGCTCCTATTGTACCATGAAGGAAGGCGTTTTACCAGAGCCAAAACCCTTGCAAACAGAGTGGCGTCAGAGTACAATAACAGAGAAATGAGGTTTTGCCATGCAGGAGTTCCGGCCTTTTGAGCCCTGTCGTTCCTTCTGTTCTGCCTGCACCGGGGGCGGGGGGCCTACCTGCTGGGCGGTGGATATGTGCTGTTCGACCTCCTCGCCATCGCGGCGGAGCTGCTTTTCTGGCATCGGCTGCTGGTGGCCATGTTCGACACGGCGGCCTGGTACTGGAGCGGTCTGTGGGGTGTGTTCTCCGCCTTGGACGCCGCCTGTCTGCCGCTTGGGATTTTTCTGCTGCGCCGAAGGAGAGGTGTCCGATGGAGACGATTTCATATACCCTGCCGCCGGAACAGGACGGCGCCACGGTCCGGCATATCCTGAAGGCTGCGCTCCATGTCTCCTCCCACGCCATATCCCGGCTGACCCGGACGGAGAACGGCATCCGGGTCAACGGCATCCATGCCCGTACAGTGGATATCCTTCACACCGGCGACGTGCTGGAGGTGGAGACCAGCGACCACCGTCCGCCCCGGGTGCGCCCCACGCCGGGGCCCTGGCCCCTGCCCATCGTCTGGGAGGATGGCCATCTGCTGGTGGTGAACAAGCCTGCCGGTATGACGGCCCACGCCTCCAATTTCCTGCCGAACACGCCCACCGTGGCCGGAGCCCTGGCCTGGCAGCGGGGCGCGGACTTCGTGTTCCACCCGGTGAACCGGCTGGACAAGGGCACCACCGGACTGATGGTGGTAGCCAAGAGCGGCTACATCCACGACCGGCTCCGGTACGCGCTCCACACGGAGAGGTTTTGCCGGGAGTACCGTGGGCTCGGAGATGTGTATAAGAGACAGGTGCATCGGCTGTCCGGATCCGAAATCCGGCACTATCGACGCCCCCATCGGCCGGGACCCGAATTCTGTGGTGGGCCGGTGCGTCCGGCCTGACGGTGTCCGGGCCGTCACCCATTATGAGGTGCTGGGGAGGTCGAACGGCCTGTCCCTCCTGCGGCTGCGGCCGGAGACAGGGCGGACCCATCAGCTCCGGGTGCACATGGCCTCCATCGGCTGCCCCCTGGCAGGGGACTGGCTGTACGGGGAAGAGGACCCGGACCTGATCCCCCGGCCGGCCCTCCACGCCTACGCTCTGGATCTGGACCATCCGGTGACGGGAGAGCATCTGTCCCTGACGGCGCCCATCCCGGCGGACATGGCCCGGCTGGCGCCGGAGCTTTTGACGGAAACAGAGTGCGCAAGTGAAGAAATTTGACCATAAAATGGAAGGGGATATCTTATGTTAACTTGGAACGTCACCTATCACTGCAAGTCCGGCCAAAGGGAGGCCTTTTATCAGGCCCTCTGTGATTTGGGCATCCGGGCCAACTCCCTGAAAGAGGAGGGGAACCTGAAGTACGACTACTTCCTGGCGGCGGAGGCGCCGGACGACCTGCTGCTGGTGGAGAGCTGGACCACGCCGGAGCTCCAGCAGGCCCACTGCCAGACGGAGATCTTCGGCCGTCTTCAGGAGCTGAAAGCCCAGTACTGCGACAGCGTCCAAATCGACAAGTTCAACGATTAAACGGCCTGGGAGCGGATGAAGAGTTTGAAAAAGCACGTCTTTGATCTTCTCTGGGCCTGCGGTGGACTACTTTGGCTCTATCTGGCGGTAAAAGATGTCATTTATACGTGTCTCTTATACACATCTGACGCTGCC
>OWIY01001128.1_pt1 | contig 9748 bp, 10 predicted proteins | sample 1732841 | NCBI WGS metagenome assembly OWIY01 (sample SAMN05065760, study PRJEB22554) | human gut metagenome | biome: ENVO:2100002; feature: ENVO:00000062; material: ENVO:00002003 | host: Homo sapiens | place: USA | reverse complement strand
CGAGATGAGCGCTAGTCTCGTGGGCTCGGAGATGTGTATAAGAGACAGCAGCGGACCGGCAGAATGACCGGCTGGATGATTTTTACGATCCCCGCCATCCGGCAGTCCTGAGGCTCATCGCATACGTGGCGGAAAACGCCCAAAAAGCCGGGATCCGGGCCGGGATCTGCGGAGAGCTGGCAGCGGATCCTTCCCTTACGGAAGCCTTTCTGAAAATGGGGATCCGGGAGCTGTCGGTGTCGCCGTCCTTCCTTCTGCCCCTGAGAAAGAGGATCCGGGAGATCTGTCTGGATGAAACAGAAAATGACCAAGGAGTTTAGAAATGAAGCAGAACCAATATGAGATCATCGTGCTGGATCTGGACGGCACGCTGACGAACCGGGATAAGGTGATCACGCCCCGGACGAAAAAGGCCCTGATGGAGGCCCAGGCCAGGGGGAAAAAGGTGGTACTGGCCTCCGGGAGGCCGACCCAGGGGGTCATGCCCCTGGCGGAGGAGCTGGACCTGAAAGCCTACGGCGGCTTTATCCTATCCTATAACGGCGGCCGGATCATGAGCTGCACCACCGGGGAGGTGGTATTTTCCCGGGAGCTGCCGGTGGAGTCCAACCGGACCATCATCGGTCTGGCAGAGGAGCACCGGGTGGATATTTTGACATATGAGGACAGCCGCATCATCACCAATAACGCAGAATGTCCCTACGGAAAGCTGGAGAGCCGCATCAACTCCATGGAGGTGGTGGAGAGGGCAGATCTGGCGTCCTATGTGGATTTTCCGGTTCCCAAGTTCTTGATGATGGACGACGGGGATTACCTGGCCATGGTGGAGCCCAGGGTGAAGGCAGCCCTGGGAAAAAACTTCAGCGTTTACCGGTCGGAGCCGTTTTTCCTGGAGATCCTTCCCAGGGGCATCGATAAGGCCCAGAGCCTGGAGCGGCTTCTGGAAGTATCGGGATTGTCCCGGGAGCAGATGATCGCCTGTGGCGACGGCTATAACGATCTTTCCATGATCCGGTACGCAGGCCTGGGGGTGGCCATGGAAAACGCAGTGCTGCCGGTCCGGAAGGCGGCGGATCATATCACTGCCTCCAACAACGACGACGGAGTCGCAATGGTGGTGGAGCAGTTCATGCTGGCGTAGGGGGAGAACGGCGGTTTTTATAAATATATTTTGTAAATGGCTGGACTTAAAAACTTTAATGTGTTAAAATATTACTTGTGTATCGAGCATGGAAGCTGCTGGGAAACCATCGGATAATGGAAAAAATATGTCTCACAAAGGGGAGTCTGAACATGAATAAAAAGATAAAAACGGAAGCTGTGGACCATCTTTTTGAAGCGGTGCTGACCTTAAAGTCTCCGGAGGAGTGCTACGCGTTTTTTGAAGACGTGTGTACGGTCAATGAACTGCTGTCCCTGTCCCAGAGGTATGAGGTCGCCAAGATGCTCAGGGAAAAGAAAACGTATCTGGATATCGCGGAGCGCACCGGCGCTTCCACCGCCACCATCAGCCGGGTGAACCGGTCCTTAAATTATGGGAACGACGGCTATGATATGGTGTTTAAACGCCTGGGATATCCCTTTGAGGAAAAATAAAAGAAGAAGCTGCCTTTCGGTGACCATGGATCACGGTCCCGGAGGCAGCTTTTTTGTGTTTTATTTTTCCCCATTGAAGGATTGTTTTAACGGCAGGATCTCTTTTTTATAGACATGGCGCAGGAATACGGCGCTGATCCCGGCGGAAAAAACCTCCGCAAGGGGGAAGGCGAACCATACGTAGGAAAGCCCCAGGGTCTTTGCGAAAATGAAGGCCGCGGGAAGGAGGATCACCAGCTGTCTTAAAACAGACACCCACAGGCTCAGCATGCCGTGGCCCATGGCCTGGAACAGGGAGGAGCAGGCGATGCCGAAGCCGGCTAAGATAAAGCTTAGGGAGATGATCTTAAGGGCCGGCACGCCGATCTCCAGCATGGAATCCGAGGCATTGAAGATCATCAGAAGGTTTTCAGCAGCCAGGTTGAACAGCAGAAGACCCGCGATCATAATGGAAACGGCGTAGGCGATGGACAGCTTCAAAGTCTTCACGATCCGGTCCGGTCTTCCGGCGCCGAAGTTATAGGCAATGATGGGAACAGTACCGTTGTTTAAGCCGAATACAGGCATGAACACGAAGCTCTGGAGCTTAAAGTACACTCCGAATACGGCAGTGGCCGTGGAAGTGAAGGCAATGAGGATCTTATTCATGCCAAAGGTCATGACGCTGCCGATGGAGGCCATGATGATGGATGGGATGCCCACGGCATAAATATGGCCGATGATCTCCTTTTCCGGCCGGAAGCCCTTAAAGGCCAGATGGATCTCGTGGTTTCTGGTGGTATTCAGGACAAAGCCCAGGATCAGGGCGATGATCTGCCCGGTGACAGTGGCCAGGGCCGCTCCGGCGACCCCCATTTTCGGGAAGCCCAGGAGACCAAAGATCATAATGGGGTCAAGGATGATATTTAAGATCGCTCCCGTTCCCTGGATGATCATGGAGTAAAAGGTCCGGCCGGTGGACTGCATGAGCCGCTCAAAGGCGATCTCGCCGAAGAGCCCAAAGGAAAGGACGGTACAGATCTGGAGATAGACAGTGCCCATCTCCACGATCTCCGGGTCCTTGGTCTGGGCCAGGAAAAAGTGCTCCGCGAAAAACAGGCCGAAAACGGCGAAAGCCAGAAAGCTCATGAAGGCCAGGAACAGGGCGTGGATGGCGATGCGGTTGGCCTTCTGGAAGTTCTTTTCGCCCAGGCTTCTGGAAAGGGTGGCGTTGATGCCGACGCCTGTGCCGGTGGCTACGGCGATCATCAGGTTCTGTGCCGGGAAGGCCAGAGATACGGCCGTCAGGGCGTTTTCGCTGATCTGGGCCACGAACATGCTGTCTACAATGTTATAAAGGGCCTGGATCAGCATGGACAGCATCATGGGAATGGACATGGACAGGATCAGCTTGTTGATGGGCATGACCCCCATTTTGTTTTCAGATGACATGGTTTGATTCTCCTCTCGTAGTTTTATGTACGGTCTGTATGAAGGCATCCCGGCCCGTGACGGCGGCCTGGGTACAGCCAGACAAAAAAACGACCTGTGCAGATGGTCGTTTTCCGTGGGCTATTATACGGCAATTTCCGCCATAAGTCAACCGCCTGGACTGCCTCCGCAGTTGAAAGGAGCCGGACGGTGTGATAGGATAAAGAAAAGAGCGGGAAGGAGGCCTGTATATGGAAAAGATCTGTGTTTTCTGCGGAAGATCCCTGGGGCGGTGGGAGAAAAAATCCCTGTACTGCGGCAATGGGACCCAGACCGTATGTAAGGACTGCTATGAGAAGTATTCTCCTATGACCAATGTGGAGCGGGGCCTTCTGGCCTGGGAGACGGGCCGGGCAGAAGTAATGGGAGAGTTTTGCCCCACGGCTGAACGGATACAAAGTTTTTGGGAAAATCCTGCGTAAGCGGTTGCCATTTGGATAAAATTTACTTATAATGTGAAAGGCAGACCCCAGAAGAAAGGATGTGAGCACATAATGGAAGGCCGAGGCCGTAAGACGGAGGCAGACGCCCACCCGGAACCTGAGGCAATAGACATAATGCAGTCCCATTATGTGTATTGCCATTCTTAATGGACGTTTTGCCTCCATGCCGGTGAAAATATGGAGTGGAGGAAGAAACGATGTCAAATGAAGTTATGGAAAATGAAGAGAAGGAGGAGCTTTTAAAGCTGGCGGAGGAAAAGAAGTACCGGCAGTTAAAGGAAGCCCTTCTGGAGCTCAACGAGGTGGATATCGCCTCATTTATGGAAGAACTGGATTCGGAAAAGACCGTGATCGTGTTCCGTATGCTGCCCAAGGCCCTTGCCACAGACGTGTTTGCGGAGCTTCCGGCGGAAAACCAGAGCCACATCATCAACAGCATCACCGATAAGGAGCTTTCAGAGATCGTGGAGGACCTTTATGTGGACGATGCGGTGGATATGCTGGAGGAGCTTCCGGCAACGGTGGTGCGCCGCGTACTGAAAAATACGACGCCGGATACGAGAAAGCTCATCAACCAGTTCTTAAATTATCCGGAGAACAGCGCCGGAAGCATCATGACGGCCGAGTACGTGGGCCTAAAGAAGAATATGACCGTAGAGCAGTCCTTTGCCTATATCCGCCATCACGGCGTGGACTCGGAGACCATTTATACCTGCTATGTGATGGATGAAAAGCGCCATCTGGAGGGCGTGGTCACGGTCAAGGAGCTTTTAATGAACGCCTATGAGACCCGCCTGGAGACCATCATGGACACCCATGTGATCAAGGTGACCACCACCGAGGACCAGGAGGCTGTGGCGGACATGATGAATAAATACGGCCTTTTATGTATCCCTGTGGTGGACAGCGAGGACCGTCTGGTGGGGATCATCACCGTAGACGATGTGATGGAGGTCATGGAGGAAGAGGCCACCGAGGACTTCGAGAAAATGGCCGCCATGCTGCCCAGTGAAAAGCCGTATTTAAAGACCAGCGTGTTCCAGCTTGCAAAAAACAGGATCCCGTGGCTTCTGATCCTGATGCTGTCCAGCACCATCACTGGTGCGATCCTGGTAAAATATGAGACTGCCTTTGCAGCGGTGCCGCTGTTAGTAAGCTTTATTCCGATGTTAATGGATACGGGCGGAAACTCGGGAAGCCAGAGCAGCACCATGGTGATCCGCGGCATGGCCCTGGGAGAGATCGAGCCGTCGGACGTATTAAAGGTCTTATGGAAAGAGATCCGGGTCGGCTTTATGGTGGGCTTTGTGCTGGCGGTGGTGAACTTTATCCGGCTGATGATCCAGTATCCGGGAAACACCATGATCTGCGTTACGGTGGTCATCAGTATGTTTGCCACTGTGGTGGCAGCCAAGACCATCGGCTGTACTCTGCCCATCGGGGCTAAGGTGTTAAAGCTGGACCCGGCCATCATGGCGTCGCCCATGATCACCACCATTGTGGACGCCGTGAGCCTGATGGTATACTTTAATCTGGCCTGCCATCTGCTGGATATGGCGGCATAAAAGAGAAAAACGGGGGATCCCCTTAAAATTATGGAAATGACAGGAGAGGAAAAAATGGGAAAAGTCAGAACAAGGTTTGCGCCGAGCCCCACAGGCCGGATGCATGTGGGAAATTTAAGGACCGCGCTTTACACATACCTGATCGCCAAGCATGAGGGCGGGGATTTCATCCTCCGCATCGAGGACACGGACCAGGAGCGGTACGTGGAGGGAGCGGTGGACATCATCTACCGCACCATGGAAAAAACGGGCCTGCTCCACGATGAGGGACCGGATAAGGACGGCGGATACGGCCCCTATGTACAGAGTGAGCGCCAGAGATCCGGGATCTATATGGAGTACGCAAAGAAGCTGGTGGAAAAAGGCGAGGCCTATTACTGCTTCTGTACCCAGGAGCGTCTGGATTCCTTAAAGAAGAACGTCAACGGAGAGGAGATCATGGCCTACGACAAGCACTGCCTGGGCCTTTCCAAGGAAGAGGTGGAGGCCAATCTGAAGGCCGGAATGCCCTTCGTGATCCGTCAGAACAACCCCAAGGAGGGGACCACCACCTTCCACGACGACATCTACGGTGATATCAGTGTGGATAACTCGGAGCTGGACGATATGGTCCTCATTAAATCCGACGGATACCCCACCTACAACTTTGCCAACGTGGTGGACGACCATCTGATGGGGATCACCCATGTGGTGAGAGGAAACGAGTACCTGTCCTCCTCCCCCAAATATAACCGTCTTTACGAGGCTTTCGGCTGGGAGGTGCCGGTGTACGTCCACTGCCCTACCATCACCAACGAGGAGCATAAAAAATTAAGTAAGAGAAGCGGCCATTCCTCCTTTGAGGACCTTTTAGAGCAGGGCTTTTTAACAGAGGCCATCGTAAACTTCGTGGCTCTCTTAGGCTGGTCCCCGGCAGGCAACCAGGAGTTCTTTACCCTGGAGGAGCTGGTGAAGGAATTTGACTACCATAACATGAGCAAATCCCCGGCAGTGTTTGATATGACAAAGCTGCGCTGGATGAATGGGGAGTATTTAAAGAAGATGGACTTCGAGCCCTTCTATGCCCAGGCGGAGCCTTATTTAAAGGCCGCCATCACAAAGCCCCTGGATCTTAAGAAGATCGCCGCAATGGTAAAGACCAGGATCGAGGTATTCCCGGATATTGCGGCCCAGGTGGATTTCTTTGAGACGCTTCCGGAGTATGATCCGGAGATGTACGTCCATAAGAAGATGAAGACCACAAAGGAGACCTCCCTGGAGACCTTAAAGGAGGTGCTTCCGCTTCTGGAGGCCCAGGAGGATTACTCCAACGACGCCCTCTATGAGACCCTGGCCGCCTATGTGGCAGAAAAGGGCGTAAAGACCGGCTTCGTGATGTGGCCCATCCGCACGGCTGTTTCCGGAAAGCAGATGACCCCGGCAGGAGCCACCGAGATCATGGAGGTCCTTGGAAAAGAGGAGTCCCTGGAGCGGATCAGTAAGGGGATCGCACTTCTGGAGGCGTAGGACAGGAAAAGAGAAAGCTGCTGTCAGCGAATAGATGATGAAATTTAACGAAGCGCAGAAAACGGCCCTGTCCCATAAGACGGGGCCCATGATGGTCCTGGCGGGGCCGGGGTCCGGAAAGACCACCGTGATCACCCACAGGATCGCAGGACTCCTGGAGTCGGGAGTCCGCCCGTCAGAGATCCTTGTGATCACTTTTACAAAGGCGTCGGCCAGGGAGATGGAGGAACGGTTCTATTCCCTGAGACCGGCGGTCAGAGAAAACGATACAGGAAGTGGAAGGGTGACCTTTGGTACCTTCCACTCTGTTTTTTACAGGATCCTTAAGCTGGCGTACCGGTTTCCGGCGGGCTGTGTCCTGGGGGAGGAGGAAAAACGCCAGTATTTCAGGGAATTTCTCGAAAACTCTGAACTGGAGGTGGAGGATGAGGGCGAGTTCATCTCCGCCGTGATCAACGAGATCAGCTATGTAAAGGGAAGCCAGATGGACCTTTCCTGCTACTATTCTCAGAACTGTCCGGAGGAATGGTTCAAACGGCTGTACACCGGCTATGAGGATATGCTGCGGGCCAGTGGAAAGCTGGACTTCGACGACATGCTGGTCATGTGCTATGAGCTGTTTTCCCAAAGAAAGGATATCCTTTCCGCCTGGCAGCGGAAATTCCGGTATATCCTGGTGGACGAGTTCCAGGATATCAACCGGATCCAGTATGAGATCGTGAAGATGCTGGCGCTGCCGGAAAATAATCTTTTCATCGTGGGAGACGACGACCAGTCCATTTACCGGTTCCGGGGAGCAAAGCCAGAGATCATGCTGGGCTTTGAAAAGGACTATCCGGGGGCCCGCCGCGTGCTCCTGGCGGAAAACTACCGCTCCTCCAGGGAGATCGTGGAGACCTCCTTAAAGCTCATATCCCGAAACCAGGTCCGTTTTAAAAAGGAGCTGGTCCCGGTCCATGGCCCCGGCCGCCCAGTGGACGTATCCCTGTATGAAAATCCCCTGGCAGAGGCCGAGGGAACGGCCAGACGGATCCGCCAGTACGCCCAGGCGGGCTTTGCCTTTGAGGACATGGCCGTGCTGTTCCGGACCGGGAATGGGACGGGGCTTTTGGCGGAAAAGCTGATGGAATACAACATTCCCTTTTCCATGCGGGATGTGATCCCCAGCCTTTACGGCCACTGGATCGCAAAGGATCTGATGGCGTATCTGGAGCTGGGCCATGGGAGCCTGGCCCGCAGCGATTTCTTCCGGGTCATGAACCGGCCCAACCGGTATTTTTCCAGGGATGCCTTTGAAACGCCCCTGGTGTCCCTGGACCAGGTCAGGGATTTTTACCGGGACCGGGACTGGATGCAGGAGCGGGTCATGGACCTGGAGGGAGACCTGCGGACCATCGGACGGCTGAAGCCCGGCCCTGCCATCCACTATATCCGCCAGGCCATTGGCTATGATGCCTATTTAAAGGAATTTGCCGCATTCCGGCGGATCCGGCCGGAGGAATTTTTTGATATTGCCAGCCAGATCGAAGAGAGCGCGGCCGGCTTCTCCACCCTGGAGCAATGGAAGGAGCACATCCGCCAGTATGAGGAGACGCTGAAGGAAAAGAGAAGAGATGCAAAGGATCCGGGCAGGCCGGAGGGAGTGACCCTCTCCACCATGCACAGCTCCAAAGGGCTGGAATACAGGATCGTATTTGTCGTCGACGCCAACGAGGGCATCGTCCCCCACCACAAGGCGGGGCTTTCTGCGGACATTGAGGAGGAGCGGCGTCTCTTTTATGTGGCCATGACCCGGGCGAAGGAACGGCTCCATCTCTGCGCGGTGAAGGAACGGTATCACAGAAAGCAGGAGATCTCCCGGTTCGTGAAGGAATGCATGGACTAAGGGGCCGTATGGACAGGACAGCGTATGGAAGAAGGAGGGACAGCAGATGGCATTGGTGCATATTTATTGCGGAGACGGAAAGGGAAAGACCAGCGCGGCTGTGGGAATGGCTGTCCGGGCCGCCGGACGTGGGCTTAAGGTGGTGATGGTGCGGTTTTTAAAAAGTGACGATTCCGGGGAGGTGGCCGTACTGGGCCATATTCCAGGGATCACGCTGCTTCCTTGTGAAAAGACCTTCGGCTTTGTATCATCCATGGATCGGGAGACCAGGGAGCGGGCAGCCCGGTGGAATCTGGAACAGTTTTTCCGGGCCGTGGAGCTGGCGGAGGGAGCAGACCTTCTGATCCTGGATGAGATCATGGCGGCCATGACCTACGGCATGGTGCCCGAGGAACGGGTCCTGGAGTTTCTGGAGGCCAGGCCCGGTGGGCTGGAAGTGGTATTGACCGGCAGATCGCCGTCGGAGCGGATCCTCGGAGCCGCTGATTATGTGTCGGAGATCCGGAAGGTCAGACACCCCTATGACCAGGGGATTTTGGCAAGAAAGGGAATTGAGTATTGATTTTTATGGGGTTTACTGATATGCTGTATTTACCTTATAAAAATATGGTACACTTGAAAAAAGAGAGGAACGGTTATGGCAAACGAAAATTTAAAGAACGGTCCTGTAAACCCGGACGCTGAGAATGATGAAGAGATGACAGTGACCCTGACTCTGGACGACGGCACAGAGCTGGAGTGCGTGGTGCTGACGATCTTTGAGGCTGGAGAGAAAGAGTACATCGCCCTTCTTCCCCTGGATGGCAGAGAGGCCGAAGACGGAGAGGTTTACTTATACCGTTATGTGGAAGATATCAATGGAAATCCGGATCTGGAGAACATTGACAGCGATGAGGAGTATGAGATCGTGGCAGACGCCTTTGACGAGCTTCTGGACTCCGCAGAGTACGACGAGCTGGTCAGCGAGGACGAGGTGGAATAGGAGCCGCGGGTAAAACTAAAAATGGATCCGCCTGCCGGTATTTTCCGTCTGGCAGGCGGGACATATAAAATGGGATGCAGCGTGGAGCGGGCCTTTTTCCGGCTCCTGCGGCATCCCATTTTGTGTCCAGGATCTTTAATGAACAGGAGCGGGGGGGAGGCCAGGCTTTTCGGAGGAGGCCCCGCTCCGCAGGATACTGGAAACAAAAAACCGGCTATCTGAATTTCAGATAACCGGTTTAAATCGTGACCTGTCCGGGAATCGAACCCGGGTTTACGCCGTGAGAGGGCGTCGTCTTGAC
>OWIY01001120.1_pt1 | contig 9777 bp, 10 predicted proteins | sample 1732841 | NCBI WGS metagenome assembly OWIY01 (sample SAMN05065760, study PRJEB22554) | human gut metagenome | biome: ENVO:2100002; feature: ENVO:00000062; material: ENVO:00002003 | host: Homo sapiens | place: USA | reverse complement strand
CTACACTTATGCGATCGTCGGCAGCGTCAGATGTGTATAAGAGACAGAGATTATGAGTCTGTACGTGTAGAAAATAATGTGAAATTAATGATTCTTGCATAATTGTTCCCCATATCAGTCATGGTGGAGCAATTACTATATCCGCCTCTATTAGGATAGGCTTCAGTAACAATATCTCCTATCAGCATAGATAATCTATCCAACAGACTCTTATCTTCATGAGACACAATAATTTGCACTTTATACGTCATACTTATGCTTTGATCGGTAACGTGTCTATTACCTTCGTATTCATCAACTAAAACAGATATAAAATCTTTACATCCTGTTGATGAAAGATCATAACCACATACAAGATTATTTTGAAAGTATTTAATTCCAAATTCTTCTATCGTCTCTGATTTCTTGAAAAATTCCAGCACTTCCGAATTATTGGCAATTCTCTCAACCAGTTCCTTTGTGATAGTTTCAATATTTAAATTTCTTCTCATACTTATGCTCTCCCTTCAGCTTTCTTCTTTTTTCTATTTTGATAATAGGTCTGATTATAGATTCTTTTCCTAGCTTTCTTCTCTTCTTCTAATCTTTCTTTTCGTTCTAATGATTTCACAACTGCTTTATCTAGCTGTTCTCCGGCTGTGATGATTACTTTCTGGTGTCCTTGCTCTTGAACCATTTCGCCCTTATATCGGTTGTATCTCATCCTGTCTTTCGTCATGATGGGCGTAATTGTGAGGATTCCCTTCAGAGAAATAGACTTATCTTCTTCTACTGCTTCTGTGATTACTTCTCCTAATGCCAGTAGCATTAACTCAATATCTTTCTTCCAGAATCCGGTTTTTTCTTTCATTTTGGAAACTATTTCTTTTTTATAGACTTGACCCGTATTAATTTTGTTGTACATCGTGTATCACTCCTTTTCTTCTTTTAGCTGTGACAGCAGGTTCTTATAGGCTTCATATTTGACCTGTGGTTGGATTTTATTTGCTTTGTTGGTAAAGTTTACTGTCTAATATATAAAATGGCTTAAAATTGATTCTGGTGCGTTACAGAGGTATATATAGATTTTGATAGGGATAATTTGAAGATTCCAAACAGGATATTTTCTGTCTCATGTGATTTGAAACACAGGTTTCATCTGAAATGTAAATTGATGGGAATTTTAGTGGATTTAAGATAGATTACATCAGAAATGGCACGATCCAAGAAATTATGATGCGGGGATAACTCAACATTGATAATCTCATTAAATCTGACTCCACAATTTTGTGGAATGAAATGTTCAAAGAAACCACATATAAAAATAAGGGGGTAGCAATTTGCGACTCCATCGGTGTAGTATGATTTTGAGATACGGGGATCTCTGAATTGGAGATACCTTGTTTTTTCCATATAAAAATTGCGAACAAATAGATACCCATTTTTTGCTTCTTCAGTTTAATGTTCTAAAGTCTAGTACACTAAAATAAGCCCACGTACCTACTGTATCAGCAAGCACTTGGACTTATTTCAACATCCTAAATATGGTTCTTTCCCACTGGTTTTCATACACCATTTTTTACACCATTTTGGCATCAAAATACACCATTTGGCGATAAGTTACGATAGCTTTTGTTTAAAGAAAAAAGCCTCGGAAGCATTGATTTTACTAGGTTTTCAAGTGTTTTTGATATGTGACAGATTAGCTCTATTCAAAAATTTCTCTTTTGTGATACTAACAGTATGACCCGTTTCTGCTATTCTATACATATCAATGTTTTTTTATGATTTTTTTCTATTGCCAACTTACGAAAATACCGATTTACACCATTTTTACACCATTTCAGCAACATCAACACGAATCATACCGCTGTCTCCATTTTTTCCATCGCCTCAACTAAACTATCATCCGTTACATGACAATAAAGATTCATTGTTATTTCTATTTTAGAATGCCCTAATATTTTGCTTAGTGTTTTTGGCTGTACACCGTTTTCAACAGCACGGGTGGCAAATGTATGACGAAACGTATGGGACGCAAACTCTTCAAACTCTTCATGTACCTTTTGTATACTCTTGCATATCAATTTTATATTGTTGTCAACTACATGACGGTTTATGGGGCGGTTGTCTTTATTAGTAAAAATCAAGTTTTGAAATGGCTTTTCAGCTATTTTCCCCGATGCAATCAACCGCTGTTTTTGCAACTTTTGGAGTTTTAAAAATTTTATTGCTGTTTTGGTTAATGGAATTTTTCGTTTTCCAGATTTCGTTTTCGTATCATGAAACTCATATCCAAACTTACCGTTTTTATTATAATAGCACAGCGTATGATTTACATAAATCATATTCTTTTCAAAGTCAATATCTTGCCACTGTAAAGCGCACAGCTCTCCCAGACGCATTCCTGTTTCAAGAGCAACCGCATACATATTATAATAATTTGATTTTTGAGCTTCTTCTAAAAACCACTCTGTTTCTTTTTTGGTTAAAACCCTCCGTTCTTTCTTTTCCTCTTTTGTAATCACAGTATTTAATTGTTTTGCTACATTTTTAACAAGCAAATCCGAATCTACCGCTTTATCCATTATATCGCACAGAAGACCTTTTGTAGTTTTTCTGGCATTATCAGAGCATAATCCATTCAATGCCCTTTGCATAATAACCAGATTCAAACTGGTTAATTTTCTCCATCCCAGTTCATTCTTCACTCGATTATAGGATGTTCCATAGCATTCTTTCGTTGTTTCTCTGCAATTCTTCTTACAAGTGTCCAGCCAAATATCAAACCACTCATCCAGTGTCACATCTTTTGACACTACATTTAATTTCTTCTCATCTTCTGCTTGTGCGTCACGAAGTTTCTGAAGAACTTCCTTATATTTCTTGGCATATATCGTTTGTCTCTTTCCAAAACGATTAACAAATCTAGCCTGATATGTACCATCTTGACGTTGACTAATGCCTTGACCTAATTCTTTCCCCTTTAATGATTTTCCCATTCTGTCTCCTTCCAATTTAAAATGGGGAAAGAATCCATATTTAGGATTTTCCCCATCATCTTACCATCTTTTGTGATAATTTTCAATTTATCTCTGCTACCAAAACAGATTACTCAATCTGATTCAATAACCACTCATCCAATTTCTTTTTATGTGCATATAAGCGATTTCCAATACGAAGAGTAAATTTATTCCGTGGATTTCCCAGCAATTCCCTAGCCTTTGTCTGTCCAATTCCTAGATAAGTACACATTTCCTTAACATTTAATAACGCTTTATTCTCATCTACATATACTGTATCTATACCCATCATAACTTCTCCTTACATCTGCCCAACATAAAAGGACAGAAGTATTTCTCCACTCCTGCCCTGTTACAATTACTGTTTTCTTATACCTAGTAAATTATCCATTAGCCCGTTCCGATAATTTTCATCTTTGCCATAAGCCTCTCTCATAGACTCAATCAGTGAGCATGGCTTTTGTCATATTTGTAATAGGTATTTCTTTTAATTCTTTATTGAGGTTTGCTTGCTCCTTCTCTAACTCACGAAGCTCTCCTTCTGCATCCGAAATACTCTTTGTCAGTTCATACCATTCTTCATCCCCGACTTCCAGACCTTCATCCATAGCCACACTTAGCTTTTTCTTACGGGATTTGATAACAGATTTGGTATTACTGATCTGTGTTCTGGTATTGCCGATCATCATCTCATAGGTAGACGCATCGACAATATTTCCACGTGCTTTTAGTAAATCAATCTGCTTCTGAATTAGATCATTGTTACTACTTAGGCGTTCGTTCTCTTTGGTAGCCTGTTCAATGATCTGTTCATAATAGCTGCTCTTATCTTCACGAAGTTGTTTCTGGATCTCCTTGGCATTCTTTTGAGAATCAAGATAACTGTCATATGCTTTCATGGCATTTTCAACATTTGTTTTCTGATCCCCTGTCATGGATTCAATATCAATACCACCATTCTCAATCTTATCTCTATATTCTGGTACTTTGGAAACCAGATCTTCATAAGATTGTTTATAATAATCAAGTGATTGATTTGCTTGGTCTAAACGGGATTGATCCACTACCATCAACTGTTGATAGAGGCTCTGTCTGCTTTCCAGTCCATTATTTTCAGAGAGATTCTTTAGCTCTTCCAGACTAACACCAAGTCTATTTGCATAGTCTAAAAGCTCCTGTGCCTCATTTGAATTAGGATCAAATGGAAGCGAGAACAATTCCTGTACACGTTTAATATCTTCTTCTGACAGTCCTGTATAAGCAGTCCATGTATCAGAAATAGCAGTTTTTAATTCTTCGCTCTTACGCTTTAGGAGTTCTGCACTTCTGGAAATCCAGTCGATTGTAGAGTTTTCTTTTGGGGCGGAAGATTTATTACCTTTGTTACCAGAGCCAGAACGTCCCGGAGAATTAGATTTAACACCACCGCCGTAAGTTGCTTTCTTGAATTTGTTGGAATCTATCTTAAAATTCCATTCAAAAGTGCCAGAGGAAACCTTTGACATAATATTGTCTGCTTCCTCCAACTGCCGTAAATCGCCCATAGAAGTAAGTTGCTTTCCACTAGCCGCCGCACTCTCCGCTTTCGCGTAAATTGCTTTCGCTCTCGCTAATTGGGATAAAGCACTGGCAGAAGCACCTGCGGCATTCGCAAGGGCAATGACTTGATCGATATCGGATGCGGTATCAATCTTCACATTATTGACGGCAATCTTTGATAATTCAAGCTGCGCTAATGCCACTCTTGCCGTATCTGACACATCCGCTTCATTCAGAAATTCCACATATTCTGCCGCCGTAGCATTGGCAAGATCGTCACTGGCGTTCGCATTATAGTATTTCTCTGCCGCCAACATATCATGTTTCGCCGCTAAAGCATCCGTTACAATTTCTTCGGCATTAGCAACGCCCATATTTGATAGCATGGCTACAGTAAGTCCGGCTGTCTCGTCCGATAGACCTTCTACAATACCAGTGGAATTGATCCATGCCGTTACCAGATCATTAAAAGCATCGGTACATCCAGAAATATCCTTTGGAGAATTACTAATCTTCTCCACAAAATTCTCGTATTCCTCGCCCAGTCCAGAAAAAGTATCTTTGAACTTAGAATCATCCAAGATAGAGAAATCAAACGGATTCTTGCCCTTCATGCTGTTCATGATTTTATCAAGTTCTTCGAATCCCTCTGACAGACTATTGATTTGAGAAATCATTTCTGACTTAGTAAATGGTGCGCTTACATTGCCCTGTTCTTTTTCCGCTTGAACCAATGAATAGATATGGTCGCACGTTTCTTTGGCTGTCTTACCCGTGGCATCCAATAACTGATGATAGCGTTCGTTATTAGATAAGGTAGATTCATCCAGTGTGCCAGCACTCGCCATCTTTTCCAATTCTTCTTTTTGAGATCGGAAAGAATCACTATCCCATACAGATTTGAACCCTTCTTCTGGCGATGCTCCACCAAATAACTGCTGAAATAGCGTAGATATTTCTTTCAAAATACCCAGTAATTCCTTATCTTTTTCTACATCCAGACTACCATCAAACTTCTGAAAATCGGTCATGGTATCACTTAGGGTAGATTTAAGAGTAGAAAGCTGGTCTTTCACATACTTAGAATGCATCTCCAAATCGGTATAGGCATCCATATTCATATAATCTTTCGGATGCTCTGTCTGGAAATCAAGAATCTCCTGTTCTACCTGCTTTTGTTCTTCCAATAAGGATTTATAATCTTCAAGCTGTTGTTTCGCAACGTCTAATTGTGAACCAGAATAAACATCTTCATTGGCTGTTCCATATCTCTCATTTCCAGCTTCAACCTGTGTTTCATCCCATCCTGTATAACGGGTCATACCTTTTGGCTTGGAATTAAAATAATTGACCGCCTTATCATGTGCATCATCTTCCGCGATATTCAATAATGCTTTCTTATTCCGAAGCTCCCGTTCCAATTCCTCATTGGTTTCTTTCAGACGATCTAGTTCTTCCTGCTCCGTGAAAGACAGATGATCCTTACTATTTAATTCATCAATCCGCGAACCTGTTGTTTTCAGCTCATCATTGATAGACTCTACATCTGATTTCAATTCCTCATACTCATCGGATGCTTCTTCTGCCGCATTCTTCAGATTTTCGGTTCTATTGGCAACTGCATCATACGCAGTACCAATCGCCCAGATTGCCGCAGAAATAGCCGCTGTCAGTCCCATATTTAGAGCCATATTTAAAGCTACTGTCTGTAATTTTAGTTTAAAACTTGCCGCCGCTGTCATATTCAGTGCATTGGTATATCCTTCCATACCGGCTTCTGTGCCTTTCAGACTGGAAAGATATTTCTTCATATCCATATCATCGGTCAGCTTATTAATTGCTTCTTGACTGACACACTGTTTCTGAACAAGCATATTATAATTGTAAAACTCATCATAAATTCCCATTCTGGACTGCATGATATTTGCATTATTTATAATGACGTTCCCCAATTTATCAAGAGTAGAAATAAACTGTGGATTTTCTGAACCAGATTTAACCTCTCCCAGCGTCATATCATACAACTGACTCATAGTTGCTTTAATCTGTCTCTGTGCTTCCTTGGATTTGATATTATACGCATTGATAAGGTTCGTAGCAAGGTTATCGCCCATCTTCTTACCAATGACCGCCGTTTCGTTCGTATTTCCAATCTTGTTAAGACTTTTCTTTAATTCCTCATCGAAGATTTCTGCTTTTAAAGATATTTTTATTCCGGCTGAATCTAACCGTTTCTGAACAGATGCTATATCTGTTTTAATCTGTTGGACTGATTGATCGATATTCAAACCAGCCGATAATTCAATATCAACATTACTCATTTTTACCATCCTTTCTACTGTATCAGTATTCTTTATTTATTTTTACGTTAAATGGATTCTGAACGCTTCTCCTATAATCGTCCACCGCTTTTTCTATGAAATGGGTTGCTTTCCTGTACCCGAAATATGGAACATCTTTAAATTTGCCGGAAGTTTGCCATCCCTCATTTAAAAGAACAGCGGTATTTACATCTTTTCCATCCAGTCCCGTATGCCATGCACCATCATCAAAACAAACGCGGATTGATAACGATGCTCCTGTGGATGATACCTTGACAAATAACCGATCATCAATGTATACAGAATTGTACAATTCGTATGTCCTCTGATATATTTTCGGATTGTATGAATCATAAACAGCATTTAATTGACGCATGATACAATCTACTAAAATACGGGCGTGTTTCTGTAATTCTGATTTAACCGTGATTCCTGTGGAGGTTTTTAATTTAGATATGTTCAGATTTTTTAATTGAGATTTTAGATTTGACATTTTTATTTTCCTTGAAAAACTCCACATGATAGAACTCTTTTATTTCGTCTAATGTATAGTCATATCGTTCCTTAGTGGAATTTGATTTTTGAAGATATACAGTTTTGAATACTACTGCTAGCATTATTCCCTTCATTATTCTTTTCAATGCTATCATTAATGTGTTCCTGCACCTTTTCTGATTCCAGTGTATAATCTGGATTCAGTGATAAGATTTTCTCTGCAAGAACTTCTTTACACTTTGAAAGAACATTCTCTGATCTCATTGTATAATTTTTGAAATCGAATAAACCAATAAATTTCTGTCTGGTATAGCTTTCCTTATCCACAAAACTCTCTGCTGTTTTCTGTAACAGTTTGATTTTCTCATCCCTATTCATGTACTGAAATTCTTTCTTCATAATATTTATCCTCGCTTTCTTTTTCCTACTGATTCTCTCTCATAGCCTGCATCTTCTTAATCATATCCAGCTTACTTACCTTTTTAGGCATATTCTGAATATCCGGCTTTTCTGGCTCCGTCTCCATGAAAGATAATGCTCCTAGTTTCTTTACTGACGATTTCTTGTTCCTCTGACGCTCTTTGAACGCCTCCTGTGCCAATTCTCCCAGCTTACTCACATAAGAGACAGGATATGTTAAACCGCTTACCGCTATGACCGTCTGCTTACCGTTGAATCCCTCAAATACATTTCCCGGCTTTCCAACTTCAGCAATAACATCACTATCTGTAATATCCCGGCTGTCTCTTCCGGCGTGAACAATAGCAATGTTCTCACACACCTTGTCCTCTTCTATCGGTGCAAAGATACCGTCCTGTGTCAGCTTATCTAACATCTGCTTCGGATCTTTTCCAGAACCAAAGAGACTTAGAACAAATGCACCGCTATTCCGTAACATTTCTTTCTTTTCAGATGTATCAAAATTGTTCGTTTCTCCTACACTCTCATTAGAAAGAAAAGCATCCAGCATCTTTGTGAAAGTCGCATTTATGTACTCATAATCTTCACTCACATCATTTTTAATGAAGAATGTCGCTCCGATTCCGTCCAAGTCCTGTAATTCTAATACGGCTTGATATGCGTTACGATGCTTGATGATCGCTTCATTCGATGAGGGTAAAGCAATAACCGGGCAAACGATTTTCTTCGGATAACCGCTCTCGTCCCTTTCTTCCAACAGTGTCTCAATGACTGGCGCGGCGCATCCAGAACCAGTAGATCCACCGCCACCAAATAGGACAAAGACAATCTCTTCTTTGATACCGGCAACGAAATCTAAGAACTCTTCATTCTCTGCCAGACAATCCACAGCTTTGTCCCTATGACCGCCGAATCCATCAAATCCTTGCAGTCTGAACTTACTTGGAACATCCCCTAATGCTTTCAAATCCTGTTCACTGCCGTTTCCTGCCGCTCCTTTGTACTGAAAATCCAGCATCTTCTTGTAGAGTTTTCCACCAGCAGATCCCAAGCCAAGACAAAAAATATTCGATTTTAGACTCATTTTTCTTCTCCTTCTGTAAAAATTTGCATTCCTTTATCAAGCAGATAATATGTATCGCTCTTTCCGTCCATCACGCCTTTAGTGATGTAGCCTGTTTTCGTCAGCTGTCTAATCTTACGCCACGCCGTCATATGGACGCCGAGACTTCCTTCATTTGCACTTTCAATTTCAGCGATCGTTCTACCCTGATACTTGTCAAATGACTTGGCATTATATAGAGTAAGCAGAATCATCCACTTCGTCCGATCCAGTTCTTCGACCATCCACATCATTCCTTTCCTTATTTAATTTTGAAATAACCCTAGTGTATCAGTAAATCTATCCGAACACTTCAACAGGTAGATATGAAATAACACCATGAGTTGTAAAAAAATCGGCTCTTTCTGCCGTCTGCCCCGTCAATCGGGAATAAAATATAATTTGGAAACTGTGGGAAGATTTTCCCTTAAAAGATTTTTTTATTTGAAATTCATCAAAGAATCTGCTATACTTAGTTTGCTTAAGAAGATAGCGAAGATTCAATCTTTGCAGTTTTCAATTACATATCTGGCTGATTGGTACGCCAATACCTCTCCGCCGGAAACTCGAAGGGTCGGTACGCCAATACCGGCTCTTTTTTGTTTCTGAACTCATTGTAGCTCAAGTTAGATGATTTTGCAAGTAAATTTTCAGAACATACGTTCTATGCCCTTTCTATTCCAAAATCACTTTCTCATCCTATTTTTCCTCCTCTTTATTTCTGTTTTTCTCTTGCTGTGCCTTAACTATAACACTATATGTACATATTGTCAACCCCTTTTTAAAAATATGTACATATTATTCGCATGTACGTTAAATTACATAGATAGATCTTTACATACCCTATATTTTAACTGTCTCTTATACACATCTCCGAGCCCACGAGACTAGCGCTCAT
>OWIY01001115.1_pt1 | contig 9795 bp, 4 predicted proteins | sample 1732841 | NCBI WGS metagenome assembly OWIY01 (sample SAMN05065760, study PRJEB22554) | human gut metagenome | biome: ENVO:2100002; feature: ENVO:00000062; material: ENVO:00002003 | host: Homo sapiens | place: USA | reverse complement strand
TTGCGACCTCTGCGTCCCGAACGCAGCGCTCTACCAAACTGAGCCACGCCTCGATCACAGACGTAAGTATAATATAAAACTCAAAAAATGTCAACCATATTTTTCATTTTTTTTTAAACAATTGTAACAGTTCCGCCATGCATCTTCCAGATGCCTGCATGATACAAAAACACAGACAGATCTTTGCATGGCGGAACCATTACTGACAATTCTTTTTTACAGCATTTTCCGGATGGTCTCGCACAGCTCGTCCACGGCCTTATCCGCATCCCCGTTTTTGATCTCCTCCACCACGCAGGATTTGACATGGCTGGACAGCAGGGTCCTGCTGAACCCGTTTAACGCCGACTGGATCGCAGATACCTGGACCAGGATATCGGTACAGTACCGCTCATCCTGGACCATGGCCTTCACTCCCCGTACCTGTCCCTCGATCCGGTTCAGCCGGCTGATAAGGTCCTTTTCCTCCTTTGCTGATCTGTACTTGTGTCTGATCTCACATTCTTCCATTCCTGTGCTCTTATTCTCGTCCACGATCTCTCTCCTTGTCTCAAAAACTAGTCAATCACCTTGTAATCCTGATCCTCTACTGCTTTTTTAAGAACGTCATAAGCCACGTCCTCCTTTAAGGTCACCACAGCGGTGCCCGCCTCATGGCTCACAGCGGCGCTTTCCACTCCGGGAACTGCCTCCAGGGCCTTTTTCACCCGGGCCTCGCAGTGGCCGCACATCATACCCTCGATCTTTAAAGTCTTTTCCATGATCTTCTTCTCCTTTTTCTTTTTTTCAGCTTTTATCTTCCTGTCTCTGTCTGCCCGATGCAGATCAAAGAAGTTCAGCCTCAGTGCATTGGATACGACGCAGAAGCTGGATAAGCTCATGGCCGCAGCGCCGAACATGGGATTCAGCTTCCAGCCCAGAACCGGGATAAAAAGCCCCATAGCCAGGGGGATGCCCACCACATTATAAAAGAACGCCCAGAACAGATTTTCATGGATGTTCCTCAGGGCCGCCCGGCTTAAGCGGATGGCCGCCGGAACGTCCGACAGGCGGCTCTTCATCAGTACCACATCCGCCGCGTCGATGGCGATGTCGGTGCCCGCTCCGATGGCGATGCCCGTATCCGCCCGTGTAAGGGCCGGAGCGTCGTTGATCCCGTCGCCGACCATGGCCACCCGGCCCTGCTCCTTTAATGCCCGCACGGCGCTTTCCTTTCCGTCTGGAAGGACGCCCGCAATGACCTCGTCCACGCCGGCTTCCCGGCCTACGGCCCTTGCGGTCCGTTCATTGTCCCCGGTCAGCATCACCACGCGGATCCCCATGTTCTGCAACTCCTTCACAGCCCTGGGGCTGTCCTCCTTTATGACGTCCGCCACGGCTATGATCCCCAGGAAACGCTCTCCTGAACCGAAGAAGAGCGGGGTCTTTCCATTCTCTGCCAGGGCCTGGGCCTGGTCTCTGGCTGCCTCCGGTACAGAGACCTTCGTCTCCATAAACCGGAGATTTCCGCCGTACACCGGCATTCCTTCTGCCAGGGCCGTAAGGCCGTTTCCCGGAAGGGCTTTGAACTCTGTCACCGTTCCCGGCACAAGCCCCTCTTCCTCAGCCTTCAGAAGCACGGCCTTTGCCAGAGGATGCTCGCTCTTTTTCTCCAGGGCGCAGGCCATGGAAAGGAGCTCCCTTTCCTGGACCCCCTCCCCTGGGATCAGATCCGTGACCCGGGGCTCCCCGCTGGTGATGGTGCCGGTCTTATCCAGAACTACGATCTCTGTCTTCCCGGTCTCCTCCAGGGACACAGCCGTTTTAAACAGGATCCCGTTTTTCGCGCCCAGTCCGTTTCCCACCATGATAGCCACCGGCGTGGCCAGTCCCAGGGCGCAGGGGCAGCTGATCACCAGCACCGAGATCCCCCGGGCCAGGACAAATCCATAGGTCTCCCCGGCCGCCAGCCAGCCAATGACCGTAAGGACCGCAATGGCAATGACCGCCGGGACAAAGACGCCTGACACTCGGTCCGCTACCTTGGCAATGGGAGCCTTGGTGGCCGCCGCGTCGCTGACCATTTTTATGATCTGGGAAAGGGTGGTGTCCTCTCCTACCCGGGACGCCTCACAGCGGATAAAGCCCGACTGGTTCACCGTGGCCGCAGATACCATATCTCCAGGGCCCTTATCCGCCGGGATGCTCTCTCCGGTCAGGGCCGCTTCATTGACCGCACTCTCTCCCTCTAAGACCACGCCGTCCACGGGAATGTTTTCTCCAGGCCGCACCACAAAGATATCGCCTTTTTTCACCTGGGCAATGGGAACCTCTGTTTCCACGCCGTCCCGTTCAACCACAGCCGTTTTGGGGGCCAGCTTCATGAGGCCCTTTAAGGCATCAGTGGTCCTTCCTTTGGACCGGGCCTCCAGCATCTTTCCCACCGTGATGAGAGTTAAGATCATGGCCGCCGACTCAAAGTAGAACTCGTGCATATACGTCATGACCCCGGCCATATCGCCGTTTAGCTGGGCCTCCGTCATCTCAAACAGGGCGTAGACGCTCCATCCGAAGGAGGCGGCGGAACCCAGGGCCACCAGGGTGTCCATATTGGGAGCCCGGTGCAGGAGTCCCTTAAAGCCGCTGATAAAAAATTTCTGGTTGATCACCATGACCGCCGCCGACAGCAGAAGCTGCAGAAGGCCCATGGCCACGTGATTGTCCGCAAAAAACTCCGGGACCGGCCAGCCCCACATCATATGTCCCATGGAAAAATACATGAGGACGGCCAGGAATCCCAGGGAAGAGAACAGCCGTTTTTTTAATACCGGAGTTTCGTGATCCGCCAGGGCGTCCTCGTCAAAGGCCGAACCTCCGGCGGCAGGACCGCTCCCGGCTCCGTCCTCTCCGCTGCGGCTTCCCTTTACCGAGGCCCCATAACCCGCCTCCTTCACGGCGGCGATGATATCGGCAGCGTCTGCGCTTCCCTCTACGCCCATGGAGTTGGTCAGAAGGCTCACAGAGCAGGACTCCACTCCCGGAACCTTCGACACCGCTTTTTCCACTCTGGCGCTGCAGGCCGCGCAGCTCATGCCGGTCACTGTATATTGCTCCATTGATTCCCTCCATAACAGATTCTTTTCTATACCCGTACCGAGTACATCTATAAAATATCACTTTGGGATATTTCTGTCAAGGAGGGACCGCAATTTTTTCTCACAGTTCCCGGCAGGCGGACAGCCGTTAGAAATCGAACAGGGAAAGCTGATTGGTCTCCGGAAGGTCCTTAAGGATCCCCAGCTCTCCCATCAGGTCGCAGATGGTCTTGCTGACCCTGGTCCGGTTCCTGAAATCCTCCTTGGAGAGGAAGGGACCGTCTTTGGCCGCCTCCTCGATGGAGTCCGCTGCCTTCTCGCCCAGGCCGTCGATGCTGTTGATGGAGGGCATCAGCTTATTGCCCATGACCTGGAAATGCCTGGCCCTGGCCTTATAGATATCCATGGGCAGGAAATCAAAGCCCCTGGCGTACATCTCCTGGACGATCCGCATATCCCTTAAGGTATCCTGCTCCTTTTTGGAAAGGGAGTCGGACCGCCTCTTATAATCTGCCAGATGGCTCTCCAGCTTTTCCCGTCCCAGACACATGATCTCATAGGAAAACGCGCTGGCGCGGATGCTGAAGAAGGAAGCGTAATAAGCCAGCGGATAGAATACCTTGCAGTAAGCGATCCGCCAGGCCATCATCACGTAAGCCGCCGCATGGGCCTTGGGGAACATGTACTTGATCTTTTTACAGGACCATATGTACCAGTCGGGCACCCCGTGGGCTGACATCTCCTCCTCCCACTCGGGCTTTAAGCCCTTGCCCTTCCGGACCGATTCCATGATGGTAAAGGCCGTTCCTTCCTCCAGTCCCTGCTGGATCAGATAGACCATGATATCGTCACGGGTGCAGATGGCCGTCTGGATCGTTGCCTTGCCCTCCTGGATCAGGGTCTGGGCGTTGCCCAGCCACACGTCCGTGCCGTGGGCCAGTCCGGCGATCCGCACCAGGTCAGAAAAATATTTGGGCTTTGTATCCAGGAGCATCTGCATGGCAAAGTCCGTTCCGAATTCAGGGACCCCCAGGGCTCCCAGCTTACAGCCGCCAATGTCCTCGGGCGTGATGCCCAGGGCCGAGGTATCCTGGAACAGGCTCATGACCTCCTTGCAGTCCAGAGGGATATCCTTTACAGGATCCAGGCCGATCAGGTCCTGGAGCATACGGATCATGGTGGGATCATCATGGCCCAGGATATCCAGCTTTAACAGGTTGTGGTCAATGGAGTGGTAGTCAAAGTGGGTGGTGATGGTCTTGGTGGTCATATCGTTGGCCGGGTGCTGCACCGGCGTAAAGGAATAGATCATCTCTCCCAGGGGAAGGACCACGATGCCGCCGGGGTGCTGGCCGGTGGTGCGTCTTACGCCCACGCAGCCCTGTACGATCCGGTTGATCTCGCAGTTTCTCTTCCTCTCCCCATGCTCCTCAAAATAGTTCTTCACATAGCCGAAGGCCGTCTTGTCCGCCAGGGTGCCGATGGTCCCTGCCCGGAAGGTCTGGCCCTTTCCAAAGATCACCTCCGTATAATCGTGGGCGCGGCTCTGGTATTCCCCGGAGAAGTTTAAGTCGATATCCGGCTCCTTGTCTCCCTTGAACCCCAGGAAGGTCTCAAAGGGAATGTCAAAGCCGTCCTTGGTCAGGGGATGGCCGCAGACCGGGCACAGCTTGTCCGGCATATCACAGCCGGCCATACCGGAATATTTCTTCACTTCCTCTGAGCCGAAGTCGTAATAATGGCAGTTGGTACAGTAATAATGGGGACTTAAGGGGTTTACCTCCGTGATCCCCGACATGGTGGCCACAAAGGACGAACCCACGGAGCCCCGGGAGCCCACCAGATATCCGTCCTCATTGGACTTCCACACCAGCTTCTGGGCTATGATATACATGACGGCAAATCCATTGGAGATAATGGAGGTCAGCTCCCGCTCCAGCCGGTCGGTCACGATCTTCGGAAGGTTTTCCCCGTACATTTCATGGGCGCGGTTGTAGCAGATGCTCCTCAGTGTCTCGTCGGAATTTTCGATGACCGGCGGACACTTATCCGGCCGCACCGGGGCGATGGGCTCGCACATGTCGGCGATCTTCCTGGTGTTGGCGACCACCACCTCATAGGCCAGATCGCTGCCCAGGTAATCGAACTCTGCGAGCATTTCCTCCGTGGTCCGCAGATATAAGGGGGCCTGCTCGTCGCTGTCCTTAAAGCCCATGCCGGCCATGAGGATCCGCCGGTAGATCTCGTCCTCCGGATCCAGGAAATGGACGTCACAGGTGGCGCACACAGGCTTTCCGCACTGCTCCCCCAGGCGCACGATCTTCCGGTTGATCTCCTTCAGATCCTCCACGGTCTTTACGGTGCTCTTTTCATCCCGCAGCATGAACATGTTATTGCCCAGGGGCTGGATCTCCAGATAGTCATAAAACCGTACCAGCCGCTGGAGCTCTGCGTCGGTGCCTCCCCGCAGGATGGCCTGGTAAAGCTCCCCGGCTTCGCAGGCCGAGCCGATGATCAGCCCCTCCCGGTACTGGTTTAAAAGGCTCTTGGGGATCCTGGGACGTCTGGAAAAGAACCGCACATGGGACCAGGACACCAGCCGGTACAGGTTCACCCGGCCCAGGTCGTTCTTTGCCAGGATGATCACATGGTAGGTGGGCATTTTCATGATGGCCGAATCCTCCGCCTGGTTAAAGACGTTCAGATCGTCCAGGGTTTCCACACCATGCTGTTTTTTTAACATTTCCACGAATTTCAGGAAAATTCCTGCCGTGGCCTCCGCATCGTCCACGGCCCGGTGGTGGTTCTCCAGAGATACATTTAACGCCTTGGCCACCGTATCCAGCTTATACCGGTTTAGATTGGGAAGGAGCACCCGGGCCAGGGCCACTGTATCCATGACCGTGGGCTGGAATTCATATCCCAGAACGGAGGCATTGTGGCTGATGAAGCTCACATCAAAGGACGCGTTGTGGGCCACCAGCACCGCTCCCCGGGAAAACTCCAGAAACCGCCCCAGGACCGGGCCTATGGTCTCGGCTCCCATGACCATGGCATCGTTTATGCCTGTGAGCCGCTCGATCTCAAAGGGAATGGGCACCTCCGGGTCCACAAACTCGTCCATGCGGTCTGTGATCACCCCATTTTCCACCCTTACGGCTCCGATCTCGATGATCTTATTCTTCACAGGGGAAAAGCCGGTGGTCTCAATGTCAAATACCACAAAAGCGCCGTCCAGACTCTGGTTTTTAGAGTTCTCCACGATCTCCTTCATATCGTCCACCAGGTAGCCCTCGACCCCGTAAAGGACCTTGAAGGCATCGCCCTTATCCAGGGCATGGCTGGCATCCGGGAAGGCCTGGACGCAGCCGTGGTCAGTCACAGCCAGAGCCGGCATTCCCCACTGCTTTGCCCGTTTTATGATATCCTTTACCTCAGAAACGCCGTCCATGTCGCTCATTTTCGTATGACAGTGGAGCTCCACCCGCTTCACCGGCGCGTTGTCCACCCGCCGGGTGGTAAAATCCTCGCACTTTTTGATCCCAGTGATGGATCCCACGGTCAGCTCGCCGTCGAACCGGTCGATGGTGGTGATCCCCTTGAGCTTTATGAACTTTCCCTGCTTTATGGCCTCGTCAGCGTCGGCCTCCTGATCCTCTCTCAGAAACATCTTGATGGTGATGCTGTCGGTGAAGTCGGTGAGATCAAAGATCATCATCTTGCTGCCGCTTCTAAGTTCCCTTTTTTCCACCCGGATGATCTTTCCCCGTAAGACCACCTCGCCGATCTCCCCGGCGATCTCATGGATCTCCATGGTCTCGCCCTCGAAATCGCGGCCGTAAAGCACATCGGGATTCTCCGACTTCCGGTAGGGCATTCTTCCTCCTCGGCCGCCGTCCCGCTTAAAGCCGGAGCCAGAGCCGTTCTGGAAGCCGCCGTTTCCGGCCCCGCTGACGGGATTCCCTTTTCCTCCAGCAGTTTTTTTCTCTCCAAAGGTCTTTTTTGTAAAGGTCCGGGAGCCAGGCTTTTGATCCTTGGCCAGGGCGCCCCCCCCGCCTGGATCGCCATGGTCTTCCTCCTGGCCCCGGGATCCTGCCATTTCCTCCTGCCCGCCGCCCATATCCTGGACGTGGGACGCCAGAAGGGCCGCCAGGGCCGCCTCCTCGTCAAAGTCGTCCCGTCTCTCCTTCTCTGCCTTTATGAAGGAAAACCTTACCTCTGCCGGAAGGCCGCACCGCTCTGTAAAGATCTTTTCCAGGATCCGCCCCACTTCCTTTGAGCGTTCCCGGTAGATCAGATTGTCCTCAATGGTCATGACCATGGTATCCTCTGCCTCAAAGGCCGTTTCCGCTCGGCGCAGGATATTGTATTCGATCATGCCGAAATTCTTAAACTCCATTAGGATGCTGTCCTTGTAGACCTGGTACAGCTTTTCCGGCGTATACTGGGCCGAAAGGCGATATTTTTCAAGGATCTTCACGGTGATGGAGCGGCCGGGGAAGAGCTGCTTTGCGATCCCCTCCTCCATGCTGCAAATATTCTTTTTATGGATCAGTCTGGGACTTACGATATAGATGCGAAGAGAGCTTCTGTCCTTTGGCATGGATACCTTTTCCACCATGACCAGCTTTAGAAGCTCCTTTAATTCTTCGCCGATATGCAGTCCCGGAAATACTTCCAGAAACGGTTTTTCCATTATTCTCCCTTTGCTTCCTTCATGGCCAGAAGCTCCGCCCGCAGAGCCGGCAGAAGCTCATCCTCCGGCAGCTTCTTAAGGATCTGCCCCTTCTTAATGAGCAGGCCCTCGCCAATGCCTCCGGCAATTCCGATATCTGCCTCCCTGGCCTCTCCCGGTCCGTTGACCACGCAGCCCATGACGGCTACCTTCACATCCAGGTCGATATCCGCCACCATTTCCTCCACCCGGGTGGCCAGGCCGATAAGGTCGATCCTGGTGCGCCCGCAGGTGGGGCAGGAGACCACCTCGATGCCGCCTGTCCTCAGCTTCAGCGCCTTGAGGATCAGCTTGGCGCTCTTTATCTCCTCCACGGGATCCCCGGTCAGGGAAACACGGATGGTGTCCCCAATGCCCTCGTAGAGGATGATCCCCAGGCCCACAGAGGATTTAATATTTCCAGAAAGCAGGGTCCCTGACTCGGTAATCCCCACATGGAGGGGATACCGGCAGTCCCGGGCCAGAAGCTCGTGGGCTTTGACACACATCATCACATCCGAGGACTTGATGCTCACCACCAGATTATCGTAGCCCAGCTCCTCGATTACCTGGACCTCTCTTCTGGCACTCTCCACCAGGGCCTCCGCCGTGACTCCCCCGTACCGTTCCACCAGCTCCTTCTCCAGGGAGCCGCTGTTGACTCCCACCCGGATGGGGATGTTATACTCCTTTGCCTTATCCACCACGGCCTTGACCCGCTCCCTGGCGCCGATGTTCCCCGGATTGATCCGGATCTTATCAGCACCGCTTTCCATGGCGGCAATGGCCAGCCGGTAATCGAAATGGATATCCGCCACCAGAGGGATATGGATCTCCCGTTTGATCCGGCGGATGGCATCGGCCGCCTCCATGGTGGGCACCGCCACCCGGATGATGTCGCAGCCGGCGGCCTCCAGCTTAAGGATCTGATCCACTGTGGCCTCCACATCCTCTGTTTTCGTATTGCACATGGACTGGATCAGCACCGGATTCCCTCCGCCGATCACCTTATCTCCGATCCGGATCACCTTCGTATTTTCCCTGTACATAAAATCCTCCAAACTTTCCACGGACCGCCTTGCAGACCGGCGGCCTTACATAAGGAATCTCACATCGTTAAGCAGCACAAACACCATAAAGGCCATGAGAAGCGCCATTCCGGCCATGTTCACCGCGCCCTCGATCCTCTGGTCCACCGGCTTTTTCGCCGCCAGCTCGTAGGCGAGGAACACCAGACGGCCTCCGTCCAGGGCCGGGAACGGCAGCAGGTTCATGACGCCCAGATTGGCGGAAAACATCACCATCAGATTCAGGATGTTCATGAACACCGTTACCAGACCATAGGGCCGCACCTGGTCCACCGTATTGTCGATGATGGAGACGATACGCACCGGGCCGGCAATGTCGTCGGCGCTTATCCGGCCCTTTACCAGCTCCTTTAAGCTGTCCACCACAGTAAGCACTGCGTACCGCACTTCTGCGGCTCCGTATTTTATGATCTTCGGGATGTTAAAGCCCAAGGACTCATAGCCGGAAAACTGGATCCCGGTCAGATACCGGCCGTTCTGGAGCGCAAAAAGATCCGCATCCAGGAACGCCTCATGGCTCTCCCATTTTCCAGTCTCTCCGTCCAGCCGGTCATACTGCACCGTAATGTCCCGGTTCCCGTTTACCAGCATCTTAAGGACCACATCCCTGGCGATCATCACCCGGCGGCCGCCGATCTTTGTGATCACATCTCCGGCCTTAAGCCCTGCCGCATCCGCCGCCTGGCCCGGCGTCACCTCCTGGATCCTTGCCGGATCGTAACCGGACCAGGATACGATGACCATGGCGAATACAAAGGCCAGGATAAAATTAAAGACCGGGCCTGCGGCCACCACGGACATCCGGGCCGCCGGGGATCTTGAGAAAAACGAGACTCCGCTTCCGTCCTCCGGGGCGCTCTCCCCTTCTTCGCTGTCTCTTATACACATCTGACGCTGCCGACGATCGCATAAGTGTAGA
>OWIY01001110.1_pt1 | contig 9812 bp, 8 predicted proteins | sample 1732841 | NCBI WGS metagenome assembly OWIY01 (sample SAMN05065760, study PRJEB22554) | human gut metagenome | biome: ENVO:2100002; feature: ENVO:00000062; material: ENVO:00002003 | host: Homo sapiens | place: USA | reverse complement strand
TGCAGGGGGCGGTCTCGCCCTCCGGCAGCAGGATCTTCAGCAGGGTGCCGTCCTCTTCGCACTCCACGTCGTTGGTCAGCTTATCCGTCGCTACGGAGAACAGGATGTCCCCCTTCTTGACAGCGTCGCCCTCTTTATATTTCCACTCTTCAATGGTGCCCTCGGTCATCGTCAGGCCGAGCTTGGGCATCAATACTTCAGTTGCCATACTTGAAAATCTCCTTTTCAACAGGCATTAAAACATGCCCTTGATGCCCTTTACCAGGTCCTCCGGAACCACTTTCACCATCTTCTCCAGGGTGGGAGCGAAGGGGATCGGGCAGAAGGGAGCGCCGTACCGCAGGATGGGGGCATCCAGATACTCCATGGCCTCCTCCGCGACGGTGGCGGAGATCTCCGCGCCGAAGCCGCCCTGCTTGACAGCCTCGTGGACGATGCAGAGGCGGTGGGTCTTCTTCACACTGTTCAGCACGGTCTCCTTATCCCAGGGAGACAGGGTGATCAGGTCGATGACTTCGGCCTCAATGCCCTCCTTGGCCAGCAGGTCCGCAGCGCCGCGGGCATTCTTCATGCCGATGGAGTAGGACACGATGGTCACATCCTTCCCCTCACGCTCCACGCGGGCCTTGCCCAGGGTGTAAGGCTCCTCCTCGCCGATCTCGGGCACTTCGCCTTTCTCCTTGTACAGGATCTTGTTCTCGAAGTACAGCACGGGGTCATCGCACTCGATGGCGGCCTTCAGCACCATCTTGGCGTCATAGGGATTGGAGGGCGCCACAACCTTGATGCCGGGGATGTGGGCGAACCAGGACTCCACGCACTGGGAATGCTGTGCAGCGCCGCCGCCGGCAGAACCGTCGGGCGCACGCAGGACCAGGGGCACCTTGGCCTGGCCGCCGAACATGTAGCGGACCTTTGCCATCTGGTTGAAGATCTCGTCCATGGGCACGCCGATGAAGTCGGCGAAGTGCATGTCCACCACGGGACGGGCGCCGGCCAGAGCCGCGCCTACGCCGCCGCCGATGATAAAGGTCTCGGAAATGGGGGTATCAATGATCCGGCCGGGGAACTGCTGGGGCAGGCCCTTGAACTGACCGAAGATACCGCCCTGACGGGCCAGGTCCTCGCCCATTGCGAATACAGTGGGGTCTTTCGCCATCGTCTCGGCCATGGCCTCTTGAGTGGCCTGAGAAAAAGTGATCTTACGCATCGTATTTGTCCTCCTTCGCCTTAGTCATCCACGTAGACGTACTTCATGTACTCGGACGCATCGGCGTACTCGCTCTGCATAGCGTACTCCTTGGCGTCTTTGATCTTCTGCTCACACTTGGCATCGATGGCGTCGCACTCCTCGGCGGTCATCAGCTTCAGCTTGGCGGCCTTGGCGCGGAACATCTTCAGAGGATCGGTGTCGTGATAGATCTTCTGGGTCTCGGCGTGGTCACGATACAGTTCAGGGTCGCCCACGAAGTGGCCCTCAATGCGGTAGGTCTTGGCCTCGATGAACGTGGGGCCTTCGCCGGCACGGGCACGGGCAACAGCCTCCTTGGCGGCCTCATACACAGCAAAGACATCCTGGCCGTCCACGATCACACCGGGCACATGATAACCCGCCGCGCGGTCGGAGATGTTCTCCACATTGCAGGTGGTGCGGTAAGGCGTGGTGGAAGCCCAGCAGTTCATCTCGTTGACGAAGATCACGGGCAGCTTCCAGGCGGAAGCGACGTTCATGGCCTCGTGGAAAGTGCCGCGGTTGGAGGCACCGTCACCGAAGAACACCACGGAAACCCGGTCGTTCTTCAGGATCATCTTGCTGGCCAGGGCAGCGCCGGTGGCCAGGTTGTAGCCGCCGCCCACGACGCCGTTGGCGCCCAGCATACCCACAGAGAAGTCGGCAATGTGCATGGAGCCGCCGCGGCCCTGGCACAGGCCGGTCTTCTTGCCGAAGATCTCAGCCATCATGCGGTTCACATCCGCGCCCTTGGCCACACAGTGGCCGTGGCCGCGGTGAGTGGACTCGATCATATCGTCCTTCCGCAGAGCGGAGCACACACCAGTGGCGATGGCCTCCTCACCGATGTACAGGTGCACGAAGCCGGGAATCTCACCATTCAGGAAGTCGTGCTTCACGCTCTCCTCAAACTTGCGGATGGTGCACATGGTCTCATAAAAGTGCTCCGCCAGTTCCTTGGTGTATTTTGCTGCCTTTGTTGCTGCCATAGGAAAAACTCCCTTCTGCCGACTCTCCTGTCGGCACTCTTTGAAATTTGCTGGGACAGATGCGCTGGGCGGTGAAATCGTCAAAATTTTCACCTATGTTCTCTGAAAAGACGTGGCAACAGTTTCCTGCAGCCACGTCCTCTCAGCTAACGCAACTTACGAAACCTTAACCGTTGTTTATACGGAAACGCAGGCTGCCTCTTCAATTAGGCGGCGGGCTCAGTGGTGCCAGCATCAGCCTGAGTGACGCTGGTGAAAGCCTCGATCAGCTCGGGGGTCAGCTCGTCGGCGAACTCGTCGTACACGGGGGCAGAAGCCTCAGCGAACTCAGCAGCAGCCTCGGGAGTCAGCTCGGTGATCTCAACGCCAGCCTCGGCCCACTTGTCCATGATCTCCTGATCCTGGCTGCGGTTCAGCTCACGCTCGTACTCGCAGGCAGCCTGGCCGGCCTCGTCAACGATGGCCTGCAGCTCGGGAGACAGGGAGTTGTACAGCTCAGCGTTCATGCAGAAGAACAGGCAGTCATAAGCGCCGGTCCAATAGGTCAGATAGCTCTGGACCTCCTGGATGGAAGCGGCATCAGCGGTGGGCAGGGGGTTCTCCTGGCCGTCGTAGGTGCCGGTCTGCAGAGCGGTGAACACCTCGGACCAGTTGGCGTTGGTGTAGTCGGCGCCCCACAGCTCATAGGAGCGGTTCAGCAGCTGGGAACCCGCGACACGCATCTTCAGGCCGTTCATGTCAGCCTTGCTGGCGATGGCGTGCTTGCTGTTGGTGATGTGGCGGAAGCCGTTCTCCGCAATGCCCAGCAGGTGCACGTTGTAGGTGCTCTCCAGAATCTCGCCCAGAGCCTCGCCGCCGGCGCCGTCCAGGGCCGCGTCAGCCTCTTCCGTGCTGCTGAACAGGAAGGGCAGGGAGACCACGTTGAACCGCTGGTCGAAGGAGGACCAGATCAGGTTGGAGTGCATGGACAACTCGGTGGTACCGTCCATCAGGGCCTGGATGCCGTCGGTCTGGTTGCCGGCGGTCAGCTGGTCAGCGGGATAGTACTGAACGGTGATGGCACCGCCGGTCTTCTCGCCCACGATCCGGGCGAACTCCTTGGCGCCGTCCACCCAGGGAGAGGTCTCCGTGGCGGAGCAGGCGAACTTCCAGGTCATTTCCTCGAACTCGCCAGTGGAAGCGGCAGCATCATCGCCGCTGTCGGCAGTGGTATCGCTGGCAGCGTCATCGCCACCGCCGCAGGCCACCAGGGCCAGAGCCATGGTGAGCGCCAGGAGCAGTGCAAGAAACTTTTTCATTGTTTTGCCTCCTTAAAATAGTTGTAGCAGGTATTATCTGAAACCGCAAAGCGCGGTTACAGCCAAGTCAGGAGATGCTTATTTGCCGAACAAGAGCACGGTAGAGAACCAGGGCACATAGGTGATGAGCAGCAGCGCAATAATGCATGCCACAATCTGGGGCCACACAGCCTTGGACATAGAGACAATGGTGACCTTGGTCTTGTCCCGCAGGCCCTGAAGCTTCTCGGACACACCGATGGCGACGAACAGGTTGACACCCACGGGAGGAGTCACCTGGCCGATAGCCAGGTTCACTGTGGCGATCACGCCGAAGTGGACGGGGTCGATGCCCAGCTGGGTGGCTACGGGGTACATGATGGGGATAAAGATGTACATGGCGGAGTTGGCGTCCACGAAGCAGCCTGCAATCAGGAAGATCACGTTGACGATCAGCAGGAAGATGTACTTGTTGCCGGAGATCTCCAGCAGCAGAGCCTGGGCCGCCTGCGCAATGCCGAACACCGTGCACACATAGGAGAACAGGGTGGCCGCGCCGATGATCAGCATGATGCCGCCGGTGGTCTTGCCGGAGTCGACCAGGATATCGATCATATCCTTCATCTTGACCTCACGATAGATGAAGACGCCGACCACCAGACCGTATACCACGGAGACGGCAGCCGCCTCGGTGGGGGTGAAAACGCCGCCGTAGATGCCGCCGATGATGATGACGGGCATCAGGAAGCCCCAGAAGGCCTCACGGAAGGACTTCCAGCGCTGGCCCCAGGAGGACTTTGCCTTGGATGCCTGGATGCCCTTCTTGCGGCACTCGATCATGATGATGATCACCAGGGACAGGCCCATCATGATGCCGGGAATCCAGCCGCCCATGAACATATCGCCCACGGAGACGCCGGTGATGGAGGCGTACACCACGAATGCGATGGAGGGCGGAATGACGATGGCGATGGAGGAGGCGCTGGCCATCAGGGAAGAGGCGAAGGGGGCGGAGAAGCCGCCGCGGTTGATCATGGCGGGAATCAGGATAATGCCCAGAGCCGCCACGGTGGCGGGACCGGAGCCGGAGATGGCGCCGAAGAAGCAGGCCACGATAACAGCCACGATGGCGATGCCGCCGCGCCGATGGCCGACGCAGTCATCAGCAAACGCCACCAGACGGCTGGAGATGCCCGCCTTGGCCATGATGTTGCCGGACAGAACAAAGAACGGAATAGCCAGCAGCAGGAACTTTGCCATGCCGCTGTACACGTTGGTAGGGACGACCGTCAGGGGGGAACTGCTGAAGAGCAGGGCGAAAATGGAAGACATACCCAGGCTGACGGCAATGGGGATATTCAGCAGCAGCATCACGAAGAAGCTGCCGAACAGGATCAAGTTAATCATACAGTCTCTTTGCCTCCCTCTGTCTCAGCCGGCTTCACACAGGCGGCCTTGTTGCTCATCACGTCGACCAGATACTCGATCGCATGGAGCACCAGGAAGATGGAGCCGATGGGCAGCAGGATGGTAAACACCCATTCGGGCCAGCCCAGAGAGAAGGTCTCTTTGCCGGTGCTGATCTGATCGAACACCTTGTTAAAGCCGGTGTAGATCAGGATGGCGTAAAAGATCAGGTTCACGACCGTGTCAATCACGGTCAGAATCTTTTTACCCCCGACGCCCACATTGTCGAAGATCAGGGACAGCGTAATCATGCTGCCGTCTCTGGTAGCTAGGGCGCAGCCCAGCATGATCATCAGGATGAACACGTTGATGACCAGCTCCTCGGACCACGCGAAGTTGGAGTGGAAAACATACCGAGAGAGCACGTTGATAAACGTGATCGCTGTAACCACGACGGTAATCACGCAGAGCACGAATTCCTCGACTTTGGTGAGCCCGTTCATGATCGTCTTGTAGGTTTTCATTCGATCAATCCCTTCAGTTAGTGTGGCGCCCCGTCTTAACAGAATATTTATACGTCTCCTGCGCATGAATAGTTGCCTGTCTATCATGCCGTATGAATAAACTGCCGCAAAGCCGCCTGTTTCACAGAAATACATATTAAATTTCTGTTAACGGAGACAAGTATATCACTTTGCCAATTCAATATCAATCAGCAATCGGAAATTTGTCATTTTGCCCATTTTTGTTCTGTGGCTCTTTGCCAATTTTGTACAAACAGCAAAAATATGGCAATTTTAACAGAAAAATAAATTATTTTTGGACTTTTTGCTGATTTTTCGGAAAAAGTATGGTATAATCAACCATAAAACCGCAAAGCGCCGATTCTTACGCAAGCCTTACGCAAATCATGGCATTTTGAAATTTTATTCTGAAAGACGTTTGTCCCGCAAGTAAAAATCCTGTACACACAAGGAGCGACATCATGTCCCATTGCCAAATCACACTCAGCGTCAACGCCGGGGTCGCCCTGCATCTGGGTGCCATGCGGGTCTGGTCCGACGCGCTCCACGACCATCGGGTTGTGGGGTTCTCCACTGTCACCCCTGAGCGCTGGAACATTCTTCAGGCTCATCCGGACTTCGCCAGCCCGGATCTGCTCTTTTTCACCCACTGCCATCCGGACCATTACTCCCGCGCCCTGACAGAGCAGGTGATTGCCCAAAATCCGCAGGTGGCCCTGGTGCTGCCGGAGCAGGAGTTTGACCGCCAGCTGGTGCTGGCCGGTCCCAGCAGCCATCTCACCCTGGAGGGGCTGCACATGGACTTCATGCGCCTGACTCACGAGGGTGCACAGTACCGGGAGGTCCCCCACTACGGCTGTATCCTGGAATATGACGGTTTCCGGGTCCTGATCGCCGGAGACTGCGCCGTGGCGGACCCGCAGCTGCGGGATTTCATCGGCAACCGCCCCATTGATCTGGCCCTTTTGAACTTCCCTTGGGTGACTCTTCGGAAGGGCCGTCACTTCATCGAACAGGCCATCCGGCCGGAGCATCTGGTGGTATACCATCTCCCCTTCTCCCACGATGACCGCTGGGGATATCGGGATGCCGCCGTCAAGGGTGCGGGCCAGCTCCAGGGGGTGCCGGATGTCCGGCTGCTGCTGGAGCCGTTCCAGCGGGAAATCCTGACCTGACAGAATCAAAAAGAGAGACGCGCCGGGCGCGTCTCTCTTTTTGATTCTGCGGACGCTGTCTCAGTCCACATAAAATATTGTATCCAGCACCTGGTCCCGGGTGATGGTTCCGAAATAGTCCCGAAGGGGGAAGCGGTCCAGCACCGCCCCCACGTCCTCCCGCCGGAATGGCGTGCCCATCAGGGCGCCGGTCACCTCGTCCATGGGGCTGACAGCCAGAAAATCTCCGTAGAACACGATCTGGCGGATGATCCCCTGGTCCACCTCCACACAGGGCTCCAGGGTGCCGCCGTCCCAGCGGCGCTTGTTCCGCAGGTTGTACTTGGGGGAACGGCCGAAGTTCCACTCCCAGGTGTCGTACTTGGTGCGCTTCAGCTCATCCACAGCAGCCAGTTCCTCATCTGTCAGGTGATCCTCCACCAGACCGCTGCCGGCCAATGTTTTCTTCAGATAACTCCAGAAGGCGGGCATATCCATATCCGTCTTCAGGAACTCCCGGATGTTGCCGATCCGACTGCGCACGGATTTTGCACTCTTGGACTCGAACTTTGCCGGGTCCACATTCAGCGCCCCGGACACCATGCCGGGGTTGGCGTCGAACAGCAGTGTCCCATGATACAGGAAGCGCCCGCGGAGCAGCCGCTGGGCTGTGCCGGACACCTTCCGCCCCTCCACCAGGATGTCATTGCGGCCGGAGGCCTCCGCCTGCAGGCCCAATCCCTGCAAGGCCTCCACAATGGGACGGGTGAACCGCTCCATGGTCAGCCGCTCCGCGTCTCCCACGTCGGTGATGAAGGAGTAGTTCAGGTTGCCCAGATCATGGTACACGGCGCCGCCGCCGGTGGTGCGGCGCACCACATGGATTTGATGGGCCTCCACAAAGGCCCGGTTGATCTCACCCTCGGCGTTCTGGTTCTGCCCGATGACGATGGTGTTGTCGTTCTGCCACAGGAGCAGATACTCCCCCGACCGCCGGCTGCGGAGTACCGTCTCTTCAAACGCCAGATTGTAAAAAGGGTCCTGGGATCCGGTCTCCAAATAGTGAATCTCCTGACTCATAGCCGCCTCCTCTGCAAAAAGTGCCGGATGTTTTTTCTATTGTATACCGTCCGGGCGGTCCCGGCAATGTGCAGAACCACCGAAAATGCCCGCCATCTTTCCGCTGCCCGGATGCGGGAGCGCCCGTTGCGGAATCGGACACAGCGGTCCGGGTTCGGCCCCGGGCCGCTGTGAGGGGAACGCATTTTTACCAGATGGCCTTGGTGTCCACGTCCTGCTTCAGCCGGGCGGCAAAATCCGCCACGGACATGGCGCCCAGATCCTCACCGGTCCGCAGGCGGACGGAGACGGTCTGGTTTTCCATATCCCGGTCGCCCACTACCAGCATATAGGGGATCTTCTCCAGGGTGGCCTCCCGGATCTTCTTGCCGATCTTCTCGTTGCGGCCGTCCACCTCCACCCGGAAGCCGGCGGCATCCAGCTGCTTTGCGATCTGATCGGCGTATTCCAGGGCGCGGTCTGTAATGGGCAGGACCTTCACCTGCACCGGGTTCAGCCACACCGGGAACGCGCCGGCAAAGTGCTCGGTGATGACGCCGATGAACCGCTCCACGCTGCCCAGAACCACCCGATGGACCATGACGGGGCGGTGCTTCTGGCCGTCCTCTCCGGTGTACTCCAGTTCAAACCGCTCCGGCAGCTGGCTGTCCAGCTGGATGGTGCCGCACTGCCAAGTGCGGCCCAGGGAATCGGCCAGATGGAAGTCCAGCTTGGGGCCATAGAAAGCGCCGTCGCCCTCGTTGACCTCGAAGGTCTTGCCCATGTCGGTGATAGCGTTTTTCAGGATGTCCTGGTTATGCTCCCACTCCTCCACAGTGCCGATGTGATCCTCCGGCATGGTGCTGAGTTCAATGGTGTAGCTGAGGCCGAAGGTGGAGTACACTTCGTCGAACAGGCGGACCGTCTCCTGGATCACGTCCTTCATCTGGTCCGGGGTCATGAAGATGTGGGCGTCGTCCTGGGTGAAGCAGCGGACCCGGAACAGGCCGTGGAGCGCACCGGACAGCTCGTGCCGGTGTACCAGGCCCAGCTCGCCCACCCGCAGGGGCAGCTCCCGGTAGGAGTGAGGCTCGCTGGCGTAGACCAGCATGCCGCCGGGGCAGTTCATGGGCTTGATGGCGTAATCCTCTTCGTCGATAACAGTGGTGTACATGTTCTGCTTATAGTGGTCCCAGTGGCCGGAACGCTCCCACAGCTGACGGTTGAGGATGATGGGGGTGGAGATCTCCACATAGCCGTACTTCTTGTGGACCTGGCGCCAGTAGTCCAGCAGGGTGTTCTTCAGGGTCATGCCCTTGGGCAGGAAGAAGGGGAAGCCGGGGCCCTCGTCCCGGAGCATGAACAGGCCCAGCTCGCGGCCCAGCTTCCGGTGGTCCCGCTTCTTGGCCTCCTCGATCTTGGCCAGATAGGCGTCCAGCTCGTCCTTCTTGGGGAAAGCGATGCCGTAGATCCGCTGGAGGGTCTCCCGGTTGGAGTCGCCCCGCCAGTAGGCGGCGTTGCAGGCGGTGAGCTTCAGGGCGTTGCCCTTGATGCGGCCGGTGGAGTCCAGATGGGGGCCGGCGCACAGGTCGGTGAACTCGCCCTGCTTGTAGAAGGAGATGTGGGCGTCCTCCGGCAGATCGTGGATCAGCTCCACCTTGTAGGGCTCGCCCTTCTCCTCCATGAACTTGAGAGCCTCTTCTCGGGGCAGCTCAAAACGCTCCAGCTTCAGCTTCTCCTTACAGATCTTGCGCATCTCCCCCTCAAGCTTCTCCAGGATCTCCGGAGTGAAGGGGAAGGGGGAGTCCATGTCGTAGTAAAAGCCCTCGTCGATGGAGGGGCCGATGGCTAGCTTCACCTCCGGGTACAGGCGCTTCACCGCCTGGGCCAGAATGTGGGAGCAGGTGTGCCAGTAGGTCTTGCGGTAGCTCTCGTTTTCAAAGGAAAATTCGCTGTTCTTGTTCTCTTCGGACATTCTGATAACCTCCTTTTCGTCTGTGGGGGGCGGCACACGGCGCGCGCCCCGGTAAAATGCGGCGGGGTTACAGCAAAAAAGCGCCTCACCCCTGAGTGTGTCAGGGGTGAGGCGCTGTCATACGTCCCACGGTTCCACCCTGCTTGCCAGAGACGCACAGACTGTCTCTTATACACATCTCCGAGCCCACGAGACT
>OWIY01001104.1_pt1 | contig 9835 bp, 10 predicted proteins | sample 1732841 | NCBI WGS metagenome assembly OWIY01 (sample SAMN05065760, study PRJEB22554) | human gut metagenome | biome: ENVO:2100002; feature: ENVO:00000062; material: ENVO:00002003 | host: Homo sapiens | place: USA | reverse complement strand
GAGATGAGCGCTAGTCTCGTGGGCTCGGAGATGTGTATAAGAGACAGATCTTGGCGATGACGTCGGCGATCGTCCCCAGCACGGAGGCGATCGGCTGAAGCAGGGCCAGCAGAGGGCTCAGGATCGGCATAACGAGGTTGAGCAGAGACACGAGAGGCGGCAGCAGCGCTTGGACGATCTGCATCAGAGGCGGCAGCAGCGGCATGATGACGTCGTTGACGATCTGAAGCGCGACCTCCAGCAGCGGGGTGATGACCGGCAGCAGCGCGGAAATGATCTGCACCAGTACCGGCAGCACAGCGCTCACGATCTGCGTTATCATGGGGAGGATCGTGCTCAGAAGGCTGGCGATCGGCGGCAAAATTGCCCCGACGATCTGCATCAGCGGCGGGAGTAGAGTCTGCACCAAACTGAGCAGCGGCGGGAGCAGGGTGCTCATGAGCTGCGTCAGGATTGGCAGCAGATCAGCCGCGAGCTGAGAGATCAGCGGCAGCACGTCCTCGAGAGCGTCAGCCGCTCCCATGAGGAACTCCTCAACAAAAGGCGCCGCAGCCTCGACCGCGTCGCTGATGACCGGGACGATCTGCTCCATGAGTTTTTGCAACACGGGCATGAACTTGTTGAGGCCGTCGAACACGGTGTTTGCCATCGGCTTCAGGGCGACCTCGAGGCCCTGCTTCATGATCTGGAGCCGCTCGGCGAAGTCGTAGGTGTCCTCGGCCGCGCCGGCGATGGTTTCGCCGTTCTCCAGCAGGCTTTCCGTCAGATCTCCGACGGCGAGAGTGCCGTCTCTGATCGCTGCGGCCATTGTGGATCCGGCCTTGGTGCCGAAGATCTCCGACGCGATGCTTGCGGCCTCTGCGGCCGTGCCTGCGTTCTTGATCTGCTCGTAGTACATAGCCAGCCCATCACTCGCGCTGATGCCTTCCTTCGCCAGTGCGCCGACGCTCTTTTTCATGGCGCTGAGGACTTCCTCAGTGTTGACGCCGGCCTTGTCGAGCTGACCCATGAGGGCGCTCGCTGTCTCGAAGGAATAGCCCATCTCCTGAAGCTGTGGGCCGAACTTCTGCATATTGCTCATAAGGTCAGTGAAGCCCATGCCGGTGCTCTGGCTGACCTTGAAGATGTAGTCCATCGCGCCGCCCATGTTGTCGGCGTCGATGTTCCACTGTTGGAAGGCTTGGCTCGACTCCTCGATCACGCCGCCGAGGTCGTCCCCCAGCATATCGCTCACTTGGAGCGCCTGCTTGGAGATCTCCTGAAGCTGCGGGCCGGTCAGGCCGAGCCGGGTGTTGTAGTCCGCGATGGCTTTGCTGGCGTCCTCCATAGTGGTCGGCACGCTCTTGTAGACCTCGTCGAAGTCATCGAGCAGCCCATCCAGAGCGTCGCCGGTCGCGCCGGTGCCGATGCGGATGGCGTCGGCTGCTTCGTCGAACTGGCTGCCGAGATCCTTCAGGTACTTGCCGGCCTCCACCACGGCCTTGCCAGTGGCGACCGCGATGCCGCCGACGGCGGCACCCACGGCGAGAGCTTTCACGTTCAGGCCGCTGATCTTTTTCTGTGCGGACTCGATCGCCTTCCCGAGTGAGGGGTCGATGCTGCCGGCCAGATTGACGACCGCCTGAAGCTCTTTCCCTTTTCCTGCCATGTGTGTCACCTCCTCCTGATGTGCGGCTTTTTAATGGTCGGCGCCGGGTGGCGCTTCGCCTGTTGCTTGGCTTCTTCCACGGCCTCGCCGTATTCCGTCAGGAAGTCGGTCAGCCTTCGCTCTCCGATGTCTCGGACTGAGGTGTGGAAGGCTCGGGCGTAGTCTCGGATTGCTCGCCGGAGCTGTTTTGGCTGGAGGGTTCCTCCGACCTCCCGGAAATAAAATCCCGGCCGATCCTCATGATCTGCATGACGTCATAGCCGTGGACGCGCTCGAGGTCGCTCATGTCGATCTCGGGGTTGACGGCGATGATGGCCTCGAAGCCGAGGTAGAGGTGCAGACCATAGTCCAGCTCGGCCGCGCCGGCCGCGTTGCCGTTCTTGGATCCGCTGGCGGTCAGCTTGCGGGAGTCGGCCTCCGCGAACATTTGCGCGGTGATCTCATTCGCGTCATAGGTCAGCTCCGTGCGCTTCTTGTTGTTGATGGTCAGCGGGTTGCTGAGTGTGATCTTGTTCTTCATGGGGTACTCCTTTCCGAAAATAAGAGCCGCCCCGGAGAGGGGCGGCCCTGTCTGTTACAGCAGGCTGCGGATCTGCTTGTAGTAGTCCTTGCCGCCGACGCGGAGGATCTGGTTGAGCTGGTCGATCAGCCAGTATTCCGTCCCGTCGACGAAAAGCTGGTAGCGGCTGACCGCGTAGCCCAGCTCGTTCTCGCTCTGGCTGCCGGGATCCACGGACAGGCCGGGGATCGTCTTGGTCACGACGCGGAGAAACGCCTTGCAGCCGACGGTCTTGGTGGATCCGTCTGCCTTCTTGACGTCCTGCACCCAGCGGAACTCGAGCGTTCTGCTGTCGAGAGAGGCCATAGAGCGCAGGCCCATGTCGGTGCCGACCTTGTTGACAGTCGCCTCCATAGCCTCGATCTGGCCGATGATCGGCAGCGTCAGGGTGCCCATCGCCTTGAAGTCAGCAGTCAGGAGATTGATGGCCGGCAGCGTGATGGTCACGTCCTTGGCGACCAGTTTGCCGGCGTCGTACACAGTGTCAGCCAGTACGGGGCCGTTGAGGTCGATCCATGCCATTACTCCTCACCTCCTTCGTAGTAGACGGAGAAGCCGGCGTCGGTGTATGCGACGTAGACGCTGGCGCTCTTGAGCGGAGGCGTCGGGGTGACGTTGATGTCCCACCTGAAGTCGCCGTTCATGATGTCGGTGGTGCTGTTCTCGCTCTCGAGGAACAGGATCTTCGGCTCGCCGATCAGGGCGCCCATGCTGACATAGCCGTCGAGCTTCTCCTGCTCGCGGTTGATGATCTGATCCTTCAGCGCTCTGGTCATGGGCTCGTCGATCTTCGGGCTCCATTCGCGCTGGAAACTGTTGGTGATGTGCATGAGCATACGCATGGAGACGTCGAAGATGGCGCGGGGGTCTACTTCGGCGCCGTAGGTGTATGCAGCGGTGTGGTCGCCCCACAGCACCCACTCACCAGCCCACGCCACGACGGTGCTGATGCCCTTCTGCGTGAGCTCTTTGCCGGTCTGCTGGTCGAAGCCGCGGTTCTTGGCGTTGGCTCCAAAATACTGCTTGATGACCGGCACGGCCTTGTTGCCGCAGGTCTCCATCGGGACGCTGTTGTGGCTGAAGTCGGCACGCATGAGCTCGACTGCTGCCAGCGTGCTGAGGTGGTAGTTGTTGCCGAGGTTGTCGGTGGCCTGCGGCCAGAATACCTTCGAGCGCTCGCTGGTGAAGGCGTTGTTCTTCTTCCATGCGATCGCCTTCTCGATGGTGTCGACGGCCTGCGCGTCGCCGTCTACCAGAGGCAGGTCGGCGAGGACGAAGGCGTCCCAGTGGCCGTTGATCTTCTGGCTGGCCGCGATCATAGCGTTGTAGACCGCAGGGCTGTGACTCCAGCCGGGCGCGACGATCAGGTTGACGACCGCGTACTGCTCAGGATAGAGCAGGGCGATGGAGCTGAGGCCGCTATACTCGCCGGAGGCGGTGACGCCGCCGATGATGTCGGCGTCCTCTACCAGAGAGTCGTCGATCTCGTAGAAGCTGGCCGTCAGGTTGCCGGTGAGCTGCGCGTCCTGCTTCAGGCTGGTGATGATGACCGTGCCCTTGGTGAAGTTGTAGTCCACGGCGTAGTCCTCGCCCTCGACGTAGTTGCCGGCGCTGTCGCCGGCCTTGGCGATGGTCAGGGTGTCGAGGATGATGGTGGAGCTGGTGAACTCGGCGCGGCCGCCTGCGAAGCTCAGGGGCGCGGTCGTCTGCGCCTCCTTTCTGTGCTTGCCGGCAGCGGGATCCAGCACGTTGATGACGTAGATGGGGCCGATGTTGCCGATGGTGTTGTTGAAGTGCGCGTTCATGACTTCACAGAGGGTGAAGGTGCCCCAGTCGGCTGCATACCCGAGCTTTTTCTGCGCGTCGATCAGGTTGCTGATCTTCACGGGCTCGTTGATGACGCCGGCCTTGTCGAAGCCGCGCACGAGGTTGACGGGCGCGGTGCCGATATAGATCGGCGTGGTGCCCGCCTGCACGGCGCTCTGTGCCACGGTCTCGCCGATGTGGCCGTAGGCGCCGTAGAGGTACTCGTTTGCCATGTGCTTGTCCTCCTTTGCATAAAATTAGACAGCCGAGGACTCGGCTGCCTTAAAGCAGATGGTCGTAGTTTTTGGCGTGCCGGGTGAGGGTCTCCTCGACAGAGAACTCAGCCCACGCAAACCAGTAGGGATAAAAGTCAGGTACAGCGTCCTGCTCAGCGACGGGGCCGAAGGTGATGCCGAGCTCCTTGATGACGCGCAGGTCTCCGATGTACTCGGCGTTTTCGATCAGTCTGAGCGCCGTGTCCACAAAATTCCATGCGTCACGCCAGCCCTCGCCGTTCTTCTGGAAGAAGTCGGCCGCCTCGCTGTTGTATTGCTGGATATAGGTGCCGCTGCCGTTGCCCTGCGGTATATAGATGTCGGGCCCGTGGTAGCCGGGATCCCATGCAGAAAAGCAGAGCCGGATCTTGATGCCGCGGGTGTGTTCGATCAGGTCATCCTCCCCCTGAGCGAGCTGGACGCAGACCGAAGGGATCGGCGCCGCGACCTTTGGGGGCGTCCTGTCCTTGGACGGGACGAACAGGGAAAAGGCGGCCGGGTTCACCAGCTTGTAGGGGTAGGAGGCGTCTGTGGCGTTGTCGTCGGGGAGCTTCAGCTTTACCAGAGGGCATACCTCGGTATTCAGCCAGCCCCGGACGGTCTCGATGCTATTGACGATGGACACGGTGCAGCACCTCCTACATGGTCACGGTCTGGCCGAGAGCCACGGTTGCGATCCCCATGTCCTCGCTCCAGTCGTTGACGATGTACTCGCGGCCGTCGACGTTTAAGCCCTCGCCCGCCGGGCGCCGGGCGGGCAGATCCTCGACCGCTGCATAAAGCAGCAGAGAGGACTCTGCCACGCTCAGCTCTTGCCCCCCTTGGCGTTCTCGCAGGGCGTTGTCGTCGAGTACAGCCGCGATGGTCTTGCCTTCGACTCTGTGCTCCTCCCCGAACTCAGAGAGATCGAGGAAAACGCGGCGCCGGTCGTTGGCGACCATCTCCTTGAAGCTGAAGGCCATCAGACGGGATCAGCAGCGCCGAACTGAGGGGGCTCCTCGTCGTCGGTGCCGTCGTCGTCAGTCTGGCCGGCCTTGGCCGCCTCGATGGCAGCGATGACGTCGGCCTTCTTGCGCATGGCAGAGGCGTCGACGCCGTAGGCTGCGGCGATGTCCTTCAGCTCGTCGAGCTTCATGTCCTCGTTGTACTCAGGCAGGCCGTCCGCAGGGGGCTCAGCGCCTCCCTCGGGCTGGCCGGGATCCTGCGGCGCATTGGCGCCGGCCGGGTCGGGCGTGTTGGGATCCTCGGCCTGAGCGGGTGCTGCGTCGACGTACTTGGCGACGCCTTCCTTGACCAGACGGGCCTCCAGCTCGGGGTCGAACTGCTTGGGGCCGTCCTGATTGGTGATGGGGATCACCTTGCGGCCGTTATAGTAGCCGAAGGTGCCCGCGATGATCTGGATCATGGTCTGCTCCTTTCTGCTGCGCTTAGCCCTGAGTCAGGACGTCCGCAACGATGAACGGGTTCTTGTTGTTAGGGATCAGCAGCGGGCGGCTGGAGATCGTCAGGCTGCGGGTGTTGCCCTCAGCGTTGGACAGATACTTCGGCACGCGGCGGCCGGCATAGGTGTGGAACTCGCCATCGGCCTGCTCCACCTGAGTGACGGCGCCGTACAGAGTGCGGCCGCAGGCAGGCGCGGTCAGGATGCACTTGCCGGAAGGGATGTAGAGCTGATCCTTGCCGGCGTCGTCGGTGTAGGTCTCGTCGTAGGAGATCACGCTGATGATGCGGCCGTTGACGTTCAGGCGAGCCATGACAGCAGCGCCGGCAGGCAGCACCTCGGGCTCGACCATGCCGAGCTCGTAGCGCTTGTTGTCGAGCAGCTTCTGGATGACCTCATTGTTGACGATGGTGTCGGCCACGTCAGGGGAGCAGATCAGGTCGGTCGCGCGGAGGCCCTTGCTGGTCAGCATACGAGCCATCACGCCGAGGTCGGCGAGGATCTTCGCGCCGGCGGCGTCCCACTTGGTCGTAGGTGTGTAGGTTGCGGGGTTGCTGCCTTCGGAGTAGAAGCGGATCTCCATCTCGTCGCTCTCGTCAGCGTCGTCGGCGATGTGCTTCATGATGCAGCCGTTGGTCAGCATGGTCTCAGCGGCCATAGCCTCCTCGCGGCGGGTGATAAACTCGCCCAGCTCGTCGGCGTCCTTCAGGATGAGGGTCTGCTGGCGCTGCTCAGGAGTGAGCTGCGTGTAGAGGGCCTCGCCGAAGCCGCGCTTCTTCAGGTCGTCAGCGGAGAGGGAGCGCTTGGGAGCCACAAAAGGAGGAGTGTATCTCTCCATGTGGTAGCCGTTGCGCAGGATGGTCACGCCGCCCTTGCGAGGAGCGACGAAGGGCGCCAGCTTTTTGCTGCCGTCTCTGTACTCGACCAGCACGTCGTCAGTGGCGAAAACGTCGCTCGCGTCGTTGGTCGGGAAATAGCGGTCACGCAGGAAGGTCGTGGCAGGGGTGAGCTGCTGCACGGCCATGAGCAGCGTGTGGGTCTCATAGAAGTTAAAAGGCATTTTGTTGTCCTCCTTCTCTTAGTATTCGATCGCGTCGGAGAGCAGGATGCCGCCCTTGCGCAGCTCCTCCTCGTCGGTTGCGGTCATGGTGTAGCCATTCTTGACGATCAGCTTATTGCGGGCAAAATGGCCGGTGCGGTATGCCAGCGCAGTCACGTTGGCGTTGGTGCCGACCTCCACGTCGTCGGCGAGCACGCAGTTGGCGCTCAGGACTTCGTTGGATGCGGCGGTAGTGCCGAGGATCACCATGCAGCCGTCAGCAGCGGTGCCGCTGCCGGACAGGGCCAGCACAGTGCCGCGCTTCAGAACGGTGGCGGCTGTCTCCTTGCGGATGGTCACGCTGAAAACGTCAGCGACGGGCACGTTGTTGACGATCAGGCCGTCGTATTCCACGGCGCCGATGTTCTCGTCGAGTCTCTTGCTCATTAGTTTTTACCTCCCTTGCTGTTCTTGGTGGAATTGTAGATGCCGACGATGGCGTCCACCTTGGCCTTGTCGTCGGTCTCGCTGCCTTCCTCGCCGCCGTTAGGAGCAGCACCGACGTCGCCAGCGCCAGAGTCGGCATTGTCGGCCGCGCTGTCCTTCAGGTGCTTGATCCCGAGGGCCGCCTGCTTTTTCATAGCCTGAAAAGCGAGCTGCTCAGCGGTGCAGGGGTTTTCGCCGTACTTGGCGTCATGGACGAGCTGCGCGTCGCCCACGCTGGCCTCGATGCTCTCGATGGCCTGAAGGCGCTCGCGCTCCTGCGTGATTGCCTCCGTTCTTGCAGTTGCCGCGGCCTGCTGCTCGATCTGAGCCACGAGGTCGGGGTACTGCGCTCTCATTTCTTCGAGGGTCATGGGTTTGTTTCCTCCTTCGTTTTTGATGACCGGGGTCTCCGGCTTATTTCCAGCCGCAGCAGCGGCGTGGATGCTGTTGTTGACCGGGATCGCCCCGGGGATGTGTCTGAAGTTGCTGACGTCGTGCCTGATGCCAGCCACGAGGAGCACCTTCTTGTCTGCGCTCAGGGCGGCAGACGGGCCCGCGTCGTCGAGCAGGGTGTTGGCGAAGCCGTTGTCGACCGCCTCCTGACCGACCATCCATGTCTCGCGGGTCATCATGCTGCGGAGCTGGTCGACCTCGATGCCGGTCTTGGCGTGGTAGATCTCCGCGATGGCCCGCTCGCTGGCGTCGAAGTCCTTCTGGAGCTTCTTCAGGTCTTGCAGGTTGTAGTAGTCCCACAGGAGCCCGCTGACGCCGTGGATCATGACCATGCTGCCGGGGTAGACCTGCACCTCGTCGCCGGCGCACATGATGACGCTGGCCGCGCTGGCAGCGATGCCCTCCACGACGACGGTCTTGGTGCCGCTCAGGCCCTTGATCGCGTTGTGGATGGCGATGCCGGTGTAGAGGTCGCCGCCGCAGCTATTGATCTTGATGGTGATGTTGCTCTTGTCCTTCACGGCAGCCAGATCCTCGAGGAAGCCCTCGGGGGTGATGTAGAGGCCGGGCTCAGGCTCGCCCGTCCACCAGTCGATCGGCTGGCTGCTCATGACGTCGCCGTAGAGCAGGATCTCGCCCGTGTCGTCGCCGGTGCTGGCGATGTTCCAGAACTTCTGGAGCTTGCCGCCAGTAGGAGGCGCAGGGGCAGGCCCCGCGATGCAGCGGGGCGGGTTATTTGCTTTCATGGTGTTCGTCCTCCTTGAGTGCTTTGATGATTTCGTTCCGCAGCGCAGCCACCACGCCGGGCTCGGTTGCGCCTGATGCGCCGCCGGTGCCGGAGGAGCTGCTGCCCTGAAGGGGCGCGTTTGCTTCGGCGAGCTTGGCGTTTTCGCGTGCGAGCTGGTCGACGTTGGCGTCCCACTGGCCGCCGTTGAGCCGGATCGTGCTCTGCTCGCGGGTGCTGAAGCCTTCGCCGACTGCGAGGATCTCGGCCGTGATCTCCTTGACCGGGTCGAGCTGGCCCTGAGACGGGCCGATCCATTCGGCGCCGAGATAGGCGGCGCGGATCGCCGGATCCGCGAAAAAGCCTGGGGCGTCGATGCGGCCACGGGCGACGGCCTCGGCCATCCAGATCTCGTAGATCGGGGCACAGAAGTCAGCGACAAACCACTCGCGGCGCATTTTGAAGGCTTTCCACGCCTCCAGCAGGGCCGCACGGCTGGCGCTGTACGAGCTGTTGAAGGACTTCAGCAGCAGGTCGGCCGGGATCTCGAGCGCAGCGCCCACCTGTTCGCAGATGGCACGGAGGAACGAGTCGAAGCCGCTGGCCGGCCGCTTCGGGTCGGCAAATACGACGTCCTCGCCGGGCTCCATGATGTTGATCTGGCCCGGGCCCATCTCGTACTCATTGGGATCGCGGCTCACCTCTGGCAGGCTGCTCCCCACTTCGTTGAACGGGTTGTCGGACGCTCCGGCCTCCGTTTTCACGAAGGCGGTGAAAAAGCTCTCGACGATCGCAGCCGTCAGCTCGCTCTCGGTGTACCTGCGAAGCTGAAGCAGCGGCTCGATCACCTGCGCCAGATAGCTGACGCCTCTGTACTGGTCAGGCCGCTCCGAGTCCATGACCTGCAAGATGTTCGGGAGGCCGGTGCGGTCTCCGTATGCCTTGACGCGCGTCCACTTGGTCGACGCCGTGCCGAGCTCGAGGGGGTAGGTGCTGCGGATGTGGTATGCCTCGATCATGCCGTTGGGGTTGACCTCGACGCCGTCGTAGATGGTGTTGCCGTTGGCTGCCTTGCCGGTAGTCGCCAGCAGCGGGGTCATGATGCCGGCGGCCGTCGGGGTTGCCACCCGGTCAGCCTCGACGAGGTGGATCCTGAGCGAGTAGGGCGTGGTCGGCGTGGGATCGTACTGCTTGATGACGGCGAACACGTCGCCGCTCACCAGCCACGAAGCGAGCGCGAGCTGCTGCATGGCGTAGAAGTTGTTCACGCCGGTGGCGTCGCAGGCTGCCTTGCGGTTGGCCCACAGGGCGAACTCCCGCTCCGTCTTTGCCTGCCACAGGTCAGCCGCCTCCTGATCCATGCCGAGGGCCTCGCGGTCGATCCGGCTCTGGAGCTTCAGACCG
>OWIY01001101.1_pt1 | contig 9843 bp, 7 predicted proteins | sample 1732841 | NCBI WGS metagenome assembly OWIY01 (sample SAMN05065760, study PRJEB22554) | human gut metagenome | biome: ENVO:2100002; feature: ENVO:00000062; material: ENVO:00002003 | host: Homo sapiens | place: USA | reverse complement strand
AGATGAGCGCTAGTCTCGTGGGCTCGGAGATGTGTATAAGAGACAGGGTCTGAAACACCCGGCTGCGGCGGACCAGCCGCTCCACAAAGGACGTGGCCGGGTGCGCCAGGAGGCGGCTGGGCGCGTCATACTGCTGGATCTGCCCGGCGTCCATCACCAGTGTGCGGGTCCCCAGTTTCAGGGCTTCCGCGATGTCGTGGGTCACAAACAGGACGGTGATGCCGCTCTCCCGGTGGATGCGCAGGAACTCATCCTGCAGCTGGCCCCGGGTGATCTCGTCCACCGCGCCGAAAGGCTCGTCCATCAGCAGAAGCTCCGGACCGGCGGCCAGCGCCCTGGCGATACCCACCCGCTGGCGCTGCCCGCCGGAGAGGGCGCGGGGATACCGCCCCGCCAGCGCCGGGTCCAGCCCCACCTGCTTCAGCAGGGCAGCGACTTTTTCTCTGCACTGCTTCCCCTTCCATTCCTCCAGGCCGGAGATGGCGGGCACATAGGCAATGTTCTTCTCCACGGTCATGTGGGGAAACAGGCCCACGTTCTGGATGGCGTAGCCGATGCGGCGGCGCAGGGCCACCGGGTCGATTCGGGCCACATCCTGTCCCTGGATCAGGACTCGGCCCGTGTCCGGCGACAGCAGGCCGTTTACCAGCTTCAGCACGGTGGTCTTTCCGCAGCCGGACCGGCCGATGATCGACACAAATGCGCCCGGCTCCACATCCAAAGAGAAGTCCCGCAGAACGGTCTGGGTGCCGAAGGCCTTGGAGACGCCTTCAAAGCGAATGATCGGCTGGGTCATATCACGCCTCCAGCAGGCCCTTCTGGAGCAGGAAGTCCCTGGCCGCATCCCGCTCGTTCCGGCCCTCCACCTCCACCTGGTAGTTGAGCGCGGCCATCTCCCCGTCTGAGAGAATACCGTCCATCTGCATCAGCACCTCCTCCAGACCGGGGAATTTTTCCAATGCGTCCCGGCGGACCACCGTGGAGCAAAAGTAGTTCACCTGCAGATGCTTGTCATCCTCCAGCGTCACTAGGTCTGTGTCCGGATTCGCCAGTTGGGCGTCGGTGGTGAAGGCGTTGGTCACGTCGATATCTCCGCCGGCCAGGGCCTGGTATTTCAGGCCGATGTCGATGTCCACCACATTCCGGAAGTCCAGGCCGTAAGTCTTGCACAGGGTTGGAAAGCCGTCCTCCCGCTCCAGATAGTCTGGGTTTCCGCCGAAGGTCAGCTCACCGGCCGCCCCGGCCAGGTCGCTGGTGGTCTCCAGGCCGTACTGCTCCGCCACATCGCCCCGGACGGCGACGGTGAAGGTGTTGTTGAAGCCGTACTTCCCCACCCAGGTCATGTGGAACTTCTCCTCGTACTCCTGCTGAAGCCGGGTGAACATCTCTGCATCATCCACACCCTCGGCCTGGTGGTCCAGCACCAGTACCCAACCGCTGGAGGTATACTCCGGATAGAGGTCGAACTCTCCGCTCTCCATGGCGGGCTGGATGTTGCTGGTGCCGCCGCCCACGCCCTTAGTGATCTCCACGTCATAGCCGGCCTGCTCAATGAGAAGGCCCAGCATCTCTCCCAGGATGTACTGTTCCGTCATGGGCTTGGTGGCGATCCGGACAGGGTCGCCAGAGCCGGTCTCCCCTCCGGAGGCGGCGCCTCCGCCGCAGCCGGTCAGGGTGCCCAGCATCAGGATGGCTAGGACGGCCGTCTGCAGTCGATTCAGGATGTTCATAAGTTCAGCTTCCTCTCTTTTTGAAATAGCGCTCCAGCGCGCCCAGCGCCAGATCGCAGACAATGGCCAGCAGGGCGATCAGGATGCTGCCCGCCGCCGTCATGGCCGGATCGTAAATGGTGATTCCCCGGTAGACGGCCACGCCCAGGCCACCGGCCCCCACAAAGGAGGCAATGCCAGCCACGGAGATGGTCATGACCACCATGTTCCGCACGCCCGCCAGGATGACTCCGGCGGCCATGGGCAGCTTCACCCGAAACAGCGCCTGTGTCCCCGTACTGCCCATGCCCCTGGCTGCCTCCAGAATATCCGGGTCCAGTGTGGTGAGTCCCACGTAGGTGTTGTGCACCATGGGCATGATGCCGTAAACCGTCAGGGCAATAACGGCAGTCTTGTTGCCGATCCCGCTGAAGGGGATCAGGATGCCCAGCAGGGAGATGGCGGGAATGGTGTACAGCACGTTGCAGACGCCCATCACCGGCGGCGCGATACGGGGATGCTCCGCGATCCAGATGCCTGTCAAAAGACCGATCATGCCGGACATGGCGATGGCGGTCAGAGCCAGGCCGATGTGGGCCAGCAGCAATCCCGCGAACCAGTCTGCCCGCTGGGCGTACAGGCCCAAAATCCCTTGCAGCAGTTTCATGAGCCGCTTACGGGTGCAGGCGGCGCACTGCGTCTGCCGGACAGGCCTCCGCGCAGCGGCCGCACTGGAGGCAGTGCGCCCAGTTGATGACATAGGGCGTTCCGGGAGTGATGCACTTCTGGGGACAGGCTGAGGCACAGGCGCCGCAGCCGATGCATGCATCCTGGATCACAAAGCCGTTGTACTCCTCCGTGTCCCCGCCGTAGGCAAATGTCTCCCGGCTGATGGGATAGTGGAGCAGGTCGAACCACTCGCCATGGCCCGCGTAGATGTGGAAGGCGTCCAGGATATAGCGGCTCTCACCGGGGTAGACCTCGTTCATACCGGGATTCTGCGCAAAGACCTTGTCCACCCAGCTTTTGTCCACGACCCGCAGCTTCCCGGTGAATTTCAGGGACTGGCAGTCTGGACACATGGCTGCCAGGGCGATCTCTCCCGTCTCCACCAGCTGCTTGTAGAAGGGCTTGCCTCTGGAGGTGACAATATACATCCCATCGTCCTCTGCCAGCATCACGTTGATGATCCGGGCCTGGGGATGGCCCTCCGCATCCACCGTGGCGGCGGCTGCGATCTTCACCCGGCGGAACAGGTCCACGTATTTTTTTGCTTTTTCGTTCATGGAGAACACCCTTTCGTTTTCTGATCTGTGCCCCCATGGTAGCGCGGCAGGCGGCTTTCGTAAAGTACGCACAATCTTGTGGCATAGGCACCAACAGGTAACGAATGGGCAGCTGCAAGGTATCGCGGCATTTTGAGACCGGGAAAATTTTTCCCAGGATACGGCTTCACAGGGGCGTCTGCCTTGGCGCTTCAGGAGGCTTTCCCCGCCGCAGGCAAAAAGCCAGCCCCGCGCCTGCTGAGCGCGGGGCTGGCTCTCCTGCAAGATCGCATTTGATGCCGGTGTGTTCAATGCCATCCGGAGGCTGGTGAAGATCTCCGCGGGACCTCCGCCCCGCTCAATATCCGGCCTTGCCGCTGCCGGGCTGGCCGTAGGACCTGAATCGCTCCATGACCTCCGCCATCTGCTCATCCGTCAGGATATTGGGCGTGCCGATGCACATGGTCCGGTACTGCAGCTCCGCGACGTACTCCAGATTACAGGCCAGGCCGTAAGCACTTTTGAGGTCCCTGCCGCAGGCCACCAGGCCGTGGTTGCCCAGCAGAACGGCGTCGCTGCCGCCGCAGGCCTCTATGGCGGCCTCTGCCAGCTCCGCTGTGCCGAAGAGGCGGTACGGCGCGCAGGGGACGGTGGCTGCTCCGGTGTCGCCGATTGCATAGTGGACAGCCCGAAGGGGCTGGCCCAGCACGGCAAAGGTGGTGCAGTACATGGAGTGGGTGTGCACCACGGCCCTGGCGTGGGGCTTGTGGCGATAGAACGCGGTGTGCAGCGCCCACTCGCTGGAGGGCTTGCGGACGCCGTCCACAATGTTGGCCTCCAGGTCCGTGATGACCACGTCCTCCGGCGTGGTGGAGAAATAGTCCATGCCGGAGGGGCTGATGGCCATCAGTCCCTTTTCCGCGTTGCAGACGCTGATATTGCCGCTGGTTCCCGTGCTCAGACGGTCGGTGCTCATTTTCCTGCCGTATTCAACAACCAGCTCTCTTTCCTCCTGCATCAGCATAATTTGCTGCCTCCTGTTTTCATTTTCATTTTTAATTTCTGATATAGCTGCCCGTATGATTCCGGTTTTGCGGACACGCCGGAAAAGGCGGGCGGGGCTTCCGTCCCTTGCCTGATATGCAGCAGAGCACATTTCTCCCGGCGGAGAGGACCTACCCAGATTCCTTCCACACAGCCGGATCGGCCTGCCGGGGGTGCTCTTCGGCATCCGACCCAGCGCCGCAACCGGCATACCGTCCCCCTGCGTTTTCCAATTCTTCCGCCCGGCGGCCCTTTGCCGTCAATAGAACGGCTTGACGTCAGAGTCAAAATAGTTTCCCAGCAGATACGGCACATACACGCCCTTGTCCGTCACCACGCCGGAGATCAGATGCGGCGGCACTACGTCGAAGGAGGGGTAGATGGCCTTCACCCCGGGGAGCGTGTTGGGGATCCCCCGATAAGAGAGGACTTGGGCGGGGTCCCGCATCTCGATGACGATGTCGTCCTTCGTCCGCTTCTCCCGGTCCGGGATGCCGGTGACATAGTAGGGCACCCCGAAACACTTGGCCAGGATGGCGATCTGGAAAGTGCCGATCTTGTTGGCGATATGGCCGTCCCAGGCGATGGAGTCCGCCGCTGAGGTGAAGAGGTCGATGCCCTCCCGCTCCATGGCGTAGGCGATCATATTGTCTGTCAGGACCGTGGTATCGATGCCCATCTGGGCAAAGCAGCTGGACGTGAGCCGGGCCCCCTGTAAATAAGGCCGTGTCTCCGCGCAGTAGGCCCGGAAGGTCTTGTTCTGCCGCCTGGCGGCCCGGATCACTGTGCCGATGATGGTTTCGCCGAAGCACTGGGTCAGGATGGCGCCGCCATTGGGGATCAGATTCGCCAGATAATCCCCCACCACCTGCATGGTGCTGTACCGGCGGTTCAGGGACTCCACGGTGGATGCCACGATGGCCTCCACCGGATCCCGGCCCGCAGCCAGGGTCTCCTTCGCCACATCGGCACAGCGGCAGGTGATCTGGCCGTACCGGTTGGCGGTGGTGGGCCGGGCGTGTGCCAGGTCATAGGCCGCCTGCCGCAGGAACTCCTCCTGCTCCCGTGCGCCCTTGTCCCGGACCTGCCAGGCAGCCAGGGCCATGCCCATGCCCACGGCGGTATAGGGGCCCGCGCTCTGGGTCACCATGTCCGCGATGGCCTGTACCACCTCGTGGTAGTCCGTGCACACCACGAACCGGACCTCTGTGGGATAGACCCGGCGGTCCAGAATGCGGACTTTTCCCTTCTCAAACCACGCCACATGCTCATATTGCAGCAGGAACGGCATATCCCGGTCCATACGTTCCATCTTGCCGCCTCCTTTACGCCAGTATCCCGCGGAAAGCTCTGGTCACAGCGGAGCCATTCAGGCCGCTCTCCCGCTCCCGGATTAGGAAGATACCCATTTTAATCAGGGCCCGCTCCATGGGAATCCGGATGTCCGGGTCTGTGACGGAGGTGACCTCCATGACCTTGGAGTCGCCCACCACCCGTCGGATGATCTCCGTGCCCGCATAGCCGTAGGAGTCGGCCATGACGCCGTCCAGATACGCGCGGCAGAACCCCTCCGCCCGGTACAGGGGGAAGGTCACCAGCTCGTCGTACCTGGCGGTCAGCTTCTCCGCCGTCAGGTCGCACACGCCGCGGATGGTATCCTCCAGCGCCCGGGCAGCCGCCGTGTCCTGCGGCGCGGTAAAACAGCGGTTGGCCCAGGAGAAGAACAGGTTCCCGATGACGTTGCCGATATCATATCCCATGGGACCGTAAAAGGCGAATTCCGGATCAATGACCTTTACGCCCTGTTCGTTGGCAAAGATGGAGCCGGTGTGGAGATCCCCGTGGAGCAGCGCCTGGGCGTTGTTCATGAAGCCGTTTCGGAGCCTGCCCACCTCCCTGTGAAGGGCATCATTTTCATAGAGAAAGGTCCTGACAAAGTCCTCGTTCCCGGGGGTAACGATGTTGCGGCCCTTGTAGTTCCAGTAGGGTTCCGTCAGGACCAGATCCTCCGTGATGTCGCACAGCTCCGGATTGGTGAAGAACTGCACCCGGCGCTTTTTCTCCCGGCGGTCCAGCACCAGATCCGTGGTGGGCAGCAGGGACTGGGCCAGGAAGGTGGAGATGTTCTCCGCCAGATGGCCGTATATCCTGCCCGCCAGCAGCTCCTTGCGGAGGTTCCGATAGGCGGAGATATCCTCCATGGACAGAGCCGCCATGGTCTCGTCATAGTGGTAGACCTCCGGGATGTAATCCGGCGCCAGCCGGGACTCCAGCTGCAGGGCCTGCGCCTCGATCCTGCTCCGATAGATGTCCAGCGGCCGCCCGGAGGAGCGCAGCCGCTTGTCCGCCTGCTTGACGATGACCGAGCGGCCATCCCGCAGAGAGCGGACCCGGAAGACGTAGTTGATGTTGCCGTCGCCGATCTCCGTACAGGTGGTCTCCTCATCCGGGTCGAACCGGTGAAGAACCTCTGCCGCATAGCGCTTGACGTCATCCGGCTTCATGAGGAAAAATTCGCTGAATGCAGACATGGATCAAAGGACTCCCTTCTCATTGCGGACCGAAACGGACAGGCGCGGCTTTTACCCTCTCTTTTCAACCCGGGCAGGACTTCCCGCGTGTTTGAAAATGATGGGTAGACCGGGGCAGCGCCGTTTTGCAGCGGCCAGAGCCTGCCCGGCGGCCAGGGATGATCGGCCCTTCCCCGATTGACCATAGATACTTGTTTCTCTTGCCCCGGCCTGCCGGGATATTCCCCAGGCGTTCTGCCGGACAGGCCAAGGAAGCGTGGCATCTCCCTGTCCGTGGGCGATCAACCAAATCATACCATAAGACAGGGCCATTCTCAACAATATGTCCGGTATAACCGCTTAACTTTCAGGATTTCAACCGCCTCAATCATGCACACAAGCAGCTTGCGGCCGTCCCGCCCCGGCTGTCCGGTCCGGGATGCGATGCCGCGCCATTCCCAGGCGAGGATTCTGCTGACGGGGCCGCCTGCTTCCCTCCGGTGCCAACGCACGCTCCGGCAGCCCGGTTCCGCCTGTCATCATTCTGCCGGAACTCCTCCGGCGGAAGTCCGCCAGGACAGAGATTGCCAGGAGAATCCCCGGCCGTTGTCCGTCCATGCGGCGTGGCGCACAGCCATCCGCGAAACGCGAATCGCCGCATGAACGGCAGAAAAGGCATGGCAGCTTGCCATGCCTTTTCCGGCACCGGGTCCGGGGAACCCCAAAAGCGGCATACGGACCGCATCTCCATTCTCCGGCAGAGAGCGTGCCATATCGTGCTTTGTCTCCTCCGCACACGGCCGCAGGTCAGTGTTTGCGTCCTGCCGCAGTGCCTTTCCGCCGCCAGCGGATGAGCCAGCAAAAGCCGATCAACAGCCCGGCAAAGCCGACGGCCAGAATAACGACCGCCAGAGGACCGGCCCGCTCCGTCAGGCAGAAGGTGACCGTCCCGGTCTGGCTCTCCAGCAGCAGATACTGGCCGTCCAACCGGGCATCCGTCTTGGTCCAGCCATCCTCACTCAGCACCCAGAGGTCGTACCGCTTGCCGGGGTCCGGCAGGCGGCAGTGGACCGTGTAGGCCGCCTGTTCCAGGTCCGGGTCCTCCACCGTCACGGTATAGGCGGTGCCCGCATACTCCGCGCCGCCGTCCGTCCAGGCCACCTCTTCCGTGGTGTGGGAGACCTGTGCCCGGCTGCTGAAGCTGCCGTCCACCAGGATCTCCGGCAGCTCCCCGCCATCCGTCAGGGCGGAGGTGTAGGGGGTATACTCCGCCTCCAGGGTCTGGCTGGCGGTGAGGCAGGTGTAGTCCAGATCCGGCCAGGAGGCAGAGCAGCCCTTTTTCGCCGGAATCTCCGGCAGGGCGTCAATCCCCTCTCCGTACTGGAAGGGGACGACCTCTACCACCACGCCGTCCGCCACAAAGGTCAGCTCCAGCCGGGAGAAGGATTCCGGTACGCCGGGCGTGGTGCACAGGGTGTCAAAATCCACCGGTTCAGCATGGCCGGCGTAGCTGATCCCATCCAGAGCCCCCAGTCGTTCACTGGTAAAGGTGTTGTCGGATACGGCGGCATCGGCGTCCACATCTCCCGCCACGGCGCCCAGATAGGCGGAGCCCTCTTCGATTTCCACCAGCGTATGGCAGTTTTCCAGGGTGGCTCCCAGTCCGGCCACGCCGCCGATATAATCGCCGCCGGAGAGATGACACTTGACCCAGCTGTCCCGGATGGTCCCCCAGGAGGCGCCGGCGATACCGCCTACATAACCGCCGTCCGTGCTGGCGATGTCCCCATAGTTCTCGCAGGCGCTCACCCGCCCCAGGTCCATGAGACCCACCACGCCGCCGGCATAGTCCCGTTTTCCGGTGACGCCGCCCCGGTTCATGCAGGCGCGGACCACGGCCTTCGTCTGATAGCGGAAGTCCAGGGAGCGGTCTCCCTCTTCGATCAGGTCATCCTCGGGGTCGAAGTCGTATTCAATGGCCATGGACCCTACGATGCCGGCCACGTTGATGTCTCCCTCCACGGTCCCTGTGTTCCGGGAATTGGCGACACATCCGGTATCCGGTCCACTGGTCTCCTGGTCCGAGATGTCCTCGAAACGGTCCGACAATTCCTCTCCAGTTTGCTCCAGCAGATCCCGCAGCAGATCCGTGATAACCCGGAACTGGTCTCCGATGGCTTCCAGATCGTCCAATAGTGTATCCGTGGCCGCGGACATGGTCTCCCGCAGGGCGTCGCCGTCCTCCAGCAGACCGGCAAAGACGTCCCCCAGGGCGTCCCCCTGCTCCCGAATGGCACTGTCAATGGGACGGATGGTGATGGTGGGCTCCTCGGCCAGCTCCCAAAAGACGTCGGCCAGGTCCTCGCCGAGACGGGATGCCCGGGAAGCCACTTTCTCCAACGTCCTGCCCGGGTCCCGAAACGCTTCCGCCAGGTCTCCGCCCTGTGCCAGAAGCTTTGCCAGCAGCGCTGCCGCGTCGGTGGCGTGCGTTGCAAGCTCCGCTTCGCACTTGTCGGCGACGGCTCCGAATCGCGCCGCTGCGGCGGTCATCATCGCTTCATGGCTCGCCATCTTCTCGCTGTACTCGCTGTCCCGGGACAGAATAGCGGCCCTATACTCGACTACGGCATCGATCTCTTCTTCGGTGCACTCCGTCAACGGAATCTTCTTGTCCAAAATCTCCTCTGCCGTCCTTGCCATGTCATCCCTCCTTGTTTTCGGTTATCGCGGTGGTTCCGATGTCATCCGGGTTTCTCCACACCGTCACGCCCCCGAATAATAGCATGCGTATCTGATCGAGGTACGCATCCGGCACTGTGGACGATCTGAGCCACATATCCGAGCACTGCCAGAACGAGAATTTGGGCATCACGTTGAAACCCGCAAAGTCGATAGCCCGCTCCAGTCGGTAGCCGTATCGCAGGAACGCATCCCCCGCCTGAGCGATCGCGGCGGGCGATTGCGTCACAACCGATGCGAACGCTGCCATGGGGCGCGTCGTCGCGGTCTGGCCGTTGGCGGGCGATCCGTAGAGGTTGGGCGCGCCCAGCTTCGCTTGCGCTTGCTGATTGGCAACCGCGCTCGCCTGCGTAGAATATCCGCGCGCCGCGTTCGCCACGCCGACCGCGGCGCTATTGGCTGCTACCGCGGTAGCAGCGTTGTTGGTCGTCGTGGTGGTGTCGGTGTTGGCGCTTGTCTGGTTGGCTACTTTGTTAGAGTTGTTGGTATTGGTTTCCGACACCTGCGCCTGAGTGTTTCCGATGGTAAGCCTGTCTCTTATACACATCTCCGAGCCCACGAGACTAGCGCTCATCT
>OWIY01001100.1_pt1 | contig 9848 bp, 9 predicted proteins | sample 1732841 | NCBI WGS metagenome assembly OWIY01 (sample SAMN05065760, study PRJEB22554) | human gut metagenome | biome: ENVO:2100002; feature: ENVO:00000062; material: ENVO:00002003 | host: Homo sapiens | place: USA | reverse complement strand
CTACACTTATGCGATCGTCGGCAGCGTCAGATGTGTATAAGAGACAGTCCATGCATAGGTACGCAGAAGCATATTGATCCATTCCGGAATAGTTACCAGCAGGATCAGAAGACTCTGGGATTTCTCCGGACATTTGGAAATAATATATGCCAGCGGATAGCCAAGTCCCAGACAGATGACCGTCGTCAGGATTCCAAGCTTAAAGGACTTGAAAATAACGCTCATATACGTAGCTTCCAGGAATTTGCGGAAATTCTCCAGGGTAAAGGAGAACGTCAGCACTTCGTTTCCATCTTCTGTAAATGCATATAATGCGATCAAAATCAGCGGGATGACAATGACCACAAACGCCCACACAAGATATGGTTTGATAAGATTTCTGTACTGTTTCATCAGTAGCTTCCCATCTTACACATAACATGGATGTCTTCAGGCCCGAATTTCAGTCCCACTTCCCTTCCGACTTCCGCATAATCTGTGGTATGAACCATATAAGTACGAAGCTCTGTCTCGATCAGGATCTCATAATGCACGCCCTTGAAGGTAATATTGCGCACGATTCCCCTGATCTTTGCCTGACCGGGATCTACGATATCCAGATCCTCAGGTCTTAATACAACTTCAATCTCTTCATTATCCTCAAATCCCTTATCCACACATTCAAACTCAAATCCGTCAAAAGCAACCAGATAATCTCGGATCATGGTTCCCTCGATAATATTAGATTCACCGATAAAGCCTGCAACAAAACGGTTTTCCGGCTCATTGTAGATATCTGTAGGCGAACCGATCTGCTGAATCTCACCGTTATTCATAACAACAACCGTATCTGACATGGACAGGGCTTCTTCCTGGTCATGGGTAACATAAATGAAAGTGATGCCGACTTCCTGCTGAATCTTCTTTAATTCTACCTGCATCTGTTTACGGATCTTTGCATCCAGTGCACCCAGGGGCTCATCTAAAAGCAGAACCTTCGGCTCATTTACCAGGGCTCTGGCAATGGCCACTCGCTGCTGCTGTCCACCGGAGAGCAGAGTTACATCTCTTTTCCCAAAGCCTTCCAGACCAACCATCTTCAGCATACGCTCCACCTTCTGAGCGATGACAGTTTTATCGACTTTCTTCAGGTTCAGCCCGAAACCGATGTTCTCCGCCACATTTAAATGAGGAAAAAGAGCATACTTCTGAAACACAGTATTAACCTCTCTCTTGTACGGGGGAAGCTTGGAAATCTCAATCCCGTTAAACAGTACTTCTCCGTCACTTGGTTCTTCAAATCCTGCAATGATTCGAAGGGTGGTTGTCTTTCCACATCCGCTGGGTCCCAAAAGCGTCAGGAATTCCTTTTCGTAAATATCCAGATTGATGCCGCGCAAAACCTGCTGATCATCAAAATTCTTGGTCAGATTTTTTAACTCAATCAGTTTGTTCATCATCTTTTCCTTCCTCTGAATGTATTCTATTTTTGTTGCTATAGCATTTATTTTTTCTTCTTTGTTATCAGTGAATAAACAATAAAAATAACCAGTGTAGCTGCCAGCAATATGGTACATAACGCATTGATCTCCGGCGTCACCCCTGTTTTCAGCTGTGTGTACACCTTGATCGGCAGCGTAGACAGACGCGGTCCGTTTACAAAAATACTTATTACCACATCATCCATAGACATGGCAAACGCAAGCAGCGAACCTGAAATTACCGCCGGCATAATTAAGGGCAGCGTAATATCCCGGAAAGCCCGGAAAGGTCCTGCCCCCAGATCTCTGGCTGCCTCTTCCAGTGCCGGATCCATGCCTGCCAGTCTTGCCTTCACTTCCATCAGAATATAAGGCACGCAGAATACCGTATGACCTATTAACAGTGTCAGCATGCCAAAGGGCAGGTTCAGCATATAAAAGAACGCCATCAGCACCATACCAAGGATAATCTCCGGTATCATTAACGGCAATATGGAAATGTATTCCAGCGCCCCTTTTGACTTCCAGTGAATCCTTGATAACCCAACTGCACCCAGAGTACCGATCACTGCACTAACCAGACAGCTTAATACCCCAAGGATCAGACTGTTCACCAGTGCTTCCAGCATTGCTCTGTCATGGAAAAGTTCCTGATACCATTTCAGGGAAAAACCTGTAAATTTCACTGGCAGTTTGGATTCATTAAAGGAGAAAACGATCACTACCGCGATAGGGAGATACATCAGAAAGAAAATCAGCCCCATATAAAATCCGGCAAATCTTGAATTCTTTTTCATCCGATTCCCTCCAGTTCTCTGGCATTTGTCACTTTCCTGTAAATCATGATCAGTACAGTTGTAAGTACCATCATCACCACAGCAAGTGCTGCTGCAAAGGGCCAGTTACTTCCTCTTGTCATCTGATCCTGTATCAGACTTCCCACAAGTACCACTTTATTTCCGCCCAGGATATCTGCAATAAAAAACAGTCCCATGGATGGCACAAAAGTCAGGATCACACCCGAAAGCAGCCCGGGCAGTGTAAGCTTCAGTGTTATGGTAAAAAATGCCTGCAGTCTGGATGCCCCAAGATCTCTGGCAGCCTCCACATAAGACCAGTCCAGCTTCTCTGCGCTGGAGTATACAGACATGATCATAAACGGGAGAAGCACATAAATCATACCGATCACAATTGCCGGATAGCTGTACAGGATGGACAGCGGTTTCTCAATAATCCCGAGTTTTATCAATACAAAATTCAAAAGTCCTTTTTTCTGCAGAATAATGATCCAGCCATACAGACGGATCAGGGAATTTACCCAGAACGGCGTGGACAATAGAAGCTGTGCCTTTTTCTTTCTGTGCTCCGGCAGCCTCGCCATAAAATACCCGAACGGATAACCGATCAAAGCAATCACTATCGTACTGGTAAATGCCAGTTTCAGTGATTCCACAAATGTGTTCAGATATACAGGTTCCAGAATATTTCTGTAATTGTCCAGCGTAAATTTCCAGGTCACCCCAAATCCTCTGGACGGCGTAGCAAAACTAAGCGCCACCATATAGATAAGGGGGCATACCACAAATACAATGGTAAAAATGTACAGTGGAAGTGCCATCCATGCAGAACTGTCAGAACGGTTTCTACGCTTCTTCATGAATGTCCTCCCTGTCTACCAGTACTGCATCTGTCGGCAGAAAACTGCATCTTACTGTCTGGCCTTCTGCGACGGATGCGTCGATTCCGTATCTGCTGGCGATCAATTGTGTACCATCGCTCAGCTTCAGAGTTACACGAAGCTGACCTCCTGCGAAATTCTTCTCTGTAACAGTTGCCTGTAAACCTGATACACTATTCTTATTATGTGCATCCAAACTTCCGTCTGCCACACTTATATCAACAGCGTCTCTGTAATCTGTACCGGTATCACCGATTACAGCAGTTTCCTGTAACAATATATTTTCGCTTCTCACAGCCAGAGTTACTTTTTCTCCGGCTGACAGGTATTGTTTTACCCCTGTATCCTCTGTATTCTGCTGACTTGTTTCAAGCTTTACAATTACCCTGTCATTTCCAATCTTTACGATTGCATTCTCTCCCTGAATTCTCTCTGCAGCCCCATGCAGGATATTGGCATTTCCTACAAATGTTGCTACATAACTGGTCTTTGGATGATTATAGATCTCATCCGGTGTTCCGATCTGCTCAATACGTCCGTCCTTCATCACCGCAATCCTGTCAGACATGTTGATAGCTTCTTCCTGATCATGAGTGATATAGATAAATGTAATTCCCAGTTTCTTCTGCAGATGCTTCAGTTCTATCTGCATCGCACGACGAAGCTGCAGATCCAGTGCTCCCAGCGGCTCATCCAGAAGCAGTACTTTGGGATTATTCACCAGTGCTCTCGCAATGGCAACTCTCTGTTTCTGACCGCCCGAGAGTTCGGAAGGCTTTCTTTTTTCATATCCTTCAAGCTGCACCAGTTCCAGCATCTGTGCGACTTTCTTTTTGATCTCTCCTCTGGGAACTTTTCGCAGCTTCAGTCCATACCCTATGTTTTCCGCCACATTCATATGCGGAAAAAGAGCATAATTTTGAAATACAGTATTTACATCCCGTTTATCAGGAGGCAGTTTTGTCACATCCTGACCATTGATCCATACACTTCCACTGTCTGTCTGTTCCAGACCAGCAATAATACGCAACGTAGTAGTCTTACCGCATCCGGATGAACCAAGAAGAGTGACAAATTCTCCTCTGGCAACAGTAAGACAGATATCATCCAGAACATCTTCCCCGGGAGTAAAACTCTTTTTTATATTCTTTAATTCCAGTAAAATATCCGGCAATAGTATTCTCCTTTCCTGTGAGATCAGACAGATAAAATCATCTGCTTTTAGTTATAAAATTCCACATAAGCGACTGTTTTACAGTTAAATACTCATATATTTGTATAAGTACAAAAAGATACAGACACATACCTGAGGATTTTACAACCCGCTGATCAGATAATGTCCGTATCTCTCTGTTGTTTTTCTATAAGCAAAAACAGCCCCTGGACGAATTTTCCATCCAACGGCAAATATCTTCTCTCTTACACAATCTGCTGGTCCGTCCTGCTCCATCCAGTCAGAACGCACTCCTGCATGGGAAACAGCAATGGTTCCTTTTTTGTATGAAGTTACCATACATACAATTTTCTTTTCTTCTGCCATTGCCTTTCCTCCCTTCAGATTTATACAATAAAATATGAAATTCTATTGTCATACAAAAAGCTCCCAAAACTCTTAGTTTTAGAAGCTTTTTAAACAAGCTGAAAATGAGACTCGAACTCACGACCCCTTCATTACGAGTGAAGTGCTCTACCGACTGAGCTATTTCAGCTTATGCTGTAATCTGTCAGAAATTGATAATTCTGACAGCTACAGCATTTAGTTTATAATATTATTTCTTCTCTGTCAAGTCCTTTTTGACCGGTATTTTCTCCTCCGTTTTATTCACTATTTGGGGTGCTTCTTTTGTCACCTTTTTCGTCACCGGTTTCACTGCGGTTTTTACAGCCGCTTTTGTTTTCCCGGCAGCCTTTCGTACAGTTCTTGTCTTGGTGATGGATTTCTTGATCTGGCTGTGCTCGGCAGCAGGCTTTTTCTCAGTTTCTTCCGGAGTGCAGGTAAAGACTGCCACGCCAAGTGCCGGAAGCTTCAATGTGATGGAATACTCTCTCTCATCACACTCAGCCTTCTTCGCTGCTTTAACTCTCGTATTTACTACACCATTACCACCGTACTTTTTATCATCACTGTTAAAGATTTCTTTATATTTGCCGGCAAAAGGAACTCCCACATTGTAGTTTTCATATGGGATTGCCGCGAAATTGCAGACAGCCAGAATAGTTTCTTCCGGTTTCTCTGTCTTTCTCATGAATGCGATCACATTCTCCTCATACTTCATCAGCTGAACCCATTCAAATCCATCATATTCATCATCCAACTGATAAAGTGCAGGATGAGCAAGATACATATTATTGAGGTCTTTGACAAATACCTCCAGTTCTTTCGGCATATCTTTATCCGGTGCCATCATCTTGCATCCCGGATGAAGCATCATATAAACATAAGCCTCTCTGATCTGCGCATTCTTCTGTTCTTCACTTCCCGGCAGCTTATCCGCGAAATCCTTCAATGTACCAACATCCCTGCTGCCAAGCGTCAGAATATAATGTTCGCAGTATGCATAGAGCATGGACATAGTCAGCTGATCATGGTAATTCTTTCTCTCAATAGGATCCTTGCTCAGATATTCAAGCAGATCTTTTGTCCATCCGCCACTCCATTTATAGTCAAATCCCAGATGGTCATTTCCCACACTGTCTGTCAGCTCCGGCCAGAGTCCGTTCTCCTGAGCAACTAAAAGCAATCCGGGATTTCTCTCCTTTATCACAGAATTCAGATGCTTCAGAAATTCCAGAGCATCCAGATTTTCATTGGTTCCGTAAATATTAGGTGTCCACTCTCCCGGATTTCTGCCATAATCCAGATACAGCATGGCATCCACATCGTCCATACGCAGACCGTCAGCATGGTAGACCTCAGCCCAGAAGCAGGCATTGGAGATCAGGAAGTCCTTCACCATCGGGCTTCCGTAATTATAGAGCAATGTCCCCCAGAACGGATGAATGGCCTCTGCCGGATTCTGTCTCTCATAAAGAGGTGTTCCGTCAAATTTCTCCAGACCGGAGGCATAACGCGGGAACTGTGCAGGTGTCCAGTCCAGAATCACACCGACCCCCGCCTGATGCAGCTCATCTACCAGCTTCTGAAAATCCGCCACGCTTCCAAATCTGGAAGTAGGTGCATAATATGCATATGTAGAATAACCACCTGTAATATCATCCAGGTATTCCATCACAGGATGGAGTTCCACATGGGTAAAATCTTCCTCTGCCAGAAATTCCACCAGTTCCTCAGCGGATTTCCATTCCTCCAGAGATGTTTCATATATAGAAACCGGCTGTTTCCTGTCATCAAATCTGGAACGCTCTTTCATCCAGTCTCCGTCATTCCACTGAAAAGCACTTACATCTGCTACCACAGATGCTCCCTCAGGATCATGCTCTGCACTGTTCCCATAAGGATCAGCCTTTAACAGAACCTCGCCGCCTTTGACTTTAATTTCATATTTATAATGTGTTCCTGCCTCTACCCCGGGTACAAACAGCTCAAAGATACCGGACATAGGCATACGATGCATAATAGTTGCACGTCCGATCCATCCATTAAAATCACCTGCAATATTTACACTCACTGCATTCGGAGCCCAGACAGCAAAAAGAGTACCTTTCACTCCTTTAATCTCCATTGGATGCGCACCCAGCTTCTTATATGCCTCATAATAAACACCTGCGCAGAAAGCCTTCTCCTCTTCCTCTGTGATCTGGCATGGAAAAGCATAGGGATCATGACATTCTGTCTCTGTTTCTCCCATTTTTATAAGAAATCTGTATTCCGGCACCTTGCGTACAGGAAGCAATACTGCAAAATATCCGGCCTCGTCCTCTTTCTCACAGACATAGGTTTTCTTTCCGCTGATCACACTGACTTCTTCTGCATCAGGAAAAAATCCCTGAATAAGAACTCCGTCCTGTGTGATCCTTGGTCCCATCACATCTCTGGGAGCAGTTTCCTCTCCATACACAATAGCTTCAATCCTCGGCCAGTCCATATAGCCGTATACTTTTTCGTCCATAGCCACGTTACCTCCCCGATTGTCAAAATTACGATGATCGGTTACCCTTACCGGCAGCGTATTTATGGTACATTAAACGTCACCTGTAAACAATAACAAATCAAGTTATGTTTATTTTAGCATCTTTGCACAAAAAAATAAAGAAAATTGTTTGACAAATTCCCTTTCCTGCGCTAAATTTATGTTATTAACTATGGAAAGAATCTTGTTCCGGATACTATGCTTCTTTCCATCACAACAAGGAGGATACAAAATGGGAAACAAAGCCTTTGACGTAACCGCATTAGGCGAATTATTGATTGACTTTACTGAAAACGGCAGCAGCGCACAGGGAAATCCGATGCTGGAAGCCAATCCGGGCGGTGCTCCATGCAACGTGCTTGCAATGCTTGAAAAACTTGGCAAAAAAACTGCATTCATCGGCAAAGTCGGAAACGACATGTTCGGAACCCAGCTTAAGAATGCTGTAGAGGAAGTAGGGATCGACACCCGCAACCTTGTGATCGACAACGAGGTACACACAACACTTGCTTTCGTACATACTTATCCAGACGGAGACAGAGATTTCTCCTTCTACCGTAACCCGGGTGCAGATATGATGCTCACCAAGGATGAAATCCAGGAAGACCTGATCAGAGATTCCAGAATCTTCCACTTCGGAACTCTTTCTTCCACTCACGAAGGAGTACGTGAGGCAACCCGCTATGCCATCGACGTTGCAAAAGAAGCCGGATGTATTGTCAGCTTCGACCCGAACCTTCGTCCGCCATTATGGAAATCTCTGGATGACGCAAAGGCAGAGATCGAATACGGCCTTGGCAAATGCGATATTCTGAAAATCTCAGATAACGAAGTTGAATTCCTGTTCGGAACTACAGACTATGACAAAGGCGCCGCACTTCTGAAAGAGAAATACAACATTCCGCTTATCCTTATCACACTTGGAAAAGACGGAAGCCGCGCTTACTATAAAGACATGAAAGTAGAGGCTGCTCCTTTCCTTCAGGAAAAGACTATCGAGACAACAGGTGCAGGCGATACCTTCTGCGCAAGTTCCTTAAACTATGTTCTGGAACATGGCCTGGACAATCTGACAGAAGAGAACTTAAAAGAACTGCTCACATTCGCAAATGCGGCAGCTTCTCTGATCACCACACGCAAGGGTGCTCTTCGCGTTATGTCCACCAAAGAAGAGGTTCTTGACTTTATGAAGTCAAGAGGATGTTAATTTATATATTTCCTTAACGGACAATAATGAAGCCCGCTGCACTGCCAGACAGGGCTTCATTTTAATTCTCATATTTACACCGGACTGTTTACGCTGATACCGGTTCCGGTTTGTTACTATTATAATAAGGATGTGTTTTTATAATGAATTCATCAGATAATTTTCAGGATTCTGCTCTTTCCCGTCTTATGCCCTTGATAAACAGTTCTTTTACTCCCGGACAGGCACAGGCTACTGTGGACAATTTTCAGGATTTGGATCAACGGCAGATTGCACAGGCTGAATTATATTATTTCTCGGGACGTGCAGAAGAATGCAGAAATATTGCGGAACTTTATCTCCAGGACAAAGATCTCTGTCTGCGCCTGTCCGCAGCACTTTTATATTCTTTTTCCAATCTTACTCTGGGCAATCCATCTGCCTCCAAAATGGGATTCAGAAATATTCAGGAATGTCTTCTTCTCGCAAAAGACAGTTCTGCACCAAAAGGAATCATGGCCTCCTGTGTTTTTGCCAACTATCTGGCCATGGTACTGATGCATCTTCCCACAGACGGACTTCCTCCTCTTCAGGATTTTCTGCCATCTTTACCTTCAGGGCTTCGCGCTTATGCTGTTTATATCCTCGCTCATAACGCTTATCTTCACAAAGAATATAAACGGGCACTGGGATTATGTCAGTCTGTCTTTCTGATGCTTGACGGCTGCTATCCTGTTGCCATGGAATATCTCTACTGCGTGATCATTATGTGTCTGATCAACCTGAAGCAGCAGGATGAGGCCAGAGAAGCTCTGATAAAAGCATGGAACATGGCAAAACCGGATGGATTTCTGGAACCGTTTATCGAACATCATGGTTTGATGCTTGGACAGATTGAAGCCTGCATCAAACCTGCAGAACCGGAGAGTTACAGACAGCTTTCTCAGGCAGTTATTGCCTTCAGTCGTGGTTGGATGGCTATTCATAATCCCCAGCTTCAGTCCTCTGTTACAGATAAACTAACGCCTATGGAATACTCCATAGCCATGCTCGCAAGCAAAGGCTGGACCAATCAGGAAATCGCAAAACAACTGTCTCTGTCACCCAATACGATCAAACATTATCTTTCCCGCATTTTCCATCTGTTGGATATAGAAAAACGCGAAGAATTGAAACCATTTGTAAATAAATAATAGCAAAAAGGCACTTTTTTGCCTTCTAACGGGCATTATATAATTTCATTCCATGATGTATAATATCCCTACAAACATATATTTTATAACAGGGAGGCGATCTTTATGAGAAAGAAATTATTAGCCGGAGTTATGGCACTTGCACTGTGTTCCACAAACATGCTCCCCCAGACTATATTGGCGGGGGGATTTCCCTGTCTCTTATACAAATCTCCGAGCCCACGAGACTAGTGCTCATCT
>OWIY01001094.1_pt1 | contig 9866 bp, 7 predicted proteins | sample 1732841 | NCBI WGS metagenome assembly OWIY01 (sample SAMN05065760, study PRJEB22554) | human gut metagenome | biome: ENVO:2100002; feature: ENVO:00000062; material: ENVO:00002003 | host: Homo sapiens | place: USA | reverse complement strand
GAGATGAGCGCTAGTCTCGTGGGCTCGGAGATGTGTATAAGAGACAGGTCAAACAGGAGCCGCGGCTGAACACCAGCACGATCGATGTGATGCCGGATGCGATCGAGGTTGGTTCTGAGACGAATGTCATGTTTGGCATCAACAACACCGGAAAAGTAATTCTTTACAATGTTATGGCGCGTTTTGAGGCAGATTCTATCCAATCAGCTGACGCTTATGTGGGAAATATCAAGCCGGGCGAAACCGGCAATGTCGATACGATGCTGACCGCGATTGCGCCGACAACCGATGATGGAAAAGTGAAGATTATCATTTCCTATGAGGATGAAAATGGAGTCGTTTCAGAGACCGAAAAAGAAATGCTTTTGAACGTGAGTGAGGCGTTTTCCGATGACGGGATGGACGGCATGGATGGAATGGACAACGGCATGGATGCAGATGCCGATGCGGCGCAAGCGGGCGGCGCTGGGCGGATCGCTCCGATGCTTGTGATCGCTGCACTGGTGGGCGCAGGTGTCGGTGTAGTTGTCTGGAAGAGGAAAAAGAAGAAAATAGGAGAAGAAAAGGCGCTTGAAGACGAATTAGAAGAGGAACTGGACAATGAGCTGGGTGAGCCGGAAATGACGACAGCAGATGTATCGGAAGACGAAACAAAGGACGTTGAAAAAGAACAAAACGATCATCTGAAAAGAAAGAAAAAATAGAAAGGACCGGTGAAAATGAGATTCAGTGATCTGCTGACGATGAGCGTCAACAACCTGTTTCGCAGAAAGCTCCGTACCTTTCTGACGGTTCTGGGAGTCGTGATTGGTACGGCATCGATCGTTGTCATGGTTTCCATCGGAATAGGACTGAAAGAATTTACCATCAAACAGTATTCTTCCTATGGAAGCCTGACCGCGATTCAGGTGTATAATTATGACAATGGAAATTCCGGCGATAAGAAAAATCCAGAGGACAGCTTCATGACGGATGAGACGATGAAGACATTTGAGAAGATTCCGCATGTGACAAGTGCTTATCCGGATCTGAACCTGAATGTGATTATGCGTCAGGGTGTCTACGAGGGAAATGTGCAGCTGCATGGGATCCCCTTGGGAGCAATGAAGAATATCAAGCTGGGGGAAGGAAGTCTGCCGACTGCCGAAACGAAGGATATGGAGATGGTGGTCGGAAACATGGTCGCGCAGAATTTCAGCAACGCTAAGACGGGAAAAGGCTATTGGGACACCGGAGAGATGCCGGATATCGATTTTATCAATAAGCCGATGTTCACGATCTTTGACACGGATGCCTACTATCAGTCTAAGAGCAATTCCGGCGGTGATGACGGCAGCCAGAAGGTGGCGGCTCCGAAGAAATATATGCTGAAAACCGCCGGTCTGGTCGCAGGCGGATCGGATGAGTGGAGTGATTATAGCTACGGCGTCTACGTTGATCTGGATAAGCTCAAGACACAGCTAAAACAGATGTTCAAGAAAAAGCCGATTCCGGGTCAGCCGACCAATAAAAAAGGAAAACCGTACAATTATTTTGTATATGAGGAAGCGACGGTCAATGTGGACGATATGGATCATGTAATAGAGGTACAGAAAGCCATCAGCAACATGGGCTATGAGGCAAACAGCCAGATGGAATGGCTGGAACAGTCCAAACAGCAGTCCAACATGATCCAGGCAGCCCTCGGCGGCATCGGCGCTGTTTCTCTGCTGGTAGCTGCGATCGGCATTGCCAACACGATGATGATGTCCATCTATGAGCGGACGAAGGAGATTGGCGTGCTGAAAGTGTTAGGATGTTCCCTTGCAACTATCCGAAATATGTTTCTGATCGAGGCAGGTTTTATCGGTTTCATGGGAGGACTCATCGGACTGGCGCTGAGTTTTATGGTTTCCGTGCTGATCAACCAGTTTCTGGCAGCGACTTTTTTATATGGAATGGATGGAAAACTGTCCGTGATCCCGATCTGGCTGGCAGTTCCATCGGTAGGATTTGCCATCATCATCGGTATGGCAGCCGGATTCTTCCCGGCGATGCGCGCAATGAAGCTGAGTCCGTTGGCGGCGATACGGAATGAGTGATATCTTTGCTTATGCGATAAAATAGGCAGATGCCAGTTTTCCTCCTTGCAAATCCCCCCAACTTGTTATATACTTAAATATACTATGTTATTATAGTAATGAAAGAACGAAAAAAGGAAGGAATTACCGATGACACTGTTAGAAAATTGGCGCAATCTGGCATATGGTGACGGGCTGGATGATAAAAAGAAAGAGGAACTCTGGTCTGGATATTTTACGATTGAGAAAGGCATTTACGAGCAGATTCTTGCAAACCCGACTGAGGTTGTAGAAGGTACCGTTAAGGAACTGGCTGAGAAGTATGATACCGAAGTTATGATCATGACCGGTTTCCTGGATGGAATCAATGAGAGCTTAAAGGGCTATGAGAACCCGATCGAGACCATGGATGAGGATACCAAGGTTAAGATTGAGATCGACCCGGAGAAGTTATATTACAACATGGTAGAGGCAAAGGCTACCTGGCTGTATGAGCTTCCGCAGTGGGATGCAATCCTGACTGAGGAGAGAAGAACAGAGCTGTACCGCGAGCAGAAGGCATCTGGCACAGTACGCAATACACATAAGATTTACCCGAACGATCCGTGTCCATGCGGAAGCGGTAAGAAATATAAGAAGTGCTGCGGAAAGAATAAATAATAGATTTATGAATCAGAGAAGCACATCCGGAACACAGAGTGAACCGGATGTGCTTTTTTCTATGGAAATATAGGACGTGCTCTTGTATAATAGATATAGAGAAAAGACAGCAGACGAATGATGGCAGGAGGCATGATAAAAGAATGGCAGGTACAAAGCAGTGGAGGGCGGCAGATGGGAGACTACAGCCGGGATTTCAGACAGCAGGTTTTACATTGAAACAGGTGGGAAAACTGCAGGCGCTGGGAGCGCAGACACTGTATTTTGAACATGAGAAAAGCGGGGTGTCCCTGTTTTATATCAGAAATAAAGATACAAACCGGGGATTCTCGATTTCCTATCGGACACCGCATCTGGATGAGACGGACACGAATCATGTGTTTGAGCATTCGGTACTTGCTTCCTCTGATAAATATCCGAGTAAGGATATTTTTTTTGATCTTTGCAGCAAGACATACCACACATTTGTAAATGCATTTACCTATATACCATTTACGGCATATCCGGTGTGCAGCCAGAGCGAGGAACAGCTGCTTAAGATGGCAGATGTGTATTTAAGCTGCATGAAAGCGCCGGGAATCCGGCGGGAACGCCGCTTTTTTGACCGTGAAGCGGTCCGCTATGAGCTGCGCGACCGCAAAAGCCCGATTACGCTGGCAGGAACGGTGTACAGCGAGGATTTCGGCATGCTAAATGATACAGATAATGAGGCACTGCGGAATGTTTTGCGGGCGCTGTATCCGGGGGAGACGGCGGCAAATGCGAATGGACAGGCGCACCGTTTTTATAAGGATCTGACGTATGAACATACGATGGAGATGTATGATCGATTTTATCGGTTCGATAATGCTCTGATTTTGTTGTATGGGGATCTGGACTGGAAACGGTTTCTGGCATTCCTGGATAAAGAGTATCTGTGTGATGCAAAGAAAAGCTATGGAAAAGAAGACGGATGGAGTTTCCAGTCAGGCAGCGGGCGACAGGAAAAACAGGAAATGCAGAATACAGGGATGAGTGCGTGTTACAGCCCCGAGCCAGATGGTTTGGAAAATGGGGGAGAATCATTCTTCCGTCAGGCAACCGTTCCCAGTCCTGCTTACCGGGGAGACGCATCGGAGAATGCGGCGGTGGTATCGTATGCGATGGATCTGAGCGGCATTTCATGGGGAAAGCTGATCCAGTACAGCATCATTGCGGGAATGATGAATGTGGATGGATCGGTTTTCAGGGAAAAGCTGCGGACGGCGGGCATCCATTGTGATGCGAGCGCATCGGTGATGATGGAGGCAGAAAAGCCATTTTTTGTTTTCGAAATGACAGACAGCAGTCCGAAGGATGCAGAACGGTTCCGGCAGGTGTCGGATGAGACATTGTGCGAGATGCAGGAGCGCGGGATCGACCCGTCAGTGGTGGAGACGGCGCTCAAGGCGCGGGCGATACATGATTATACGGCAGGCGAAGATACGGATGTATTTGCGGATTCGATCGTGCCGGAAGTCAGCCTGAAATGGGCACTGACGGGCGATGCGGATGTGTATGCGGATGAGGCGGCAGCCTATGATTCTCTGGATGCAGGGACGGCACAGGCGGAGATTCGTCGGTTTGCGGCAGAGCTTGGCGCGGCGAAGCGGCGGGTTCTTGTCACGACGGTTCCGACGCCGGGGATGGCAGAGGCGATGGAGCAGGAGCGCGACGCGTATCTGGCGCAGATGAAGGCGGAGATGAGCGAGGCAGAGCTGGATGCGCTGATTGCGAAGACCCTGGATTTTGATGCGTGGAATGCGTCGGAGTGTTCGAATGCGGATTTTATGATCCGGGTCGATGAGCTTCCGCCGCCGGAAGAGACGCCGGAATATCAGATATATGAGATAAATGGGATTTCGGTCTATGAATCGCCGTCGGATCTGGAGGCGATCAGCTATAACCGCTTATACCTGGATTTGAGCGGCGTGCCGGAAGAGGACCGCTTTTATATTCCTTTATATACAATGTTTGTTTCAGAGCTTGAAAATGCCCGGTATGGCAGAATGGAAAAGGAAAATCAGATTGAGCGCTATCTGCATGATTTTTCCATGAATGAGGGACATCCGGAGGTTCGGGCGGGACGAAACAGCCATCCGACGCTGGCGGTCAGCTGGTACGGGATGGCGGAAGATTATGAAGAGAGCCTGTATGTCCTGTTGGAACTCTTATCACATCCACTCTGGAGAGATAAGAATGCGGTTCTCCAGGCACTGGATGAGACGATTCCGTCCTGTGATGAGTCGCGCAGTGATGCGTATTCGCTGGCGGTGCGTCTGGCGGCATCTGGCTATAGCATCAATACGCGGTATCAGGAATATGTCGGCGGACAGGCGTTTTATGAGTTTTTGAAAAAACTGCGCGGGCGACTGGAACAGGAGGATGCAGCGATCTTCCAGCTGGCAGAGAAGATGGAGGAGGTGCGCGACCGCATCCTACATGGAACAGCGGTGACGATCCTTCATGTTGCACCGAGGGAAAATCTGGAATGGATGCGGAATTGTGCGGGGCGGATTCTGGGAAATCTGCGGGGAGAACAGATGCCAGACCATGAGAATAAAACGGAAAACAGAGGGGAAAATGCTGGGTATACTTTCCCGGTTCCGGCGCGCAGGGAGGCGGTAATTGTGGAGAGCTCCAGCCAGTATACCGTCTTTTCGGCAGAGCTGAGCGCTGTAGATGGATTTTCCGGGCGGATTCTTCCGTATGTAAATGCGCTGGATGACCGGTATTTTGTGCCGCAGCTCCGTTTTCAAGGCGGCGCCTACAGCGCGTCGTTTGCATTTACGCCGACGATGGACCGGATCGTGGCGAGTACATACCGGGATCCGAAGGTTAGTGAGACGATCGAGGCGATCCGGGCGGCAGCGGGTGTATTGGAAAAACTGCAGCTTTCGGAGGCAGATCGGAATGGCTATATTTTAAGCAGTTACGGCAATGCGACGGCGCCGTGCGGATGCCTGGGACGGCGGATGGCAGCGATGCAGTATGCGTACAATGGCCTGGACATTGTACAGATCCGTCGTTGGACAGAGGAGATCCGTGAGACGACCGCAGAGGATCAGAAAGAGGCGGCGCGGATCATCCGGCGGCTTCTGGAAGAAGCGTGGATTGTGACGACTGGAAATCAGACGGCGATCGAGATGGATCGGGACTGCTTTGACCGGATCCGGGATTTCCGCAGTAAAATGGCTGAATAACTAGATCGATATTTATAGGGAGGTAGAGAGAATGCGTACAAAGCGATTGGGAGACATGCTTTTGGAGCTGGGACTGATCACAGAAGGGCAGCTTAAAGAGGCGCTTGACTATCAGGCGAAGGAGAAAGAACGTCTGGGAACAACGCTGGTCAAGCATCATTATATCACGGAAGGTCAGCTGATCGATGCGCTTCGCATGCAGCTGGGTATTGACTATATTGATTTGACGCGGGTCGATATCAGCCCGGAAATGTCGCGTTTTGTGCCGAAAAACCTGGCAAAGAAGATGACGATCGTACCGGTGCGTATTTCCAAAGACCAGCTCTATCTGGCAATGGCGGATCCGCTGAACTTCATGGCGATTGAGGAAGCACAGCATACTTCCAAAAAGAAAATTGTGCCGATGATCGCCTCTGAACCGGCGGTGAAGCGTGCGATCAATATTTTGTATGGCAACGAGGGCGCGGCAGAAGCGATGGCGCAGATGCAGGCAGAGACGGCAGCGGCACAAGAGGCGCGTCAGGGGCAGACGGCGGCAAGAGAAGGACAGGAAAATGTGACGCCGATGATCCGCCTGGTCAATTCGATTATTGAGCGCGCCATTTCGGAAAATGCTTCGGATATCCATTTTGAGCCGACGGAGGAGGAGATGGTCGTCAGGATGCGTATCGACGGGCAGCTTCATCGGATCATGACGATCCCGTCGGAAATCAAGGATTCGGTCATTTCGAGGCTTAAAATCATGTCCCAGCTCGATATCGTCGAAAAAAGAATTCCGCAGGATGGTCGTGCGGTGATGCATTTAAGAGGAAAAGATATTGATATGCGTATATCCACCCTTCCGACCCTGTATGGAGAAAAAGTGGTTATCCGTATTCTGAAACGAAATGAGGAGACGTTGAACCGCCGCGGTATCGGTATTCCGGCAGTGGAGGATGCAAAGATTGATACACTTTTAGGGCTTACTTCCGGAGTTATCATGATTGTAGGACCGACTGGTTCAGGTAAATCTTCGACGATGTATACGCTGATCCGCGAACTTCTTTCGGATCGGACCAACCTGATTACACTGGAGGATCCGGTGGAATACCATATCAAAGGCGCGACACAGGTGCAGATCAATGAAAAAGTGGGGCTGACCTTTGCATCGGGTCTGCGCTCAGTTCTGCGTCAGGATCCGGATATCATCTGCGTCGGCGAGATCCGTGACGGTGAGACGGCAGAGATCGCGATGCGTGCGGCAATGACGGGACATCTCGTTATCACCACGATTCATACGGAAGATGCGATCTCGGCGATTGACCGTCTGCGAGATATGGGCGTGGCGTCATACCTGATTGCGGCGGGACTGCGAGGCGTTATTTCCCAGCGGCTGCTGAGGAAAATCTGTTTGAACTGCAAAACCCAGATTCAGCCGCCGAAAAAAGCGCTTGAGATGGCAGGAATCCCGGAGAAACCTGGAAAATTATACTGGCAGGGAGCCGGATGCGATCAGTGCTTCAATTCGGGATACCGGGGCAGAATCGGTGTGTTTGAGGTAATGCTGATTCAGGAGGAGCTGCGCCGGTGCATTCTGGAAGGAGCTGACCGGACACGTTTCTTAGATGCAGCCAGAAGAGCGAGCCAGTATGTTCCGATGCTGGAACACGCGCAGAAGCTGGTAGAAGAGGGTGTTTCGACGGTGGACGAGGTGATCCGGACGCTGCTGGCACTGTAAATGGTTCAGAAAGAGAAGAGGAGACAGATGATATGTATGGAATCGAGAAATTAATCGCGCTGGCAGCTGAAAAAAGGGCATCGGATGTGCATCTGATTGCAGGGCTGCCGCCAAAATGCAGAATTGACGGCAGAATCGAGACGCTGACGGATGGCGGGCTGACGCGTGAGGATTGTGAGGAATATGGACGCCAGCTGGCAGGCAATGCGGCAGATCAGATCGAGGCGATCGGACAGCTGGATTTTAGTGCTTCGTTTGCGGGACGGCGTCTCCGTGTGAATCTGTTCCGGCAGCAGGCCGCGCTCTCTGCGGCGATCCGTCTTCTGAGCAGTACGATTCCGAACCTGTCGGAGCTGGGGCTTCCGGAAGCAGTGAATCAGTTTTCAAGCTGGAATAAAGGCATTATTCTGGTAACCGGCGAGACGGGAAGCGGCAAGTCAACGACGCTGGCGGCAATTTTAAATGAGATCAACCAGAATCGTCCGCTCCATATGATTACGCTGGAAGACCCGATCGAGTATGTCTATGAACCGGCGCAGGCGATCATCAACCAGCGCGAGGTGGGCGTGGATGTAGAGAGCTATGATAAAGGGCTTTATGCGGCGCTCCGTGAGGACCCGGATGTCATTCTGATTGGAGAAATGCGTGATCCGGCGACGATCGAGACGGCGCTGATGGCGGCGGAGACGGGACATCTTGTTTTTTCCACCATTCATACCAATTCGGCAATCGACAGCATTGACCGGATTGTGGGTGTTTTTCCAGAGGATAAACAGCCGCAGATCCGGACGCAGATCTCGATGACGCTGCGGGCGGTGCTGTCACAGCAGCTGGTTCCGAGGGCGGGCGGTCAGGGCAGGGCGGCAGCTTGTGAGCTTATGATGCTCACGCCGGCGATCCGGAATCTGATCCGTGATGGAAAAACACCGCAGATGCAGAGCTATCTGCTTTCTAGTGCAAAAGAGGGCTCTATTACGATGGATAATTTTCTGATCCGTATGGCGAAAGAGGGCGTGATCACACCGCAGACGGCAGTCGATGCATCCCAGAACCCGCAGGAACTGAGAGAGAAACTGGCGGCGGTGCAGTATTAATAATATGGTAAAAACGGGTGAATGAAGCCTGCGAGGAATGCTCATGTGCGGTAAAGTAACACACAAGAATTTGACAGGCAGCAGCCCTTACTATTCCGAAAATTCCGAAAATTAAGTGAAAATGAATAGATTTCTTAAAGTCTGTATGATAAAATATGATTACGAACAAATCAACAAATCGGAATTTGCAGAGGGACTTGTTATGATTCATTATGATATTGACACAACTGAAAATGGATATAAAAAATTTGAAGGTAATATTGAACTACTAATTGAGTTAAAACATATTCTTTTCAAAAATGATGTAGTTCCTGACTTAGTTGGTTATCTCTCATTTGACAACATACCAAATGTTTCTATTTGTATTTCTGCACAGAAAGAACTGGGATTTTTTATCAGTATCACAGATGGTAAAAATATATATCTAACTTTAGGCGACAGAAATACATTAAATGAAACAGTAGATATATGGGGCGACGGACTTTATATTTCCAAGGGCTTATTCATACCATTCTCTCTTGCCTGGAAAGGTCTTGAGGAATATTTGATTTACCATAAATTATCGAATAAAATAAATTGGATTACTTCAGATGAAGTTCCAGAAGAAGGAAATTTTATATGTTAAAGTTCAATTTCCGGCAACGAACAATCCCAGTTTGTCGAACAAATAGCAAATCCAGCCGAGCCAGTCAACGGCAAGTAAATGGGCTTCGCCCACCGTTGACAGCCCCGCCTGTCTTTGCAAATATGCAGCCAAGAGGACGATAGCCCAAAGTGCTACCACCCTCTTTTATTATTAACAACTGAATATCCCGCCACCCCACAGAAGGCAAAACGCAGCTTCCGAGCTGCCGGAAAATCGTGTTTTTGCAACGATGAAATTTTTTTGGGGGGGGGGATGGATATTATATTTTCGCCAAAAGAGCCGATTTTTTTTATAAAGAATATTATTGTTTGGTAAGTTTCTGACAATGGCGAATGGAAAAGAGGTGATTGCCTATGAGTCTATGGTACTATTCTTGTTAAGATGATAGCAAATATGCAAACAACAATAAATCATAGGTAATTGCGAAACTCAAAATTGAAATATAAGAGCAGTTATCCACAATAAATG
>OWIY01001092.1_pt1 | contig 9885 bp, 9 predicted proteins | sample 1732841 | NCBI WGS metagenome assembly OWIY01 (sample SAMN05065760, study PRJEB22554) | human gut metagenome | biome: ENVO:2100002; feature: ENVO:00000062; material: ENVO:00002003 | host: Homo sapiens | place: USA | reverse complement strand
AGATGAGCGCTAGTCTCGTGGGCTCGGAGATGTGTATAAGAGACAGTTGTATGACGGCTTAAAAGGCCGTCCGAACCGTCAGAGTGAACTGGAAGAATTTCTGGTGGGCCTGAATGTAAAGAAACCGGTGGAATTAAAAGCAGACACCACGGTGCGAAGCTTTGAAAAGACGCAGGCAGGAATGCAGGATGTGATCCGTGTGGAGAGCAGTACCTGGGGGTATATGCGGTTCGAGGTGTACGCAGACGGGAAATTTATCGTTCTGCCGAAAGCTGTATTCACGGAAGAAGATTTTAAGAATGGCGTATGTGAGATTCCGTATCAGATCGATCAGGCACATCTTCACCATGGAAAGAATCTTGGCGCAGTCTGTATCACATCCCTGCGCCAGAGCATTTGTGTTCCGGTGGAGGTTCTGGCAGGCGAGGAATTAAAGGACCGCCCGGGATATGGCAGGCGTGAAGCCTTTGGAAAGTACCTGGAGCTGCGCCTGGAATATGAGCTTGGTCTTTACGGGGAAGCTCTGATGCGAAATCAGTTAAAACAGCAGCTGAAAGCTATCCGCAGTCAGTATGGTGAGAGCCTTGCGGTGAATCTGTACCAGGCAGATCTGCTGATCCTGGAGGGAGACACAGAAGGGGCGAAAGAACTTCTGGAAAGCTGCCGGGAAGAGGCGGCAGCCGTGCGGAAATACCGGCCGGAGTATGAACAGCTCCACCGGTATCTGATGCGCCAGCTGGACGAAGGCGAAGCCGCGGAGCAGGAAACAGAGGAAGAAAGTCTGGCCGGACTCAGAAAAGAGTTTGAGAGCGGCAGCCGGAGCCCGTACCTGTATGTGCGGGTGTGGGAGTTTTATCAGAAAGATCCGCAGCTCCTTACAGGACTTTCTGATTTTGAACTGCAGGTTCTGATGTTTGCCGCAAAGAGGAAGCTGATGGATGAAGCCTTCGCGTGCAGGGCCGCGAAACTTGCGCCTTCCAGAAAGCATGGAGGAAAGCTGCTTCTGCGCTTTTTCATGATGCTGTATCAGCAGTATCCGGAAATCGAAATCTTAAACGCGGTCTGCAGCATTCTGATCAAGGCAGACTGCCGGGATAAAAAATACTTTAAATGGTATAAAAAAGCGCTGGAGGATGGTATCAGCCTGACACGGCTTTACGAATATTACTTGTACGCGCTTCCGGATGATTATCCGTACCTGCTTCCGAAAGAAGTCCTTTTGTATTTCTCCTATGAGAAATACATGGATACGGCCAACCGGGAAGTGTTATACAACAACATTGCCCGGTTCATGAATCCGGAATCTACGCTGTACCGGCAGTATGAACGTGATATTGAGCAGTTTACCATGGAGCAGCTTCTGCGCTCCCGTGTGAACAGCCGGCTGGTAACGCTGTACCAGCATGTCTTATACAAAGAAATGATTGATGAACAGGTGGCCCGGGTGCTTCCGGCTCTCTTAAGATCTTACCGCATCACGGTGTCTAACAAAAAGATCCGCTCCGTTGTCGTATGCTACGAGGAGCTGGAGCGGGAGGATGTGGCCGCGGTTAAGGATGGCGTGGCTTATGTACCGCTTTTTTCAAGTCATCCGGTTCTTTTGTTCCAGGATGAGTACGGAAACCGTTATACGGATGTTTCTTACCGGAAACAGCAGGCTATGTTGGAAAACCGCAAAGAGCTGGAGGAACGCTGTTACGATATTTCTCCGGAGCAGCCTATGCTTCTGTTAGAGCGCTGCAGCGCCATTGTAAAGGATGGCATGAAGGGGACAACAGACCGCCGCGTTCTGAAACGGGCCCTGGCAGAGTTAAAGCTGCATCCCTTATTCCGGGAAAAGCTTCTGGAAAGCCTGCTTGGCTATGACAGCCGCTGCCGGAGCGAAGAGGAAGGAGCGGCTGGTGTTCTGGACTACTGGAATCAGCTGAAACCGGAAAAACTGTCCAGGGAAAACCGCGGGAAGCTGATCCGCATGCTGATTCTTGCCGGGAACAGCCAGGAGGCATTTTTCGTTGTGCGGGAATTTGGCTGGAGCGGTACAGAGGAAAGGGAACTTCTGGATCTGTGCAGCCAGATGATCTTAAAACAGATCCCAGAGTCAGATGACACGCTGTTAAAGCTGTCCTGGGAGCTTTTCACAAAGAACCAGTGGGACGGGGCGGTGCTGAATTATCTGTGCGAACACTTTAATGGAACCTCAGAGCAGATGTATCAGCTGCTTACACAGAGTGAAAAAGAGCATGTGGAGCTTTATGATCTTCCGGAGCGGCTTCTGGCACAGATGATGTTCAGTGGTGAAACCGAGCATATGGATCCGGTATTTGACTGCTACAGAAGTGGAAAACAGGTCAGTGATCTGGTTTCAAGGGCTTATTTCACCATGAAATCCTGCGATTATTTCCTGAAAAACCGCGCAACGGAGGATTCCGTGTTCACGCATCTCGAGGACGTGGTCCGGGAGACAGCAGACAAAAAACGGGTTCCGACGATTTATCTTCTGGCGCTGACATTGTGGTACAGCCGAAAGTATAGTTTGTCAGATGACCAGAAGGAACTGGCATCCGGCATGACGGAGGAGCTTCTGGAGGAAGGAAGGATCTTTGCGTACTTCCATCAGCTGGGACGCCATATCCCGCTTCCGGATTCCATTATGGACCAGATTACCATCGAGTACCGTGGCAGCAGAGAAGCAAGACCGGAGCTGAAGATCCGGGTACTTCCAAATGAGGAGACGATCCATAACGCGGAGTTTGTGAAAGTATATCCGGGCATTTACATCCATCAGCATGTACTGTTTGAGGGAGAAGTGCTGGAGTATGAGGTCTATGAAAATGGGGCGGACGGAAGAAAAAAGACGGAAGAAGGACGGCTTTCCTACGACGCTTCCCAGACAGACACACGGGTGAGCCGTTTTGCTGCCCTCAACGATATGAGCCGATGCCTGGCACAAAAGGACGGGCAGAAGCTGAAAGAAAAAATGGAGAAATATCTGACAGACCATGCAGCCATGGAGTCTTTGTTTTCCTTAATGTAAAGACGAAAAACAAAACCGGCGGCCGGCCTGCCGGATCAGAGGAACGATATGAATGAACTGATAGCAGGCATTGACCTGTGTGATGAATATACGCAGGTCAGCTGTGGAGATGAAGAAAAGGCATGGACATTCCCAACGGTGATCTTCCGCCACAGAGCGGCGGGTACCTGGTCGGTAGGGGAGGATGCCTATGCGCAGACTTTAAGAGGCGAGGGAAGCCTGACAGACAAGCTGGTGAAGCTGGTTTTAAAAGACGGGACCGCTACATTGGACGGAGTCCGCTATACGGCGAAAGAACTTCTGGAACTGTTTCTGGAGCGGGTACTCTGTACGGTAAAAAAGGATCTGGAAACGGAAGACGCATTTCAGGGACTGGTCTTTACTGTACGCAGTCTGGATGAACGCCTGGTGGAAACGCTGTATTCCTGCGGAGAAAAGCTTGGTTTGGAAAAGAAACAGATTTGCGTCATCGGACATTCGGAAAGTATGATTTACTATATGTTAAGCCAGAAAAAGGAAATCTGGAGCGGAACAGTTGGCATGTTTGACTTATCCGAACAGGAACTTCGCTATTACGAGATGAAGGTCCAGCGCGGATTAAAGAAAAACGCGGTTTTGGCAGAGTATGAGACGATGGAGGAATCCTTTAGCCTTGATATCCTGGAAACACCGTCCGGCGCGAAGCTGGGAGATAAGATCCTGTGCACCTGCGCAGACCGGCTGATGCAGAGAAAACTGTATTCCGCGGTATTTCTGATGGGAAAGGGTTTTGAAAAGCGGGAGTGGGCAGAGGATTTTATGAAGCTGCTCTGCACAAAACGGAGAGTCTACATGGAAACAGCAATGTTTGCTAAAGGCGCCGCATACTGTGCGCAGGATCATCTCCGTCCACAGACATCCTATCCTTATGCCATGATCTGTGAAGGGCGTCTGAAATCTTCCGTCGCTATGGAGGTTTTGCATAAGGGACAGGAAATGACTGTGACACTGGCGGCAGCCGGCGATGGCTGGAGAGACAGCGGATCTATGCTGGAGGTGATCCCGGAAAAGCAGAACGCCATAGAATTAGAAATTATGCCATTCGATTCCAAAAAGAAAAAGGCAGTTACACTGATGCTGGAAGGATTCCCGAGTCGTCCGGAAAGGACAACCAGAGTGAGAGTGGAAGTATCCTTTTTAGATGAAAAGACAATGAAAGTGGTTCTCACAGACCGGGGCTTCGGGGAACTGTTCCCAGCCACGGATACCAGGATTGTACAAGAGGTTATGCTATGAGTTTGAGATTATGCAGATCGGAAAAGGTGAAAAATCCGTATTATGTGAGTTTTCTTGGGGTGCACCTGTATTCTTCCCAGGAACTGGCGTATGTGATTTACCATTACCCGCTCCTGGTAATGGATCATCTGGTAGATGACCGGCTACTTGATTTTCTGCGGGAGGAGCTGAACCTTGGTTTTCTGGCACTGAAACTGGAAAACTGGAGAAAAAGTGGGGAAGATCTGGATGAAATGCTGATGTTTCTGCTTCAGGAGAGCGACTATTATTCTGCAAATGAGATTTCGGAATACCGCCAGACCTTAAGCAGTTACCGGAAACAGCCTGCTGCGCAGATCAAAAAGCTCCGCGGGGATGCCTTATTTGGCATGCGCCAGTATGGAAAGGCGGTTAAGCTGTATCAGGAAATTCTGGATAATCCGCCGGAGGAGGCGGCAGAAGAACAGCTCACAGCGCAGGTCTGGAATAACCTGGGGGCCTGCTATGGCCGTATGTTCCTGTTTGATAAGGCGGCGGAGGCCTTTGAGAAAGCCTACAACCGGAGTGGCAGCCGGGACTGCCTGCGAAGCCTTTACTGGATTGAAAAGCTCGACAGCCGCGTAACGCTGGGAGAGCGCTTCCATGCGGCAATCACGCAGGAGGAGCAGGAGGCCTGGGACGCGCAGCTTTCAGCAGCCCGGGAGAAGGCCGCGCAGTCTGATCTGGTAAAACAGGTGGAAACCTGGTTTGGCGATGGAGCAGAAGATGGAGAAAAAGCAGCCCGGGAACTGGTAGAAACCTGGAAAAGCGAGTACCGTGCCATGGTATAAACAGAAAAAATTCAAAGAAATGAAAAATAATGCTTGACATATCTGGGAAAACACGGTAAACTATCGGAGCAGTCGCAAGTGAGACATCTTGTGATTCTGATATGGGGTCTTAGCTCAGCTGGGAGAGCATCTGCCTTACAAGCAGAGGGTCATAGGTTCGAGCCCTATAGGCCCCATACATACCGAATATGGCGGAATAGCTCAGTTGGCTAGAGCACACGGTTCATACCCGTGGTGTCGAGAGTTCAAATCTCCCTTCCGCTACTTACCTGAAGTTCTGGAATACCAGAACTTCTTTTGTTTTACAACCTAAATTTTTTCTAAAATCCCTTGTAACCTGAAAATGGGTGTGTTATAATCCGAAAAAGCTGAATGAAACGTTTTGAAAGGAAAAGTCAAGTGAAGAACCTGTTAAAAAAATATGGACATATCTGGGTCTGCGGCTACATCCTTTTGTACCTGCCATATTTCTTCTGGCTGGAGAGTGTGATTACGGACAATTACAAGATCATGCATGTGGCCTTAGATGATATGATCCCGTTTAGTGAGTACTTTATCATTCCTTACATTATCTGGTTTTTTTATGTTTCCGGCGCGGTTCTGTATTTCTTCTTTACGGATAAGCAGGACTATTACCGGCTGTGTGCCTTCTTATTTATCGGCATGACCATCAGCATGATGATCTGCACGTTTTATCCGAATGGCACAGATCTGCGGGTGGAGGTAGATCCGCACAAAAACATTTTCTGCTATCTGGTACAGAAAATCCATGACAGTGATACACCAGCCAATGTATTTCCGAGCATTCATGTATACAATTCTCTGGGTGTGCACATCAGCGTCATGAACAGCGGACGACTGAAGAACCGCAGATGGGTCCGCCGGATCTCATTTGTGATCATGGTTGCGATCTGCCTGTCTACCGTATTTTTAAAACAGCATTCCGTGGCAGATGTCACGGGCGCGCTGGCACTGGCTTACGTTATGTATCAGTTTGTATACGGAAACGTTTATGTGTTCAGCCGCAGAACGGCAAGACAGAAGGTTACCGGTTAGAATGAAACGTACAATAAAAAGAGCTGTTGCGAAACAGGATGGAGCGTTTGGGCCCTGTTTCGCAACGGCTTTTTCGATTGTCAGAATTGAATCTATTTTTTATACAAAATTCTTTAGGAGATTTTGCGGATTTATGGTATACTTATAGATAATAATGTGTGGGTAACTGCTTTGCAGTTACAAATGCGGGAGGTGCCCATGTACTATTTTATCGTAAATCCCAACGCCCACGGCGGACGTGGGAAAAAAATATGGAGAAAGCTGGAACGCCAGATTCACAAATCCGGGATTCATTATGAGGCATTCCAGACGGAAGCGCCGGGAGATGCCAGACGCATGGCGGCAGAGCTGACGGCTAACATGCAGGAACCGGCCACCATTGTAGCGGTGGGGGGAGACGGCACGGTCAATGAAGTCTTAAATGGCCTGGCAATCAGTGATCTTCTGACAGTCGGTTATATTCCAACGGGTTCCGGAAACGACCTGGCCCGGGGGTTAAACCTGTCCGGAAGTCCGAGAAAGTGCCTGAAACGGATCTTAAATCCATCGGAGATCTGCCGCGTGGATTATGGCATCCTATCCTATGAAGATGAAGAACCGGTCTACCGGCGCTTTATGGTCAGCAGCGGCATCGGGTTTGATGCTGCGGTCTGCCACCGGCTGTTAGATAAAAGCGGAACCGGCGGACTTCGCCAGATTCTGGGAAGAGGCCGTTATATCCTGGCTGGCCTTAAACAGCTTCTGACCGCGAAAGCTTCCCGCGGACACCTGATTTTAGATGGTGTAAGGCGGGTGGAATTTAACCATATTTATTTTGTTTCCGTGCATAACCATGGCAGTGAGGGCGGCGGCTTTCTGTTTGCACCGAAGGCTGTGTGTGATGACGGAGAACTGGAGCTTTGTGTGGCACATACCGCTTCCAAGCTGCGGCTGTTTCCGGTGTTGTTCGACGCATACCGGGGGCACCTGGGCAGACGCCGAGGCGTTCATTTTTACCGCTGCCGGGAGGCTGTGATCCATGTGGACAGGCCGCTTCCGGTCCATGCAGACGGTGAAAACTGTTTCTGCCAGGATGAGATGCGGGTGCGGTGCGTGAAGAAAAAGCTCCGCATGATCTTATAGAAATAAAGGAGAGAACAACTATGCGAATCGGACAGGGATACGATGTCCATAAGCTGGTAGAAGGACGTGATCTGATCCTGGGCGGAGTTACCGTCCCTTATGAGAAGGGCCTTCTGGGGCATTCCGATGCGGATGTATTAGTTCATGCAGTTATGGACGCCCTTCTGGGAGCAGCCGCGTTGGGAGATATCGGCCAGCATTTTCCGGATACCGATCCAAAATATAAAGGAATATCCAGCATTGCCCTGTTAAAGGAAGTCGGGGCACTTCTGGAAGCAGAGGGCTATGTCATCGAGAATATTGATGCGACCATCATAGCCCAGCGGCCGAAGCTGGCGGCGTACCGCCCGCAGATGGCAGAAAACATTGCCGACGCGCTGCATCTGGAATTAAACCAGGTGAGTGTGAAGGCAACCACAGAGGAGGGGCTTGGATTCACCGGAAGTGGTGAGGGCATTTCTTCCCAGGCCATCACGCTGCTTTCCCATATGCGTGACTTTGCGGCAGATGACCGTATGGTTTACCGGGATGACGCCGTAAATGGCAGCTGCGGCGGCTGTCCTGGCTGTTGCGGCAGCAAAAACGCAGAATAAAGGAAAGAAAAGAGCCCATAGGGGAAATACAAGGAGGACTATCATGAAAATTTTTAATACACTGAGCAGAAGAAAAGAAGAGTTCGTGCCGTTAGAGCCGGGAAAGGTAAAGATGTATGTCTGCGGACCGACTGTATACAACTTCATCCATATCGGAAACGCGCGTCCGATGATCATTTTTGATACCGTGCGCCGCTACTTTGAATACAAAGGCTACGATGTCAACTATGTTTCCAACTTCACCGACGTAGATGACAAGATCATCAAGAAGGCCATCGAGGAAGGCGTAGACGCAGAGACCATTTCCAAACGCTACATTGCCGAGTGCAAGAAGGACATGGCCGACATGAACGTGAAACCGGCTACCACCCATCCGCAGGCAACCCAGGAGATTCAGGGCATGCTGGAGATGATCCAGACCCTTATCGACAAGGGCCATGCTTACGTGGCAGCAGACGGTACCGTTTACTTCCGCACCAAGTCCTTCAAGGGCTACGGAAAGCTGTCCCATAAAAACCTGGATGAGATGATGTCTGGCTTCCGTGAGCTCAAAGTAACCGGCGAGGAGAATAAGGAGGATCCGTCCGATTTCGTCCTCTGGAAACCGAAAAAGGATGGCGAGCCGTACTGGGAGTCTCCGTGGTGCCAGGGCCGTCCGGGCTGGCACATTGAGTGCTCCGTCATGTCCAAGAAGTACCTTGGCGAGCAGATCGATATCCATGCAGGCGGCGAGGACCTGATCTTCCCGCATCACGAGAATGAGATCGCCCAGTCTGAGGCAGCCAACGACAAGACCTTTGCAAACTACTGGATGCACAATGGTTTCTTGAATATCGACAACAAGAAGATGTCCAAATCCCTCGGAAATTTCTTTACCGTCCGTGAAATCGGTGAGAAATATGATTTGCAGGTGCTGCGCTTCTTTATGCTGAGTGCCCATTACCGCAGCCCGATCAACTTCAGCGCAGAGCTTATGGAGGCTTCCAAGAATGGCCTGGAGCGCATCATCACCTGTGCAGAGCGTTTAAAAGAGCTTCTTAACAAGGTGTCCGGTGACGCGCTGACTGAGGCAGAGCAGGAGAACAAGAAGAGCGTGGATGAGCTGGTCGCAAAATTCGAGGCAGCCATGGACGATGACTTCAACACTGCTGACGCTGTTTCCGCAATCTTCGAGCTGGTAAAGCTGGCTAACAGCACCGCAAACGAGGAGAGCAGCAAGGCCTATGTGGAGCTGCTTGCCGGAACCATCGCAAAGCTTTCCGATGTTCTTGGCATCATCACCGAGCGCAAGGCAGAGGTGCTTGACAGCGAGGTCGAGGAGCTGATCGCCGCAAGACAGCAGGCGAGAAAAGAAAAGAATTTTGCCCTGGCCGATGAGATCCGCCAGAAGCTTCTGGATATGGGCATCGTGCTGGAAGATACCAGAGAGGGTGTAAAATGGAAGAGAGCATAAAGATCGAGGAGGCCATCGCAAAGGCGCTGAAGCTGGAAGCGGTGGATCCGCGGACCTACTCGCCGTTAGTACTTGCCTACATCGGAGACGCGGTTTACGAACTGCTGATCCGCACGAAGGTCATCAACCATGGCAGCATGCAGGTCAACAAGATGCATAAAAAGAGTGCCAGCCTGGTCAAGGCAGAGACCCAGGCCAACATCATCAAGGCCATTCAGGATGATCTGACGGAGGAAGAGCTGGCTATATACAAGCGGGGCCGCAATGCCAAATCTGCTACCACAGCCAAGCATGCCACCATGATGGATTACCGCATGGCGACCGGTTTTGAGGCCCTTGTGGGTTATCTGTACCTGCAGGCACAGCATGACCGTCTTCTGGAACTGATCCGGGACGGACTGGAAAAGATTGGAGAACTTTCATGAGATACGAAGAACTGACTATAGAAGGAAGAAATGCCGTACTGGAGGCATTCCGTTCCGGAAAGACCATCGACAAGCTGCTGTCTCTTATACACATCTGACGCTGCCGACGATCGCATAA
>OWIY01001089.1_pt1 | contig 9894 bp, 10 predicted proteins | sample 1732841 | NCBI WGS metagenome assembly OWIY01 (sample SAMN05065760, study PRJEB22554) | human gut metagenome | biome: ENVO:2100002; feature: ENVO:00000062; material: ENVO:00002003 | host: Homo sapiens | place: USA | reverse complement strand
GAGATGAGCGCTAGTCTCGTGGGCTCGGAGATGTGTATAAGAGACAGGTGTCGGACCGGGCGGTCTCCAAATGGGAGCGGGGCGCCGGGTTCCCGGACATCTCCCTGCTGGAGCCTCTGGCGGATACTTTGGGGCTGGGCGTGCTGGATCTGCTGCGGGGGGAGCGGGGGACAGTGCCGGAGCCGGAGCCGACGATCCGGCAGGCCCTGGCCTTTCTGGCCCGGCAGGCAAAGGAGCGGACCCGGAGAAAGTGGAGTCAGGTGCTGGGCGGCACCTGTGCTTTGCTGATGGCGGGCTTTGTCCTCTTTGCAATTCTGGACCGGGCCGGGGTGTTCCTTCAGGAGATCTCTTTGGAAGTGCCGGCCACCGTATATAGTGCGGAAGGGGTGTCGGCCGGGGAGACGACAGTTGCCATAGATGGTTCGGTGAAAATTCTGGGAGACCGCTCTTTTGAGGGGCAGTTTGCTATCCACGAAGTGGAAACTACCTGCCGGGAGGGTGTCCATGCGAACATCCGGTGGGATGCCATGTGGACAGACGCCCAGGACATCCTGTTCTACCGGCCGGGGGATAACCTTTCTCTCGGTGTCGAGCGGATGCTGTATATCACGGAAAGCATGGAATCTTTTGGCCTTCGGCTGGAGGATGGGACCATCATTGCCACGGATGAGGCCTATGTGCCGCTGTTGATGTCCGGCTACTACTATTCCATCCGCCCGATTTTCTCCAATCAATTCTGAAACGGCCGCACAACCAATGATTTTGCAAAAGAGCAAAAAGAGCCCGGACGCTGAACAGACGTCCGGGCTTTTAGCAGTCCCCTTTTATCCCAATTTATCGGCCAACCGCTTGGCGATCTCGTCCAAAAATTCCTCACTGTCCACACCGCGGGCCTGGAAGCCGGGCTCTACCAGCCCCAGCAGATCTTTTGTCATCACGCCGTCTTTCAGCGTCTCCAGGGAGGCATCCTCCAGCGCTTGGCCGAACTGCACCAGCTCCGGCAGACCGTCCAACTCGCCCCGCCGCTTCAAACCGCCGGACCAGGCGAAGATGGTGGCGAGGGGGTTGGTGGAGGTCTTCTCCCCCTTCAGGTACTTGTAGTAGTGCCGGGTGACAGTGCCGTGGGACGCCTCGAACTCCATGGTGCCGTCCGGAGATACCAGCACGGAGGTCATCATGGCAAGACTGCCGAAGGCGGTGGCCACCATGTCGCTCATCACGTCGCCGTCGTAGTTTTTCAGCGCCCAGATGAAGCCGCCCCTGGAGCGGATCACCCGCGCCACCGCGTCATCGATGAGCGTGTAGAAGTAGGTGAGGCCCAGTTTTTCAAACTCCGCCTTGTAGGTGGTCTCATACTCCTCCTCGAAGATCCGTTTGAACTCTCCGTCGTAGACCTTGGAGATGGTGTCCTTGGTGGAGAACCACAAGTCCTGCCGCTGATTGATGGCGTACTGGAAGCAGCTGCGGGCAAAGGCACGGATGCTCTTCTCCGTGTTGTGCTGGCCCTGCCACACGGCGGGACCGCTGACCGTCTGAACGGTGAGGGTCTTCTCCGCGCCGCTCTCGCCCTTGAAGGTGAGGGTGGCGGTGCCCGGCTCCTCGGTCACCATGTCCACAGCCTTGTACATATCGCCGTAGGCGTGGCGGGCGATGGTGATGGGCGCCTCCCAGTTCTTCACAACCGGGTGGATCATGGGCAGGACAATGGGCGCCCGGAAGGCGGTGCCGTCCAAAATCGCCCGGATGGTGCCGTTGGGGCTCTTCCACATCTCCGTCAGCTGGGGGTACTCCTCCATCCGCTGGCGGTTGGGGGTGATGGTGGCGCACTTCACCGCCACGCCCAGGCGCTTGGTGGCGTTGGCGGCGTCGATGGTCACCTGGTCCCGCGTCTCGTTCCGATGGAGCAGGCCCAGGTCATAGTACTCCGTTTTCAGGTCCACGAAGGGCAGGATCAGCTTTTCCTTGATCCAGGCCCACAGAACCCGGGTCATCTCATCGCCGTCCATCTCCACCAGGGGGGTGGTCATCTTGATTTTATCCATGGTCTCAACCTCGCCAATCATTAGAAATTTCGGAGCCCGGCGCAGCCGGACCACTTTGAATCATTTTCGCCAGGGCACCCTCCAGAGGGGCCTCTCTCGCCCCTCCGGGGCAATTCCCCTTCTGTGCCTGCCGAAAATGCTTTGACCTAGCCGCCCTGGGCGGTGCCTCCAGTGACCGATGTCACTGGGAAACAGCCAAAACGCCGCCTGTGGCGGAAAAGTGAGGCTGTTTCGAGACAGCGGCACGATTGACGGCCCAGACAGGGCCGGGAATCATAATGCTGCAACGGCAGAGGCAAATGGGGGATCTGAAGAGGGGAGGAAGTCCCCTCTTTAATTACGCTTGGCGTAATAGTTCATCAGGCATCCGTCGAGAATGATTTCCTTCTCATCGTCCGTCAGGCCTTTCACATGGAGCATCAGGCCCTCTACGGCGCCGTCCGTCCTGATGACCCTAGCCGGGATATCCTCAATGCCGTTCTCAATGGCCTGGCGGATGCCGGGGACGAACACACAGTCGCCGGGGGCGTAGTCAAAGGACGTGCCCGCGTCCAGTGTGAAGGGCAGGATTCCCCAGTTGATGCAGTTGGAGCGATACCGCTTGGTGGCGAACTCATAGCAGATGTTGGCAAAGCCCCCCAGCACCTTCTGGCAAGAGGCCGCCTGTTCCCGGGCGGAGCCGTCGCCGGGCTTGTTGGCAAAGACACAGGAGCCGAACTGAGTGGTTTTCACCAGCGCGGAGCCGTCGCCCACCTTGTCCAGAATGGCGGTGAGCTTCTCCGGGGCGTCCCCCCCCAGCCGTTCCGCCTCAATCTCCGCCACGGCCTTGGCCCGGCCCACGTAGGCAGGCTCCCGGCGGGACAGGGTGAACTCCGCCAGCCGCAGGGGGTTGGACCGGTAGGAGGAGGTCTCGCCGGAGGGGATCAGCTCGTCGGTGGTAGTGACGGGATCGTGGAGCACCGCCGCCAGCTCCACCAGCAGATTTTCCGCCAGGGGCTGCATCTTCGGCCAGTCCGTGATGTTGGGGCCCATCACCAGCTCCACGCTGGGATCCGCCTTGCCGAAGCCGTAGTACAGCCGCCGGTCATAGACGCCCTTGTCGAAGTGGTAGTCGTGGTGGACGGAGGTGTAATCGATGTCTGTGGCGGCGGTGATCCGGCCGCCGTTGGCCGCCGTGGCGGCAATGGAGCGGGCGTCCATCAGGCACACGCCGGCGAACTGGCCCTCCGCGGGCTTGGATCCCTCCCGGTTGGGGAAGTTCCGGGTGGTGTGCCGCAGGCTCAAGCCGTTGTTGGCAGGCACGTCTCCCGCGCCGAAGCAGGGGCCGCAGAAACTGGGCTTGATGACGGCGCCGGTCTCCAGCAGGTCCGCCGTGGCACCGATCTTCGTCAGCTCCAGACTGACGGGGACACTGGTGGGGTATATGTCCAGAGTGAAGGCACCGTTGCCGGTGGAGCCGCCCCGGAGGATGTCCGCCGCCTCGGTAATGTTGTCGAAGAGGCCGCCGGCGCATCCGGCGATGACACCCTGATCCGCCCAGACGCCGCCGTCACGGATTTTGTCCGTGAGCTTCACATGGGCCTTAGGATACCGCTTCTGGGCGTCCGCCTCCACAGCCGCCAGGATGTCGGCGGCATTCTCCAGAAACTCATGGATGGTCCAGGCATTGGATGGGTGGAAGGGCAGGGCGATCATGGGCTCGACCTTGGAGAGGTCGATCTCGATGTACTTGTCGTAGTAGGCTCCGTCCGCCGGGTGCAGCTCCCGGTAATCCTCCGGCCGCTGGTGGGCGCGGTAGAAGCCCTCCGTCACGCCGTCCGTCTCCCAAATGGAGGAGAGGCAGGTGGTCTCGGTGGTCATCACGTCGATGCCATTGCGGTAGTCGATGGGGAGAGCTGCAATACCGGGGCCGCAGAACTCCAAAACGCAGTTATTGATGAAGCCGCTTGCAAAGGTGGCCTTCACCAGAGCAATGGCCACGTCGTGGGGCCCCACGCCCCGGCGGGGCGCGCCGGTGAGGTACACCAGCACCACCTTGGGATAGTTGATGTCCCAGGTGTTCTTCAGCAGTTGCTTGGCCAGCTCCGGGCCGCCCTCACCCACGGCCATGGTGCCGAGAGCCCCGTACCGGGTATGGGAATCGGAGCCCAGGATCATGGTGCCGCCCTTCGCCATCTGCTCTCTTGCATAGGAGTGGATGACGGACTGGTTGGCAGGCACGTAGATACCGCCGTACTTTTTCGCGGCAGAGAGGCCGAAGACATGGTCATCCTCATTGATAGTGCCGCCCACGGCACACAGGCTGTTGTGGCAGTTGGTAAGCGCATAGGGGATGGGAAACTCCTTCATGCCGGAGGCCCGGGCCTGCTGGATAATGCCCACATAGGTGATGTCGTGGGACACCATGGCGTCAAAGCGGATCTGCAGGTGCTCCGGATCGCCGGAGATGTTGTGGGCCTGGAGAATGGACCAGGCCATGGTCCGTTTCCGCCCCTCCTCCGGAGAGACCGGGCCGGCAGCAGCGGGGACGCCGCCCGCCAGGAACACGCCGTTGTTATGAAGTGTTATCATATCAAGAGACCTCCTGTGTGTCACGGGGGAGCCGTGTTTCTCCCACCCAATATACCATATCACCGTCCGGATGAAAAGCCATTTTGCAGGAAAAAGCCCCGCTTCCTGCAAATTCGGAGGAGTCGCCAAGAAAACGCCCCCGGGAGAAGCGGTGCGGGGACATTTTGCAGAGCCATACGAACTCAACGGAGCGTTGCTTGCGTTTCAGCGGAATTTCGGGTATCCTGTGGGAGAGGTGAGAAGAGATGCATGACCAAGACACCGGGACGCTGCTTCGGCGCCTGCGCCTGGAGCGGGGGTGGACCCAGCGGCAGGCGGCGGAACTGCTGGGCGTCAGCGCTCAGGCCGTCAGCAAGTGGGAGCGGGGCCAGGGCTGCCCGGACGTGGGGATGCTGCCGCGCCTTGCGAAGATTTTTGGCGTCAGCGTGGAGGGAATTCTGGACGGAGACCTGCTTCCGGCGGCGCCGGATGGAGGAAATATGAAAAAAATACAGTTTTACGTGTGCCCGGACTGCGGCAACATTCTGACAGCTGCGGCGGGAGGGCAGCTTGCCTGCTGCGGCCGGCGGCTGGAGCCCCTGGAGGTCCGGTCCGCAGATCCGGATCACGCCGTAACGGTCCAGGAGGTGGAGGAGGACTGGTATGTCACCTTCCGCCACCCCATGGACAAGGGGCACTATATCCGCTTTGCCGCCTGTGTGACACCGGACCGGCTGCTGCTGGCGCGGCTGTATCCGGAACAGGGCAGCGAGTTCCGCATCCCCCAGCTGCGGGGCGGGGCGAAGCTGTACCTTTGCTGCTCCCGCCACGGGCTGTTCCAGGCGAAGCTGCCGTGAGATGCAAAAGAGAGGACCGTCTTTGACGGTCCTCTCTTTTGACAGGTCAGTTCGCTCAAATGGTGGATTTGGAGGAGCTGCGGCGGGCCATGAACCACACGAACACGGCCACAGCGGCGCAGATAAGGGCACGCCAGCCCCAGCTGCCCAGACCCACCAGCAGGATCACCAGAATCAGCATGGGCAGGATGAACTGGAAGTAGATCTTGAACCTGGGGGACATCCCCAGGCCGGTGCCCTTGTTGGCTTCCGCCAGATACTTGTCAAAGCCCCAGCCCCACTTGCTGACGCAGAACAGCAGATAGATCAGGGAGCCGATGGGCAGCAGCAGATTGCTCACCAGGAAGTCCTCGATGTCCAGAATCTGGCCGGTGGCGCCGCTGGGCAGGGACGCCTCGAAATACCAGAGATTGTAACCCAGCACACAGGGCATGCTGGCCAAGAGGATGAAGATTCCGCAGACGATGGTGGCCTTTTTCCGGGACCAGCCGAAGTTGTCCATGCAGCTGGCCATAATGTTCTCGAACACCGCCAGCACCGTGGTGAAGCTGGCGAAGGTCAGGAACAGGAAGAACAGGGCGCCCCACAGCCGGCCGCCGGTCATGCTGACGAACACCCGTGGCAGGGTCATAAAAATCAGGGATGGTCCCTGGCCGGGTTCCAGACCAAAGCTGAAGCAGGCGGGGAAGATGATCATGCCGGACATCAAGGCCACAAAGGTGTCCAGGCAGCAGATCCGCACGGCCTCGCCGGGCAGGCGGTTGGCGTCGGACATATAGCTGCCGAAGATTTCCATGGCGGCGATGCCCAGGCTCAGGGTAAAGAAGGACTGGTTCATGGCGGCCACGATCACATTGCCGATGCCGACCTCCGCGGCCCGCTCAAAGTCCGGCACCAGATAGAATTTCACGCCCTCCATAGCGCCGTCCAGGGTCAGGCTGTTGATGGCCAGAATGACGATCAGTGCCAGCAGGCAGATCATCATCCACTTGCTGATCCGCTCCAACCCCTTCTGCAGGCCGAAGCTGCACACGATGAAGCCCGCCAGCACGATGATTACCATATAGAGCGTCATCTCGCCGGGATTGGCCAGCATATCGGTCCAGACTGTGTCTACATCAGAGGGCTGCATGCCGCTGAAGGTGCCGGAGGCGAACTTGAAGCAGTAGCCCAGCATCCAGCCGGAGACCGTGGTGTAGTACATCATCAGCAGGCAGCACCCGATTACGCACAGCCAGCCGTGGATGTGCCAGCGGCTGCCCTTGGGCTCCAGGGCCTTGTAGCCCAGCACGGCGCTCTTGCGGCTGGCACGGCCCACCGCCAGCTCCATGGTCAGAATGGGAACCCCCCATGATGACCAGGGAGATGATGTAGAACAACACGAATACGCCGCCGCCGTTGACACCGGTGACGTAGGGGAATTTCCACACATTGCCGATGCCGATGGCGCAGCCGGCGCTTACCAGAATGAATCCCAGCCGGGATCGGAAATTTTCGCGACTCAAACTTCTCTCTCCTTCTCTTTTTCACATTCGCCGAAAAATTCGGCGGACAGACATTCCATATCTTAAACCGGATGAAAAGAGAAGTCAACATTCTTTTCCCCCCAGGGGAAGGTCTTGCGGCCCGGCGCGGTGTCTGCTATGATGATAAAAAGGAGGAGATCATAATGAACATCCTGATCGTTGTGGATATGCAGAACGACTTTGTGTCCGGGGCCCTGGGGACACCGGAGGCGCGTCGGATCGTGCCTGCTGTGGCGGAGCGGGTGGCCACGGGCATCCGCCGGGGGGAGCGGATTTTCTTCACCCGGGACACCCATGGGGCGGACTATCTCCATACCCGGGAGGGGCGGAACCTGCCTGTACCCCACTGCATCCGGGGGACCGAGGGCTGGGAGATCGTCGAGCAGCTCCGGCCTGCCAGCGCAGGACAGGCCATTCTGGACAAGCCCTCCTTCGGCAGCGCGGAGCTGGGGCGTCTGCTGGCGGAGGAGAATGAAAAGGAACTCATTGAAAAGGTGACGCTGATCGGCCTCTGCACCGACATCTGCGTGATTTCCAACGCCTTGCTGGTGAAGGCGTTCCTGCCGGAGGCAGAGGTAGCGGTGGATGCCGCCTGCTGCGCAGGTGTCACCCCGGAGAGCCATCGGACCGCGCTTGCGGCCATGAAGAGCTGCCAGATCACCGTGGAACATGAGGCATGAGCAAGGGGGCCGACGGAAACGCCGGGGCCCCTTTTCTTTGTAACAAACTTGACGGTATTTGAGACTGTTTTGTGAGGAGATGCGGCTCGGCAGAGGACGGCCCGGAGTTTGAGCCACTGAAAGCGGGGGAGGGCTGGCCCTTTCACGTCGACCACTATAGCGGAGTGGATGTGGATGCCATTTTGCAGGAGCACGCCGGTATCATCACATCAGACCTGACAACCATCCCGGACAGTACCGCGGACCTGATATATCTGCCAGAGTAAGACGCCTTCTGTCACCGGCAGCGGTGCGGAACTGACTCTGGAAAAACGGAGACTGGCCGGTATCTCTTCCGGACGTTTCTGCCGCCGGAAGGAGAGACATAAAAAGAGGACCCGCGGCGTACACCGCGGGTCTTTTCCTGCTTTGATTTTAGTCAATGCTGATCTGCCGGCTGGAGGAAACCTCCACTGTCTTCTTGGGCAGCTTCAGTGTCAGCACACCGCTGTCGTAGGAGGCGGTAATACCCTCCGCCCGGATGCCGGAGACGTCGAAGCTCCGGCTGTACGCGCCGTAGGAACGCTCACAGCACACGTACTTGCCCTTTTTCTCCTGCTCTTCATGTTCGGAGTGACGTTGGGCCTGGATGGTGAGGGTGTCGCCGTCCAGCTGCAGCTGGATGTCCTCCTTCTTGAAGCCGGGCAGGTCGGCCTTCAGCTCGTAGTAGTCGCCTTCATCGGTGATGTCGGTTTTGAACTCCGCCAGACCGCGGCCGGAGAAGAAGTCGTTGTTGAAAAGGCGACGCTCCATCTCCTCCATCTCGGAGAAGGGATTCCAGGTGCTCATAGAATTTCTGCGGTAAGGTCTCATTTCAAACATAATCAATTCCTCCTATCAAATCCTGATGATCCGTAGTTGGGACCGACGGCAGATGGATCATGGAGGGTGATGCCGCCGGGCGGAACAGGTGCCTTTCAAAGACCTTCTGTTCTTCTTTTCAAGTATTATGATAGGATGGAAAATCGGATATTGTGTGTCATTTGTTTGAACGATCTGTGAATTTTAGCACTCTGGTATCAAGAGTGCTAATTTTGCGCTTTTAAACCAGATAGACCACTCCACTCAGCATCACCAGCAGGCTCAGTCCAGCAAAGAAGCCATTCAGGAGTTCATTCCCCGTATCGGAGGATGCCTTTTTAATGGCGGAGATCAAGCAGAACACAAAGGTGAAAGGTGCGAAGAGGCAAAGAATTGAACAAATTTCAAAGAAGATAATGGGCAAGTAAATCATCGGAATGGGCTCTCCTCACACGTAGCTCTGCGTGGTGACATCGAACACGCCGCGGGTGGTGATCCGCAGGGAGGGGATTACCGGCAGGGCCATGAAGCTCAGGGTCATGAAGGGGTCAATGCCCGGATTGACGCCCAGCTCGTGGGCCTTTGCCTTGGCGAATTCCAGCTTTTCGTTGACAGATGTCAGGGACTCATCGCTCATGATGCCTGCGATGGCCAGAGGGACTTCTGCCACCGACTTGCCCTGGTCCCAGACTACGATGCCACCGTTCAGCTCCACCACCCGGTTGGCTGCGGCGGCGCAGTCGTCCTCGCTGGTGCCCACCACGATAATGTTGTGGGAGTCGTGGGAGACGGATGTGGCCACAGCGCCGGATTTCAGACCGTAGCCCTGGAGAAAGCCGATGCCGATATGATGGGTGTTCTTGTGGCGCTCCACCACGGCAATCTTCAGCACGTCATACTCCACGTCGATCCGGTCGGAGTAGCCGGCGTCCACCGTGGTGATCTCCCCGTTCACCATGCCGATGATGCCCCGGGGCCGGGCATCCGTAAAGTCCTCCGCCGTCAGGTGCTCCACATGGAAGGTGCTGTGGGCCCGTTCGGTGAGATAGGGGTCGATGGCCGGGGCGGGGAAGTCCTTCACCACGCCGTGGTCCACCATCAGCTCGCCCTTCTTGAAGACTCTCTCGATGTTGAAGTCCTGGAAGCTGTCGATGATGACGAAGTCCCCCAGGTAGCCCGGGGCGATGGCGCCCCGGTTGTTCAGCAGGAAGTACCGGGCGGCGTTGTGGCAGGCCACCTTCACGGCGGTGATGGGCTCCACCCCCAGGCCGATGGCCCGCTTGACGATGTAGTCGATATGGCCCTTCTCCAGCAGGTCGTTGGGGTGCTTGTCGTCGGTGCAGAACATGCATCTGTCTCTTATACACATCTGACGCTGCCGACGATCGCATAAGTGTAG
>OWIY01001076.1_pt1 | contig 9968 bp, 9 predicted proteins | sample 1732841 | NCBI WGS metagenome assembly OWIY01 (sample SAMN05065760, study PRJEB22554) | human gut metagenome | biome: ENVO:2100002; feature: ENVO:00000062; material: ENVO:00002003 | host: Homo sapiens | place: USA | reverse complement strand
CACTTAAGGATGCGGGGGATCCGGAACTTGCGCATTATGATGAGGGACAGAGGCTTTACCGGGAAATGTTTGAAGCAGATCCGATGTATAAAGTAGTTCCCTATAAGGGCATACCGGAAACCTTAAAGAAATTGAAGGAACATGGAATGAAGCTGGCAGTTTGTTCAAATAAACCTCATCCTGCAGCTGTGAAAGTAATTGCGCAGCTTTTTGACGGGGAATTTGATATGGTAGTCGGTCAGAGTGAAGCAATCCGCAGGAAACCGGCACCTGATGGTCCGCTTATGGTTGCGGAGAAATTTGGTGTAAAACCGGAAGAATGCATGTATGTGGGAGATACAAGTACAGATATGAAGACCGGTAAAGCAGCAGGAATGTATACAGTAGGTGCGCTATGGGGCTTTCGTGACCGAAAAGAACTGAATGAGAATGGAGCAGATCTTGTCGCTAAGAAACCGACAGATCTGGTAAAGATTTGCGAGGAACATGGAAATGATTAAGCTGGTTGCAAGTGATCTGGATGGGACGTTACTTTTACATAAGGCACAGTCTCTGCCTGAAGAAATTTTTTCGCTGATCAGGCAGTTAGAGGAACTGGGGATTATGTTTGTGGCAGCCAGTGGAAGACAATATCCGAATATGACAAAGCTGTTTGCGCCTGTTGCTTCAGAGATTTCTTATATTTCGGAGAATGGTGCACTGGCAGTGGATCATGGAGAGGTACTGTATCAGGATTCTTTTGACAGAAAGCTGGCAGGGGAGATTATTTCTGCAATCCTGGAAAAGAAGGATGCTGAGTTTACCTGTTCTGCAAAGGATTACCACTATCTGATGCCGAAGACAAAGAGATTTCATGACCATATGTTATATGAAGTAAAAAATGAATGCAGATTTGTAAACAGCATGGAAGAGATGACGGATCCTATCATGAAGCTGGCTGTGTTTGAACCGGCCGGCCTTACAGAAGAATCTGTGAAATACTGGATGGACAGATTTGGAAAAGAATGTGTTGTTGTCACTTCGGGAAATGAGTGGATTGATTTTATTCCTTTTGGAACAAACAAGGCAAAAGGGATCAGAGAATATCAGAAAAGATATCATATTTCGCCGGAAGAATGTATTGCGTTCGGAGACGAATATAATGATATAGAGATGCTTAAAGCGGTAAAATATGGCTTTGCCATGGAGCATTCCAAGGAGGGGGTACGGTCAGCTGCGTCCTATATGACAAAACAGGTTGAACCGGTCCTTGAGAAGCTGATCCGGGCAAAGGGAAAGATTGAGGAGGTTATTTAAAATGTTTACAGAAGAATGTATTAATACGTTTCTTGAAAATCAGGAGCAGCTTTTTCCACAGCCGGTAGCAGAATCATATGAAGCAGCGGAAGCATTCCTTGAGGATTGCATGGCGCAGGTTGTGGATTCTATTGAAGAAGTGAGAGAATATCTGGAAGAAGCAGGCGCTGATGTGGAAGGAATGTCAGATGAAGAACTGGAAGATGCAAGTGAGGTATTTGCTCTGCCGGATGGAAAATATCTGATAGTAGAAGGATAAAAACTGTTCGGCCAAATTATGGACATCACGTGATATATAGGAGAAATAACTGTAAAACACAGTTCGGTCCCTGAATATTGGAGAAAATTGAACTCTGATACTCAGGGACTGAAGCTGTTTTAAGGGAGAAAATACAGATTACATCTTCGGAAAATGCGATGCTATAATGCTCTTATACAGAGAAAAAAACGATGCTGTGGTCTGTGATGGGAATGAAAAGGGCAGACGGACACAGAAGCATCACAGAACTGTAATTATTCAGTATCTTCAAAGCGGATGCTGAATAATTACAAATCTTATTATAAATGAAAAGGAGGACTACAGATGGAGAGAAAGAGATTTCTTGCAGTTGTAATGACTGTGATGATGGTTATTTCAATGATCCCATCCATGGTTTTTGCGGCAGCTCCGTCAGGAGAAGTGGGCGGTAAGCTTAAGATTAAGGGACTTGCAGCTGTAGGTGCAGTGGTGAGTGCAGATTATGCAAATGTTACACCGGAAGAGGTTACAGATGAAGATTTTACTTTTTCCTGGTCAAGACAGACAGGGGAGAAGGAGTTAACACAGGTAGGTACTGAGAAAACCTATACGATCACTCAGGATGATCTGGGATGCAGACTGGTGCTTGATCTGACCCCTGTAGATGGAAGTGGACTGACAGGTACTCTTACTGCGAAGACGTCAGAGATAGCTGCAACTGATGAAGAGGCGAAAGCAGCGGAACAGGAAGCAGATACACAGCAGGCAGAAACAGCAGATGGAACAGAGAATGCACAGCTGGAAGAAACGGCAGATAATGCAGAAGGCGGTCAGGATTCTGAAAATCAGGATGCAGATAGAACAGAAGACCAGCTGCAGGTGGACGAGAACGGAAATGTGCAGACAGATGGAACAGAGAAAGATGAACCGGCAACAGATAAAGGCGATAAAGATCAAAAGATTTACGAAGCGACTGTCACTGTAGGGGACAGCAAAGATCAGATCTGTGATTTTGGAACAGTAAAGAGTAATCTTGAGGATGTGGAAGCACAGTATGTGCAGATTACGAATACCGGAAATGAGAGCTTGAATTTTCAGGAGATCAGTCCGGAACATTTTATGGTTCAGGATATTACAGAACCGCTGAGTGCAGGTGAATCTGTAAGCGTATGGATACAGCCGAGGGAAGGGCTGGAACCGGGTGAATATGATGATATGATCACATACCGGACGGAAGAAGGTATTGAAGTTTCTTTTGAAGCGAAGATTGCAGTTGAAGGTGAGGATGATTCATCAGATGACGAAGATCTGAAGCCTTCGGATGAGCCTTCTGCAGAACCGACAGAGACGCCGGATGACAGCGAGGCTCCATCGGCAGGTGACAATGCAGATGCATCTCTTGAGGCACAGTCTCTTGAGGTAAATACAGGAAGTCTTAATTTCAGCGATATCGAAGAAAATTATACACAGGCCAATGAGAAACTGTCCGTAACCGTAACAAATACAGGGGATGGAACTGTCACTTTAAAGATACCGAAATCAGATTATTTTGAGGTGATGAACGAAGATGGAAGTGAAGCTGTATCAGGAATAAAGATTGCAAAAGGTGATTCTCTTATGTTCATGGTACAGCCAAAAACCGGTCTGACGAAGGGTGATTACAGTGATACCCTGATATTTGAAAGTGAAGAGGATCCGGAAGTAGCAGTGCAGGTAACTGCGGAAGTATCTGTAAAAGAGGCAGAACAGGAACAGATCACAGCAGTTCAGGCAGATCCGGAATCTTTCAGTTATGATGATCTGAAGGAAGGTTATGATACTCCTGAAGCGACGACCATTACACTTACCAATACAGGAAATACAACTGTTTCGCTGATGCAGCCATATGCAGAGTATTTTGATATTGGGGAACTTTCGGCATCAGTGCTGGAGCCGGGAGATTCTGCTGCATTTACAGCAGTACCGGTGACCGGTCTGAAAGTCGGCAATTATCTGGACAGTATTCAGATAGCCCAGACCAGTTCGGAAGGACAGGAAGATGTATTGACAACGATCAAAGCTTCTGCGACTGTTTCGGAATTGAAAAAGATTTATAAATTATCCGTAACACCGGAAGAACTGAATTTTGGAAAAGCAAAAGAAGGATATAGTGAGGTACCGGAAGCGCAGAAAGTTACAGTGACGAATGAGGGGAATACAAATGTAACTTTAAATGCACCGTCAGGTAAAAACTTTAAAATCGGGAAACTTTCAGCCACAGAGCTTGCGCCGGGGGAGAGCTGTACATTTAAAATCCGCCCGAAGGAGGGTTTAAAGGCCGGCTCCTATACAGAGTCAGTTGTGATTGATAATGAACAGCAGATCAGTGCAGAAGTGAAAGTTCAGTTTACGGTTAAAACTGCCCGCAAGGCGAAAATTGCAGATCCGGCAGATAATAAGATTACAGGAATCAGTTCAGATGGATACACAACACAGTCAAAGATTACATTTACAGCAGTCGGAGCGGGTATGGACAATGAAAGTCCGGGAAAGGGAGATGTCCGCTATGTACCGTATAACTGGAAAGTGATCAATACAAATAGCTGGAGCAGTGCACCTTATACTGCTGCATTTGGAATTACGAAGGCCGGAACCTACACATTGACAGTTACATTTGACCGTCAGAAGTATAATGGAAGTGAATGGGAGAATACAGGGGAGCAGGATACTAAACAGGTGAATTTCAGTATTACACAGGCGCAGACTGTAACTGCAACTCCGACTCCGACTCCGCAGCCGAATGGAGCAACTGCGAAATCAGCGGTAAAGACAGGAGATACGACTAATATCACACCGTTTGTGATTATTCTGGCGATTGCAGCAGGATGTATTGTGGGAGTTGTGGTATACAAAAGACGAAAGAAATAAGAGTTATCTGAAGAAAAAAATACAGGGGAATATGTAAAATATAAAATTATTAGCACTCGTTTTTGACGAGTGCTAATTTTTTCTTGACTTTTGGAATAAATGGTATTACTATATCTTTCAGAGAAGCAACTTACAGGAGTCAAAAGCTATTTCAAAGGATAAACAGGAGAGGATAGTTTTGGCTCAGGAGGCAGAGCAGATAAGAATGCAGTATATTGACAGATAAAGTTGCGGCAAATGATTAAAAACAAAAAGGAGTGTGGACAGCATGGCTGTAAAACATGGAAATTTATCAATTAACAGTGAAAATATTTTCCCAATCATCAAGAAATGGTTATATTCCGATCATGATATTTTTGTAAGAGAGCTGGTCTCCAACGGATGCGATGCGATCACTAAACTGAAAAAACTGGAAGTAATGGGAGAATATACTTTTCCGGAAGGATACAAACCGGAGATTCAGGTAATTGTTAATCCTGATGAGAAAACTCTGAAATTCATCGATAATGGTATTGGCATGACTGCTGATGAAGTAGAGAAATACATTACCCAGATTGCTTTTTCAGGTGCAACTCAGTTTCTTGAGAAATATAAAGACAAAACTACAGATGATCAGATGATTGGTCATTTTGGACTTGGATTTTATTCTGCATTTATGGTAGCGGATGAAGTGCATATTGATACACTTTCCTATACAGAAGGTGCACAGCCTGTACACTGGTCCTGCGATGGCGGAACAGAATATGATATCCAGGAAGGTAACAAGAATACGATTGGTACAGAAATCACCCTGTTCCTGAATGAAGACTGCCTGGAATTTGCAAATGAGTACCGTATGCGTGAGATTCTTGAGAAATACTGTTCCTTCATGCCGGTTCATATTTACCTTTCCAAAGCAAATGCACCTCAGGAATATGAGACAATTGATGAATCTGAGTTAAGAGACGATGATGTAGTTGTTGAACATATTCATGAGGAAGCAAAGACAGAAGAAAAAGAAAATGATAAAGGTGAAAAGGAAGTTGTTGAAATTTCTCCTGCAAAGGATAAAGTAAAGATCAATAAACGTCCGGTTTCCATCAGTGATATTAATCCGCTCTGGATGAAGCATCCGAATGAATGTACAGATGATGAATACAAGGAATTTTACCGCAAGGTATTTATGGATTATAAGGAACCGTTATTCTGGATACATCTGAATATGGATTATCCGTTTAATTTAAAAGGTATCCTGTACTTCCCGAAAATCAATACAGAGTATGATTCCATTGAAGGAACGATCAAACTTTATAACAATCAGGTATTTATCGCAGATAATATCAAGGAAGTAATTCCTGAATTCCTGCTTCTTCTGAAAGGTGTGATCGATTGTCCGGATCTTCCATTGAACGTGTCACGAAGTGCATTGCAGAATGACGGATTTGTACAGAAGATTTCTGAATACATTTCCAAAAAAGTGGCAGATAAGCTTACCGGAATGTGCAAGACTGACAGAGAATCTTATGAGAAATACTGGGATGATATCAGCCCGTTTATTAAATATGGCTGTATTAAAGATGCTAAGTTTGCAGAGAAAATGGGAGATTATGTACTCTTTAAGAATCTTGATGGCAAATATCTCACATTAAAGGACTGCATTGAAGAGAATAAAAAAGAAACAGAAGAAACTGAGGCTCAGACAGAAGAAAAGAAAGAAGATGCAGCAGAGTCTGAAAACAAAGACAATGCGGAAGCGAAAGAACCTGAGAAGACAGTAATTTTCTATGTAACTGATGAAGTTCAGCAGAGTCAGTATATCAATATGTTTAAGGAAGCAGGAAAAGATGCCGTTATCCTGAAACATAATATTGACAGTGCATTTATTTCCAGTCTTGAGCAGAAACATCAGGAAGTACAGTTTAAGCGTATTGATGCGGATCTGACCGAAGAAATGAAGGGTGAGGGTACTGCCGATGAAGAAACTGTCAAAGCACTGACAGAACTTTTCCGCAAGAGCCTTAATAAAGATAAACTGGAAGTACATGTTGAGAATCTGAAAAATGAAAATGTATCAGCAATGATGACTCTTTCCGAAGAGAGCCGCCGTATGCAGGATATGATGAAGATGTATAATATGTATGGAATGGATCCGAATATGTTTGGCGGACAGGAAACACTGGTTCTGAATGCGAATCATCCATTGGTTAAATATCTGGCAGAGAATCAGGAATCTGACAAGGCTCCGCTTATCTGTGAACAGTTGTATGACCTTGCGATGATGAGCCATAAACAGCTTTCACCGGACGAAATGACCAGATTTGTTCAGAGAAGCAATGAAATTTTGCTGATGATTGCAAAATAAGATAGAAAGCAGGCAATTTGCCGGCAGATCAATGAGAGGACAGATACGCCTGTCAGAATAGCAGAATATCAAATAAGGAGCGGAGAATAACTTTTGCTCCTTATTTTTGTGGAAAACAATTACATTGGTATTGACAAATGTCTTATGAATTCCTATTATTAAGTTGCCGATATTTTAATGAATATGCCGAATCCGCATAAAATATAACGGGTTACAGAGAATAGTGACTGCAATGGTGCTTCCGGGCAGCCAATATCGTGACTTTCATTTACTTATAGAGAAATGTGTGTAAATAAATGAGATATCCAAATCTGTAAAAACACAGATTATGGAAGTTACAGGAGGAACGATGTATGAGTGCAGTTTATGGAGTTATTAGAAAATTGGGTGCAACATCAAAGTATAAAGGATATTATTATGTTGTGGATGCAGTAGAAATGGCACAGAAAATTTATGAGCGACCGGTAAAAGTCACCAAAGATATTTATCCGGTCATTGCAAGAAAATATAAATCAACGCCGTCTAATGTAGAACACAACATAAGAACACTGGTAAACTTATGTTGGATGAATCATAAGGATACACTGGAAGAAATGGCAGGATGTACAATGGCAGATAAACCGACGAACAGTGAGTTTATAGATATTCTGGTCTATTATCTGCGTTATTCGGATAAAGACTGATAACAGAATCTACTCATAATTTCTCACAGGGAATGTGATGACTGGAGAGAAAAACAGTCATGGAATCATCCCAGAGATGTTCCAGACGTTTATCCGGACTGAATGAAGTATAAGAAACACCTGTTGTACATAAAAGGGACTGGTTCTTGTACCGGATATTCAGATAAAAGCTTTGCACAGGAATATCTGCAATATGCCGTTCATTTTTTAACAACGACTGTGTCTGATCATGAGAAAGTTCAAATACAATCCTGAAATTCAAAGGTGTGCGTCTGCCGCGTATGATAGAAAAACAATAAGGTTTTACATCATGCCAGAGGGAATATTCTGTGGAATTCTCCTCAAAAGCAGCCTTTGTGTCAGTATCAAAGAAATCGTAATGAAGTTTTCCGTTTATGGTAAAAGTGTTGAAGGTTGTCACAGATGCCTCGACAAGAGAAAAACGGTCAAATACCTCACCGATCAGGAGTTTATTCATAAAATCTTTTACATCAGTAATTTTTAAAGCAAGCATACAACACCTCTCTGATAACATGATTTACAGCTGTTCAGAATTAAAAAAATACTTCTGGATTGCTGCATATTTCTGAACATATTTTGTGGATTAGGCAGCGCTTCCTGCACTTTGCGGGAAGCGTCTTTTTATTATAAAGCACTTTTGAAAAAAAGAACAGTGTTTTTATTAAAAAGTCTTTTCAAACGTAAAGCGGTGTGATAAGATATATCTGGTATTGAATACTACATATAATGGAAAAGAGGACGATATAATTGAGATATAAGATTATCATAGATAGTTGTGGAGAACTTTTGGACGAATGGAAGAAAGATGAATGTTTTGAATCCATTCCACTGACTCTGATGGTAGGAGCTGAACAGATCATAGATGATGAAACATTTAATCAGGCAGAGTTTATTGATAAAGTGGCAGCCTGCCCGGAATGTCCGAAATCAGCCTGCCCGTCACCTGAGAGATATATGAGAGCATATGACTGCGAGGCTGAGCATATTTATGCAGTGACTTTGTCTTCTGAGCTGAGTGGTTCCTATAACAGTGCGTTGCTTGGCAGAGATCTTATTATGGAAGACCATCCGGATAAAAAAATACATGTGTTTAATTCACGTTCCGCATCCATCGGGGAAAGCCTGATCGGAATGAAGATACAGGAATGCGAAGAAGCAGGGATGAGTTTTGAAGAAGTTGTTTCAACTGTGGAACATTATATTGAAGGACAGCATACATTTTTTATACTTGAGAATCTTGATACTTTGAGAAAGAACGGCCGTCTGAGCAAAGTGAAAGCGTTAGTGGCCAGTGCATTGAAAATCAAACCGGTCATGGGTTCTACGGATGATGGAAATATCTGCCAGCTGGATCAGGCAAGAGGCATGAATCGTGCTCTGATCAAGCTTGTAGAGCAGGTAATCGAGAAAACTCCGGACAGTGCAGAGAAGGTTCTTGCCATCAGTCACTGCAATTGTCCGGCAAGAGCACAGGTGCTCAAAGAGGCTTTTGAAGAGAGAATGAAACTTGCAAAGATCGTAGTCCTTGATACAGCGGGTGTAAGTTCTATGTATGCAAATGACGGCGGAGTGATCGTTGCAGTATAAACTAATTGTTTTCTTTTGCAGTAAAGTGTGCTATAATCAGAAAATACGAAATATTGATGCAAAGGAGATCTATCATGAGCCAGAAGAAAGTCGATGCTTATAAGGCCAGAAAAGGACTGCATAACAAAACAGACAGAAAAGAAAAAGTACTTTTTGGACTGGAAATGTTTGCTTGGGCATTCATTTGTGTTGTGATTGTTGCATGGATTGGTTATTCTGCATATGTAAAAGTGACAGGAGCCAAAGAGAATGTGGTTCAGAATACAGTAATGGATACTACTGCACTTGACAATTACATTTCGAATCTGTCAACAGATGCATCCGATGGTACAGACAGCACTGATGCAGATACAGCGGAGGAAGAAGATACAACAGCTTCCACTGATACAGACAGTGAAGATGCTGATGCAGCAGACACAACCGCAGATGATTCTGAAACGGAAACCGCAGATAAATCTGAAGAAGCAGATGATACAAATGTAGCAGACGATAAAGCTGCAGAAACAGCAGATTCAACAACGGATGCAGACAGCGCAGATGTTAAATAGAAATTGAATCTCTGATGGATTCACAGAAGAAAAGCAATAAAAAATCCCCGGATGATCCGGGGATTTTTTTGAGGTTTAATCCGTATAGAAAAGTGCGGAATTCAATCCTCTCGCGTTAACAAAAATTATAAATTATAATTTTGTAACGTTTGCAGCCTGCATACCACGAGCGCCTTCTGTTAAGTCGTATGTTACAGCCTGTCCTTCTTCAAGGGATTTGAATCCTTCACCATTGATAGCGGAGAAATGTACAAATACGTCTGCACCGTCTTCACCAGTGATAAATCCGTAACCTTTTTCTGCGTTGAACCATTTTACAGTTCCCTTGTTCATGATGTTACCTCCAT
>OWIY01001069.1_pt1 | contig 10000 bp, 14 predicted proteins | sample 1732841 | NCBI WGS metagenome assembly OWIY01 (sample SAMN05065760, study PRJEB22554) | human gut metagenome | biome: ENVO:2100002; feature: ENVO:00000062; material: ENVO:00002003 | host: Homo sapiens | place: USA | reverse complement strand
TGCGATCGTCGGCAGCGTCAGATGTGTATAAGAGACAGATTCTTGGTTTTGGGAAGGTTCTTTTCATCGTAGCCGATGACCACCCGGCCCTCCCAACGGCCGTCTTTTCTCAGGCGGACGGTGCCTTCGCCGTTCTTTCGCTTCCTTGCCACGGTTTCCACTCCTCTCCCAAGATGTCTGTTATGAAGTTGCCCATGATGTTCGCCGCCTGCTTCTGCATATCGCCGGTCACATGGGTATAGGTATCAAGGGTGAAGCTGGCGTTGGTGTGCCCCAGAATACCCGACAGAGTCTTGGCGTCCACACCGCCGGCCAGGGCGTGGGTGGCGAACGTATGCCGTAAATCGTGGAACCTGATGCTGGGCAGCCCCGTGTTTTTCAGGATCGTTTTCATTCGGTGGTAGGCATAGCTGGGGTTGACCGGCTCCTCCAGGTGCAGCAGGTTTGAGAAGATCCACTGACTGATGGCTGCTTTCTTGCGTTCCCTCAGACGCTGGGCCGTGCTGTCCGGCAGGGAGATCGTGCGCCGCCCCTTGTTGGTTTTGGTTTCTCCAATCTCCAATACACCGGCTTTGCGGGAACTGACCGACCGGACGATCTTCAAGGTTCCATCTGCCTCGTCGAAATCCTCCCACTGGAGGCCGCAGATCTCACCCCGGCGCAGGCCAGTGGTCAGTTCCGTGTAGAAAAAGTCCCGCCACACCTCATCATGCTCAACGGCCTCCAGAAAAGTGTCCAGCTGCTCCTCGTTCAGGATCTGCTTGGGCCGGTAGTTGGGCTTGGGGACCACTGTGCCCTCTGTCGGATTCTTGGCGATCAGGTGTGCGCCCACCGCGTCTTTCATAGCGTGGTGGAGCATGGCATGGATGCGGGAGAGCATAGCGTCAGAGAGTTGATACCCATATTCCGGATGCTCATGGATGCGCCCCTCCCGTTTCAGTTTTGTGTACATCCGCTGGATGTCTGTTGAGGTGATGCGGGAAATCACCTTGTTGCCCAGAATGGGCTTGATGTAGTTCCTGGCATACTGCCGGTAACCATACATGGTGCTGTGGCGGATCGTCCCCGCTTTGTATTCATCCAGCCAGCGGTCCAACCACTCTCCCAATGTCATGCGGCTGTCTTCGGTCAGCTCCACATCCTGATAAATCTCGATATTTTGATGGAGTTTGCTCAGTAGCTCCTTCTGTGTGCGGCCATACACATAGCGGAAGATGGGTTCGCCGTTTCCCTTGTGACCCACCACGATCCGGCCCTCCCAGCGGCCGTCCTCCTTTTTCCGTACCATGCCGTCGCCGGACGGTCTGCGCTTTGCCATGGCGTTTCGCCTCCTTTCAGCCACACACAATACCCTAACCTCTGGCGAAAAGCTATCCGGTTTGACCACAGTTATCAGATTGTTATCAATTTGCCCTGGACAGCTCCATGCCTCCTTGTTTTCGCCGAATCGACTGAGTGGCCTTTTCATTGTTTAGGCGGCGCAACTTTTGAGGTGCAGAGGAAGGAAAAGCTTGTACCCCTCCATAAGCTATGGTAAGATTCAGTCACTTCATGCAGAGGGGAGGACGGGGACCGTGATCTACTGTGTATCGGACATCCATGGAGAGCTGGACAAATTTGAGCGGTTGCTGGAGCTGATCCAGTTCTCTGACGCGGACCAGTTGTATATCATTGGGGACGTGATCGACCGGGGCGCTATGGGCGTGGATATCGTTCAGAAGATCATGGCAGTGCCCAACATGACCATGCTCCTGGGTAACCACGAGCAGATGTGTCTGGATACCCTTGGTCCTCATAATGAGTACGGCGCACGGGACCTGTGGCGGCAGAATGGTGGTTCGCCCACCTACCGGGAACTGCTCTATCACCGGACGCCCCATGAGCGGAATATGATCCTGCGTTTTCTCGCCAGCCTGCCTGACCATCTGGACATTGTAGTCGGTACTCAAAAGTTCCACCTTGTCCACGGCTGTCCCGGCACTGACCGCGAGACCCATATCTGGGGCCGTGTGTCCGCGGAGAGCGGGAGTCCTTACCCGGATGTCATTTGCATCGTGGGCCACACGCCCACGAACTTGCTGACCGGGAGGGACGATGAGGACTTCCGTATCTGGCGCGGAGATGGAATCATCGACATCGACTGCGGCTGCGGTCATCACCGCACAGAGCACCGCCGTCTGGCCTGCCTGCGGCTGGACGATATGGCGGAGTTCTATGTGGGTGGTTCCGGCTGTGGAGAGAGCGGCTCCCTGCCAGCTGAGGAACTGGAGCCGCTCGATGAGCAGGACCTGCCCGCGTCGCTCCAGCGGGATCTGGACACCTATCAGAAAGGGCTGGCGGAGCATGTTTCTTATCTGGACTGCCTGTGGTGTGAGCTGTACGGCAGTATCAACTCCGCCCAGTGGAGCGGAGAGATTTCAGAAGACCAGGCCCGTTGCCTGCGGGAGCTGTATCTTTTTTGAAGCATGGACTGTTCCATTCACGTTCTCCGTCCCCCGCCAGTCATGGCGGGGTGCTTTTCGTTTGTCTGCCTTGTCATGACTCAGCATCTTTGCCTGCCATCTACCCCCCGTCCCCGCCATTCTGATATTCCACCGCATCATCCAGAGAGATCATGCCGTGGGTCTTCTTCACCTCCTGGACGCACCTGCCGCGCAGCTCCCGCAGCTGTTCCTCCGGGATCTCCATGGCCGCGGCCAGGACGTTCATCATCATGTCCATCTCCACGGCTAGCTTGAACAGCAGACGACAGATGTGGCTCTCGCTGTTCTGGACCGTCGCCCGGATTGCCGCCACCAGCATGGGCGGCAGAACGGAGAAGCAGTCTTGGGATGCTACATAGTCACAATAGAACTGTAGGGCCTTTTCTACAAACTCATTCTGGCTTCGGCAGTTGGCTAACGGTATGGCGGTTTTGATCTTCCGGTCTGTATCGGGATCGATCTGCATCAGGAATTTCACTTTCTCGTCTGCCATTCAGAAAAACCTCCAATTCAAGCAAAATCGTGGTGATAGCACATTTGAAACTGTGGGACCCGTTGAAACCGCGGCATTTCTCGGTCAGGTGATAACAGATTTGATTACACCGCCAAAAAAGTGATAGCACAGGTCCCGCCAAAAAGATACGGAAAAGCGGTTGAAATCGTTTCAAAACCGCATCCACGACCCGCATTGCGGGGCGGTGTCTGAGGCCGTGATAACACGGCTTTATCCCGCACACTTTTCGCCCCCTCGGTTCACCCGCTCATTTTGGCTCCCAGGCGATCCCGGTGCCTACGGCACACAGCCCCCACACCGCACTTTGTGGTGCGGGAGTGTCTGTACCCTGCCCATACCACCATCTCCGCACACAGCGGCCCATAGGCGGTCACATGCTGGCCTGGGCCGTTGTCGTCCGTTGACGCGCTGCAGATATCTCCAACTGCTCCAGCTGTCGGTCGTAGTGTTCATCTATCACCTCCTGGATCGGACGGAGCGTGTACAGCAGGTTCCCATTGCGTTTCTGACCAGCCCTGGTGGTGATTTCAGTTGGCTCGGTGGAGATGAGCCCGCGCTCCTCAAGGCACAGTGTGTACTTGCGTACCGTGTTCTCGCTCATACGCACCGCCTGCCCGATGGTCCTGTAGCTGGGCCAGCACTGATGTGTCTTTCGATTTTCACACCGTTTCAGGAAACTGTACACCGCCAGCTCGCCGCTGCTCAGACCCAGCAAGAAGATCTCGTTGGGAAGAGAGAAATAGTTTCCCATCCCATACTTCATGTGCCGCCTCCCGTATGCTCATCCACCCAGCAGATGAACTGTTCTTTTGGCACCACCATCCTGCTGCCGATCTTCAGCACCGGGAAACCCGGCTCGTGCATCAGCTCGTAGCCGGATGAGGGAGACACCCCCAGCACCTTTGCCACTGTTGCCGCGTTCAGGAACAGCGGCAGGTCCTCATAGCTTTTGTAGCCTGATTCTTTCATGGCAACACCTCCTTGAATTTGAGAAGCAAAAAGCCTCTCACTATATACAGGCAATAAGTAGGCCACTTCACAAATGAAAATCGAAAAAATAATACGCCCTCATAATATACAGGCAACAAAACAGAGGAGTGAGTAGTCTCGAAAACAAAATTTGGAGTTTTGCACAGAAGAACATGCCTTGAGTGAGTGATTTTGCCGATTCACGATTCCTGTGAATCGTAAAATGCACAGCCGGATCTAAGCGGGGTTCAGAGGGATCAGTGGTGATAAGGCATGCGGACGGTTTAGGGAATTTCAAACTATCATCCTCAGAAAAAAGGCAGGCAGGAGAGCTCGCTCTCCTGCCTGCCTTTTCATTGTTTATGCGGCGCAATTCCTGCGCGGGTTACTTCACGATATTCTGGCAGAACCGGGTCAGGATCACCGCCACCTGGGCCCGTGTGGCTCTGCCCTTGGGGGACAGCGTGGTGGCGCTGGTGCCGTTGACCAGGCCCTCTGCGTTGGCCCAGCGGATGGCCTCCACCGCGTAGGAGCCAACCTGTGCGGCGTCTGCGAACTTGCTCAGGTTCGCCTTGGCTGTGGTGTCGCAGCCCTTGTACTGGGCGTAGCGGTACAGGATAGCCGCCATCTGCTCACGGGTGATGGTGTCATTGAGGCCGAACAGCTCGTCGCTGTATCCGGCCACGATGCCGTTCATCCTCGCCCAGTAGACCGCCGTGGCATAGTAGGCGTTGGCATCTACATCCTTAAAGGGATAGCCCCAGATCTCGTTTTCGATATTGGGGGAGTCTTCCAGCCGGTAGAGGATGGTGACCTCGGCACTGTATCCGCCATCGTCGATGAGGTCCAGATCTTCCTGCTTCATGTATGGCTTTGCAGGATCACTTCAGGTAAGTCTGGAAAAAGCCCTGGATCTTGTCAAAGGGTATGACCTCCAGATTATCGTACAAATCTGTGTGCACAGCGCCGGGGAGAATCATCAGTTCCTTGTTCTCCGGGTTGGGAGTTCCATCCATCATATGGGCGTAGGCATCCCGGCCCATGTAGCAGGAGTGGGCCTTTTCCCCGTGAATGATGAGCACGGCGGAGCGGATCTCACTGCTATACTGGAGGATGGACTGGTTCAGGAAGGACATGGTGCCGATGGTGTTCCAGCCCTCGTTGGAGTTGAGGGAGCGGGCATGATAGGCCCGGCCCTTGTAGTACTCGCTGTAGTCCTTCACGAAGAACGGGGCATCCTCCGGCACGGGCAGGGGCACACAGCCGCCCACCCGGCCATAGTCGCCGCTGCGGTAAACAGCCGTCCGGGCGGCGCTGTAAGTCTCCCGGGCCTGATGACGGGCCTCCTCGCTGTCCGCCTCGTCAAAGTAGCCTCTGGCAGCGATGCGGCTCATGTCGTACATGGTGGAGACCACGGTAGCCTTGATCCGGGTGTCGATGGCCGCTGTATTCAGGGCCAGACCGCCCCAACCGCAGATGCCCAGGATGCCGATGCGCTCCGGGTCCACATTGTCCTGGACAGAGAGGAAGTCCACCGCTGCCTGAAAATCCTCGGTGTTGATGTCCGGGGAGGCGGTGTACCGGGGACTCCCGCCACTCTCCCCGGTGAAGGAGGGATCGAAGGCGATGGTAAGGAATCCCCGTTCCGCCAGCGTCTGGGCGTACAGGCCGGAACACTGTTCCTTTACAGCCCCAAAGGGGCCGCAGACGGCCACGGCGGGTAGTCTGCTCTGGGCATCCTTCGGCGTGTACTGATCCGCCGCCAGTGTAATTCCATAGCGATTCACAAAAGTAACTTTCCGGTGGTTTACGTTTTCACTTTTGGGAAATGTTTTATCCCATTCAGTTGTGAGATGTAATACTGTTCCTGTCATTTCATTTTTCTCCTGTTCCTTAGCAAATTGCGCCGATATATTCTGCTTCATCTACCGGCTCCAACCACTCATTTGCAGTTTCTTCCCCGGGAACTTCAATCGCAAGATGAGAAAACCAACTGTAAGGAGTCGCTCCATGCCAATGCTTCACTCCGGCGGGAATGTTGACCACATCTCCAGGGCGCAGTTCCCGGACCCGTTTCCCCCATTCCTGATAAAAGCCCCTGCCGCTGACACAGATCAAAATCTGACCGCCGCCTTTTTTTGCATGATGGATATGCCAGTTGTTCCTACATTCCGGCTCAAAGGTTACATTATAAATACCTACCTGTTCTGTGGAAAGGGGCGCGAGATAGCTCCGTCCGCTAAAGTACCGGGAATATGCTTCATTTGGCTGCCCGATGGGGAAAATCATGGATGCCGCATGCGCCTCCTTTCCGCCGCCGTCCAGAGGTTCTTCGTTCCAGACCTCTTTCGCCATGCGGAATGCCGCCCACGCTTTTGACCATCCAACATAAAAAGCTGCATGAGTCAGAATTTCTGAGATCTCTGTTTTGGTGATGCCGTTATTTTTCGCAGTTTCCAGATGATAGCGGAAGGAAGAATCCGTCAATCCCTGTGCCATCAGGGCGGTCACCGTGACTAAGGATCTGTCCCGCAGTGAAAGCTGATCCGTCCTGCTCCAAACCTCGCCAAACAGGACCTCATCATTTAGCTGCGCGAATTTGGGCGCGAAAGCGCCCAGCGCCTGTCTGCCCGCAGTTTGTTGTATTATCATTTCAGCGCTCCTTTATTTCAGCCCTTTTCCAAAGTCCCAAAGCTCCTTCAATTTCTCTTCCGACTTATTTTGTTCGCCGTATGCGGAGAAGATGCCCATATCCTCCAGCTTCAGATAATTCAAAAAAGAATTTTGATATTCATAGATGGCGCCGCAGTATACATGGTCGCTTTCGGAACTGAGGATCAAAGCGGCTTTTTTCAGATTTTTAGGCTTATCCAGTGCGTAGATACGGTTGATGGCGCATTGAAGCTGACCGGTGAAGCTGTGGTAGTAGATGGGAGAAGCCAGCACGATCATGTCCGCTTGCTCAAGAAGAGGATAGATCTCCTGCATATCGTCTTTCTGAATGCAAACTCCGTTCCCTTTGGTATGACAGTATTCACAGGCAAGACAGCCTGCGATCTTCTTCTGACAGACATTCACGATATTCACCTTGTGGCCGCTTTGCTGTGCGCCGTCGCTAAATATGTCTACCATAGCTGCTGTATTCCCATGGGGTCTGGGACTGCCGTTCAATACCAATATTTCCACGCTGTTCACTCCTTTTATTCGAGGGACACCGTTACCGTGACATCCCCTGTGCCAAGCGCCTGGCGCAATTCTGCCGGGTCTACATGTTCGATTTTCCCAATCGGTGTCAGGCTCCACGAATTGGTATCGTAATAGATCACAAGGGTTTTTCCCTGATACAGGATAATATCGCCTGCCTGTGTGTGCATCGGCACATTGTTTTGCGGCAGTACCGTCCCAAGGTCAGCCCCCTTTTCCATGCCCGCATAGTCAGCCATGTGAAGCGTCAGCGGTCCATCTGCCAGCAGTTCCTTTAGCGCGTCTACGGTAGAGTTTTTATGCAGGACGGCTGTAAAGGTGCGATCCCCGACTTGGAGCTTCATTTTCATTGTCGTTTCCTCCTCTGTTAAGGTGTCCTCTTGTCGTTCGGGCGTGACGGAAGGACTTGTCAGCCAGCGATGCAGCATGGCGGCCAGCTGTGCGCGGGTCGCGCTTGCATCTGGCGCGAACTCGTTTCCGCCTGTACCATGGATGATCCCATTTTCGCTTGCCCATACGATGGCATCGACAGCGTATGGAGCGATCATCGCCTGATCGTAGAATAACGTCGTTCCAGTGACTCCGGGACTACCGGCACTGCGCCACAAAATTGTGGCGAGCTGCTGACGGGTGACAGGGTCGTTTCCTCCAAAGCAGTCATCAGAATATCCGCTGATGACCCCGCTGGCTGCCGACCAATTCGCCGCATCGTGATACCATGAGCTTTCCGGCACATCCTTAAATGGGATGGAGCCTGAAACAGGCGGGCTTCCCGCATGGCGGTAAAGGATCGCCGTAAGCATCCCCCGTGTGACGATCCCGTCAGGGGAGAATGTTGCTGCGGAGGTTCCTGACATAAGTCCTTCCTTTTGAACATACGCCACGGCATCCGAATACCATGCGTTGTCATCTACATCGGTAAAGTGGAGGTCTGTCGATACTGCACAGGCTGATACTGTTGTAGAAAAGAGAAGCGTCGCTGCCGCCATCAGCCCTAAAATCTGTTTCTTCACAGCAACATCCTCCCTTAAAGAGATTTCCCCAGTTGATATGCCTGTTCAAGCGCGGGATTTCCCTGAATGGAACCGACAGTGTCCGCTCCACCGCCAAATACCGTTCCCGCCAGTTTGGATTTGGGAAAACATTCGATCCAGCCAGAAAGGCCTTTGACCACTCCATCCATAGCGCTGTCCTCCGTTTCTGCCGCCGACGCAAGCAGATAAACGTCCCGAAATTGATAGTCGGAGCCATACAGAGGGTTTGCACGATCCAGCATGGTCTTCATCTGTCCGCACATCTCGTAGTAATAGATGGGCGTGGCAAACACCAGGACATCGGCTTTTCGCATTTTTTGCGCGATGACATCTGCATCATCGCGAATCACACAGCGGTGAGACTTCAGACAGGCAAGGCACCCTTTGCAAAAGCCAATTGTTTTATCATGCAGACAGGCTTTTTCTGCTTGATGCCCCGCCTCTTTTGCTCCGCGGATGAACGCGTCCGCAAGCGTTTCCGAGTTCCCGCCCTTTCTGGGGCTTGTTGAGATGACCAAAATATTCTTGCTCATATCTGCTGCTCCTTCCCGATATTAAGCCGGTTTTTTCTGACTGGTAATCACGATCTCTCCCTTTGCCTTCGCATCATCCAAGATGACCTCACCCACATCCGGCGCCGTGATTCGCCCGGACAGCGGGTTTTTAATGCTGCCGACCGCGGTGAGGATGGTTGCTTCCACCTGAGAGTTCTCAAAGGCCAAATCAGTCTCCAGCATCTCGCAGTCGATCAGCTTCAGGTTTTTGCAGTAGCAAAGGGGCTGTGTGCCAATGATCTTGCAGTTGATCAGCGTCAGGCCGTCGGAATACCAGGCCAGATATTCTCCCTTTATGGTGCTGTTTCGTACCATGACGTTTCTCGCGTGCCAAAAAGCGTCTTTGGTGTCGAATACACAGTTTTCAAACACAGAATCGGTGATGTACTGGAAAGAATATTTCCCTTTCATATGAATATCACGAAAAGTCAAATGGTCGGAGCGCATCATAAAATATTCGCTCATGACAGTTGAGTCCTCCATTTTCATTCCCTGTACCGACCAGCCAAATTCAGGAGAGATAATATCGCAGTTTTGAATTGTCACATCAGCGCATTCTCGAAATGCTTTGATACCATGAAGCTTACTGTCTGTTACCGTCACATGATCGGAATACCACAATGCCGCACGACAGTTTTCGGTCAGTTCCGAATGACGGATGGTAAGTCCGTGATCATGCCAGAAGGGGTAGCGCAGATTAAAAAAACAATCCTCCACTTCTATTTGGCGGCATTCCTTGAATGCACTTTCCCCATCTGCCGGACCATCAAATGTACAGTTCCTGGCCAGAAGCTGACTGTTTCCATAAAGAGCACGCTCTTCATCAAATGTTTGGTTTTCCATTATTTTCATACTCTGATTTCCTCCTTATCGCTGATCAGATTGAAAAGAACACCGCCCGATTTGAAACACCAGATAATCAAGACAATCAATCTGTTTTTGTCCCTTGTGTACTTGATCGAGAAGTCCTTTTCGATGCTTTTCCAACCGTCTTAGCAGTTCCTTTTTTTGCCCGGAATCCAGACAGGCAAGGCAGCAATCGATCGTTTCCTGACTGCATCCGGCGTCCTTTAGATTTTGTATGATCGCTTCTTTTGAGCCATATTCAATCAGCTCTTCCAGATTGATCCCTGTGTGATTCATACTGATAACCACCACCGCTCTGCATCTTTATCTTTCTGTTTTCATTATAAGAAGCAGAATAGATAATAGCAAATACTTATATATTATACCTGTCTCTTA
>OWIY01001065.1_pt1 | contig 10006 bp, 8 predicted proteins | sample 1732841 | NCBI WGS metagenome assembly OWIY01 (sample SAMN05065760, study PRJEB22554) | human gut metagenome | biome: ENVO:2100002; feature: ENVO:00000062; material: ENVO:00002003 | host: Homo sapiens | place: USA | reverse complement strand
TACACTTATGCGATCGTCGGCAGCGTCAGATGTGTATAAGAGACAGCTTAAAGAGCTGCGGAGACTGCGGAAGCGCGTAGAAGGAACCCGGATGTACACGGCTCGGTACGAGGTAGTCTCTTGCGCCCTCCGGGGTGCTCTTGATGAGGGTCGGAGTCTCAATCTCCAGGAAGCCTTCCTCTGCCAGGAACTGTCTGGTGAGAATGGCAATCTTACTTCTTAACAGCAGGTTGCGCTGCATATCCGGTCTTCTTAAATCCAGGAAACGGTATTTTAAGCGCAGCTCCTCTTTGGTCTTGGAGTTCTCCTCGATCGGGAATGGCGGAGTCTCGGACTCAGATAAGATGCGCAGGCTGTTGGCGCGCACCTCAATGGCACCGGTTGCCAGGTTCTCGTTGACTGCGCCGGAACGTGCCTCTACGCGGCCGGTTACAGCAATGACATACTCACTTCTTAACTTCTCTGCCTTTGCGAAGCTCTCTGCGCCACAGTCGCTCTCCTCAAAGATGATCTGCAGGATACCGGAACGGTCACGTAAATCCACGAAAATGATTCCGCCCTTGTTTCTGCTCTTCTGCACCCAGCCCATGACGGTCACTTCCTGACCGATGTTTGCTGTGGTGACTTCTGTACACCGATGGGACCGCTTCAGTCCCAGCATTGATTCTGCCATGATTTATCTCCTTTGATTCAATGATCTTATTTCAAAGCTCTTATTTCAGGGCTTCTTTATAAAACTCTACAAATTCGTTATAGCCCTCTTTGTTTAACTGCTCCTTCTGGAACTTCTTATTCTTGTTCATCATGGAAACAAGCACCTGGACACCGGCTTTGCGCTCGCCCATAGCCTGCTTCATGATCTGTCCGTAGCGTGCCGGATCCATGCCCTTCTCGATAAGATAAGCCTTCTTCGGAGCCGCATTTTCGATTTCGCCGCCCTGCTCCATAAGGATGGTAACGATACGCTCAAAGCCGATAGAGAAGCCGCAGGCCGGAGTATCCTGACCGGTAAACTTGCCGATCATCTTGTCGTATCTTCCGCCGCCTGCAACGGAACCGCCAAAGCCTTCCATGGAAACCTCGAAGATGGTTCCGGTGTAGTAGGACATGCCGCGCACCAGAGTCGGGTCAAAGGCCAGCTTAAAGTCGGTCTCGGCTACCTCGGTTACGGTATCCATGATATTGGCCAGATTCTCTGCGGTCTTTGTATCCAGCACACCGGCTAAGGTCTCGCCAAGACCACGGACTGCTGCGGCGTCCTCGCCAAGGCCGGATAACAGTTCTGCATACTTTTCTACGCTTTCCGCTGCGTAACCAAGCTCCAGAAGCTCTGCCTTTACGCCATCCAGACCGATCTTGTCCATCTTATCCAGGGTAATGAATACCTGGTCCAGGCCATCCTCGGGGAAGCCGCAGTAAAGAGCCATGCCCTTTAAAATGCCGCGGTCATTGATGCGGACGGTAAACGCGTTCTTCGGGCAGATTCTGCCAAGGGCAGTGGTGGTAGCCAGGATCAGCTCAATCTCTGCCATGTTGGTTGCGTCACCCAGGATGTCGATGTCACACTGGGTGAACTGACGGAAACGGCCGCGCTGCGGACGGTCCGCACGCCACACGCTGCCCATCTGCAGAGCCTTGAACGGACTCGGGAGCTGTGCTCCGTTATTGGAATAATAACGGGACAGCGGCAGGGTCAGGTCATAGCGAAGTCCGCTGTCGGTTAAATCGTTCTCGGTTTCAGCGGTGTCAAGGTTTAATTTTTCTCCGCGCTTTAAGATCTTGAAGATCAGCTTCTCATTGTCTCCGCCCTGTTTGCTGGTCAGGTTTTCGATGTGCTCCACACACGGAGTCTCCACCTGGGTAAATCCGAAACTGCGGTAGGTTTCACGGATCTGGTTCATCACATATTCCCGCACCTGCATCTCTGCCGGCAGGATATCACGCATGCCGGTAACCGGCTTCTTTTTTAATGCCATATTTATTCTCCGTTTTCTATGTTTCTAAGTCTTCCTGAAAATCACATACTCGTTTACAAATTATACTATTCTAAGGAACAAATTGCAATCGTAAGCGTTCAACTTGTTACAGTTACTGCACATCTGACAGCAATTTTTCTTTTCGCTCAATCATTTCCTCCACGCGGCTGATGTACTGCTCCACATCCTTCACATTCTCACAGCGTTCGATGCGGTTCTCCTCGGCGAACAGACGCTTGGTGGTGGTTCCTGCTCCGCAGCCGATAATGGTCTGCTGTTCTTCCATGATGAGCACGTTATAGATGCAGGCCTTTCCAGGTGCCGCATAGCCCACGTTCTCAAAATTGCCTGCCATATTTTTCTGGCGGTACAGATAGTACGGCTCCAGGCCCATCTCACGGGCGTAGCGGGCAGTCAGATCGATCATCTCCTGCGTATTCTCGATCTTTAAATCCTTATAAACTTCCTTCATGGTGTTTAAGCGTGCTGCGCGCTTAATGGCCAGGGAATGCACAGTGACGCTGTCCGGTGCCAGAGCCTTCACTGCCTCCATGGTGGCCTGTACATCCTCCAGAGTTTCCTCCGGCAGTCCGATGATGAGATCCATATTGATGTTGTCAAAGCCAACCTCACGGGCAAGCTTGAAACGGTCCACCACATCCTCCACTGTGTGGCGGCGTCCGATGAGACGCAGAGTATCCTGCTTCATAGTCTGTGGGTTGATGGAAATACGGCCCACGCCATGTTTCTTAAGCACCTCCAGCTTCTCCCGGGTGATGCTGTCCGGACGTCCTGCTTCCACGGTAAACTCCTGAACGGCAGAGAAATCAAAGGTCCCCTTTAGTTTTGTGATCAGCCTGTCCAGATCTTCCGGAGAAAGAGAAGTCGGGGTTCCTCCGCCAAAATAAACGGTGTCCAGCGTGCAGCCCTTCTTCTTTTCTGCCACATAATCCAGTTCTTTGAACAGCGCATCCAGATACTCGTGAGTGCGGTCCTTCCACTTTCCGATCGGATAAGAGGTAAAGGAACAATACAGGCAGGTGGTCGGGCAGAACGGAATGCCCACATACAAGCTGTAGCCTTCCTTATAATCAATGGTCGAAAGCAGCTTGCGTTCTCTCTGGGCAATTTCGATGCTTAAGTGAATCTTCTCATCGCTGGTGAAATAGGTATCCTTCATGTGGCGGAAAATCTGCTCTTCCGTTTCGCCTTCCGCAAGCTTTGTCATGGCAATCTTGGTCGGACGAATGCCTGTTAAGGTTCCCCACGGGAGCTGCTTTCCCGTCTGCTGCATGAGAAGCACATAGAGTCTGCGTTTAATCTTATTCTTTGTCTCAAAGCGATTTTCGTAATTTACTTTCAGAACACTGTTCTCCGCCGCCGCCTGAAATTCGGCCCGGATCTCCGGCTCCAGTTTCTCCATGGACAGCAGATGGAAGCAGGAGCTTCCGAAATATCCCAGACATAACGTAAACTCCGTACGATCTTCATTTACCGTTCCTTCCACAAAAAAGTCCAGATCCTCCTGCATTTCATGCGCAAAGGTCTGTCCCGGGTAAAATGCCATCAGAAGCTCCCGGATATCCTGCTCGTAAGCGCTGTCATTTAACAAAATTCCGATCATGCCTGCATGCCTCGCTTTCTCACATAAGCTGCCACCGGATTATACTGCTTCTCATAACCAATGGTAGTGGCATCACCATGTCCCGGATAGACCATGATATCATCCGGCAGCACCAGAAGCTTCTCTGCGATGGAATGAACAATGGCAGACATGCTTCCGGTCGGAAGATCCGTCCGTCCCAGAGACTCCGCAAACAGGGTATCTCCGCTGAACAGCACCTTCTCCTCCGGCAGGTAATAACAGACAGAACCTGCTGTATGGCCCGGTGTGGCCATAACCTTCCACTCCCTGTTTAAGAAATGGAGTACATCTCCATCCCGCAGCAGATGGTCTGCGCTGATACCGGTCTGCTCTGTTCCCATGGTTCCGGAAAGATTCAGAAACGGGTCATTCAGCATCCGCTCATCGTCCATATGGACATAAACCTTGCATCCGTAAGCTTTGCGAATATCATCCGCAGCCAGCATATGATCAAAATGCGCATGAGTAAGAAGGACTGCCTCAGGTTTCACGCCAAATTCCCGGCATTTGTTCTTTAAGTAATCCGCATTGTCTGCCGGATCGATGATCACGGCTGTTTTTTCGCCCTCACGGAACACGAGGTAACAGTTTGTGCTGACACCGCCCAGCACATAGGTTTTAATTCGAAAATCACTCATAATCTGCTCCTTTTCTATATCCGAAACACAGAAAAACTGCGGAACAACTATCCCGCAGTCCTTTCTATATCGATCACGCCATCGATCTGTCTTAACTTGTCCGTCAGCCGGTTCAGTTCTTCGATTCCGTGAATGTCAAACGTCATAATGATCGTGGCCTTGCCCTGCTTGCTGGTGCGCACATTCATCGAGGTGATATCGATCTGGCGCTCCGTAAACACCTTGGAAATATCGACAAACATGCCGATGCGGTTATTGGCGTAAATCTGGATCTCCGTAGTGTAGCGCTCCTTGGTGCTGCTGTCATCCTCCGGCTGCTGCCACTCGGCCTCAATGAGACGGGTACGCTCCTCCGACGGAAGGTTGATGATATTCACACAATCTGTCCGGTGAATGGATACGCCGCGGCCGCGGGTCACATAGCCCACGATCTCGTCGCCCGGCACCGGACTGCAGCAGCGTGAGAAACGGACTGCCACATCATGGATGCCCTTTACCATAATTCCGCCCTTGGACTTCTTGCTGACCTCAGCTTTGTTTCCGGACATCTCGCTGAGACCGTCCAGAATGTTGGTATCGGTAACCTCCTTGCGGGTCTTTTTCTCCCGTTCCTCGATCATCTTGTTGATGACCTGGCCTTCTTTTAAGCCGCCATGGCCGATGGAAGCCAGAACAGAATCCCAGTCGCGGAAGGCATAACGCTGCATGACCTTCTCCTGAAACTCCGGCTTATTTAAATCGCCAAAATTGATGCCCTTGGTCTTACAGTAGCGGTCGATGAGATCCTTGCCGCGGACGATGTTATCTTCTTTTAATTCACTCTTAAACCACTGGTTGATCTTGTTTTTGGCCTGGGTACTCTTGACCAGAGCCAGCCAGTCACGGCTCGGGCCTTTGGAGTTCTGGGAAGTGATGACCTCAATGCGGTCGCCATTCTGGACCACATACTCGATCGGCACCAGCTTGCCGTTCACCCTTGCTCCGACCATCTTGTTGCCCACCGCACTGTGGATGGAGTACGCAAAATCAATGGTTGTAGAACCGCTTGGCAGTGTCTTGACATCTCCTGACGGAGTGAAGCAGTACACATTCTCGGAGAATAAATCCAGATCTCCCTTTACCATGCTCAGGAACTCTTTGGAGTCACTGGTGTCCTTCTGCCACTCCAGGATCTGGCGCAGCCAGGACAGCTTTGCAGCTTCATCGCCTGCAGCAACCTTGCCGCTTCCGCTCTCCTTATACTTCCAGTGCGCAGCAATACCGTATTCTGCGGTACGGTGCATCTCAAAGGTCCGGATCTGGATCTCAAACGGCTGGCCGTTGCTGCCGATCAGCGTGGTGTGCAGAGACTGGTACATATTCGGCTTCGGCATGGCAATATAATCCTTGAACCGGCCCGGGATCGGCTTGTACAGCTCATGGATAACACCCAGGGCAGCGTAACAGTCCTTTACCGTATCTACAATGATGCGCACTGCAAACAGATCATAAATCTGATCCAGTGTCTTGTGCTGGTTGACCATCTTTCGGTAGATGCTGAAGAAATGCTTCACGCGTCCGTCAACCTTGGCCTGAATGCCGGCCTCCTTCATGTGGGTGGAAACCTCATCAACAATGCTCTTGACAAACTCCTCCCTGGCATCCTTACCAAGGGAAATCTTTTCCGCCAGATCATAGTAGACATCTGGCTGCAGATATTTTAATGAGAGATCATCCAGTTCCACCTTGATCTTGGAAATACCGAGACGATGGGCGATGGGCGCGTAGATTTCCATGGTCTCACGGGCTTTTTCTTTCTGCTTCTCCGGCTTCATGTACTGCAGCGTACGCATATTGTGCAGACGATCGGCCAGCTTGATCAGGATGACACGGATATCTTTTGCCATGGCGAGGAACATCTTGCGCAGGTTCTCTGCCTGCATCTCCACCTTGTCCTTGGACCAGGACAGCTGGGTCAGTTTCGTGACGCCGTCTACCAGAAGCGCTACCTCCGGACCAAACTCCTTAGAAAGCTCATCCAGCGTCATGACGGTGTCTTCCACGACATCATGAAGAATGCCTGCCGCAATGGTTTCCTTATCCATCTCAAGGTCTGCCAGAATGATGGCAACACAAAGAGGGTGAATGATATAGGGTTCACCCGATTTTCGTTTCTGATCCTTGTGTGCCTCATGGGCAACCTTGTACGCTTTCTCGATCAGGGAGATATCATCTGAAGGATGATACTTCCGGATACTGCGGATCAGGTCCTTATACAATTCTTCCGGGCTGGTAAAATCTGCGGGATTCTCCAGCTCAATGTCCATTTTCTTCTCCGTCTGTTCATTCGCCATAGAAAAAGCCACCTTTTTGAAGATAATATATTAACACATTATAAAATTTTTTGTCGGAAAATGCAAGCATTACGTCCCGAAGGCTTAGTTTTAAGCTATTTGCCCGATTTCTGCGTCCTGGTGACCTGATACATCAGCGCATTGCACACAGCTGCCGCAATATTACTTCCGCCTTTTCTTCCGCGCGCCACGATGCATGGCACACTCGACTGACAGATGAGCTCCTTCGACTCTACTACATTTACAAAGCCCACCGGGGTTCCGATGATAAAATCCGGATGGATCTCACCCTTCTGCATCATCTCATACAATCGAATAAGGGCCGTCGGCGCGTTGCCGATGGCAAAGATGACCGGTCCGGCAAGCGTTGCCGCGCGTTCCATACTGACGATAGCCCTTGTCACGCCCCGCTCCTTCGCCTCAGCCGCCACATCCGGATCTGCCATAAAGCAGCGGACCGTTCCGTTTAGCTGTTTGAGTGCCGCCTTGTTTACACCGGCCAGCGCCATGTTGGTATCCGTCACGATGGTAAAGCCCCTGCCGCTCTTCATCAGATTTACTGCCAGCTCCACCGCTCCATCAGAAAAATAGAGATTGCTGGCATAATCAAAATCCGCCGCGGTATGGATACAACGCTTCACCACGGCCAGCTCACCCGGTGTCCAGTTTCCTTCCGGCATCTCAGCTTCGATGATGGCCATACTGCGGGCCTCGATCTCCTCCGGCCGAACCCACTGCATTGTTTCTATCATAATGTTATCCTTTCCATTTTTTTCCTGTTCAAACCTGGATGTTCTTTCAACATGCAGATTGTCCACATGCATTCCCGGCTTCATACCAGGTTCCTGTCTGTCTTTAGGACTCGTACTCTTCCATAATCTTATAGACCGCCTCCATATCCAGCGACCGGCGCACCAGGTCTGCCAGCTTATCATACTGGCTTTCCTTATATTCTTCCATACTTTGTGCCTTTGCAGTCAGGCTGATGCCTTTCTTTTCTGCCAGCCGGGTCAGAATCGCTCCGGTAAACTCCAGATTATCAAACAGGCCGTGGAGATAGCTTCCGAACACCAGGCCATCGGCTCGGACAAAACCGTCCATGCGGCCGTCTGCAAGGCAGATTGCCGGGGTAACACTGTGATCTGCCCGGGAGGCATTTCCTGGCTGCTGTCCAGCACCCGCCTGCTGCGAACCATTCAAGCCCGACCCTGCCTCAGCCGGAAACGTCTCTCCCATATGGATCTCATACCCTTTCACACTCTGCCCGGTCACCTGGCCATAAACTCCAGCTGCTGCCATCACCATTCCTTCTGTCCGGGTTCTGGTTTTCTCTGCCGCAAAGATGGTCTCTGCCGCCAGAAGTCCCATGCCCCGCATGGTACTGCCCGGTTCCCCTTCCACACCATGCGGATCAGAAAGCTGTTCACCAAGCATCTGATAACCGCCGCAGATTCCGATCACCGGAACTTTCTGTTCCTCCACCAGCCGCCAGATCATGGCCTCCAGTCCGCTCTCCCGCAGCCATTTTAAGTCAGCCATGGTATTTTTCGTTCCCGGCAGAAGGATCAGATCCGGCTGTCCCAGATGTGCCGGCCGGTCCACATAGCGCAGAGAAACGCCATCATAATGTTCCAGCGCATTGAAGTCCGTAAAATTGGAGATATGCGGCAGATGGATCACCGCCACATCCAGGCCGTCCTGCGCCTTAGTCCGCACCAGACGGTCGGACAGACTGTCCTCATCATCCAGATCGATCTGCTCCATGGGGATCACGCCCACCACCGGAATGTGAAGCCGCTCCTCGATCATGCGGAGTCCCGGCTCCAGAATCTTAACATCACCACGGAATTTATTGATGACGAGACCCTTGATGCGGGCCCGCTCCTCCGGCTCCAGCAGACTGACGGTTCCATATAATGATGCAAACACGCCGCCCCGGTCAATATCTCCCACAAGAAGCACCGGCGCATTCGCAATCTTTGCCATCCCCATATTCACGATATCATTGGCCCGCAGATTAATCTCTGCCGGACTTCCGGCACCCTCCAGGACAATGGCATCAAACTGGCTTTCCAGCCTCTCGAACGCCTCCCGGACTGCCGGAATAAATTCCGTTTTGCGGCGGTAATAATCCATGGCTCTTAAATTTCCGAACACCTCGCCGTTTACGATCACCTGGCTTCCCATCTGGCTAGTCGGCTTTAGCAGGATCGGGTTCATGTCCACGGTAGGCGCGATTCCAGCCGCCTCCGCCTGCATGGCCTGGGCCCGCCCGATTTCCAGTCCATCTTTGGTAATGTAAGAGTTCAGGGCCATATTCTGGGATTTAAACGGTGCTACGGAGTAACCATCCTGCCTTAAGATCCGGCACAGGGCCGCCGCCACGAAGCTCTTTCCGGAATTGGACATGGTGCCCTGGATCATGATCTTCTTTGCCATTTCTAAACCCCCTTGCGGAATTCCGTTGTAAAATGCGCATCGTACAGTCTGGAAAGTTCAAAGGTATCACCAAGGAACCTGCCTACGGTTACCAGTGCTGTCTTACGGATGCCTGCTTCCTTTACCTTCTGCGCAATATCCGTCAGCGTTCCCTTGACGATCTTCTGATCCTCCCAGGATGCCTTATAGATCACAGCGGCCGGAGTATCTTCCGGATAACCACCGGCCTGCAGCCGTGTGCTTAATGTCTCAATCTCACCTACACTTAAGAAAATCACCATGGTAGCCTGATGCACTGCCAGCGCTTCAATCTGTTCCCGCTCCGGCACTGCAGTGCGTCCTTCCATGCGGGTTAAGATCACGGTCTGGCTGACTCCCGGCAGCGTGTACTCCCGCTTTAAGCTGGCTGCAGCCGCCAGGAAGGAACTGACTCCCGGCACGATCTCATAAGGAATTCCCATTTTTTCCAGTTCCACCATCTGTTCCCGGTGGGCGCCGTAAATAGACGGATCTCCGGTATGGACGCGGACAACTTTTTTTCCTGCCGCCACGCCGCGCTTCATCACATCCAGTACCTCTTCCAGGTTCATGGTGGCGCTGTTGTAAATCTCCGCTTCCGGCCTTGCCCCGGAAAGCACCTGAGGGTTCACCAGGGAACCGGCATAAATGATAATGTCTGCCTCATCGATCAGACGTTTTCCCTTCACGGTGATCAATTCCGGATCTCCCGGTCCGGCTCCGATAAAATAAATCATACCTGTTCCTCCTCAAAATTCTGATATGCGTCAACGTGAATGTTTTCAAAGGTACTGTTCTCCCGGTACACAGCCTCCGCCATATCAAGCAGCGGAAACAGCATCACGGCTCCGGTTCCCTCGCCCAGTGCCAGGTTTCCATAAATACTTGCCTCCAGCCCAAGCGTTTCCATTGCCATGCCGCAGGCCGGTTCCTTTCCCATATGGGACGGAAGCAGAA
>OWIY01001064.1_pt1 | contig 10007 bp, 11 predicted proteins | sample 1732841 | NCBI WGS metagenome assembly OWIY01 (sample SAMN05065760, study PRJEB22554) | human gut metagenome | biome: ENVO:2100002; feature: ENVO:00000062; material: ENVO:00002003 | host: Homo sapiens | place: USA | reverse complement strand
AGCGTCAGATGTGTATAAGAGACAGGGAAGAAAAACAGAAGATTGCCACGGAGCTTGAGACTCAGGCAGCTTTGAAGGAAGAAAAGTCAGGCCAGCAGAAGTCCTTCTTCGGAAAGCGGGAAGACTTATCCGGCCGTATCGGACGCCTGGACAAAGACCTGTTCCGCCTGCAGAGCCAGCGGGAAAAGCTGGAGGAGCGGCGGGAAAGTCAGATTACTTATCTGTGGAATGAATATGAACTGACTCCGGGGGCGGCGAAAGAGCTTCGAAGTGCAGAAGAACTGTCTCTCATTGAAGTGCGGAAGCGGATTGAAGAATTGAAGGCTTCCATCCGTGCTCTGGGCAGTGTCAATGTCAATGCGATTGAGGATTACAAAGAGATTTCAGAGCGTTATGAGTTTATGAAGACCCAGCACGATGACCTGGTGGAGGCGGAAGCCACCCTGCAGGGGATCATTGAAGAACTGGATACCGGCATGCGGCGTCAGTTTGAAGAAAAATTCCAGGAGATCCGGAAAGAATTTGACCGGGTATTTAAGGAGCTTTTCGGCGGCGGACACGGTACCCTGTCTTTGCAGGAGGAGGAAGACATTCTGGAGGCGGGCATTCAGATCATTGCCCAGCCGCCGGGCAAAAAGCTGCAGAACATGATGCAGCTTTCCGGAGGAGAGAAGGCGCTGACAGCCATTTCGCTGCTGTTTGCGATCCAGAACTTAAAGCCGTCTCCCTTCTGTTTGCTGGATGAGATCGAGGCGGCCCTGGATGATTCCAACGTAGACCGCTATGCAGGATATTTGCATAAACTGACCAAATACACGCAGTTTATTGTTATAACCCACCGACGCGGCACTATGGTGGCGGCGGACCGTCTGTATGGCATCACCATGCAGGAGAAGGGAGTATCAACGCTGGTATCGGTCAACTTGATCGAGGATCAGCTGGACGCGTAGATTTTTACAAATAAGGAGGCTCGCGAGTGGAAGAAAAGAAGAAAGGCTTTTTCAGCCGTCTGGTTGAAGGCTTAAACAAAACGAGAGAGAATATTGTCTCCGGCATGGATTCCATCTTCAGTGGTTTCTCTGCTATTGATGAGGATTTTTATGAGGAACTGGAGGAGACCCTGATCATGGGCGATCTGGGCATCCAGACCACCATGTCCGTGCTGGAAGATTTACGAAAAAAAGTCAAAGAACAGCATATCAAGGAACCGGCTGAATGCAAACAGCTTCTGATCGATTCCATCCGGGAACAGATGGACCTTGGCGAGAATGCCTACGAGTTTGAAAACCGCAAATCCGTGGTTCTGGTGATCGGTGTAAACGGTGTCGGCAAGACCACTTCCGTCGGCAAGCTGGCAGGCCAGTTAAAGGATGAGGGCAAGAAGGTGATCCTGGCAGCGGCTGATACCTTCCGTGCGGCAGCAATTGAGCAGCTGACGGAGTGGGCAAACCGCGCCGGGGTGGAAATCATCGCGCAGCAGGAGGGCTCTGACCCAGCAGCGGTCATTTATGATGCGGTGGCAGCAGCCAAATCCCGCCAGGCCGATGTGCTGATCTGTGATACCGCAGGCCGTCTGCACAATAAGAAAAACCTGATGGAGGAGCTGAGAAAGATCAACCGCATCATTGACAAGGAATATCCGGATGCCTACCGCGAGACCCTGGTGGTACTGGATGGCACCACCGGACAGAATGCCATGGCACAGGCAAAGCAGTTCATGGAGGTTGCTGACATCACAGGCATCATCCTGACAAAGCTTGACGGTACTGCAAAGGGCGGTATCGCAGTGGCTATACAGTCAGAGCTTGGCATCCCGGTCAAATACGTGGGCGTGGGCGAGAAGATTGACGATCTTCAGAAGTTCAATTCCGAGGATTTCGTGACGGCTCTGTTTGATGTAAAGAAAGATGAATAAAGAACATAAGGAGATACAGACGATGGCAAAAGAGCAGGTAGTAGAAGAAGTAAAGGAAGAGGGCTTAACCCTCGAAAAATTTGAGGAGGCTTCCGAGGAGGTTAAGAAGGTCACCCAGGAAACCAAACTGGTTTACAGCGAGTATTTTTCTGCTGCAACCGGAAACAAGGTATACTTTAAGCCGGAGAACATGCAGTACACCGGCGCTTACAAGGTGCGCGGCGCTTACTATAAGATCAGCACCCTGACAGACGAAGAAAAGCAGCGTGGACTGATCACCGCGTCCGCAGGAAACCATGCCCAGGGCGTAGCCTACGCGGCAAAGCTGGCTGGCATTCCAGCTACCATCGTGATGCCGACCACGACTCCGCTCATGAAGGTGAACCGCACCAGAAGCTATGGAGCGGAGGTTGTACTGTACGGAGATGTATTCGACGAGGCCTGTGACCGCGCATACGAGCTGGCTGCAGAGCACGGCTACACCTTTGTGCATCCGTTCAACGACCTGGATGTGGCAACCGGTCAGGGAAGCATTGCCATGGAAATCATTAAGGAGCTGCCGACCGTAGATTATATCCTGGTCCCGATCGGAGGAGGCGGACTCTGCACCGGCGTTTCCACCCTGGCAAAGCTCTTAAATCCGAAGATTAAGGTGATCGGCGTTGAGCCGGCCGGAGCAAACTGCATGCAGGAGTCCTTAAAGGCAGGACACGTGCTGACACTTCCGACCGTAAATACCATTGCAGATGGTACCGCGGTAAAACGTCCGGGCGAGAAGCTGTTCCCGTACATCCAGAAAAATGTGGATGATATCATCACAGTTGAGGATTCCGAGCTGATCGTTGCCTTCCTTGATATGGTAGAGAATCACAAGATGATCGTGGAGAACTCCGGTCTGTTAACCGTAGCGGCATTAAAGCACTTAAATGTACAGAAAAAGAAGATTGTTTCCATCTTAAGCGGCGGCAACATGGATGTCATTACCATGTCCTCCGTGGTACAGCATGGACTGATCCAGAGAGACCGTATCTTCACCGTATCCGTTCTGCTTCCGGACAAGCCAGGCGAGCTGGCAAAGGTTTCAACGCTTCTTGCTGACCAGCGCGGCAATGTCATTAAGCTTGAACACAATCAGTTCATCAGCATCAACCGCAATGCGGCTGTGGAGCTTAGGATCACCCTGGAGGCTGAGGGAACGGATCACAAGAACCGTATTGTGCAGGCCTTAAACGATGCCGGATACCGCCCGAAGCTGGTGAAGTCCAAGGGCACCTACAGTGACTGAGCGGTGAATGATCATGACAGAACATACAAATGAGACAATCCAGGCGCTCCGTCAGAATATCCACTATTTTTTGAAATGGACCTTCATTTCCGTGATTTCCGGTGTGACGATCGGTCTGGCCGGAACCCTGTTTGGCCTTGGCATCCAGAAAGCGACTGCTTTCTGGAAGAGCCATAGCTGGACGTTGTATCTGCTTCCGCTTGTCGGACTCCTGATCGTGTGGCTGTACCGGTTTGCGCATGAAGAAAAAAACCGCGGTACGGATATGGTCCTGGATTCTATTTCCTCCACAGAGGAGGTTACACCGGCAACTGCTCCGCTGATCTTTATCTCAACCCTGCTGAGCCATCTGGCCACGGCTTCCGTCGGCCGGGAGGGAGCAGCACTGCAGCTTGGCGGAAGCCTGGGAAACCTGATCGGTAAGGCTTTTCGGCTGGATGAGAAGGACAGAAAGATTGCCATTATGTGCGGCATGAGTGCCGGGTTCTCCTCTATCTTCGGAACTCCGCTTGCGGCAGCCGTGTTTGCCATGGAGGTCATCAGCATTGGCGTTATGTACTATGCGGCTCTGGTTCCATGCGTTTTTTCGGCATTTGTCGGTGTGTCAGTGGCAAAATTCCTGGGTCTGGCCCCGGAGCATTATGAGATCGGCCTGGTGCCGGAGTTTGGCGCCTCATCTGCGCTTCTGACAGTGCTCATCGGAATTTTGTGTGCCTGTGTCGGAATCTTCCTTTGTGTCAGCCTGCATCAGTGTGGTCATGCTTACCGGAAGATTTTCCCGAATCCCTATATCCGCGTGCTGGCGGGTTCTGCGATCTTTATTGTCCTGACACTCCTGTTTCCGGCACGGCTTTACAACGGAAGCGGTGCGCAGATCATCGAAATGGTATTTGAAGGTGAAAAAATTCCGGTTTATGCATTTTTGATGAAGATCCTGTTTACGGGAGTAGCGCTTGGCGCAGGCTTTAAGGGCGGAGAGATCGTGCCGACGCTGACGGTCGGCGCCGCGTTTGGCTACTTGATGAGCCTGGTGACCGGACTGCCGGTCGGACTGTGCGCATCGGTCGGAATGGCTTGCCTGTTTGTAAGCGTGACAAACTGTCCGGTGTCCACGATGTTCATGGCATTTGAACTTTTTGGATTTGCCGCAATGCCGTATTATGCCATTGCCGTGGCAGTGTGCTTTACCCTGTCTGGATATTATGGGCTCTACCACAGCCAGAAGTTCGTTTATTCCAAGATCCGGACAGAATTCATTAACCGAAAATCAAACGAGTAAATATTGCAGGTGCCAGTATGTATCGGAACGATACCGGCACCTGTTCCTGCAATAGTGAGGTTCATCATATGACAAAAAAACAAAAGACTCTGGAGATCATCCGGAGACTGAAAGAGGCTTACCCGGACGCAGACTGCACCCTGGATTACGAGGAGGCCTGGAAGCTTTTAGTGGGCGTGCGTCTGGCGGCCCAGTGTACCGATGAGCGGGTCAATCAGGTGGTTCCGGCACTCTATAAAAAGTTTCCGGATGTGAATGCCCTGGCGGAGGCACCGGTGGAAGAAATTGAGGAAATCGTCAGGCCCTGCGGTCTGGGAAAGAGTAAGGCCAGAGACATCAGTGCCTGTATGAAGATGCTGCGGGATGAGTATGACAGTAAGGTACCGGACGATTTTGATGCTCTGCTGAAGCTTCCGGGAGTGGGAAGAAAAAGCGCTAATCTGATCATGGGTGATGTGTTTGGCAAACCGGCCATTGTTACAGACACCCACTGTATCCGCCTGGTAAACCGTATGGGACTGGTAGACGGTATTAAGGAACCGAAAAAGGTTGAGATGGAGCTCTGGAAGCTGGTGCCGCCGGAGGAGGGCAGCGATTTCTGCCACAGGCTGGTATGGCATGGAAGAGCGGTCTGCACGGCACGCACAAAACCGTACTGCGACCGGTGCTGTCTGGCAGATATCTGCCCGAAAACAGGTGTATAAAAAGAAAAATAAAAATTTTTACAAGTGTCAAGAAAAAATACTTGACAGCAACGCGCCTTTCGTGTATGATAGCCAAGGTGATGTTATGGAAAGCATTGTTAAACAGAGTTTGCTTTATGATTTTTATGGAGAGTTGCTCACAGAGCATCAGCGCAGCATCTACGAGGATGTGGTGTATAACGACATGTCCTTAAGTGAGATTGCCGAGGAAAACGGGATCAGCCGTCAGGGTGTTCACGACCTCATCAAGCGCTGCGACAAGACCCTGAGTGCGTATGAGGACAAGCTGCATCTGATCAGCAAGTTCCAGACTACCCGCCGCATGGTGGAGGAGATCCATAAAAAGACCAGGGTTTTCAAGGAAACAAAAGATGAAAGTCTGATCGATGAGATTGAGCAGATTTCCAACGACATCATGGAACTTTGATTTCGGCGTATGCCGTGATCGGTTCTGAACAGGAGGTTACCTATGGCGTTTGAAAGCTTATCCGATAAACTGCAGAACGTGTTTAAAAACCTGCGCGGCAAGGGCCGTTTAAGCGAAGCGGATGTCAAGACTGCGCTCAAGGAGGTCAAGATGGCTCTCCTGGAAGCAGACGTAAGCTTCAAGGTTGTAAAACAGTTCATAAGCTCCGTTCAGGAACGCGCCGTTGGCGAAGAAGTGCTGGGTTCCCTGCAGCCGGGCCAGATGGTGATCAAAATCGTTAACGAAGAACTGATCCGCCTGATGGGTTCCGATACTACGGAAATCGCATTAAAGCCTACCAATGAGATCACCGTCATTATGATGGCAGGTCTTCAGGGTGCAGGTAAGACGACAACGACAGCGAAGATCGCAGGAAAGCTGAAGGCAAAGGGCCGCAAGCCGGTTCTGGTTGCCTGTGACGTATATCGTCCGGCAGCAATCCAGCAGCTCCAGATCAACGGAGACAAACAGGGCGTTCCGGTCTTCTCCATGGGAGAAAATCAGAGCCCGGTCAATATTGCAAAGGCCGCTATGGAGCACGCGGCAAAGAATGGCTACAATGTGGTGATCCTCGATACCGCCGGACGTCTTCATGTAGATGAAGGCATGATGGAAGAGCTCGAGAACATCAAAGAGGCTGTAAGCGTAGACCAGACTATTTTGGTGGTAGACGCCATGACCGGTCAGGACGCAGTCAATGTAGCATCGAATTTCCAGGATAAAGTCGGTATCGACGGTGTCATCCTTACCAAACTGGATGGCGATACCCGAGGCGGTGCAGCCCTTTCCATCCGGGCCGTAACCGGAAAGCCGATTTTATATATAGGTATGGGAGAGAAGCTTTCCGATCTGGAACAGTTTTACCCGGACCGTATGGCATCCCGTATTCTGGGCATGGGAGACATTCTCACCCTGATCGAGAAAGCCGAGATGGAGGTTGACGAGGAAAAGGCGAAGGAAATGAGCCAGAAGCTGCGCAAGGCAGAGTTTGACTACAACGATTTCCTGGACCAGATGCGTCAGATCAAAAAAATGGGCGGACTGACCAGCATTATGAGCATGATGCCGGGAATGTCACAGATGAAGGGCGGAATCCCGGAGGTGGATGAGAAATCCATGGACCGTGTGGAGGCCATCATCCTGTCCATGACAAAAGAAGAGCGCGCCAATCCGGGCCTCTTAAATCCTTCCCGCAAACAGCGTATTGCAAAGGGCGCGGGGGTGGATATCAGCGAGGTAAACCGTATTGCCAAGCAGTTTGATCAGATGAAGAAAATGATGAAGCAGCTTCCTGGCATGATGGGCGGTAAGCGCGGACGCGGCGGACTGGGCGGTATGCTCGGAAAGCTGAAAATGCCTTTCTAGGGCAGCTTATATGGTGACAGTACAGAGCTTTCTGTATTTGTTGATACATTATCAGTATATTTTAAGGAGGTGAAATTGACATGGCAGTAAAGATGAGATTAAGAAGAATGGGTGCTAAGAAAAAACCTTTCTATAGAGTCATTGTTGCAGATTCCAGATCCCCGAGAGATGGCAGATTCATCGCTGAGGTTGGTACTTACGATCCGAACCAGGAGCCGAGCGTTATCAAGTTTGACGAGGAGGCTACCAAGGAGTGGTTAGCAAACGGCGCACAGCCGACCGACCGTGTAGCAAAGCTTCTGAAGACCGCTGGCATTCAGTAATCTGAGAGGTGATCGCTATGAAAGAACTGGTTGAGGTTATTGCAAAAGCATTAGTTGACAATCCGGACGAGGTGGTTGTTACCGAGACCGAAAAGGAAAGCGGCACCTTTATTGAGCTAAAGGTTGCCCCATCTGATATGGGAAAGGTGATTGGCAAGCAGGGACGCATCGCGAAGGCGATCCGTTCCGTTGTCAAGGCAGCCGCTTCCAAAGAAGAAAAAAAGGTTGTTGTAGATATACAGTAGCCATCAGAAACTGTCGTCGGATTTTCCTGCGGCAGTTTTTCTTTTATAAAAATCTGGAGGAATGGAAGATGGAGGATACCTTAAGAGTCGGCGTGATCTCATCCACCCACGGTGTACGCGGTGAGGTCAAAGTATACCCTACGACCGATGATGTAAACCGTTTTAAAAAGCTGAAAACCGTCATCCTTGATACTGGCAGAGAGCAGATGACCCTGTCCATTGAGAGCGTCAAGTTCTTCAAAAACATGGTCATCCTGAAATTCAAGGAGTTTAACAATATCAACGAAATCGAAAAATACAAGGGAAAGGATCTGCTGATCCGCCGCGACCAGGCCGTGAAGCTGGCTCCGAACGAGAATTTTATCACCGATCTGATCGGTTTAAAAGTCGTGACCGATGAGGGAAAAGAGTTTGGTACCCTGACCGATGTCCTTCAGACCGGTGCCAACGATGTTTACGTTATCGAAAGTCTGGAAGGCAAAGAGTATCTGTTCCCGGCTATCCCGCAGTGCATTCTGGATGTAAACCTGGAGAGCCAGATGGTGACCGTCCATATCCTGGATGGCCTTCTGGACCTGTAATACGCTGAAATCAGGAGAAAGCAAAAGCATGAATTATCATATTTTAACATTGTTCCCGGAGATGGTGTTAGACGGCTTGAATACCAGCATCATCGGACGGGCAGCCGGAAAAGGCCTGCTTTCCATTGAGGCGGTCAATATCCGGGATTACACGAAAGAAAAGCACGGCCATGTGGATGATACCCCATATGGCGGCGGAGCAGGCATGGTGATGCAGGCGGCTCCGGTGTGTGATGCCTACGAGGCGCTTTGTGAGCGTATCGGAAAGCGTCCCCGCGTCCTTTACATGACTCCGCAGGGACAGACCTTCAATCAGAAGATTGCCGAGGAACTGGCGCAGGAAGAAGATCTGGTCTTCCTTTGCGGGCATTATGAGGGCATTGATGAGCGCGCGTTAGAGCTCATCGTAACCGATTATCTTTCCGTGGGCGATTATGTCCTGACCGGCGGAGAGCTTCCGGCCATGGTCATGATCGACTGTATTTCCCGCCTGGTGCCAGGCGTTTTAAATAACGATGTTTCCGCGGAAATCGAGTCCTTTCACGACAATCTCCTGGAGTACCCACAGTACACCCGCCCGGAGGTTTACCAGGGTATGCGCGTGCCGGAGGTGCTTCTTTCCGGACACCACAAAAACATTGAGACCTGGAGACGTCAGCAGTCTATCAGGCGGACCCTGGAGAGACGGCCGGATCTTCTGGAAGAGGCAAATCTGTCGAAGAAAGAGCGCCAGTATCTGGCAGAGCTGATGGCAGAGCTGATGGCAGAGAAAGAGGCACAGGAGAAGTAAATTCAGGGGAGTAAATTCAGCAAAATAGTGCTTGCAATTTATTTGTCCCTATGATATCATAATACCGTTGTGACTAGAAAAAGAGATGTTCCTCTGTTGCGGAAGAAGCATTAAAGAACATCAAACATATGAAGGAGGATCACACAAATGAACGAAATTATTAAGAACATTGAAGCAGCACAGTTAAAGGCTTCCGTACCGGAGTTTTCCGTAGGCGATACCGTTAAGGTCTACAACAAGATCAAAGAGGGTAACCGTGAGAGAATCCAGGTATTCGAGGGTACCGTAATCAAGAGACAGAACGGCGGCGCAAGAGAGACCTTCACCGTTCGTAAGAACTCCAACGGCATCGGCGTAGAGAAGACCTGGCCGGTTCATTCCCCGTTCGTAGACAACATCGAGGTTGTCAGAAGAGGTAAAGTAAGACGTGCAAAACTGAACTACTTAAGAGACCGCGTAGGAAAAGCTGCAAAGGTAAAAGAGCTTGTAAAATAATTCTGAATGGAGAGGGACATGTACGAAAGTATAATGTCCCTTTTTTTCACTGATAAGTGAGGAGGAGACTTGTGTTAGGACGCAGAAAGGGACTGAGTTTTACCAGAAGAAGAAAACGGATCGAGACATCTGCCATACAGGCAGGATTGTTCTGGGCGGGAGAATGTATTCTGGCATTTGCCATTGGATGCGTTCTTGTTTTTTATTTTATGTCCAGACTGACCTGTGTAGGCCAGGCCATGGAGCCGTCCATCAACAGTGGTAATAGTGTGCTGGTCAATCGGTTCAGTTATGCCATGACCACACCAAAACGTGGCGATGTGATCGTATTCAAGCCAAATGGCAACAAGAATGCCCATTACTACATGCGCCGGGTAATCGGTGTGCCCGGAGACAAGATTCAGGTGAAGGATGGATTTGTCTATGTGAATGGAGATTTGTATGAGACGGGGATCGGCAATGAGCAGATGGATTATGCCGGTCTGGCGGAAGAAGAGCTGAAGGTAGGCTCCTGTCTCTTATACACATCTCCGAGCCCACGAGACTAGCGCTCATCTCG
>OWIY01001056.1_pt1 | contig 10028 bp, 8 predicted proteins | sample 1732841 | NCBI WGS metagenome assembly OWIY01 (sample SAMN05065760, study PRJEB22554) | human gut metagenome | biome: ENVO:2100002; feature: ENVO:00000062; material: ENVO:00002003 | host: Homo sapiens | place: USA | reverse complement strand
TACCTCCGCCTCTCTCATTATTTAAAAATCAAATTTTCTGCTTTTTTACATAGATTCTTTGGCTTTCCTTTGATTTTCTTGTCTTAAAATGGTGTTTTTATTACTCAGAGCAATAATTATTACTATTATAGCACGTCTGTACCCCCCCACAAGACATACAAGAACTTTTTCTCGACGCAGCTTGGTGCGTTATTGCTCTTACGTTTTGATAGCCGCCAAAGTCAGTACTAATACATAGCTGATGTTTTTTATACCTTACCTTTAAAAGGCTATAAAAAAACCTCCTCGAAAGAGGAGGTTTTTAAGTTTTAAATAAAGTCCCGATCTCCATTAGCGGCGGAGAACACTATGGTGGGCTGCCCTTAACCAAAAACCGCAGTCCTGCTTATGCAGGTCTGCGGTTTGATCTTTTACGTTCCAGTATTTTACTGTGCGGTCCGGGACGATGTTTTTATACCCAGCTCCGTCTTAAATCCGGCCGGCGGTTCTGCTGCCAGCCACTGCTGTTTACGGTCACCGGCCGCAAACAGATGCGAATCGAACCACATATAGAAGAATTTTTCAGCCGGAACAACAACGTAGCCGTCCTGTAAATGATCGGCCGTATCATAGGGATCAGCCATGATCAGTACGTCACTGCTGGTTATGTCGTCCGTGCCCATCGTATCGTAACCGATGATAACGCGCCAATGTCCGCCCCAGTCTACATTTTCGACCATGATGGGTACATTGCGTTTAAGATGCTCGACTACAAATGCTTTGAATTCCTGTGTATTCTGCGGTGTTTTATCTTTGTCAGCTGACGAAGCTACCTGCCAGCCTTTTTTCTTAAAATATTTGACCATACCTTTAGTATTGGTCCCGGTATATGACTTTGTACCCATGATCTTGCCGATCGCCAGTTCATCTTCCTCGCTGCGTCCCTGAAAATGCTCGACCACCATCAATGCGGCGGCAGGGCCGCAGGTATATTCGGTAGTTTGCTGGTAGGTACGGAACTTCGGCAGCAGCACAAGCGAATCAGTAGGCTGCATATTATAAAAATCGAGCTGCTGAAAATAAGGCGATTTAGGCACATTGGCCAGTCCATTGTAGGACGACGCCCCGGCACTTTTGGTATCATAATTTGACGGATATGGTATCTGATTTTCATTACTCATACCCAGCATCAGCAACGCTGATGCTGCAACGAGCAGTGCGGCAAACAATTTCTTTTGTGGCATTAGCTTCCCTTCTTTCTAGTGACGTTTCTGCCAGCCTATGATCGCAGCTTCTAAAGCAGACCTTTCGTTAGGCAGATCGGTGCTTTGCACTCTCTGTAATAAATATCGCATAGCTTCCCTGATCCTGCTTTTATCTTCCAAAAGCGCAAGCACATCATGGCCGCTGATCGCCAGATCTTTAGTATGAACAGGCATTTTACTGCGGGCCAGCTCCAGCACCGCCGTTCCCAAAGCGCGTCCTTCTGCCATCAGTTCGGTATTCTTACCGGCGTGGGTCGCTCCCATATCTGCTAAAAATACTGCTACCAGCTGTTCAAAAGCAGCAGTCATTGCATGACTATCTTTAAAATCGCCGCCGGCCGCTTCGCTGCGCAGCCAGCGCAGCAATGTACGTTCACCCGTTACCAGCATCGGTGCGAAGCGCATATGCCTTGACACCAGCCAGACTACTCTTTGCACAAAAGGAGCCGGATAACGCAGCCGGCTTAAAATAGCTTCTGCCATAACGGCGCTTTCCGCTTCGTGGCCATGATCACTGGGCTGACCTTCCTTATTAAGCTTGCGGATACCCGGAAGCCCTTTGGCTACATCGTGCAAAAGCAGGGCCCAGCGTATCGCCAGCTGACGCGGACTGTTATCAACAGCAGCCAGAGTATGCTCCCATACATCGTAGCAGTGAAAACGCTGGTTCTGCGGCAATCCGGCCAAATGCTCGAGCTCCGGCAAAACATCTATTTCCCGATAAGCTCCCTGTTCACGCACACGGCAGCGGCCGGCAGCCAGTCCTGTCGCCAGCAGCAGCATCAGTCCCTTACCGGCCCATTTGCCGAGCAGCAGCTTGTCCAGCTCTGTCCGCACACGTTCCAATGATAGCCCGGCACTGCGGCTGACAGGAAAGCTGCAGCTCTGCGGCAGGTAATAAGGAGTATGCGGCTGGCCAAAGGCCGGGCCTGCGCCCTGCATCTGTACATAATCAAAGCCCAGCTGACCTACAAAGCGGCAGGCTCTGTACATCCGCAAAGCATCTTCTCTGTAACGGGCGGGCGCGTCACCGACGGTACGCAGTATTTTCTGCTGCAGGTCCTGCCTGCCGCCGTGATAATCGTACACCTTACCGAATCGATCCAAAGCCATGGCATTGATGGTAAAATCTCGCCGCGACAAATCAGACTCCAGGTCGTCACAATACCAGACCTGCTCCGGTTTATGAGCATCCACACCGTAGGTTTCGCCACGAAAGGTGGCAATTTCTACTGTATGTCCGTCCTGATACACAACAACGACACCGAAGTTCTGCCCCAGTTCGCCAATAACAGTAAACCCGGCCGGTTCCAAAATGCTGATAACAGACTCGGGACGGGCCGATGTTGCAACGTCAAAATCGCCGGGCGTCTTTCCCAGCAGCAGATCTCGTACGGCACCGCCTACGACATAGGCGGCAAAGCCCTGCTCTGTAAGCAGCGTCAATATTCTGTTGATAATGGGCGGCAATAAAAATTGCCTGTTTTCAGCAGTCATAATCTCACTTTTTTTAGTTAATTTATTCTATCATAAACTTTCAAATCATAGCAACTTTTTCCAGGCCAAAATTTAATCATTCCGGTCAATACCGCCATTAGGCAGCGAATAATCGACGGCAATACCGAAATACTCCCACAGCACTCCCTTTAAGTCGTATTTAGTATTGATGGTATAGCGGTATTTGACACGTCCGCCCAGATAAAACTTTAAAAGATTTCCCCGGATCGTGATATTGCAGTCTTCGCGAAAAACAGAGATCGCTTTGCCTTTATTGAGCGGCGAATCCGGATGAAGGTCGGTATAAATGCAGGCGGGAATAAAATCCATATCCAGCTGCGGTTCTTCCGTGAAGCCAAACAGCCTTTTCCAGGGTTTACGCCGTTCCTTCTGCCACAGCAGCCAGCCAAAGAACGGATCGCGGCTGAATTTATATTCGCTGATACCATCACTCTGCACTTTGCCCTCCGCCATTTCGAGCGGGCAGCGCGGGCTTTCGCTGTTGACGCCAACATCAGTCAGATAACGTTTATCTTCCAGTTCGATGCACATTACCCGATGCCGGCGGATCTGGTATTCCTCCAGCCGGTCGATAAAACGGGCAGCGTAGCTTGTGACTTTATAGCCCAGGGATTCCAACAGCCAGTTATACAGGCCGTTCAGCTCAAAGCAAATGCCGCCGCGGTTTTTCATAATGATTTTGGCAAACATATCATCATGCTCGAGCGAAGTCAGCCTACCGCTCAAAATATCCAGATTCTCATAGGGCACATATTTCAAATGCGCGTCCTGCAGCAGCTTCAGCGTCGCCAGGTCAGGCGGAGGTACGACCTGCGGCAGATGCAGTTTACGCAGATATTGACATAATTGCCAATGGTTCATCAATGCAGTTTGCTTTTTCATTCCCATCACTCCATCCGCAATTATTCTCTTTCTTTTATTGTACCGCAAAAATACGTGTTACTGCAGAAAATTTTACAGCGCCGCAGCTTAATCTGCAGTTAATAAAATATAGCTAAAAGACCATAAATGAGTTACAATAAGGTTAGAATGAATCTTGTCGGTGAGGCGATAAAATGAGCAGCAAGCGTTATGCGCAAGTTGATAAGGAATATTGTGTATCCTGCGGCACCTGTATTAAGGCCTGTCCGCTTCAGGCGATCAGCGTGCCTGATGGTATCAGCGCCGTTGTAGAGCTGGGCCGCTGCATCGGCTGCGGTCTGTGCGCCCGCGAATGTCCGGCCTCTGTGATCAAGGTGGTGACTGCTGATGTCTAAACGCAATCACTGGTATGATTACCTTTGGGTCCTGACGGCGCTGTATCTGGCTCTGGGATTTTTTAACATTCTTTTTGCCTGGCTGGGGCTGTTGTGCTTTTTCATTCCGCTTATCATGGCATCCACCTTCGGCACCAAATCATATTGCAATAAATACTGCGGCCGCGGGCAGCTATTCGAGCTGATCGGCAACAGCTGGAAGCTTTCGCCCAAACGCGATATCCCTTCCTGGCTGCGCTCACATACCTTCCGCTATGGCTTCCTGCTGTTTTTTACAGCGATGTTTGTCAATATGCTGGTTTCTACCTATCTGGTCTTTACCCATGCTATCTATTTTCATCAGACAGTCAGCCTGCTGTGGACTTTTGACGTGCCCTGGCACTGGGCTTACAGCGGCGGCACGCAGCCGTGGGTCGCGCAGTTTGCTTTTGGCTTTTACAGCATCATGCTGACCTCCAGCATTCTCGGCATCATCACGCTGCTGCTGTTCAAGCCGCGTTCCTGGTGCGTTTATTGCCCTATGGGCACTATAACGCAGCTCATCTGCCGCTGGAAGCATCGGAAATAAATTTTAAATAAAAATCCCCGCTGACCGGTCAATAATGTCAGCGGGGATTTTTGGTAAACTAGATTTCTTCCCAGTTACTTCCTGATGGTTCATTGTCTCTACGACCGAAATTAACGGAATTGTTAGATGAGGAAACACCTAACGCCGCTAAAACAGCACTGATAAAAGAACCTTCATTAGCATCAGAAGCCTGACGACAATAACGATAAAATTTTCTACCACTGTCTCTATCATTGGCAGTGTAATAACATGCATTATGTGGCATTTTGCCCACCTCCTTTCATCTGTAATATAGCACGGCTGCTATCCCCTATGGTGTAGTCAGTAAAAACGCCTTTATACAAATTCAACCGTTAATCAAAATCAGTATTAACATCAAAACTAAATGCTTAAAGACGCTTTTTAACCGAGCTGCAGCATTGACAAGATCCAGCTGCATAGCATATGATAAAAGCAGCCGGGGATTTTGCCAGTCAACAGACTGCGCCAGGTCTTAAGGCCAAGCTATTAAGAAAAGAGGAATTTTTTTATGTTTACATATGGTACATCGGATATTGCAGCAGACCGGGAGGTTTGCATAATCTAATATTTTGCCGAACCTCCCAAAAGGCTTTAATATAACCTTTAGGAGGATAAAAAATTGTCTAAAATAAATTTACAGACATTAGGATTTACTGATAAATTTGCCGCTGAGGCAACCTTATACAGCAATTTGTTCGCAGGGCGCGTTACTGCCCAGTATAAAGAGTTTTACCGGGTCATGACAGAGGCCGGTGAGCTGCTGGCAGAGGTTTCGGGCAAGCTGCGCTTTAACGCCGCTGCCCTGTCTGCTTTCCCGGCAGTAGGCGATTTTGTTATGCTTGACCGCACTGATAACACCGAAGGCCAGGCGATCATCCATCATGTACTAGGCCGCAAAAGCGCGTTTATCCGTAAGGCGGCCGGTACTGCCAACGTTGAACAGGTCGTTGCCAGTAATATCGATACGGTATTTATTTGTATGTCCTTGAACAGTGATTTTAATCTGCGGCGGCTGGAACGTTATTTGGCCATTGCCTGGAGCAGCGGCGCGTTGCCGGTAGTGGTTTTGACTAAAGCTGATTTATGTGATGACGTAGCTGCTAAAACTGCGGCGGCAGAGTCCGTTGCCATCGGCGCAGAAATACTTGTTACTTCTTCACTGGCAGAAGACGGCCACAGCCAGATACTGACGTATCTGCGCAGCGGCAGCACCGCTGCCTTCATCGGTTCTTCCGGCGTGGGCAAATCGACACTCATCAACCGTTTGGCCGGCACCGACTTTGCCACCAGCGGGCTGCGCAATGACGATAAGGGTCGCCATACTACTACCAGGCGCGAGCTGATCGTCCTTGAACACGGCGGACTGGTGATCGATACTCCGGGAATGCGGGAGCTGGGGCTGGAAACTGCCGATTTATCCAAAAGCTTTGCTGATATCGACGAGCTGGCCCAGCAGTGCCGTTTTCGTGATTGCAGCCATACCCACGAAGCATGCTGTGCCGTTCAGAAAGCTATCACAGATGGAATACTTGCCGCAGACAGACTGTCCAGCTATCAGAAGCTGCAGAAGGAAGCAAGCTATGAAGGTCTGGATTACAAACAGATCGAAGAAGCCAAGCTGAACTCGATGTTCAAAGATATCGGCGGTATGAAAAACGCCCGCAGATTTTTACATGCCAAAGACAAGCGCAGACGCTGAAAACTGCGCCGGTAATATTACCAGCCGTAAATGACTGACAATAAAACAAAACCAACGTGGACTTTAATGTCCACGTTGGTTTATTTTTATTGTTCTTTAAATTTAACAAAGTCGCCGATACCCAAACCGGGAGTGACCATCGGCTGTACCATATTTTTAGGGTCAAGCGCAACCTCGATGATATAAGGCGCGTCCAGCTGCATAGCTTTTTCAACGGCAGCGGCCAGAGCTTCAGGCGTATCGACATGTTCTCCGGCTACGCCAAAGGCTTCGCCGTATTTGACAAAATCGACATAGCCGGGCATTTCGCAGGAAGTAAACCGTTTATTGAACTGCACGGTCTGCAGCTGACGAATCATGCCTAAGCCGCTGTTATTAAAGACTATCGCCGTCACCGGCAATTTATAGCTGGCGATCGTAAACAGCTCCGAGCCGGTCATTTTGAATCCACCGTCACCGCTGATACTGATCACCCTGCTTTTGGGCCGGGCCAGCTGTGCGCCCATAGCCGCCGGCAGGCCAAAGCCCATCGTGCCCAATCCGCCTGAAGAAATCCACTGGCGGGCAAACTGGATCTTGATATGCTGGGCGGCCCACATTTGGTGCTGGCCTACGTCGGTGGTGATAATATAATCCTTATCTTTTATAACCGGGTTCAGGGCTTTGAAAAACTGCGGCGCAGCTTCGCCGCCGAAGTCTTCGTCCATACTGGGCCAGCTTTCGATCAGCTGCCACCAGGCGTCAAGATCATGCTTGACGCTGCCTGCTTCCAGCATTTGCAAAGTTGTGTTCATATGGCCGGAAATACCGATACTGGAATAAATATTTTTATCCAGCTCAGCCGGGTCGATATCTAAATGGATAACAGTTTTATTCGCGCTATAGCTGCTGCGTTCGCCGGTAACGCGATCGTTAAACCTGCTGCCTACAGCCAGGATCAGATCGGCTTCCTTAACGGCGTTGTTGGCGCGCTCGTGTCCGTGCAGTCCCGTCATCCCTAAAAACAGACCACGGTAGGCACTGATAGCACCTAATCCCATCAGAGTGCTGACAACTGGGATCCGCAGCTTTTCACATAAATGCATGGCATCATATTCCGCATCGGCATTGATAACACCGCCGCCTACAAGCATGACCGGGCGCTGCGAAGCATTGATAGCCGCCACGGCGGCAGCGATCTGTTTTTCTTCGGGCAGCTCTTTCGCCAGCGGTTCCAGCTCGCCCGGCTCATAATCAAGCAAAGCGGTCTGCACATCGCGCGGCACATCGACCAGCACCGGGCCGGGCCGGCCTGTTTTGGCCAGCTGGAAGGCCAGCCGGATCGTCTGCGCTAAATGTTCAGGACGCTTGACCAGGAAATTATGTTTGGTGATCGGCATGGTGATGCCGGTGATATCAACTTCCTGAAATGCGTCGCGTCCGATCATTGCCACCGGCACCTGACCGGTGATCGCTACGACAGGTATCGAATCTAAAAAAGCATTGGCGAGCCCCGTGACCAGATTGGTCGCTCCGGGACCGGAAGTCGCTATACAGACGCCGACCTGCCCGCCTGCACGGGCATAACCGTCAGCAGCATGGGCAGCACCCTGTTCATGTGCCGTCAGGATATGCCGAATGCCGGACGCTTCACGCAAAGCGTCATAAAAAGGCAGGATAGCCCCGCCGGGGTAACCAAAAACCGTAGTAACTCCTTGCTCTGCCAAACATTTGACCATTACTTCTGCGCCGGTCATCTGCATAAACTCACTTCCTTCCAATACTCAAAAATACATCAGGCCAGTTCTGCGGCGATCAGCTGCCCCATCTGTGAGGTCGAAACTTTAGTCAGACCTTCACCGCAGAGATCAGGTGTACGATAACCTTTTTCCAAAACTCTGTCGATCGCCGCTTCGATAGCGTCGGCAGCAGCATCCTGATCCAAGGAATAACGCAGCATCATAGCTACGGAATAAATAGTTCCCAGGGGGTTAGCGATGCCCTGACCTGCAATATCAGGAGCACTGCCGTGAATAGGCTCATACATACCTGTGCTGTCACCAAGGCTTGCAGAAGGCAGCATTCCGATACTGCCGGCAATGACCGAAGCCTCGTCGGAAAGGATGTCGCCGAAAATATTATTGGTCAGCACTACGTCGAACTGGCCCGGGTTGAGCACCAGCTGCATAGCACAGTTATCTACATAAAAGTTGTTCAGTTCAACATCGCCATAAGCTTTGGACTGCATTTCACCGACGATGCGGCGCCACATTCTGGAAGAAGCCAAAACATTGGCTTTATCGACTGAGGTGACCTTGCCGCGGCGTTTTTTAGCTGCTTCAAAGGCAAATCTGGCAATGCGTTCCACTTCGGGGCGGGTGTAGATCTCAACGTCAGAAGCTGTTTCCACACCGTCAGCGTTGGGAGCGGCTTCGTTTTTAGCGCCGAAATAGATACCGCCGGTCAGCTCACGGACGATCAGCATATCAGTGCCTTCCACGCGCTCGTTTTTGAGCGGCGACAGATGAGCTACAAAGCGGGAAACCTTGATCGGGCGCAGGTTGCAGTATAAGCCCAGTGCTTTGCGGATACCCAGCAAGCCTTTTTCGGGGCGCAGCTCTGGAGCGACGTTATCCCATTTTGGTCCTCCGACCGCGCCTAAAAGTACGGCGTCGGAGTTTTTTGCGGAAGCAATGGTAGCTTCCGGCAACGGTACTCCTGCAGCGTCGATAGCAGCGCCGCCGATCAGCTGTTTATCATATTCTATAGTCATACCGAATTTTTTGGCAGCGGCATCAAGTACTTCCACAGCAGCGTCAACGATCTCGACGCCGATACCGTCGCCCGGCAGTAAAGTGATCTTCATTCTTGTTGGTCTCCTTTGACATAGTTGATAAGGCCGCCGCAGTCGGCGATCTTTTGGATAAATTCCGGCAATGGTTTGGTTTGGATAGTAATGCCTTTATTAACGATTTTGATCTCGCCTTTAGCCATATCTACCTCCAGCTCGTCACCGGCTGCGATTTTTTCAACCTCCTTGCCAATTTCCAGCACCGGCAAGCCGATATTGATGGCATTGCGGTAAAAAATACGGGCAAAGCTGTCGGCAATGATGCATTTTACACCTTTGACTTTGATAACGACAGGAGCATGCTCGCGCGAAGAACCACAGCCGAAGTTTTTGCCGGCAACAACATAGTCGCCCGGCTGTACGTTAGGGGCGAAAGTAGTATCGATATCTTCCATAGCGTGCTCGGCCAATTCGTCAAAATCAGCAATATTCAAATAACGGGCGGGTATGATAACGTCGGTATCGACGTGGTCGCCGTAACGCCATACTTTACTCATTTCATTACCTCCTCAGGGCTTGCGATATAGCCTGTGATCGCACTGGCAGCCGCCACATAGGGACTGGCCAGATAGACCTCGCTGTCGACATGGCCCATACGTCCGCGGAAATTACGGTTGGTAGTCGAAACAGCACGTTCGCCAGCAGCAAGAATCCCCATATATCCACCCAGACACGGGCCGCAGGTAGGGGTGGAAACTGCAGCGCCGGCATCGATAAAGATATCAATATAGCCCAAACGCATAGCTTCTTTATAAATTTCCTGAGTAGCAGGAATAATAATAGCGCGGACATGCGGATGTACTTTACGCCCCTGCATCACCTCAGCTGCCTGCTGCAGGTCTTCCAAACGACCGTTAGTGCAGGAACCGACAACGACCTGATCGATCTTGAT
>OWIY01001055.1_pt1 | contig 10029 bp, 10 predicted proteins | sample 1732841 | NCBI WGS metagenome assembly OWIY01 (sample SAMN05065760, study PRJEB22554) | human gut metagenome | biome: ENVO:2100002; feature: ENVO:00000062; material: ENVO:00002003 | host: Homo sapiens | place: USA | reverse complement strand
AGGGATGGCACATAGCAAAAACGTATGTGGACGATGGTTATTCTGGTACAAATTTTGTTGAGGTAAGATAACGATACCTTTTTTGCAGAGGGTGTTATCTTACCTCTTTTTGATGTATGTTAGATAGCATAACTCTTTACGTCGGCTCCTATCTGTCTGAAATAGGAGATACTTTCGGTAGGCTTGTCACCTGTATCAACTCTGCCGACAAAGCTATAAAAGATTTCGATTTTGCGGGTGTTCGTTTCCTTATCCAGTTCGTGAATAAGAATACGGTCAATAAATTCATGGACGTTTTCGTAGGTCAGTTCTTCAATCGCTGTGTATCTGCGTACCAGTGCGACAAACCTTTTTACGTCCGCGCTGCGCTCGGTGGCGTTGTCGATTTCCTGTGACAGCTCCGCAATCCTCCGGGTCAGCGTCTTTTTTTCTTCATCATAGCCGGAAGTCAGAAAAGCAAATTGTTCATCTGAAAGTTTCCCTAAAGCGTTGTCCTCGTAGAGCTTGCGGAATAAGATGTTCAGCTCGTTAATACGGTTCTGCGCCTTGTCAAGCTCTTTCCGCTGCTGTGTCAGCGTCTTTTGTACTGCCTTTGCGCTGCACTCGTTGGCTGTTTCGATAAACTCCTGTTCATGCTCTTTCACATAAGACGTTACGCGCTGCAAGTCTGCAAGGACAAGTTCTTTCAATACGCTTTTGCGGATATAATGCGTAGTGCAGAGCATATCATTTCTTGCCCGGTTGCGGTAGTTGCCGCAAGTGTAGGCGTGTTTCCGTTCAAGCGTCCCGGCTCCGCGTACTGCGTACATTTTATAGCCGCAGTCCCCGCAAAAGAGCAGCCCGGAAAACAGGTCGATTTCATCAACCTTTGTCGGGCGTTGCCGGGTGGCAATCCGCTTCTGTGCAAGTTCAAAGGTTTCTTCATCAATCAAAGGTTCGTGAGTGTTGGGGAAGAAATACCGTTTTTCCTCCGGGTTCTTTTTTGTCTTTTTCGACTTATAAGATACCTTGTAGGTTTTCCCGGTTATGGTATGCCCTAAATACTCTTTCCTTGTCAGAATGTCGTACAGTGTCTTATCCGGCCAGTTGTACCATGCGTTGAGCTGTGGGCGGGGGTGGCGTTTGCTCCCTGTCCTGCGGTAGCGCAGTTCCCCGACGGTCAGTATTTCATTGTCCCGCAGCCAGTTCTGGATTTCACACATACGGTCGCCCCGTACATACATTGCAAAAATCTGTTTTACGACGTGCGCCGTTTCCGGGTCGGGTATCAGATGATTGCGGTTATCCGGGTCGATAAGGTAGCCGTAAGGAGCTTCGCCGTTGACGCGCTCGCCTTTCTGCGCCTTTGCCTGTTTGACAGCCCGGATTTTCTTTGAGGTGTCGCGGGCGTAAAACTCGTTGAACCAGTTCCGCAGAGGGGTAAACTCGTTATCTTCCCTTGCTGTGTCTACACCGTCGTTAATGGCAATGTAGCGCACTTCATATTCGGGAAAGACAATCTCTATCAGCTCCCCGGTTTTCAGATAATTACGTCCCAGACGGGAAAGGTCTTTTGTTATGACGGTCGCCACGTTCCCGGCTTCAACTTCATGCAGCATGGCTTGAAGCCCCTCACGCTCAAAGCTCACGCCGGAAAATCCGTCGTCTACGAAAAAGCGCGTGTTGAAAAAGTGGTGTTCGTCAGCATACTTTTGTAAAATCAGTTTTTGGTTCTGTATGCTCTCGCTTTCCCCGGCTTGCATATCTTCCTGGCTCAATCTGCAATATAAAGCGGTAATCTTGTCTGTCTGTAACATTTTGTCCTCCTTTCCGACGACAGACAAGCATGGTATTTGTACTGTCTATATTATACCACATACCGCTGCCTGTGTCATGTATAAAATGTGAAGAAACGCCCTATTTCCGGGCGTTTGCGGGGTTCAGTTCCATGTCTTTGCGAATGAGTTTTTTTATCTTTTTATCCAGTGTGTCCGTTGCGCGTTCACTTGCGGACGAACATACAAGGTAAGTAACTTTTCCTATTTTATGCTCCGTTGTGGTAACGGGCGTTTGGTTTTGCGTCAAAGAAAATCCCCCTTTCTTTCGCAAACATATAATACAGTCTATGAATAGCAGCAAGTCCACTATTCAATAAAACAAAGGCTTTAATCGGACGGTTATCAGCATAACCTCATGGGAATTGCACCCCCGCATGGTTCTCATGCAGCCCTACCCATTGCCTGCGACGCTCTTAACGCTCGGACTGTGGCTGTAAGGAAGTATCATTGTATATTCTGCGTGTCGTCGCCCGCAAGCCGCTACACTTGCTTTCCGGCGCGGTGTTGGTCGCTCGGCTGTCCGGGCGGGGATAACCTCACCCAGATAGCGTCATGGCGCACCCGCCGTATGGCTCGGCGCAAAAGGAACGTACCCGATTTGCCCTATGCTGCGCCGCCGTTATCTTGCGCCGCTTTCTTTGTCAAGGTTCAGAATGGCTTTGCTGCCGCGTCAGCAGCGGAACGGAAAAGGGGGAGAGAGAAAGCGTCCCGCCGCCGCTGCGGTTTATTCCTCTGCCTTAAAGGTGAGGACAGCCATCATCAGTTTTGCTTGCAGCCGTTCCCGAATGTCGTGGTCTACGCCAAAATAGACATTGCCGCGCTCATCGTACAGCTTCCGCATGGAAAGACGTGCTATGTAGCCGCTGAAATGCTGCAAGACAATTTTCATAGCGTCCGGGTCGCCCTTTGTCGCTGCCACAATGACAGGATAAGGAACAAGGGCATTTTCCGGGTAGCCGGGTTCGTTACCATTCGTCCCATTCATCAGCATTTTCCTCCAGATATTTTCTTAATTTCTCAAAAGAGCTTGTCCGCCTGTACTGTATCGTGCTTCTCGACGTGTTGAACAGCTCCGCAATCTCGGTATCGTTCATTCCCTCGAAGTAATACAGCAATATGGCTTTGCGCTTTTCTTCCGGCAAAGTACGGATTGCTTCAAGAAGCAGCTTTGGCGTGATTTTCTTCCCGGCTTTCTCAAAGACGGTTTCGGCGGCTTCACGTTTGAAATATTCATCAAACGTATGAAGCTGCCGCGCTTCGTCTAAGGTCATGTCGGAAAAGGTCACTTCCTTTGCCTTGTGTCTGCGAAGTTCTCTATGGGTGTCGCAAGCTTCATTGTGCAATACCGTATTACAAAACTTCTGAAAAGCACACTGTTTGTAAAACTCCCTGCTATTAGGTTCCACATTCTCACCTCCTTTCTCGTTGGAAAGTTGGTGGTGCTTCCCCCCTTTTCGCGGGGCAATACGGCGTTTTTCAAAAACGCCGAAGATTTTTTGAAATTTCTTCAAAAATTTTTTGAACGTACAAAATGCGCCCGTCCGAAAAGCCCGGACGGGCGCATAGGCATTGTAAGCAGTATCCAGATGATTAGACAGTTCATATTTATGGGTAGATTTTTCCCCGGCGGTGGTCGGGCTTTTTTTAATATGTTAATGACTGTCGGATTTTGTCGAGTGCAAAACAATATGGCGATACCTCCTTGATACCGCCATATCCTTAAAAAAGAGCGACTTTAATACACCCTCCGTATTCTCTTTTTTGAAAAAGAAAACGGCGGCTTTGAATTACCAATGCCGCCGACACTGGCTTTGCCGTTGCCGCCAGCTATGATTTTTATTTAGTTACTTCCCAGCCATTCTAAAAGCTCTTTTTTTACTTGATCTAAAATATATTGTCCTGTTAGTCTGTCCTCTTGTTTTCCTATCAGCGTACAATTTAATGTGCAAACATCTTGAAAGGTGCTTATTGATAACTGAAAATCGGGTGGCAGACGATAAGTGCCAGTCATATAGCAACTTGCTATGCAACAATCATTGAAAAATAGTTTTTCAGCGTTTATACTTCCCATATTTGTATATGAAACAGGTAATAGTCGATAAGTAGCTTTTATGACTTGTCCCAGCAACGGACGCGGAACCTTATGGAACGCATAATTCAATGTTTTTATGCCCGCAAAGCAACGATACCGGGATTTTTGTAAATTCATTTCAATTTGAACTTGTGACAGTGTTTCCATAAAGGTATGTCGTGGCTTAATTTCAATCGTTACTCTGCGATAAATGCCCGTCATATTTGCAACGGTCAATTTATTTGTTGTTTTGCTAAAACGCCGCAGATCAGCCGGACAGGGAATAGTAACTATGTCTATGTCGTTCAATCGTGAAATGACACGGGCATAAGCTGTCATAAAAACGGTATTGAGCGTTACTTTGTTCTTTTTCGCTTTGGAATGAAGCAATAAAAACTCATTGCAGGAAATACGGCTTACTAAACAAAAGAAATTTTTGCCCTTGCTCAAAGTTCTTAATGGTGGTACTCTTTTCCGTTTTCCTGTCCGGGTCTGTTGTGTTGGCTTCTGAACATATATATCTTTCAAAATAGGAGTTATATCCCTGTGATTATGCAATGGCAAATTAAAAGTTTGTCCGTTATATAAGGCAGCTAATAAATAGAGATATTGTAAAAATCCCTCTGCGTCCGTCAGAATATGGCTCATACCAAACACAATAATGTCCCGTTTTTCTTGCCTGCATATACTTATTTGAAGCTGTGGTCTATGACTTAAATCCCAAAAATAGAAACTGCGTCCTAAAATGAAAGTATCATCAACAGATAAGCCTATATCCGTAAATCGTCCATATCTGAAATCGTAAGCATATAATATTTCCGGCACATAATAGCAGGAAGTTTGTATCGCAGCCTTCATACGTTCAATGTCGAGATGTCCGGTAATTTCCATGTGACAGTACATAACAGGATATACTTTGTGTCTGTGCGACGCTTCGACAAAATCCAAACACTCACATCTAGTTGCTATGGAACGCCTATAATTGGAATGAATTGTTTTTTTAGGTTTCCCTTTTTCCATTCGTTTCTTCTCCGTTCTTTGGGGCTGGTTTGTTTAAGTCAATCCTGCACATAAAGTCAAGGTTTCTGTAATAGTCAAGTTCGATAAAATCCGTGGGTGTAACATGATCTGCGTCCTTTTCAAAATAGTTCAGTCCCGCAAGCTCCAGCATGGAATAAACAAATTGAGAACAGAACATTATGTTAGGTTGCGGTGTAACTTTAAGTATCAGTCCCAAAAGGTTGTATGCGCTTCCCTCATTGTTGATCTCATGGATTTTATCAAGCATAATCTGTTTCTGTTCGTATGTTGCCGGAAGCCGATAAACGATAATTGAAGCTCCCTCCCGTTTCGTTAATTGTGCAACAACTTCGGGATTAAGACCGGGCGGGGCTATTTTCTCACCCCCGTTATAGCTGATGATCGTATTTAAGTCCTTGTCAAATGACAGAGAAACATGATTGTATTGCTTGTTTGTAAATAGCCCTATAATCTCACTGGAAGCACTTTTTGATCTTGTAATAACAAGATATACATATCCGTCATGCAATGTCTTTTCTGCTTGTTCAAAATAGCTATTTGTAAGACTGCCACTATTGATATAAGAAAAAGAGCTGTGGCGTGGCAGATCATGTATAATTTCCTGCAAGTTCTCTTTTGACAGTTTGTGTCCGGCGGCTATCAGCTTATCAATTCTATATAGAATTTCCTCTTTATCGTAAAGCAGTTGGGGATATGACAATGCGGAACATTCCCCTAAAACTGTAAAAGGAGAACTATCACGCTGCCCTATGAAAAAAAGCTGCTTTACCAAAAATGGAATAAAGATGATCACTATTCCCAAGAGTTTTCCTAGATTGTAAGTATCAGCATTACCCTCTAACAAACTTCGCAGAACCAACACATCAAATACAATTTGAGCTGCCATAATCAGAGCATAAAGCAAAGTCTGAACGATTTTCTCTAATATGGTTGAAGCAGCAAATATTGTATAACAGAGCAAAAATACAAAAGAGAAAATATATGCAAGGATATAAACAACATAATCACCGCTGAAAAAGAGGGCGGAACACGCCAACAATATGATTACAAATGTACATACAGAGAAAAGTTTTTGTTTCATTGTGACACCTCTATATTCCCATTATTTGTTTCTGTTTTCACTGATATGGTTGGATCGCTGCCTACAATGCCGCGTGTAGTGCGTCCGTCAACAGCAATACATTCCCCAAATGTAGTAGAAACAGAGCCATTTTTTGTTGTAGCTTCAAATTCAAATGATAAACTATCGGGCAAGGTTAGATTGATATTCTCATTCTTGTTGAAGAAATATAAATCCCCAGTTACTTCTACATAGTTCACATTAAGTTTGCCGGAATTATTCGCCTTATAGCTCCCGGAACCAACCGCTGATCTTATGTCAGCGTTTCCACTTGTGGAAGTGTATTCTACATTGCCGATCAGTTCGTCACAAGACACATTTCCGCTTGTTGTATCTAACCGTATGCTTTCTGCTTCTAAGCTGCCTAAGTTCAAAGTTCCGCTTGTTGTAGATAAATGAATACTGGAAGCAACTGCACATTTCACATCTACTGTCCCGGCTGTACTGTCAATGCGTAATGTAGTAAGCTGCAATGCCACATTTGATAAATCAATATCTCCGTCCGTTGTTGTAATTTTAAGGGCGTCCATGTATGAAGCGGGAAGAAATACTTCAATGCGGCGTGAAAACCCGCTTTTGAAAAACGGTTTGCCGCCCTCGCTGATATGAATACTGTCACCACTCTGTTTTACATTAGCGTAGTAACTGCTCTTGTTTTTTGTCATGTATTCTTTAATGATAAGTTCATCCCCCTCTGCTTGATAAAAGGTGATCTGCTCCTCATCATAGGAAATAGTCACATCTGTAATTCCTTCCAAAGAAAAGCGGATTTCATTTGCTACCGACGGGCTTTGTGAGTTGGAACAGCCCGCAAGTGTCAATAAGCAAAATACAATTAGGTAGAAACAGATAAAGTTTTTTGTGTTTTTCATGGTTTTACCTCTCTTTTAATTTTACTAAATGAATTATTCATTCATTATACAAGTAAAAATTAGAGGGCTTAGTGCGCCCTGCTAATTTTTATATTGGTATGCAGATACAATATTATCCAAACAAAGTTTTTTGGCAATGCCGGGAGAAATGTCCTGCGTTTCAAACGACGTATAGTGTATATCCATAGCCCACCAAGATAAAATCTCAATAATCAAAGTCGTAGACAATTCAAGATGTTCAAGGGGGCGCACTATACCGCGTTTAATAAATGCTGCCATATATTGTGTCATAGTTTCAAGAAATCTCTTGCGGTATTGTTTGTAATGCTCCGCTAAAAATTTAAAGTCAAATTGGTTTTTTTCAATGAACAGGCAGCCCACCGCATATTGAGAAAGCATATCAAATGCGTCTGAAACAAGTGCTTCAAGGGTATAGTCCGCTGCATTATCTGTAAGATGTTTTGCAAAGTCATTACCTGTTTTTTCAAACACTTCCACTATGTCATTTTCCAATCCTGCAAATAGATCATCTGTAATAGGTCTGTCAAAATCTCGATTGATAAACTCTGGGTTAAGCGTACATTTCAAGATAAAGTGCATGATCTCTTTTTTCCCGGTAAAGTCGAGATATATCGTACCAACAGAAACACCAACAGCTTTTGCAATATGACTGATCTGTGTTTTGGAATAGCCTTGTTGCAAAAAAAGGTAGGTTGCAGCGTCGGCAATAGCTTTGATACGTTCGTTCATGTTAGCTATCCTCCTTTCTGATGAATGAACCGCTCATTTATATATAATACTCGTCCAAACCATGAAAGTCAATGACCTATTAGGAAAAATCCCTTTTGAATTGATTAAAATGAATTATTTAAGCCAATCATAGGTACTGTGTAGACATATCCAAAAAGAAAGATGAACAGTAAAATGTAATAGGGTGAATGAATATGGCAAAAAGACCAGTACCACGATACGACTTCAAGGCTTTTGGGGAAGCGATTAAAGCAGCGCGTAAAGGACGCAAGGAAAGCCGGAAAAAGGTGTGCGACGAAATGTATATATCCCCGCGCTACCTTGCCAACATTGAGAATAAAGGGCAGCACCCCAGCTTACAGATATTCTTTGAGCTTATGCTGCGATACAATATCTCGGTAGATCAATTCCTTTTGGAGAAACCCGCTGGAAAGAATACCCAGCGGCGGCAGCTTGACGCGCTTCTTGACGGTATGAGCGATACAGGTATACGGATTGTAACCGCAACGGCGAGGGAGATAGCGGAAGTCGAAACAGAGGGCGGATAAAATGTATTCGTCAAAACTGAATAAGATTTAGAGAGCGTTGTAATCTTTTTGAGATTGCAGCGTTTTTCTTTTGCGTAAGTTTGGCAAAATTAGGGATTGCTCCGTAGTAGGAGTAAGGAGAAACATTCGTAGCAAGCATAGGAAAAGAGTACCCTTTTCCGTATTTCTGCCCGCCCTGTTGGTCAGAAATTGCTTGTTGGGAAGTGTCCCAAACCCTCTATGAGAACGGAAAGGAGCGAAAAACCATGAACGGACGGAAAAGGACGGTACAGGTCAAATTCTATGTGACAGAGGAAGAACGCAAATTGATTGAGGAAAAAATGAAGCTCGTCCCCACAAACAACATGGCGGCATATCTGCGCAAGATTGCCATTGACGGGTACATTATCCAAGTAGACCACACGGACATAAAGGAAATGACAGCGGAGATACAGAAAATCGGGGTGAATGTCAATCAGATTGCACGCCGCGTAAACGCGACGGGAAACGCCTACAAAGAGGATATAGAGGAAATCAAGGGGGTGCTTGCGGAAATATGGCGGTTACAAAGATTAAGCCTGTTAAAAGCACTCTAAGCAAAGCCCTTGACTATATCGAAAACCCGGACAAGACGGACGGAAAAATGCTGGTGTCCTCTTTTGGGTGCAGCTATGAAACGGCAGATATTGAGTTCGGCTATACCCTCTCACAAGCGCGGGAAAAGGGCAACAACTTAGCCTTTCACTTGATACAGTCCTTTGTGCCGGGGGAAGTGGACTATGAAAAAGCCCATGAAATCGGGCGGCAGCTTGCCGACGCGGTGACAAAGGGGCAGCATGAATATGTACTCACGACGCACATTGACAAGGGGCATATCCACAATCATATTATTTTTTGTGCGGTCAATTTCGTAGATCATCACAAGTACGTTTCCAATAAGCGGACGTATTACGGCATACGGAACATGAGCGACAAACTGTGCCGGGACAACGGGCTTTCCGTGGTCGTCCCCGGCAAGGGCAGCAAGGGAAAGAGCTATGCAGAATATCAAGCGGAGAAAACGGGGACAAGCTGGAAAGGCAAGCTAAAGATCGCCGTAGACGCGCTCATTCCCCAAGTTTCCAGCTTTGAGGAACTATTGCAGCGGTTACAGGCGGCGGGCTATGAGATCAAGCCGGGAAAATATGTGTCATGCCGCGCACCGGGACAGGAACGCTTTACCCGCCTAAAAACCCTCGGCGCAGACTATACAGAGGAAGCCATAAGGGAACGGATAGCGGGCAAGCGCACCCGCGCCGCCAAAGCTCCAAAAGCAGAGCGCAAGGGCGTTAATCTGCTGATCGACATTGAGAACAGTATCAAGGCGCAGCAGAGCCGGGGCTATGAACAGTGGGCGAAAATCCACAATCTGAAACAGGCGGCAAAAACTATGAACTTCCTCACGGAACATAAGATTGAGCAGTACGCCGATCTGCTCACACGGATAGAGGAAATCACCACGGCAAGCGAACAGGCAGGGGACAGCCTAAAGGAAGTGGAAAAGCGGCTTTCTGATATGGCATTGCTCATTAAGAACGTCACTACCTACCAAAAGACAAAGCCCCTCTATGAAGCCTACCGCAAAGCCCGGAACAGGGAGAAGTACCGGGCAGAGCATGAACGGGGTATTATCCTCCATGAAGCGGCGGCAAAGGCACTAAAGGCGGCGCAGATCGGCGGCAAGCTCCCCAGCGTCCCCGCCCTCCAAGCGGAATATGAAAAGCTGCAAGGGCAGAAAGCTGTCTCTTATACACATCTCCGAGCCCACGAGACTAGCGCTATCTCGTATGCC
>OWIY01001050.1_pt1 | contig 10062 bp, 15 predicted proteins | sample 1732841 | NCBI WGS metagenome assembly OWIY01 (sample SAMN05065760, study PRJEB22554) | human gut metagenome | biome: ENVO:2100002; feature: ENVO:00000062; material: ENVO:00002003 | host: Homo sapiens | place: USA | reverse complement strand
CAGCGTCAGATGTGTATAAGAGACAGCAGGTGACCGTCTCAAAACAGGTGCCTGCGGTCAGCGCCTCCTTGCCGGAGGTGGAGGACGGCTATCCGGACAGCCTGCTGGAGGGAGAGGTCATCGATCTGAATACCGCCTCCGTCGCCGACCTGACCCGGCTGCCGGGGATCGGGGAGAAGCGGGCCCAGGCCATCGTGGACTACCGGGAGAGCAGCGGCCCCTTCCAAAGCGTGGAAGAGCTCACTGAGGTGAAGGGGATCGGCGAGGGCATCCTGGCCCAGGTATATGACTATGTGACAGTGGGGGGACCGGACTCACCCGCTGAGTAAGGAGAAAGACGCAATGGCAAAGATTCTGATCGTGGACGACGAGCGGGTGCTGGTAAAGGGCATCAAGTTCAACCTGGAGCACGAGGGCTACCAGGTCCAGGACGCCTATGACGGAGAGGAAGCTGTGGAGCTGGCCCGGGAGGGGGGGTTCGATCTGATCATCCTGGACGTGATGATGCCCAAGATCGACGGCCTCCAGGCATGCATGCGCATCCGGGAGTTCTCCAACGTGCCCATCATCATGCTCACCGCCAAGGGGGAGGACACGGACAAGATCATCGGCTTCGAGTGCGGGGCGGACGACTATCTCACAAAGCCCTTCAACATCTTGGAGCTGAAAGCCCGGGTGCGGGCTCTGCTCCGCCGGGCCGGGGCTGCCCAGCAGCAGCGAAGCGGCAATGAGCTGGCCGCAGGCCACATTATCCTCAACACGGGGGAGCGGACGGCCAGCCGGGACGGGGTCTCCGTGGAGCTGACCGCCAAGGAGTTCGACCTGATGGAGCTGCTGATGCGCAACCCTGGCCGGGTGTACAGCCGGGAGAACCTGCTGAACGTGGTTTGGGGATATGAGTATATCGGGGATTTCCGCACCGTGGATGTGCATATCCGCCGCCTGCGGGAAAAGCTGGAGCTGGACCCGGCCAACCCGGAGTATATCCGGACCAAGTGGGGAGTGGGGTACTATCTCAGCGCCCGTGGCCCGCGCCGCCTGGAAAACGTTTGAGGAAAGGCGTGTGGAAGAGATGTCAAAGCGAGAAGAACAGGGCAAGCAGGGTGAGCCATCCCTGGAGGAGCTGGGCCATGGAGTGGGATCGCCCTTTTGGGGGGAGCTGCACAGCTTTCTTCGGGAGTCCTATGGGGTCTCCCCCACTGTGGAGTACAGCGGGTGCAGCCTGGCCCCCGGCTGGAATGTAAAATATCGAGCCAGAGGACGAGCGCTGTGTACCATCTATCCGGATACCGGCACCTTTACCTGTATGATCTCCATCGGACAAAAAGAAGCCCCGGCAATGGAACTGGTGCTCCCTGGTCTGACCGCCTATGTGCGGGAGGTCTATCAGAATTCCAGACCCAGCCGAATGGGGCGCTGGCTGATGATCCGGGTATCGGGACCGGAGATCCTGGAGGATGTCAAAACATTGCTGCGGATCCGGATGCCGGTCCGGGGAGCGGGAAACAAAGGCTGAAAATATCCGGCTTGCGGGAAAAGGGAGGGAGCGCTGTGCGGGAGGAAAAGAAGAAAAAGAGGGGCAGAGTTCCGTTTTTTTCCTCCATCCAGATGAAATACGCCATGAGCTACCTGGCCATCGTGTCAGTGGTGCTGATTCTGCTGAACACCTACCCGGTGCTGGCCTCCCAGGACCTGCTGTTTGGCTCCAAGCGGGATTCGCTGAAGAGCCAGGCTGCGGTGATGGCCTCTGCCCTGATGGAGCTGGAGCTGCTCACCTCGGACCAGGTGGAGCGGGTCATGACCATGCTGGACAGCAGCGGCCTGACCCGGGTAGTGGTCACCGACCCCGCAGGGCTGATTCTGTACGACAGTACCCAGCCCAGGGAGAAGCGTGGGGAGACAGCGGAGACCGCCCCGGTCCAGGAGGAGCCGGAAGAACCCCAGTACCGCTATGCCCTCTATCAGGAGGTGGTGCTGGCCCTTGGGGGGAATGACGTGACCTGCTCCGAGTTCAGCGGCCAGGTGTTCCGTTCCACGGCGGCGGTCCCCATCGTGTACCGCAATATGACCATCGGCTGCGTCTATATCTGTGAGGAGGACGCGGTCCAGGGCGCGCTGTTGTTGAACTTACAAAAAAATTTGCGGAGCATCTCCCTGGTGGTTGCGGCGGTGACCCTGGTGATGAGCCTGTTTTTCGCCCAAATGCTCTCCTCCCGCTTTACCGCCCTGCTCAGCGCCATCCGCATTGTGGGGGAGGGGGAGTATGGGCACCGGCTCCAGCCCTCGGGCCGGGACGAGCTGGCCCTGCTGGCGGAGGAGTTTAACCAGCTCACTGACCGTCTCCAGACCACGGAGGAGGTGCGCCGGCGCTTCGTATCCGACGCCTCCCACGAGCTGAAGACCCCTCTGGCCTCCATCCGGCTGCTGGCAGACTCCATTCTCCAGAACGAGACCATGGACCAAGTGACCCTGCGGGACTTCGTTTCCGACATCGGGACAGAGGCAGACCGGCTGACCCGGATCACCGAGCACCTGCTGGCCCTGACCCGGCTGGACAGCCTGCCGGCGGCAGAGACCTTCCCGGTGGACGTGTCGGCGGTCACCCGGCGGGCGCTGTCCATGCTGGCGCCGGTGGCGGACGCGGCTGGGGTGGCCCTGGGATCCAATTTGAAGGATAAATGTGTGGTCCAGGGGACGGAGGACGACCTATACCAGATCTGCTTCAACCTGCTGGAGAACGGCATCAAGTACAACCGGCCAGGCGGCCGGGTGATGGCGGACGTGTACCGGGACGGGGACCAGGTCCTTCTGGAGGTATCGGACACGGGGGTGGGCATCCCGGAGGAGGACATGCCCAAGGTGTTCAACCGGTTCTACCGGGTGGACAAGGCCCGCTCCCGGGCCGCCGGCGGCACCGGGCTGGGGCTGTCCATTGTCCGGGACACGGTGCGCCGCCACGGGGGATGGGTCACCGTCCGGGCCCGCCAGCCGGAGGGCAGCGTGTTCACGGTGGGCTTTCCCGCTGTGCCGGAAAAACGGAAGGAGGGAGACCGGGGATGAAGCGGTGGACGATGTGCCTGCTCCTGGGGCTGCTGCTCCTGCTGGGGTCCTGCAGCACTGCCGCGGAGAAGGGCGGATACCAGCTCTATTTCGCCTCCGGTCTGGAGGACGGCAGCGCCATCCTCAGCGAGCCCTACCAGGGGGAGGCGGACCCGGGCCCTCGGGAATTGATGGAGGCTCTGCTCTCCGGTCCCACGGAGGAGGAGCTGAACAGCCCCTTTCCCAGCGGGGTGTCCCTGCGGAGCTGGGGGCTGGAGGAGGGGGTGCTGGTCCTGAATCTGTCGGAGCAGTACGGCGGACTGACGGACATCTCCCTCACCGTGGCCGACTACTGCATCGTCCTCACCATGAGCCAGCTGGACGGAGTGGAGGCAGTGGAGATCAATGTGGCCGGGCAGCCGGTGAGCTACCGGAACCACCAGATCCTGACTCGAGAGGAGGCGGTGCTCTCCCAGCCGGGGCGGGGGCAGGAGGCCCCGAATGAAGGGGCTTGACAAAACGGGCGGACCCGTTTAATCTAAACTACATTGTACCGAAGAGCGGCGCCGCCGCTCCAGAGAGAAAGAAGGAATCAGAGCATGAGTCACTATCAGATCGGCACCAACTGCCTGCATGCGGGCTACCGCCCCGGAAACGGGGAGCCACGGAATTTCCCCATCGTACAATCCACCACCTTCCGCTATGAGACCAGCGAGGAGATGGGCAAGCTGTTTGATCTGGAGGCCAGCGGCTATTTCTATACCCGCCTCCAGAACCCCACCAACGACACCGTGGCGGCCAAGATCTGCGCCCTGGAGGGAGGCACCGCTGCCATGCTGCTCTCCTCCGGCCAGGCGGCCTCCTTCTACTCCATTTTCAATATTGCCTCCTGCGGCGACCATGTAGTGTCCTCCTCCACCATCTACGGCGGCACCTACAACCTGTTTGCTGTCACCATGAAGCGCATGGGCATCGAGTTCACCTTCGTGGACCCGGACTGCACCGCCGAGGAGCTCAATGCGGCCTTTCGGCCCAATACCAAGGCCGTTTTTGGGGAGACCATTGCCAACCCGGTCCTGACTGTGCTGGACATCGAAAAGTTTGCCGATGCGGCCCACAGCCATGGGGTCCCCCTGATCATCGACAACACCTTTGCTACCCCGGTGAACTGCCGACCCTTCGAGTGGGGGGCCGACATCGTGACCCACTCCACCACCAAGTATATGGACGGACATGCCCTCCAGGTGGGGGGGGCCATCGTGGATTCGGGCAACTTTGACTGGACCCGCTATCCAGACAAGTTCCCCGGCCTGTGCACCCCGGACGAGAGCTACCACGGCGTGACCTACACCGAGCGGTTCGGCCTGGGCGGCGCCTATATCACCAAGGCCACCGTCCAGCTCATGCGGGACCTGGGCTCCATCCCCTCCCCCCAGAACTGCTTCCTGCTGAACATCGGTCTGGAGACCCTTCCCCTGCGCATGGCCAAGCACTGCGCCAACGCCCAGGCGGTGGCGGAGTACCTGGAGAAGCACCCCAAGGTGGCGTGGGTCAACTACGCCGGCCTGCCGGGCAACAAGTATTATGAGCGCGCCCGGAAGTACCTGCCCAACGGCAGCTGCGGCGTGGTCTCCTTCGGGGTCAAGGGAGGCCGGAGCGCAGCGGAGACCTTCATGGCCGGTCTGAAGCTGGCCTCCATCGCCACTCACGTGGCCGATGCCAAGACCTGCGTCCTCCACCCCGCCTCCTCCACCCACCGCCAGATGAACGACGAGGAGCTGGCTGCGGCTGGGGTAGCCCCCGACCTGGTTCGCTTCTCAGTGGGCATTGAGGATGTGAAGGACATCATTGCGGACCTGGAGCAGGCGCTGGCCGGGGTGTGACAGGCGTCCCAGCTGGACCCTGCATGCGGAAGGATGGGAAAACTGCCGGAGCCGGATCTTCCGGCTCCGGCGGGACCAGAAGGAGGGACTGTCATGGCAAAGGAAACAGTTTTGCTATACAACTGCGGGGGCGATGAATTTAAGACGCTGCGGGCCCTGCTCATGATGCTCCGGGTCCGGGTCCGCATGGTGGAGCCTTCCCGGTACCACCTGCCCCTGGAGCAGGTGGCCGCCGGAAAAGGCGAAGAGGACCCGAAACAGCAGGCGGATATCCCGGAAGCGATGATGGTCTTCTGTGACCTGGGGCCCGGCAGGCTGGACCAGCTGCTGAACACCATGCGCAGGACGGAGTTTCCGCCTGTGCTCCTGAAGGCAGTGCTGACTCCCACCAACCGGACGTGGGATTCCCGCCAGCTCTGGCAGGAGCTGCGCCGGGAGCACGAGGCGATGCGGGGCGGTCAGGAAACCCAGTAAAAATTCATTGACAAACCCCTGTAAAAATTGTATAATAATCAAGCGGTTCTGAAAGAGCCGCTGATTTGCGGCTGTGCTGGAATTGGTAGACTGGCAAGCTTGAGGTGCTTGTGTCCTATGGGCGTACGGGTTCGACTCCCGTCAGCCGCACCACTCTTTGAGTCCCCGGAGTCCTTGTAAATCAAGGATTCCGGGGCTTTTCTTTTTCTTCTACTAGGTGATTTGTCCGTTGTTTGTCCGTTATGGTTTGAAAAAGCTGCCTCCAACGATGGGAGACAGCTTCTTTTTTATGCCTGTTTCTTTGATAGAAGGTCAGCCACAGCTTCGCTCGCTCTGGCCTGTGCCTCCTCGAAAGTGTGGGCATAGATATTGAGTGTAGTTGTCACTTGGGAGTGACCCAGGGAGGCGGATACTGTTTTGACATCCACGCCGCTGTTGATTAGCAGGGAGGCATTGAGATGTCGGAATGTGTGGATACCTAGAAACCGTTGGCCTGTCTCTTCGCAGAAACGCCGCAGCCAGTGATATGGTGTGTTGGGGTGAATCGGATCTCCCATATCGCCCACAAACAGGCGACCGGAGTTGTGCCACTGATCTCCCAACCGTAGCCGGTCTTGTGCCTGCTCTGCCCGGAGCTGCCGCAGTACGTTAAACACTGGAGCGGGGAGCTTTAATGCCCGGTGGCTTTTTTCGGTCTTGGTATCATCGGTAAATGTTCCACGTCCTGCTAGGTATTGAGAAGTCCGCTGCACTTTGACCACGTGGGACTGAAAATCTATGTCCTGCCACTCAAGCCCTAACAGTTCTCCGCGCCGGAATCCGCCATAAATCGCCAAAACAAAGAAGGCCCTGTACTTAATAGGGGCGTGGTCCAAACTTTCAAGAAATGTTTGTGCTTCCTCGACAGTATAGCAATCCCGTTCCGGGGCCTCTCCGGCAGGGATTACCACACGCTTGCATGGATTGGAGGAGATTATTTCAAACCGAAAGGCATAGTCCAGAACAGATGATACAAAGGAGAGATAGTGCTGGATAGACTTCGGGGCAAGTTTTCCGCTTCCCTTTTGGATGGTAAATAGCTCTTTTGTGGCTTTCCCCAGAGTCGTGGAGATCTTCTCTGCTGTGGTTAGGGTTACTCCCTCCCCTCGACACATAGACGATATAGTGGAGCGGGAAACGCCGCTGGTCTCTGCTAGGTCCTTTTGGGTTCTACCCTTCAATATGGCGGATAAATCGGCCTTTGGTTTTGCAAGGTCTCTTTTTGTGCTGATTCCATCCTCCCCCAGGTTATCAATGAATCGCTGGATGTGGCGTGCGGTCAGTTTGTCTAGGCGAATATGTCCGATGGCCTGATAGGTCCGCTCCTCCAACTGTCTGAAGCCGTGCCACAGTCCGGGGGCGTAGATTGGGCTCTGCGTATTCTTTGAACCACTGTTCCGCAAAGGCCTGAAACTTGATGTTTCCGTTGCCCACACCCTGGGCCGAACACTTTTCGTCAAACAAAACCGCTTGCCGATTCAGTTCCTTCTCAATCTGCTTCTCCGTCATGCCTGGCTTCGGTTTCCACGTCATGGAGCGCATCACCTGTCGGCCCGATGTGTCATAGCCACATGAGGACCGAATAAGGTAGCTTGTTCCCGTCTTGCCCTCTCGCTTCTTGATCGTGGCCACAGGTCATTCCTCCTTATTTGGCCCCGCAGGAGCGCCGTTGTCCCGCTCCATAGTCTCCGCTATGGCCCGGTTCACAAAGCCGTTGACGGACTCGCTGTGGGCCTCTGCGTGGGCTTTGATGATCTCTTTCTGTCCTTTCGGGACGGTTAGGTTTATGCGGTCATAATTCTCACTCATATACTTATTGACGGCTTTTTGCTGTGCCTTTGATACTGGCATGCTCTCACCTCCAGGGGGTGTCTTGAAATAGGGACACCCTTTCCATTATGGCTCTATTATAGCACATTTGTCTATCTGTGTATATATACATATTGCATATATCTGCGTAGATATATTTGGCTACTGTGCGCATTGATATATCTGCACAGATATATTATAATAAGACCATAGCGAGAGGTCAAATGGTGCTGAAGCAATAGGCACCAGGCAAGAGCGGGCAATCGGCCAATGGAGCGCTGAATCGTAGACCAGCCCAACCCGCCGCCTCTGCAAGTACCTTGACAACCGAATACCGACACCGTATAATCTGAGCAAGGAGTGATGATGATGGTAGACAAAGAGCTGCTAGAGGCCATCGGCCAGATGATGGATGAAAAATTCGATCAGAAATTACAACCCATCATTGATCGGCTGGACAAGCTGGAGGAATCCAATGAGGAAGTCCGTGATGGAGTAAACGCCCTTCTGGAATGGGCGGAGGAGTGTGGGAATGTGATCAAGTTCCCGCTTCCAAAAGTAAAGTAAGTACACAAATCAGGCGGTGCCGGTGTTCGGTGCCGTCTTTTATTTTGCGAGGGTAAGTGTATGCCCTCGCTTTTTCATGCGTTCAATTTCAGGACGGCAAAAAGGCGGGGTTTAGCCCCCACCCTCTTGCTCGTCTCGCTCCATCCGCTGATCTATCGCCGAGACTATATATTGATTCATGCTCTCGCCAGCGGTGGAGGCAGCGGCCTTTATATCGTCCTTCTTGCCTTTAGGCATCCTAATTCTAATTTCGTCCAGCTTTTCAAGGTATTTAATTGATGCCTTTTTCTGTGCTTCACTGACTGACATATTGCTCACCTTCCGGGGGCGTCCTGAAATGAGGCATACCCTCTTTATTGTGCCTCTATTATAGCATATCTGTCTATATGTGTCCATATAAAAATGCAACAAATATATGGGAACATATTTAGCTGTTCTGTCAATAGATTTATATGGGAACATATAGTATAATAAGACCGTAGCAAGGGGGGACACCCCAAGCGGGACAAGCGAAAGTGGACGATAGGATCAAGACCACTACATAAGACCGGAACGGGATACAGAATGAGCCCTGCAAGATGGAATCCCCTGTAAAGCCCACCAGCGCTTGTCCCAGAGAAAACAAGGAGGAAATTTGTAATGAGCACAAACGAATTAGAAAGCAAGGTCCGGGAGCTGCGCCAGCTGCAAGCCCTGATCGCAGAGGCTGAGGCAGAGGCGGAAACCATCAGGGACGCTATAAAGGTGTTTATGGGCGATTCTGAAGCCGTGCAGGCTGGGGAGTATAGAATCACATGGAAGCACGTAACTTCCACCAGAATGGACACAGCGGCCATCAAAGCGGCCTTGCCGGAGGTGGCGGCCAGATTTACCAGGACCACGACCACACGCCGCTTCTGTGTAGCATAAAGAGAGCCCCCATATCCCAGCCGACCAAAGCAAGAGGATATAGGAGCCTGTAACCCCGGAGGGGGCTATGGTGATAGCTTACCACAGTCCCCTCCAGATTTCAAGATGGAGGAGATACCGATGGAAACGATACATGGCAACCTAGCCACTCTCAAGAGCGTGGAGGCCATAATGGAAGAAACAGACCGGGCCATTGTCCCTGTGGTGGGTGACTGCCTGGAGGGGGCTGGGGTGCAGGATGGCGGATGGGTGGCTGTGGCCTTTGACAGATACCCGGCACCGCCCAGACATAAGAGCAGGGGAGGAGACGGCTCTGTGGACCTCTGCCTGTGCTATGCAACTTTCCCCGGCACCAGAAAGCCTTCGGTCATGCTCAAGGCTTATGATGGTGTGTGGGGCGCTTACCAGATGGTGGGGACCAGATACAAGAGCATGTGGGACGGGGATAGGTTCCGCCCAAACTGTGGTATATTCGCAGAAAGGATCTTCGGTGTGATTTTCGCAAGCTGGGACAAAGATGGGAATCTGTTGTGGGAGCGGGATCTGAACAGCTTTCCGGCCACGCTGGGGTGCACGCCGACCATCCACGGGGAGGTGGAGCCGGCATGAGAGTATCACACCGTGCATCTGAATATTTGGCCCTGTTCGCTGCGGGCTTTACAGTCACAGAGATCTCCCGCCGCTGCGGGGTCTCAAAGTCTACAGTCTCCACCCTGTTGAAAAAAGCCAGAGCCCCGAAGGTACAAAGAGAATCCGCTTCTAGGACATGCCCATATAGCTCAAGCTGCTTTACCTGCCCCATGCGTGATTGCGTTGTTGAGGGAACGGAGATAAATGCTCTTGTCTCTTGGGAGGAGGTTGCTGTATGAGCACATCAGCAAAAACGCTTATTGCTGCCCCGGTTATCTACAATGAACTCAAAGACGCAGAGGAGAAAGCTATTGCGGTGCTTGGTCTTTTAGAAGATGTAATTCAACCTGCTTTTGGAGATTTGAGGTGTGATGGCCTGTTAGATCAGAAAGGGAAAAGCCGGGGAGATTGTGCAATCGACTGGGTAGAGAAAAACTTTAACGCCTTATACTCAGCCTGTTATGCGGCAAGAAGTTTAATCGAAGATGTGGCCGATACTCTCCAGATGCTTCCTGTACAGCAAGAGACAGAAATAGGAAAGGAGGCCGCACAGCATGACTAAAGAAGAGCGCCGCCAGAGGGCGGAGAGAGCCCGCCTGGAGCGGGAGAGGGAGGCGCAGATAGAAGCACTCCGCCAGATCAGGGACGACCCACAGGCCACTCCCTGTCTCTTATACACATCTCCGAGCCCACGAGACTAGCGCTCATCTCG
>OWIY01001039.1_pt1 | contig 10132 bp, 9 predicted proteins | sample 1732841 | NCBI WGS metagenome assembly OWIY01 (sample SAMN05065760, study PRJEB22554) | human gut metagenome | biome: ENVO:2100002; feature: ENVO:00000062; material: ENVO:00002003 | host: Homo sapiens | place: USA | reverse complement strand
ACACTTATGCGATCGTCGGCAGCGTCAGATGTGTATAAGAGACAGAAGTAATATAGTAACAACTGTAAATGTTAGCACTCATAGATAAAGAGTGCTAATAAAACAAAAAGAGGGTGAGAATGTGGAGCTGGACGAAAGAAAAGAGAAGATTTTGAAAGCCATAATCCAGACGTATTTAGAGACAGGGGAGCCGGTGGGCTCCAGAACGATCTCCAAATATTCTGGTCTTAAGTTGAGCTCCGCTACCATAAGGAACGAGATGTCGGATCTGGAGGAACTGGGATACATTATCCAGCCCCATACGTCGGCAGGACGGATCCCCTCTGATAAGGGATACCGGTTCTATGTGGACCAGATCATCCAGGAAAAGGACAGCCAGGTAAACGCCATGCAGGACATGATGATCCAGCGGGTGGACCGGGTGGAGCTTTTACTGAAGCAGATGGCCCAGATCCTGGCCAGCAATACCAACTATGCGACCATGGTCAGCGGCCCCAATTACCACCAGACAAAGCTGAAGTTCATCCAGCTTTCGAGAGTGGAGGCCAACAAGCTTCTGATCGTGGTGGTGGTGGAAGGAAATATCATCCGGAATTCCTTTGTGACTCTGGATGAAGAGCTTTCCAATGAAGAGATATTGAACTTAAATATCCTTTTGAACAACAGCCTCAACGGGCTTACGATCCAGGAGATCAATCTGGGAGTGATCGCAAGGCTCAAGGAGCAGGCAGGGATCCACAGACAGGTGGTGGAATTTGTTCTGAATGAGGTCTCTGAGGCCATTGGCTCCCAGGCGGAGGATCTTCAGATCTATACCAGCGGAGCTACAAATATTTTCAAGTATCCGGAGCTTTCCGATACGGAAAATGCCAGCAAGCTGATCAGTACCCTGGAGCAGAAGGAGCTTTTAAAGGGACTGTTTGATGAAAGCCAGACGCCGTCGGCGTCGGATTCCCAGATCCAGGTCTATATCGGAGATGAAATGCCGGTGAAGACCATGAAGGACTGCAGCGTGGTCACTGCCAACTATGTGTTGGGAGACGGCCTTAGGGGAACCATCGGGATCATCGGGCCCAAGAGGATGGACTATGAAAAGGTCGTTGGGACCTTAAGGACTCTGGTGATCCAGCTGAATGAAACATTTAATAAGCAGCAGTAAATAGAAATGAAAGGTGTCGAGTCAAGTGGAAGAGAAGGAACTGGAAAAGAAAGCTCCAGGAGAGGCAGAAGCAGAAAATATTCCCGAAAACGGAGCGGGAGCTGAAAACACGGCGGAGAACGCGGCTGGGCCGGCAGGGGCCAGCGCAGACGGAGAAGCTGCTCCGGAAAATGGAAAAGAAGAAAAGAAAGAGAAAAAGGGGCTTTTTGGAAAGAAGAAGGACCCGAGAGATACTCAGATCGAGGAGCTGACAGATCAGTTAAAGCGGTCCATGGCAGAGTTTGACAATTACAGGAAGCGGACGGATAAAGAAAAGTCCACTATGTATGAGATCGGAGCCAGGGATGTGATTGAGAAGATCCTTCCTGTGGTGGATAATTTTGAGCGAGGCCTTGCCACCGTTCCCGAGGATGCGAAGGAAACACCCTTTGCCGAAGGAATGGAGAAGATATATAAGCAGCTTATGAAGACCCTGGACGACATGGGCGTAAAGCCCATCGAGGCTGTGGGCAAGCCGTTCGATCCCAATTTCCACAATGCAGTGATGCATGTGGACGACGAATCCCTGGGAGAGAACGTGGTGGCATCGGAGCTGTTAAAGGGATATATGTACCGGGATACTGTGGTACGCCACAGCATGGTGCAGGTTGCCAACTAACTGGAAGTAATTTATCATTGTTTATAAATTCAGGAGGAAATCACTATGAGCAAGATCATTGGTATTGACTTAGGTACAACAAACAGCTGTGTAGCAGTTATGGAAGGCGGAAAACCGACCGTTATCGCCAATACAGAAGGAATTAGGACCACACCGTCCATCGTGGCATTTACAAAAAATGGAGAAAGACTGGTAGGTGAGCCGGCAAAACGTCAGGCCGTGACCAACGCAGACCGCACCATCTCCTCCATTAAGAGACACATGGGTACAGATTATAAGGTAGACATCGACGGAAAGAAATATACTCCCCAGGAGATCTCCGCAATGATCCTCCAGAAGCTGAAAGCAGACGCAGAAAGCTATCTGGGCGAGAAGGTGACAGAGGCAGTTATTACCGTTCCGGCTTACTTTAACGACGCCCAGCGTCAGGCTACCAAGGATGCAGGTAAGATCGCAGGCCTGGAAGTAAAGCGTATCATCAACGAGCCCACAGCCGCAGCCCTGGCCTATGGCCTTGATAATGAAAAAGAGCAGAAGATCATGGTATACGACTTAGGCGGCGGTACCTTCGATGTTTCCATCATTGAGATCGGTGACGGCGTCATCGAGGTTCTGGCTACCAACGGCGATACCCGTCTCGGCGGCGATGACTTCGACAACCGTGTGACCCAGTGGATGATCGACGAGTTCAAGAAGGCAGAGGGGATCGACCTGTCCGGCGACAAGATGGCTCTCCAGAGATTAAAAGAGGCTGCTGAGAAGGCAAAGAAGGAGCTGTCCACAGCCACCACCACCAACATCAACCTTCCGTTCATCACAGCCAACGCTGAGGGGCCGAAGCATCTGGATATGAACCTGACAAGAGCGAAATTTGACGAGCTGACCAGCGATCTGGTGGAGAGGACTGCGATCCCGGTACAGAACGCCCTGAAGGATGCCGGACTTTCTGCATCTGAGCTTTCCAAGGTCCTCCTGGTAGGCGGCTCCACCCGTATGTTAGCCGCACAGGAGAAGGTAAAACAGCTGACAGGCAAAGAGCCCAGCAAGACCTTGAACCCGGATGAGTGCGTTGCCATCGGCGCGGCGATCCAGGGCGGTAAATTAGCCGGCGATGCAGGCGCAGGCGACATCCTCCTTCTGGATGTAACACCGCTTTCCCTGTCCATCGAGACCATGGGCGGCGTTGCCACAAAGCTGATCGAGAGAAACACCACGATCCCCACCAAGAAGAGTCAGATCTTCTCCACAGCAGCCGATAACCAGACTGCCGTTGATATCCATGTGGTACAGGGTGAGAGACAGTTTGCAAGAGACAATAAGACTCTGGGCCAGTTCCGTCTGGACGGCATCCTTCCGGCCAGAAGAGGTGTTCCGCAGATCGAGGTTACCTTTGATATCGACGCCAACGGCATCGTAAACGTATCCGCTATGGATAAGGGAACAGGCAAAGAGCAGCACATCACCATCACCTCCGGCTCCAACATGTCTGATGCAGACATTGAGAAGGCCGTGAAGGAGGCAGCAGAGTTCGAGGCCCAGGATAAGAAGAAGAAAGAGGCCATCGACACAAGGAACGACGCAGATTCTATGGTATTCCAGACAGAAAAGGCCCTGGAAGAGGTAGGCGATAAGATCGACGCCAACGATAAGGCAGCCGTTGAGGCAGACTTAAATACACTGAAAGAGGCTATAAACCGTGCGCCCATCGATCAGATGACAGACGCCCAGGTGGAGGACATCAAGGCCGCAAAAGAAAAACTGATGCAGAGTGCACAGCAGCTCTTCACAAAGGTTTATGAGCAGGCTCAGGCGGCTGGCGGAGCCCAGGGAGCAGATCCCCAGGCAGGACCTCAGGACGCAGGCCAGGCAGGCTACGGCGATGATGTGGTAGACGGAGATTACAAGGAAGTCTAATAATAAAAGCTGCGAAGCGTATAAATCGAAGGTATGGGGATTAGGCGGCATTCCGCCTAACCCCTTTCCCACTATATAGAGTTTGAAAGGTAAGACTTGAAATGGCAGAGAGCAAGAGAGATTATTATGAAGTCCTTGGCGTGCCGAAAGATGCAGATGATGCGGCGTTAAAGAAGGCATACAGAGTTCTGGCGAAGAAGTACCATCCCGATGCCAATCCGGGAGATAAAGAGGCGGAGGCTAAGTTCAAGGAGGCTTCCGAGGCGTACAGCGTGCTCAGCGATCCGGAAAAAAGAAGACAGTACGACCAGTTTGGCCATGCGGCCTTTGACGGAGGCGCTGGCGGGGCCGGAGGCTTTGGCGGCTTTGATTTCAGCGGCGCGGATATGGGCGATATTTTCGGTGATATTTTCGGCGATTTCTTCGGCGGCGGCAGGAGCAGGGGACGCAGCAACGGGCCCATGCGCGGAGCGAATTTAAGGACCGGCGTCCGGATCACCTTCGAGGAGGCGGTATTTGGCTGTCAGAAGGAGATCGAATTAAACTTAAAGGATGAATGCCCCAAATGCCATGGAACGGGTGCAAAGCCGGGAACCTCTCCGGTGACCTGCCCCAAGTGTAACGGGAAAGGAAAGATCGTTTATACCCAGCAGTCCTTTTTCGGACAGGTACAGAACGTGCAGACGTGTCCGGACTGTCAGGGATCCGGCAAGATCATAAAGGAGAAATGCCCGGACTGCTACGGCAGCGGATATATTTCCAGCAGAAAGAAGATCCAGGTGACGATCCCGGCAGGTATCGACAACGGACAGAGCATCCGGATCGCCGGAAAGGGAGAGCCGGGAATCAACGGCGGTGACCGGGGAGACCTTCTGGTGGAGGTGACCGTATCCAAGCACCCGATCTTCAAGCGGCAGGAGACCACCATCTTCTCCACCGTGCCCATTTCCTTTGTAACAGCGGCACTGGGCGGCCCGATCCGTATCAAGACCGTGGACGGGGAAGTGGAGTATGAGGTGAAGCCCGGCACCCAGACCGATACCAAGGTACGGCTCAGAGGAAAAGGCGTTCCGTCCTTAAGGAATAAGAATATCCGTGGGGATCATTTTGTGACTCTGGTGATCACAGTGCCGGAGAAGCTCAATGAAGAGCAGAAGGAGGCCCTGCGGCGCTTCGACGACGCCATGAACGGCATTGCGCCGGAAGGCGGAAAGAAGAAGCGGGGACTTTTTGGAAAATAAAATAGGATGATCCGGGAGCTGCTGCAAAAGGGCGGATTCTCGGCGTTCCCTTATGGGAGCGCCGTTCCGCTATTCTTTTGCAGCAGCTTTTTTTGTTTTAAAAGATCAGAAACTGGATATCCCAGCGTTTTCCGTTCCCTAAAGAGGGACGGCCAGCATTTTTGGTATAAAACTGCCTTATAGGAACATTTTAAGACTTCTCCTGCTTTGTTTTTGGGCATAGACGGGGGTTTTTTTCTGTTATGCCCAAAATTCCAGCGATTTTTGGACATACACAGAGAAAAAAGAGAGATATGCCTAATCCATAGGAGAGATCCAGTAAAATCCCAGGATTTCCATGTGATTTTTGGGTACTGTGGAAAAAAACGTATTTTTTTGCCCAATATTTTTGATGATACGGGAGGGGGGAATAGGAAGCCAGGGAGGTTTCGGGCGAAAAAAATGCGGCCCGTCCAGAAAAATACAGACCAGGTGGGCCGGTTCTGCCTTCCGCGCATTCTTTTATAGAAAACACTGCGCACCAGGGCTTCGGCTGTCCCGGTACTCAGGTGGTGATGAACTGGATGGAGCATGGAGCAGGATGCGCAGGACGGCTGGATATCTGCGGAAAACATAATACTAAATAATCAAATATACATTGATAGACGAGGTATTCTATTGCATAATGAAATTAAGGAAAGGTGGTGGGAGCGTGTCGATCACATCGGATATTTTACGGGGACACACGGAAACGATCATCCTGTCCCTGCTTCTGAAGCAGGACAGCTATGGCTACAAGATCAACAAGGAGATCCTGGCCCGGACGGACCGGAGGTACGAGCTGAAAGAAGCGACCCTGTATTCAGCGTTTAAACGGCTGGAGCAGGCGGGCTGTATCCGGACGTATTGGGGAGACGAGACCACTGGAGCCAGGCGAAGATATTACTCGATCACAGAAAAAGGGAGAGAAACCTACGCTTCCAACCGAAGGGACTGGGAGGAGGCAAAGGAGCTGATCGACCGGCTGCTGGATGATGACGGGGAGGGCACAGTATGAAAGAAAAACTGAGAAAATATGTGGAAGACATGGTAAAGGATATCCCGAAAACCAGAAGTGTGGTGGATTTAAAGGAAGAGATCATTGGAAATATGGAGGAAAGGTACGATGATCTGCGGGCAGACGGGTACGGGGAGCAGGATGCCTTCGACTGTACCATCAATGCCATGGGCGACATCCGTTCGCTTTTTGAAGAGGAAAACAGGGAAAACGGCGGCGGAAAGGGAGAGCCTGTAATGGCGGGTGAAAGACCAGAAAAGAAAAAAGACCATACGGTGAAGATCCTGGTCCTGGGAGCTGCCCTTGGAGGGCTGCTGTTTCTTCTGGGTGCCGGTATGGTGGCAGCCAGGGTGGACAGGGGCCATACAGGTGGAAAAGAAACCTTTGAAGCATCTGGGCGTGTGGACAGGGAAAATAGTTCCGGAAACCGGGAGGATACGGGAGAGAATGGTCCTGGCGCAGAAAAGCCGGAGACAGGAGAGAGCGGTCCTGGCATAGAAAAGCCGGGTATAGGAGAGAATGGTCCCAGTGCAGGACAGCCAGAAATAGGAGAGAACGGTCCCGGAACAGAACAGCCGGGTGCAGAGGAGACTGGTTCTGGCATAGGATCTGCCCCAGGAGCAGAAGGATCCGGTACAGGAGAAGCGGGAGATATTCCCGATGGCTGGACAAAGCTCGGCGATGGTGGGATCCTTAAGCGCCAGATCCCTATGGACGGGGCAGAGGACATCCAGATCTCCTATATACTGACCGATCTGACCGTGGAGGTGACAGATTCCGGGGAGATCCTATTGGAGGAGGAGTATATTACCTCGTGGGAAGAGATTCATCAGACCAGGGTGTCTTCCGGTGGAGGCCGGGTGGAGATCGTCAACGATGATCCGGATGGATCAGAGGGAACGATCATCTTAGGACTGACAGGACTGAAGTTTGAAGACGAGGAAAAGCGAAGGATCCCGATTTCTGCCAGGATCCAGATCCCGGAGGATTTCCGCGGGGAGCTGGAGATCAATACGGTATCGGGAAACATACGGATTCCGAGATTTGAGGGAGAAAGCCTGGAGATCGCCACAGTATCCGGCGATCTGGACGGCGGGACGATCTATGGAGCTGTGGAAGGAGAGAGCGTGTCTGGTGATCTGAGCATTGAGAAGGCAGCGGCGGGCGCAGAGCTTTCCACCGTATCCGGGAAGATGACGATCGGAGAGGCCCAGGGAGATATTTCCATGGAAAGCGTGTCTGGAGAGATCCTTGTGGAAAAAACAGAGGATCCCCGGTTTAAGTTCGAGGCCCAGTGGGTCAGCGGAGGTCTGGAGACAGATTTTGACGGGCATCTGGAATGGGAAAAAAGAAGCGCCCAGGGGATCGTGACCGGAGGAGACGGCAGGGAAAGCGGAGAGGGCCTTCCAAGGATCCAGTTCACCACCACATCGGGAGATATGGAATGTTATATAGGAAAATAGAAGGATGAAAAATAGTCAGGAGCTGCAAACGGGGGATCTGCGGATCACTTCCACCGGTTTGCAGCTCCTTTTCAATGGGAAAAATTATTCTTCAGCTTCCAGCAGATCATCGATCTGCTTCCAGATGGCGTTGATCTCTCTGAGAGAATCCAGGCGGTCCTGTTTCTGTTCTATGGCTTCGCCCATGGCCTTTAAGGCTGCGTCAAAATCTTTTTCCTTTACAGCGGCCCTGGCCTGGGTCCGCAGGGATTTAATGGAGAGACGGTCCATGGAAGAACGGACCTCACGGATCCTGGCCTTCAGTTCCCGGGCTTTTTTCCATGTATCTTTGGAAACGATCAGCTCCCCAGTCTCCTTACGGATCTGCCGGATCTCGCTGAAACGGGCCGACAGGGCCTTATTTTCGGTGCGGACAGCGTCCATCTCCTCCTCCAGGGCCTTTAATTCCTCCCGGATGGGAGTTACGGCCTCTTTATATTCCGCCCTTGTTTCTGCCGCAAAGACCGGGAAGGACAGAAGGCATCCCATAACAACGGTTGTGACCGCCAGCTTCATACATTTTTTCATTGTGCATCATATCCTTTCTTTTCAGTGTGGGACTGGAGCTTTTATACCATGGGACAGCGCATCCCATAACATAAAAATGTTTTGCAGGGACCGCCGCGCGGCGGAAGAGAATTTTAATGCGGAAACGGCCCGCCGCAGACGGAAAAGCCCACAGGCGGGCTTCTTTCCCGCAGGACTGTTCCGGATAGGAATATATTACCAGGTCCAGCTACAATAGAAAAGGTGCAGGCTGTGGCAGTCCTGCGGCAGAATGGGGCAAAATCATAAATGGAAGGAAGCGGGGGTTCTGGAAAAGAAAAAGCGGATTGTATGCGATTAAAAACTTGAAGTTACAGCTGGGATATGTTATCTTTTTCACAAAACAGAGACGACTGCAAAGAATCACAGGAGGAATAATTCGATGAGAGGTGTTGAGACCAGGATCCAGGAGATCCGCCATAGGATCTTCCGCGAGGCGGCCCGTATGGCCTACCATACCGAGTGGCCTATTGACAAAAGGATCGAGGAGCTTCCATATAAGATCATCCCCGGGGAGGTTGGAAACTTCCGCAATGACGTGTTTTTAGAGAGAGCCATCGTAGGAGAACGGCTGCGCCTGGCCATGGGACTTCCCTACCGCGGGGCGGGAGACCCGGCCCCTGTGTCCGATGGGATCGAGGCGGCAGACCGGCCGGAAACGTATTATACGCCGCCGCTGATTAATGTGATCAAATTTGCCTGCAATGCGTGTGCAGAAAAAAGGGTCATGGTGACCGACGGCTGCCAGGGCTGTCTGGCACATCCTTGTGTGGAGGTCTGCCCCAAGGATGCGGTGAGCCTGGACCGGACTAACGGGAAATCCAGGATCGATCCGGAGAAGTGCATTAAATGCGGCCAGTGCGCAAAGGTGTGCTCCTACAACGCCATCATTATCCAGGAGCGTCCCTGTGCGGCGGCCTGCGGCATGGACGCCATCCACTCAGACGAGAACGGAAAAGCAGATATCGACTATGATAAATGCGTTTCCTGCGGCATGTGCCTGGTGAACTGTCCCTTTGGAGCCATTGCGGACAAGTCCCAGATCTTCCAGGTGATCCGCGCCATCCAGACAGGAGAGCGAGTATACGCCGCTGTGGCTCCTGCCTTTGTTGGACAGTTCGGCCCCAAGGTGACGCCCGGAAAGCTGCGGGCGGCCATGAAGCAGCTGGGCTTTGCCGATGTATTCGAGGTTGCCATCGGGGCAGACCTTTGTGCGGTCCAGGAGGCCGAGGATTTTATAAAAGAGGTGCCGGAGCATATCCCCTTTATGGCAACCTCCTGCTGCCCGGCCTGGTCTGTGATGGCAAAGAAGCTGTTCCCGGAATATGCAGACTGTGTTTCCATGGCCTTAACGCCCATGACCCTGACTGCCAGACTCATTAAAAAGCAGCATGAGAAGGCAAAGGTGGTATTCATCGGACCGTGTGCGGCCAAAAAGCTGGAGGCCATGCGCCGCAGCGTCCGCAGCGAGGTGGATTTCGTGCTGACCTTTGAGGAGATGGCAGGGATCTTTGACGCCCGCCATGTGGATATTGAGAACATGGAGGAGGATCCCGACGGCGTCAACGACGCTTCCGCAGACGGCCGTAATTTTGCCGTGGCCGGGGGCGTGGCAAAATCGGTGGTCAATGTGATCAAGGAACGGTATCCCGATAAGGAGATCAAGGTAGCCAACGCCGAGGGCCTTAAGGAATGCAGAAAGCTCCTGACCATGGCCAAGGCCGGAAAATATAACGGGTATCTTCTGGAGGGAATGGCCTGTCCCGGCGGCTGCGTGGCCGGGGCCGGAACCATGCAGCCCATTAAAAAATCCCAGGCTGCCGTGGGGCTTTACGCCTCCAAGGCGGGCCACAAGACCTCCGACGGAACGGAATACGTGAAGGAGCTGGAGAAGCTGGTGGAATAGGATCCATGTAAAAACAAAAAACGCTTAAGCAGAGAAATGGTATCTGCTTAAGCGTTTTTTTATGTCATAGGAAAGTGCGTCCTATGACATAAAAACGCTCCGCGGGGATCGCCATGCGGCGGAAGGGAATTATGCCTGTCTCTTATACACATCTGACGCTGCCGACGATC
>OWIY01001031.1_pt1 | contig 10184 bp, 9 predicted proteins | sample 1732841 | NCBI WGS metagenome assembly OWIY01 (sample SAMN05065760, study PRJEB22554) | human gut metagenome | biome: ENVO:2100002; feature: ENVO:00000062; material: ENVO:00002003 | host: Homo sapiens | place: USA | reverse complement strand
GGTATCATCCTGTACCGCGACGAGCAGCCGGGCGTTAAGAACCTGATCGACATCTACTGCGCATGTACCGGAAAGACACCGGCAGAGGTAGAGAAGGAATTCGATGGAAAGGGCTACGGCGATTTTAAAATGGCCGTGGGCGAGGCCGTGGTCGGTGTATTAAAGCCACTCCAGGACCGGTTTGCAGATCTCAGCAAGAACAAAGAATATCTGGATAAGGTGATCAAGGAGAATGCGGAGAAGGCATCGTATTTCTCCAATAAGACCCTTAGAAAGGTCCAGAAAAAAGTGGGCTTCCCGGAACGCATCCGCTAGGAAACCGGTGAGGAGGGCTTTATGAAGCTTTTGACCTATGCCATAAATAAAAAAGAGCTGACAGGGGTACTGAACCGGGAAGGGACCTTTGTGTATCCCCTTTCTGCGGCGGGAATGGAATACCGGACCATGAAGGAGGTCATACGGGAGATCGGGCCGTCGGAGCTGGAGCTCCTGGATCATATTTCCGGTCTTCCTCCCTATGAGGTATCCAACGCCGCGCCTCTGGAGGACATAAAGATCATGGCCCCGATCCCGGTGCCGGACCAGGACATCATCTGCCTGGGGATCAACTATCTGGCCCATGCCGAAGAGTCCGCCAGGTTTAAAAAGGAAGCGTTTTCCAAGCCGGACCAGGCGGTGTACTTTTCAAAGCGGGTCAACCGGGCTACGGATCCCGGTGATGGGATCCCATCCCACAAAGAGCTTACGAGCCAGCTGGACTATGAGGCAGAGCTGGCGGTGATCTTGAAAAAGGATGCGAAGGACGTGGCTTTGGAGGATGTGGAGGATTATATTTTCGGTTATACCATTATGAACGACGTCAGCGCCAGGGAGGTGCAGACGGCCCACAGACAGTGGTATTTCGGAAAGAGCCTGGACGGATTTACGCCCCTGGGGCCCTGGATCGTCACCGCCGACAGCGTGGAATTTCCGCCGAAGCTCAAGATCCAGTCCTGGGTCAACGGAGAACTGCGCCAGGATTCCAACACGGATCAGTTCATTCACGGGATCGCAGAAGTGGTCAGTGAGCTGAGCCGCGGCATGACCTTGAAGGCCGGTACCATCATCGCCACCGGAACGCCAGCAGGCGTGGGAATGGGCTTTGATCCGCCCAGATTCCTCAAACCGGGAGATGTGGTCGAGTGCATGATCGAGGGAATCGGAACACTGAAAAATCCGGTGGTGGAGTAGGGGGAAGAATATTTCCCTGCTCCCAGCGGCATGGCTGCCTTCGCGGATCTTCTGGACAGACAGGAGCTTTGGGATGCTGAAGGGACCGGGCCGCTCCGGAACAGAACAGAATCATATAGAAGCAGAGTTTGCCATGAAGGGAACGCACCCGCCGCAGGCGGGGCTTTCTTTTCATGGCTTTTTCAAAATAGCGGGACCGGCTGGTGAATTTGGGTCCGCACCGCAGGCTTCTGGGCTTTGGGAGAAGACTTCTGGGCCTGTACCGCAGGCTTCTGAACTTTTGGAGCAGATCTTTGCGCCTGCAACCGCAGGATTGGGCATAGGACGGATCGTAAGGGAGCCAGTGCCCAAAATTCCATGGGAATTTCGCGGAAACTGTGTATTTTGAAGTTAAAATTGGGCATAGAATGGCCTTTTTCTAGTGTATGCCCAAAAAAATCGGATTTTTTGGGTATTTTCTTTAGAAAATCAAGCCTTATGCCCACCCCCCCCCGGAAATCCGATGGTTAGAATGGGGTAAAGGAGAAGAATGCATATGGAAGATATACGGACCATGCTGAACCGGGTGGCATCTGGGGAGCTTTCTGTGGACCAGGCGGTCCTGGAGCTGAAAAAAGAGCCGTTTTCGGAGGCAGGCTTTGATGAACTGGGGTTTGCCAAGTTAGATACCCACCGGCGTCTGCGTCAGGGGATCGCTGAGGTGATTTACGGAGCGGGAAAAACTGCGGAGCAGATCGCTGGGATCGTGGAGGCGATGAAAAAGCGTGGCCAGGAACTGGTCCTGATCACACGGATGGACCCGGAAAAGGCCCGTCATACGGAAGAACTCCTGAAACAGAAGTTTGAGGATGGAGCCGGCTTCCGGTATTTTGACGGTACCGGGATCGGCATATGCGGAGATTTTCCGGAAAAGGACGGAGTCGGTACGATCGTGGTCGCCACTGGAGGGACCAGCGATATTCCGGTGGCCGAGGAGGCAGCCCTGACGGCCGAGGCCCTGGGGAACCAGGTAGAACGGCTTTATGATGTGGGGGTTGCGGGCCTGCACCGCCTGGTGGCGCATATGGATACCATCATGAGCGCCCGGGTGATCATCGCCATCGCTGGAATGGAGGGAGCTCTGGCCAGCGTCATTGGCGGCCTGGCGGACTGCCCGGTCATTGCAGTTCCCACCAGCATTGGCTACGGCGCCTCATTTCACGGCGTCTCAGCCCTGCTTTCCATGCTGAATTCCTGCGCCAGCGGGGTCAGCGTGGTAAATATAGACAATGGATTCGGGGCCGGATATCTGGCCAGTATGATCAATCATATGAAGGGATAGAGGAGGAAACAGAATGAGGACGATTTACCTGGACTGCGGCATGGGAGCTGCGGGAGATATGCTCATGGCGGCGCTTTTAGAACTGTGTCCGGAAAAGAAGGAAGAATTTCTTGGAAAAATGAATGGACTGGGTCTGCCTGGCGTGAAGGTGGAGGCGGAACCGGCCGTAAAATGCGGGATCACGGGAACACATATGAATGTGACTGTTTTTGGAGAGGAAGAGGAGAGCGAGGACGTTCATGATCATGGACACGCCCACACCCATTCCCATGAAGCCTGCGAATCCATTGCCGCTGACGGGCTTCACAGCCATGTCCACAGTCACGACGGCCATGGTCACTCCCACCATCACCATCATCATTCCACCATGGCAGGCATCGCCTCCATCATTGACGGCCTGGATATTCCGGCCCCGGTGAAGGAAGACATGAAGGCAGTTTATGCCCTGATCGCCGAGGCCGAGTCCCATGCCCACGGAATGCCGGTGGACCAGATCCATTTCCATGAGGTAGGTACCATGGATGCGGTGGCAGATATTGCAGGCGTATGTCTTCTGTTCCATGAACTGGGAGCGGATCAGATCATCGCCTCTCCGGTCCATGTGGGAAGCGGACATGTTCACTGTGCCCATGGGATCCTTCCAGTCCCGGCTCCGGCCACGGCCCATATTTTACAGGGGATCCCCGTATACAGCACCCAGGTACAGGGAGAGCTCTGCACGCCCACTGGTGCGGCCCTCTTAAAGCATTTTGTCAAAGAATTCCGGGAAATGCCGGTGATGACCACGTCAAAGATTGGATACGGCATGGGTAAAAAGGATTTCGAGCGGGCCAACTGTGTCCGGGCTTTTCTGGGGGATACCGCTGAGACTGGAGACGAGATCGCAGAGCTGTCCTGCAATCTGGACGACATGACTGCCGAGGCCATTGGCTTTGCAGAGGAGGCGCTGTTTGAAGCCGGAGCCCTGGAGGTCTATACGATCCCTGTGGGGATGAAAAAGAGCCGTCCAGGTATCCTTCTGACCTGTATGTGCAGACGGGAGGACGAAGAAAAGATGGTGGAGCTGCTGTTCCGGCACACCACGACGCTGGGAGTCCGGGAGCATATCAGCCGGAGGTTCACCCTGAAGCGCCGGGAGGAAACTGTGGAAACGGCTTATGGACCCGTGCGGAAAAAGATCTCCCAGGGCCATGGCGTTACCAGAGCCAAGCTGGAATATGAAGATCTGGCCGCCATTGCGAAAAAGACAGGCCGGCCTCTGGAGGAGATCCGGAAAGAGATAGAAAAATAGAGAAAAGATTAAATCCACTCCAGACTCCGATCTGGTCAGGGTATAGACTTTTTTCGCCAGCTGTGTTAATATATCTATAAAAACACATGTGTATAAACGGAAAGGGCTGTTGCAAAAGAGAGGGTTCTGAGCTTCCTCTTATCGTTGTTCGCTTGCTTTCGCTTACACCAGTCCGCTCAGAGCGGATGATATCCGCCTCGATGCGGACTGGTATTCTCGGACTGCGGATAACTGATAAGGGAAAGCCGTTCCGCTTTCCTTTTGCAACAGCCCCGTTTGTTATAGAAACAGAGGAACGATGGGGGATGGCTCTGGAAATAGCTAATAGAAATAGGAAATATGCCGATAATAAAAAACGAGACTGGACGAAGGGGAGATTCTATGGCAAATATTTTACAGGTAACCAATCCTGCTTTAAATACAGAGACAAGAAATATTGGAAATAATCCGGCGTTAAACAATCCTCTGGCCGGACAGGAGATCAAAAATCCAGTGGATCCATCCAGAGTTACCCGTGCAGACGGCCGGGATAATGGCCAGAACGACGGTATGGCTGGAGACAAGGGGTTTGGAGTTGCCGGTTATGACAGTAATTATGGAGCCTTTATCCAGCGTCTGGCCCAGGGAACCAATCTGACGGAACTTCTGGGAGACTTATTTGGCGGGAGCCGCCTGATGGCAAAGGGGGACGAACAGGTAAGAGCGCTGGTCAGCCAGCTGCTTACCTCTGTCCGTTTCAGCAGTCCGGAGGAACTGGCTGGCTTTCTGAGAGACCAGGCGGCAGGACAGGCGAAGTTTTCGGGACCTTTTTTTGATAAGATGAGATCCCTTTTACTGAACAGTACATCCGCTGGCTTAAAGGATTCGGCCATGGAGTTCCTGCGGGCATACAATGATTTTTCGGCGGGGCAGCACCTGCTGGGTCAGATGAGGTCTCTGTCGGAGACCCTTTCCTCCATGCTGATCCCTTCGGTCAGGGAGGAGTTCGGGAAGCTTCTCCGGGAGATGGACTGGGCGGCAGAAAATGGACAGACAGAAAAGAATGTTTCTGTTTTATATGGAAAACTGATCCCGTTTTTATCCCGTTATGTGGCGCGGACCCATGATTATGGAGGAGTACGCAGCATGGCGATGCTGCTGATCTTCCGGGGGGTCCAATACGAAAACGGTGAGGAAAAGAATCTGACCAGACTGTTTGAACGTATGGCAGTGAACCGGGAATTTGCCCGCTTCTTTCCAGAGGAGCCGGCTGCTCTCCTGGAAAGCCTGCTCCGGGGGGACAGATCCCAGAGCAGGGAGTTTGCCGATGCGTTTTCCACCATGCTTTTGCGGGGAATGAACGGTGAGGCAGGACTGGAGCAGGTTCAGCCTTTTTACCAGCTTTTAAATGGCCTTCTTTTAAATGAAAGCGTTTACCTTCCCTTGATGCATCTGCTGCTCCCGTTTCAGTATGAGGACCGGGAGGTCATGTCTGAAATGTGGATCGACCCGGATGCAGAAAAAAGAGGGGAGGAGGAAGCTGGCGGACGCAAGATCAAATTCCTGCTCCGGTTTGATATTCAGGAGACAGGAAGCTTTGAAATGGCGGTATCCGTCCAGGAACGGAAGGTTAAGATGGGACTTTCCGTACCGCCTGCGCTGATGGATCAGAAACAGGAGATCCAGAAAAAAATGACAGAGATTTTCCGGAACAATGGAATGGAGATCAATCAGCTGTTTGTGAAGGAAAAACGGGGAGAGGCAAGGCTGGAGGAGGTTTTCCCGGAGATCCTTAGAAAGGAGAAGGCCATTAATGTCAGAGTTTGACCGTTTATTGGAAAAAAGAGCTGTGGCACTGCAGTATTCTCCGGACCAGGACCAGGCTCCGGTCGTGGTGGCGTCCGGAATGGGGCATATGGCAGAGCGGATCACAGAGGTGGCCATTCGGGCCGGGGTTCCGGTATATGAGGATAATTCCCTGGCATCCCTGCTGGGACAACTGAAGCTAGGGGCGTCCATACCCGAAGAGCTATACCAGGCAATCGTGGATATTTATATTTATTTTTTAGGCTATGGACAGAATCGTGCAGATGATGGGAAGGAGGCGGACGCAGATGCCTTACAGGAAACCAATGAAAAAGAAAAGTAAGGGAATGCTGGCTGCTGTATGCCTGGCATACGGACTTTGCCAGCTGTCTGTGCCCATGACAGCATGGGGAGCAACGAAACCGATCTCAACTGTGACAATTAAGGTGAAATCAAAACTGGAGCCTGGGATGCATCTTCCCGATATCAACATAGATGGAAGCAGTTCAGACGGGGAGGTTTCGGTCAGCGAAAGTGACAATAAATATGATGTAATAGACGCACAGTGGGTGGACCGCAGCAGCCGGGAACTAAAGATCTCTGATGAACCGCAGATGCGTGTGACACTGGAGCCGACGGACGTGGGAGAAAATTACTTTCCCGCAACGTATAAAAGCTCCAGTGTAAAAATAAGCGGAGGCAGCTTTGTATCTGCCAGACGGGATGGGGATAATCTGGTGGTGACGCTGAGGGTCAAGGGCGTGCAGGGCGAGTATGGACAGCCGGAGGACGCTTACTGGAATGAAAACCGCCTTGGGGAAGCCCGCTGGGAGAAGCCGGAGGATACCTCCGGATATTATGAGGTACAGCTTTACCGGGAAGGAAAACGAGTACATAAGGTGAATAAGACCAGCTCCCAGCAGTACAATTTTTACCCTTATATGACGGTAAAGGGCGAATATACCTTCCGGGTCCGTTCGATCCCGGCGACGGACTCCCAGAAAAAATACGGTGAGGAAAGCCAGTGGACAGAATCGGGAGAATTGTCCATTACAGATCGCTACGTTTCGGATGGAAAAGGAAAGGATGACCAGAAGCAGTGGTCAAAGCCTGGGGCATCACATCAGACCGGGTGGTTCAAGGAAAAGGATGTATGGAGACTGCGCCTGCCAGATGGCCGCATCTGCCGCAGCGAGTGGTATATGATGAATGGGCTGTGGTATCATTTTGATGAAAACAGCGTCATGCAGACTGGATGGATCCAGGACGGAGGCAAGTGGTATCATTTGTGGGGAGATGGCCAGATGACAGTAGGATGGGCCAGGATCAATGACAGATGGTATTATTTCTATCCGCTGCCTGAGGAAGGAAAGGTACAGGGGGCGATGGCAGAGCCGGGCTGGAGAGTGATCGGCGGGAACTATTATTATTTCAATGCTGACGGATCTATGTATAAGGGATGGCTGCTTGAGAACGGACGCTGGTACTATCTGAATACATTGGAAAACAGCCTGGAAGGAGCGATGTTTACCGGCTGGCTCGAGCGGGACGGCAAAACATATTTCCTGGATCCCAATGGCGCTATGGTGCAGGGATGGAACCAGATTGCCGGAAGCTGGTATTACTTCTATCCCGGTTCGGGAGAAATGGCAAGAAATACCCATGTTGACGGATTTTACGTGGATGCCGATGGGATATGGAGATAAGGAGGCTGTTTATGCTGCGTGTGAAAAACAGGACGAGCAGTCCGCAGGAGAAAAAGATCAGAGGCTTTATATGCTGTCTGGGATGTACAGCGGCATTGGGGCTGGGATTCTCTTTTTGTCTGCCCTGGGGGCCGGCCAGCCAGGTATGGGCGGCAGAGAGCAGTGTGATCGAAAGCCTCAGTGTAACCGTTGATCCGGTCTGGGGAGAACCAGAGGAGATCCGTGAACCGCAGATCAAAGTCAGCGGAAAGGGCATTTCTCTGACAGGAGTAGAATACAGAACAGACCTGGAGGATTGGAGGCCTGGAAAAGAAGTACGGATAGAGCTGGATATTACAGCGGATGAGGGGAAGCATGTACCTAATTCCCTAAAGGAGTCTGAGTGTAAGGTGAAAGGCGCTGAGTTCGTTTCTGCCAGGGCGCAGGACGACCGCACGCTCCGGGTGAGGGTGGATTATGTTCCTGTCTGTGTGCTTGGAGAAACAGAGGAGGCGGGATGGAGCGACCTGAATCCGGGAAAAGCGGTATGGAAACGGGTCAGATACGCGCCAGGATATTCCCTGACTCTGTATGGCAATGATAAGTCTGTGAAGAAGATGACGGTGACGGACAACAGCGTGGATCTGGGGTCTTACATGAGGAAGAATCCGGATAAATATTATTATTATGAGGTGAAGGCAGTTCCTGTCACAAATCTTCAGAAAAAATATCTGAAAGAGGGAGAGACGATCATTTCCAAAGAAAGGCTCCTGGACGAGGATGCGCTGACGGCTGCTCCAGAATTTTCTTATGGAGAGATGGACAATGGTTCCATAAAAGGAGATCATTACATTTATCCCAATGGATCAAAGGCGGCGAATACCTGGAAACTGGTCGATGGAAAGTGGTATTACTTTGGCCCGGACGGCAGACGTACCAGGGGATGGCTGAATTATGGAGGCCGGTGGTACTATATGAGCGGAGACGGGATCATGCGGACTGGGTGGATCCAGATGGAAAACGGCTCCTGGTATTACTTGAACCCGGACGGAGCCATGGCTACATATTGGATCCAGCTATCTCCTAATGAATGGTATTATCTCAGCGGAGATGGACGGATGCGGACCGGGTGGAGATCTTTTGGAGACGGCTCCTGGTATTATTTTAATTCCAACGGAACAATGGCTGCTGGCTGGATCCAGCCGTCGCCTGGCCAGTGGTACTATATGAACCGGGACGGACGGATGCAGACCGGCTGGCTGTCACCCGGAGACGGCTTCTGGTATTATCTGAACCCCAACGGGGTGATGCATACAGGATGGCTCTGGTATAACGACGCCTGGTATTATTTATATGGAAACGGCAGTATGGCCGTCAATACTATCATCGACGGCTGGCAGATCGGGCCAGACGGCAGAGCAGGAAAGGAGTCATAACATGCATGAGATCACCTCTGCGGTACAGGCGCAGAATCTCTTAAAGGAAAATCCGGCAGGGCAGGCAGCCCAGAGAGCCGGGCAGATCGATTTCCAGACGGTCATGGAACAGCAGAAAACCGGCGGCTCCGTTCCGATGGATGCGATCTTTGAGGCCGCAGGAGAGCGGTACAGCATTTCTCCCAGGCTTTTAAGGGCAGTGGCAAAGGCTGAATCCGGATTCAATCCCAGAGCCAGATCCGGAGCGGGAGCCATGGGCGTTATGCAGCTGATGCCGGCCACAGCCCGTTCTTTGGGTGTAACAGATCCCTATGATCCATGGCAGAACATTATGGGAGGCGCAAAATACCTGAAGGAGAAGCTGGATCAGTTCGGCGACGTGAGCCTTGCCCTGGCGGCTTATAACGCCGGGCCCGGAGCTGTAAGGAAATACGGCGGGATCCCGCCATACCGGGAGACGCAGAATTATGTGCGGAAGGTAATGGCCGATTATACGGGGGAGGAGCCGGTTTTTGCCGGCCAGATGGCGCAGACCGGCCTCTTTCCGGCGGCCCTTTATATGGAGGCAAGTCCAGGAGCGGATGGCAGGTCCAGTCTCCAGGGACCGGACTGGCTTTCGGCCATGGCTCTTTTAAGCAGCGGCTCTGGCAGAACATTCGATCTGGCGGCCCTTTACGGCCAGGTTCAGGATGGGGAGCTTAAAGGCGAGGACTGGGCCAATCTGGTCCAGATCGCAAGGCTGCAGATGATGATGGATTCCAACAAAGATACAGGATCCCTGCTGTAAGCGACAGGATCGATCGAGATTGACATAAGGAGGAACAATATGCAGATACAGAACAATCTTCCATCTATGAACGCATCAAGAAATCAGTCCATATCCGAGCGGAAGATCAGAAAGTCTTTGGAGAAGCTTTCGTCGGGCTTCCGGATCGTCCGGGCGGGGGATGACGCCGCCGGCCTGGCAATTTCTGAGGGCATGAGAAGTCAGATCAACGGCTTGAACCAGGCAATGCGAAATGTCAACGACGGCATCGGTCTGACCAATGTGGGGGACGGAGCGCTGACAGAAGTACACGCCATACTCCACCGGATGGAAACATTGGCCACAGAGGCGGCCAATGGTACATATACTCAGGATGCCAGGGAGAATATCGACATGGAGAGGGAGGAACTGCTGGCAGAGATCGACCGCATTGCAGAGAATACCAGCTATGCGGGGATCCCCCTGTTTTCAAAAAAAGCGGCAGGAGCGCAGGTCAACCCGCCGCTGCCAGAAAGGGATCAGCCAAACGATATTCCTCTTCAGATCGGAGCATCCAGGGCAGAGACGCTGGATGTAGAGTGTTATTATATAGGGAGCAGGGAGTTGCTGTTGGATAAGACGGACTTTAAGACTGTGGAAAAGGCCAATGAGTCTCTTGGCTATATTGAAG
>OWIY01001024.1_pt1 | contig 10223 bp, 8 predicted proteins | sample 1732841 | NCBI WGS metagenome assembly OWIY01 (sample SAMN05065760, study PRJEB22554) | human gut metagenome | biome: ENVO:2100002; feature: ENVO:00000062; material: ENVO:00002003 | host: Homo sapiens | place: USA | reverse complement strand
GAGATGAGCGCTAGTCTCGTGGGCTCGGAGATGTGTATAAGAGACAGCCTGAAGGACCTGGTTCATGCCTTCCACCTTGTCCCTGGTCCAGTCAAAGGTCTCCAGCTCTTTTTTTACGATCCCTTCGATCTCCTCCCGGGCTGCCTCCGACTGGCTCTCCGGCGGCAGGGATTCGCTTTCCGCCGTCTGGGTCTCCTCCTCTTTTCCCGGTTCATCCCGCTCGATGGTAATGGTAGGCGCCGGAGTCGTCTCCGGTCCCTTTCCCAGGAACCGTTCCGCCAGCGGCCTTGAGACCACAAAGCTTACCGCTGCCACGACCCCGAAAATGACCGCACTTAAAAACAGCCGGAAAACGCGGACCGCAGTCTGCCGTCTGCTGAGCGGGGGCTTTACGATCTTTTCCCTCATGAATGGTTTTTCATTGGATCTCTTTTCGTCTGGTGCATCGGCCATATCCCATAAAACTCCTCTCCTTTCCATTATAGTTTTTTTGCTGGGTTTATGCAACAAAAATATCTCTAGGATATTCCATTGCTTTGTGTTATACTTTGGTAAATGGGCAAAGTCTCTGCCCGCTGTTTTGAAAGGACCTTTTTATGAACCAGAAAGTATTAAAAACCTTAGAATATCATAAGATCATAGAAAAACTGACCGAATACGCCGCCTCGGAGCCAGGGAAAAGGCTGTGCCGGGAGCTGGAGCCGTCCTCGGACTTTGAGGAGATTGTCCAGGCCCAGGCAGAGACCGCCGATGCCGTCGCCAGGGTCCGCCAGAAGGGAAGTGTTTCCTTTGCCGGGATCTCCGACATCGGCAGCTCCCTAAAGCGTCTGGAGATCGGAAGTTCCTTAAGTATCCATGAGCTCCTGGCCGTCAGCTCTCTTCTGACCTGTGCCGCCAGAGCCAAAAACTATGGCCGCCGCCAGGAATCTGAGCTTCCCGACGACTCCCTGGACGAGATGTTCCGTGCCCTGGAGCCACTGATCAACGTAAACAACGAGATCACCCGCTGCATCATTTCCGAAGAAGAGGTGGCCGATGACGCCAGCCCGGGACTGCGCCATGTACGCCGCCAGATGAAGATCACCGGCGACCGGGTCCACACCCAGTTGAACGCCATCTTAAATTCCAGCCGCACCATGCTCCAGGATCCGGTGATCACCATGCGGGACGGCCGTTACTGCCTGCCCGTAAAGGCCGAATATAAGAGCAGCTTCCAGGGCATGGTCCACGACCAGTCTGCCACCGGCTCCACCCTTTTTATCGAGCCCATGGCCATCATTAAATTAAACAACGAGCTGCGGGAGCTGGAGATCCGGGAGCAGAAGGAGATCGAAATGGTGCTGGCTGCCCTCAGCATGGAGCTGGTCCCCTATGTGGAGACCATCCTCATAAACCTGAAGCTTCTGACAAAGCTGGACTTTATCTTTGCCCGGGCCGCTCTGGCCAGACATTATAACTGCTCCATGCCGAAATTCAATAAAAACGGCTATATCCACATCAAGGACGGCCGCCATCCGCTGCTGGACCCGAAAAAGGTGGTCCCCATCAACGTGTATCTGGGAAAGGACTTTGACCTGCTCATCGTCACCGGCCCCAATACCGGCGGAAAGACCGTATCCTTAAAGACTGTGGGGCTCTTTACCCTCATGGGCCAGTCTGGCCTCCAGATCCCGGCCTTCGACGGGTCAGAGCTGGCAGTGTTTGACGAGGTATTTGCTGACATCGGAGATGAACAGAGCATCGAGCAGAGCTTAAGTACCTTCTCCGCCCATATGACCAATATCGTGAAGATCCTGGAAAAGGCCGACAGCCATTCCTTGTGCCTCTTTGACGAGCTGGGGGCCGGAACAGACCCCACCGAAGGCGCAGCCCTGGCCATCGCCGTGCTGTCCTTCCTTCACAACATGAAATGCCGCACCATGGCCACCACCCATTACAGCGAATTAAAGGTCTATGCCCTGACCACTCCCGGCGTGGAGAATGCCTGCTGTGAATTTGATGTGGAGACCTTAAGGCCCACCTACCGTCTGCTCATCGGCATTCCGGGAAAGAGCAACGCCTTTGCCATCTCCCAGAAGCTGGGGCTTCCCGATTTCATTATCCAGGATGCAAAGTCCCGTCTGGAGGAAGGCGACGAGGCCTTTGAGGACCTGCTGGCCAGCCTGGAGGAAAGCCGCGTCACCATCGAAAAGGAACGGGAGGAGATCGCCTCCTATAAATCGGAGATCTCCCGGTTAAAGAGCCGTCTGGAGCAGAAGGAGGAGCGGTTTGACGAGCGGAAGGACAAGCTGATCCGAAACGCCAACGAGGAGGCCCAGAGGATCCTCCGGGAGGCCAAGGAGACCGCCGACCATACCATCCGCCAGATCAATAAGCTGGCCCAGTCCTCCGGCGTAGGAAAGGAGCTGGAAGCAGAGCGCACAAAGCTTCGGGAAAAGCTGGACAAGGTCGATAAAAACCTGAGCCTTAAAAATGAAAAAGGCCCGAAGAAAACCATTTCTCCAAAGAAATTAAAGATCGGGGACGGGGTCAAGGTGCTGACCATGAACTTAAACGGTACCGTCAGCTCCCTGCCCAACGCCAAGGGCGACCTGTATGTGCAGATGGGGATCCTGCGGTCCCTGGTGAACATCAAGGACCTGGAGCTTTTAAACGAGCCGGCCATTTCCGGCCCCGGTATGGATCTGATGAAAAAGAACAATACCGGCAGCGGAAAGATCAAGATGTCCAAGTCCTTCTCTGTTTCCCCGGAGGTGAATCTGATCGGCATGACCGTGGACGAGGCCATTCCCGTACTGGATAAGTACCTGGACGATGCCTACCTGGCCCACCTTCCCAAGGTGCGTGTGGTCCACGGACGGGGGACCGGTGCCTTAAAGGCCGGGGTCCATAAGCATCTGAAAAAACTGAAATACGTGAAGGAGTTCCGGCTGGGCGATTTTGGAGAAGGCGATACCGGAGTTACCATTGTGACATTTAAGTAAAACTGACAGGGAGGAACATGGAATGGTTGATAAACAGAGGATCCTGATCGTGGACGACGATGCCAATATCGCGGAGCTGATCTCACTGTACCTGATGAAGGAATGCTATGAAACAAAGATCGTGGGGGATGGGGAATCGGCGCTCCGGGAATTTCCTTCCTTTAAGCCAAACCTGGTGCTGCTGGATCTGATGCTCCCGGGGATCGACGGCTACCAGGTATGCCGGGAGCTGCGCACCGTCTCCCAGGTCCCCATCATCATGCTTTCGGCCAAGGGAGAGATCTTCGACAAGGTCCTGGGGCTGGAGCTGGGAGCCGACGACTATATGATAAAGCCCTTCGACTCCAAGGAGCTGGTGGCTCGGGTAAAGGCCGTCCTGCGCCGCTACCAGGCCGGTTCCTCCGCCGTCTCCTCTGTGCCGAAGCAGCAGGGAGAGTTTGTGGAGTATCCGGATCTCGTCGTAAACCTGACCAATTATTCCGTGCTCTATAAGGGCCATTCCGTGGACATGCCGCCCAAGGAGCTGGAGCTCCTTTACTTCCTTGCGTCCTCTCCCAACCAGGTCTTTACCAGGGAACAGCTCCTGGACCATATCTGGGGGTATGAATATATTGGGGACACCCGCACGGTGGACGTACACATCAAGCGTCTCCGTGAGAAGATCAAGGACAACGAATACTGGTCCCTCTCCACTGTATGGGGGATCGGCTATAAATTCGAGGTAAAACGATGACACATTCCCTGTATTCCAAGTTTGTCCTGGGCTATCTCCTGTTCGGCCTTCTTGGCTTTGTCCTCATCGCCACCTTTTCCTCCCACATGACCCATGAATATCTGGTCCGGGAGCGGTCCGATGCCATGTACGATGAAGCCAACCTCCTGGCCTCCACATACAGCGATATTTACCAGGGAAAGACCATCTCCCTGGATACGGCCAACCCGCAGCTGGAGGCCGTATCCACCTATCTGGGGGCCTCCGCCTGGGTCCTGGACCATAAAGGCGCTGTGGTGGCCAAGACCTCTCCCGCCTCCCATTCAGGAAAGACCATCGAGGGCTTCGATCCTACGGTCACAGGAAACAAGTCCTATATCATCGGGGACTTCTTTGGTATGTTTCCCGGCGAGACCTTATCAGTACTGGCCCCCATCACCGGAAATTTCAATACATACGGCTATGTGGTGCTCCACATGCCCATGGAGCGGATCCTGGACAGCCAGAACCAGATCCTGAATATTGTATACATCACTGCGGCCATTATCTTCTTCCTGTCCCTGATCATCCTTTTAGTATTCACCAGAACTGTGTATTTTCCTTTGAAAAAGATCACCGCCGGAGCCATGGAATACGCCGACGGCAATCTGGACCACACCATAAAAGTAAAGACCAATGATGAAATGGGCTATCTGGCCGACACCTTAAACTATATGTCCAGCGAGCTGGGGAAGATGGAGGAATACCAGAAATCCTTCATCGCCAATGTGTCCCACGATTTCCGCTCCCCCCTGACCTCCATCAAGGGCTATCTGGAAGCCATTTTAGACGGCACCATCCCGCCGGAGCTGGAGGAAAAATATCTGGGGATCGTGATCTCTGAGACGAAGCGCCTCAATAAGCTGACCGAAGGAATGCTCACCTTAAACTCCTTAGACAGCAAGGGCTTTCTGTCCCGCAGCAATTTCGACATCAACCGGGTCATCAAGGACACGGCGGCCTCCTTTGAGGGCACCTGCAGCGCCAGGGACATCGTCCTGGACCTGACCTTTACCGACGACGTACTGATGGTCTACGCGGACCTTGGAAAGATCCAGCAGGTCCTTTATAACCTCCTGGACAATGCCATCAAGTTCAGCCACAACGGCTCCGTGATCTATATCCAGACTGCTCCCCGGTACGAAAAGGTCTTCGTCTCCGTCAAGGACACCGGCGTGGGGATACCAAAGGATTCCTTGAAAAAGATCTGGGACCGTTTCTACAAATCCGACCTTTCCAGAGGAAAGGACAAAAAGGGCACGGGGCTGGGCCTCTCCATCGTAAAGGAGATCATCCAGGCCCACGGGGAAAACATCGACGTGATCAGCACCGCCGGCGTGGGCTCAGAATTCATCTTCACCCTGCCGCGGGCTGTGAATCTGTGATCTGGACCGGAGGTGTTTACATGAAACTTTTCAATCCCATGCTGCCGCCATGGATCGTAATGTTCACAGCTTTCGTCTTCTTTGTCAAGGGCCTGAAGGACCATGCGTTTCTCCTTCTGTATACGCTGGCGGTCCTCGGTCTTTATTATCTGTCCCGCGAGGACAGAACGCTCACGATCATCATCCACTGGAATCTCCTGGGCATGGCCGCCGGACTGCTCCTCCTGTGGCAGAACTGTGCCAAGTCCCAGTGGGCCATGGCTGGTCTGGCCGGCTTCTGTGTTATTCTCCAGATCATCCGCATCTATAAGCTCATAATGAAATAGCCGCATAAACGGCTCCGGGACAAAAAAGCGCCGCCCGGCCCATCGCGCATCAGACGCGGGGCTGGACGGCGCTCTGCCGTTTCTAGATCTCTTCTGCAATGTCGTAAAGCAGCCGCTCAGACTCCTCCCAGCCCAGGCACGGGTCGGTGATGGATTTTCCGTAAATGTGCTCGCCGATCTTCTGGCTTCCCGGCTCCAGATAGCTTTCGATCATCACGCCCTTTACGAATTTATGGATATCCGGGGAATAGCGGCGGCTGTGAAGGACTTCCTTCACGATCCGCACCTGCTCCTCGTAGCGCTTATTGGAGTTGGAGTGGTTGGCATCCACGATACAGGCCGGATTCACCAGCTCCCGCTCTCCGTAAAGCTGTAAAAGCAGCTCCAGATCCTCGTAGTGGTAGTTGGGGATGCATTGGCCATGCTTGCTGACCGCTCCCCGGAGGATCGTGTGGGCCAGGGGATTTCCATCGGTGGTCACCTCCATGGTGCGGTAGATGAAATCGTGGCCGTGCTGGGCCGCATAAACGGCGTTTAACATAACGCCCAGATCCCCGCCGGTGGGGTTCTTCATGCCCACAGGCACGTCCACACCGCTGGAGGTGAGCCGGTGCTGCTGGTTTTCCACCGACCGGGCGCCGATGGCGATATAGGACAGCACATCCGATAAATAGCTGTAATTTTCCGGGTACAGCATCTCATCCGCCGTGGAAAAGCCGTAATCCTGGATCGCCCGCATGTGGAGCTTCCGAATCGCCACCAGGCCCTCGTACATATTGGGCTTTTTCTCAGGATTGGGCTGGTGGAGCATCCCTTTATAGCCGCCTCCGGTGGTCCTGGGCTTGTTGGTATAGACCCGGGGAATAAGGATCAGCTTGTCGCTCACCTTCTCGCTGACCCGGGCCAGACGCTCCATATATTCGCATACAGAGTCCTCCCGGTCCGCCGAGCACGGCCCGATGATCACCAGGAATTTATCGCTTTCCCCGGTAAATACCGCTGCGATCTCTTTATCTCTTTTCTCTTTTAACTCCACTGCCTCGTCGGACAGGGGAAATTCTGCCTTGATCAGCTCCGGTGTAGGGAGCAGGCTTTTAAACGTAAATGCCATGATGGCCATTGCCTCCCGTTTCTTTATTCTTCCCGGCGTGAAAACGCGCCTCCGATCCCCAGCTCCATTCTGTATTTGGCCACAGTACGCCTGGAAATGGCCATTCCCTCGGCTTCCAGGAGCTTTGCCAGCTGTTCGTCGCTGCACGGGTGCTTCTTGTCCTCCTGGTCCACCAGGGCCTTCAGACGGGACTTCACCGTATTGCGGCTCACATCCTCCCTGGTCTTTCCTCCGGCGGAGATCCCGGTGGTAAAAAGATCCCGGATCAGCAGACAGCCTGCGGGGGTCAGGATATATTTATCCCGGATCGCCCGGCTGACGGTGGATTTGTGGATCTCCCGCTCGGCGGCGATCTCCTCTAAGGTCATGGGCTTTAAGGGCTCCTTTCCCAGGAAATACCCGGCCTGGCGCTTTAGGATCCCTTCCGTGATCCCCTCCAGGGTTCTTCTGCGCTGCTCCACGGCGTTCATGATGAACCTGGCCCGCTTCAGCTTCTCCTCAAAGTAATTCTTTAACTCCTCGTCCTGGGCCGTCTCCATCATATGTACATAAAACTCATTAATACTGATATTCCCGGCCCACTTATCGTTAAGGCTCACGCTCCACTGGCCATCCTGATAGCTTAAAATGATATCCGGGAACACATACTGGGCCCGGTCGCCCCCGTAGCCGTTTAAAGGCCTGGGATTCAGGTTCCGGATCACATGGATCAGCTTCCGCACCTCCACAGAGGAAAGCTTCAGCCTCCTGGAAATGGTACTGACCTTCCCGTCGGCCACATCCTGCAGATGGTTCCGGATAATGGTGCAGAGAGCGGCCTCCTGCTCCATTCCCAGCACCTGGAGGACCAGACACTCTTCCAGACTGAAGGCAAAGATCCCCACCGGCTCCAGCTCCTTCAGCCTGGAAACGATGTATTCCACCTCCGAAACCTCCGCTTTAAGAGCCTCTGCGATCTCTGACGGCGGGACCGTGAGATACCCGTTCTGGTCCAGGGAATGGACGCAGAACTTCACGATCCTGTGCTGCTCCTCCGTAAAAGTCTTCCAGGGAAGCTGCATCATGATCATAGTCTCCACCGACTGCTCCGTATCGTCGGCCTCATAAATCTCCCCGCGGGAATCTCCGTCCCTGGACGCGCCGTTATAAAACCGGTCGTACTCCCGGTAGGCCACCGGCAGCTCCCCCTCCTGGCGGCCGGAGGAATATTCCACCAGAGGATTTTCGATCTCCTCGTTCTGTAAAAACTCCTCCAGCTCCGTCATGGACATGCTGAGAATGTTTAAGGACTGCATCTGTACCTGGGATAAAACCTGTTTCGCCTGCAAAGATATATCTGTTTTGATCTCCAATGTAACCCTCTCTCCTGTCTTATCTTTCCCCGGCCCGGTACCGTTCCAGAAGCCGGTTGATCCTCTTTGTGGGATTTAAAAGCTCGCTCAAAGAGGAGTCATGGTTTAAATTGTCAATGATGAGAGCAATATATTTGCTCATATCCACATCGATATAATACGGCTTCGATAAAAGCTCCGGTGTCTGATAGATCAGATTGGTGGTCAGTACCCGGTCAATGACGCCGTTTTCATAATATTCGTCGAATTTCTTAAGGCCGCTGGTAAAAAGTCCGAAGGTGGTGCAGACAAAAACCTTTCTGGCCTTTCTCCGCTTCAGCTCCTTGGCTGTGTCCAGCATGCTCTCGCCGGAAGAGATCATATCGTCAATGATGATCACATCTTTTCCTTCCACGCTGGCCCCTAAAAATTCATGGGCCACGATGGGATTGCGGCCGTTGATGATCTTTGTGTAATCGCGGCGCTTATAGAACATGCCCAGATCCAGTCCCAGCACGTTGGCAAAGAACACAGCCCGTCCCATTCCTCCCTCGTCGGGGCTGATGACCATCATGTGATCGCTGTCGATCTGCAGGTCCTTTTCATGCTTCAACAGGTGCTTGATGAACTGGTAAATGGGCTGCACCGTCTCAAAGCCCTTTAAGGGGATCGCATTCTGCACCCGGGGATCGTGGGCGTCAAAGGTAATGATATTCTCCACGCCCATGTTGGTCAGCTCCTGGAGCGCCAGGGCACAGTCTAAGGATTCGCGGCCCGTCCTCCGGTGCTGGCGGCTCTCATAAAGGAACGGCATGATCACGTTGATCCGTCTCGCCTTTCCGCCTACGGAGGCGATCACACGCTTCAGATCCTGATAATGGTCATCCGGAGACATATGGTTCTGGATCCCGCTTAAGGAATACGTCAGGCTGTAATTGCACACGTCCACCAGGATATAAAGATCGTCGCCGCGGACCGATTCCATGATCTCGCCCTTGCCCTCGCCGGATCCGAACCTGGGAGTCCTGGCCCCGACAATATAGGAATCCCTCTGGTAGCCTGCAAACGCGATGGTGGACTTATGCTCGCTTTCCCGCTCGTTCCTCCACCCGGTCAGCCAGGCGTCTACCTTTTTTCCCAGGGTCTCACAGCTCTTTAAGGGGATCAGCCCCAGAGGGCCCACCGGGATCGTATCTATCTGTTTTTCTTCGTAAAGCATATCTTTCCTCCGTTTTTCTGCGCTGAACTACATTTTATAACAAAATCCGCCATTTCGTCAACCTTGTTTCCCATAACCGCGCCGCAGAAGCCTGAGATCCTCGCCCAGAAGGGGAAGGACCTTGTACTGGCTCATGATCCGGGAGGTGACCCGTTCCGTAAATTCGTCCTGCATCCGGCTTAAGGCCAGATTGGTGGAGATGATGGTGCCCAGCTTTTTCGTAAGCCGCTCGTTGATGCAGTAAAAGAGCTGGGAGGCCGTAAAGGTATTGATGAGCTCCGTCCCCAAGTCGTCAATGATCAGAAGGTCACAGTCCAGGATATAGGCCGCCCGATCCCTTACCTCCTCCCCGTCCCGGCCGCCGAAGCGGCTTTCCGACAGGATATCGAACATGTCTGTGGCCGTCAGATACACCACCGAATAGCACTGTCTTAAAAGCTCCCTGGCAATGCAGTTGCTGAGGAACGTCTTTCCGCAGCCAGTGCTCCCAGTGAACAGGATGCTTCCCTTTTCCCGGCCAAAGTTTTCCACATAGGCTTTGCACTCGCCGATGACCATGGACATGTAATCGTACACCGTCATCCCCACCCGGCCGTCGATCCGCTCCCTGTCATAGTATTCCATGGAAAGCGTATCGAAATTCTCCCGTTCCAGCACTTCCCGGATATTGGACTGGTCATAAAGGATCTGAATCTCCATCTGGCGGAAGCAGCGGCATTTTTTTCCGTCTGCAAAGCCCGTGTCCCGGCAGCAGGGGCAGTGGTACTGCATTTCCATATAGTCGTCCGGATAGCCCGCCCGCTGCAGGTATTTTCTCTTCTGTTCCTTTAAAAGGGAGGCCTCCTCCTTGAAAGCCCTGGCTCCGTCCTCGTCCCCCAGAAGCTTTCTCCTGGCCGCCTGGGCCATGGCGGCGGCAATCTCATCCGTCAGCGCCTCCACCTGGGGGATCCTTTCATATACCTCCCGGATCCGCTCATCCTGACGGCGCTTATTTAAAAACTGGCGCTGGTTGTACACCCGCATGATGGCGTCAAACTGGGAATTACTCAGTGCCATCCGTTCTTCCTCCCTTCTGCTGTCTCCTTCTCATATCTTCCCATACATAGTCCTCATAAT
>OWIY01001019.1_pt1 | contig 10250 bp, 9 predicted proteins | sample 1732841 | NCBI WGS metagenome assembly OWIY01 (sample SAMN05065760, study PRJEB22554) | human gut metagenome | biome: ENVO:2100002; feature: ENVO:00000062; material: ENVO:00002003 | host: Homo sapiens | place: USA | reverse complement strand
TCTACACTTATGCGATCGTCGGCAGCGTCAGATGTGTATAAGAGACAGGTTTCCCCGGAGCGCCGCCCCACCGGCAAGCGGACAGGAGGGCCTGCGGGACGCTGTGAGCGGCGTCCCGCGGGATGGGCTTCGGGCATCACGGCGGCTAAAGGATCGGCTGACGGATACGAAGAGGAGGCAAGTAGACGGCGGCATCCGGACAGAGGCGGGCTCTGGAGAGACGCCCGGCCCGGATCCTGATGGGCGAGAAGAAGCTGCACCCCGGCGGAGCTGTGGAATCAAAAGAGCGGGGCCCCGGAGGACAATGGCAAAACCTCCGGGGCCCCTTGAAGGGATTGGACAGGAATCGTTTCAAAACAGAACGCTAGCGGATGGGGTTGGAGATGCGACCGATCCCGTCGATCTCGCAGGTGACCACATCTCCGCGCTTGAGGAAGCAGGGGGGATCCATTCCCATCCCCACTCCGGCGGGGGTGCCGGTGATGAGGATGGTGCCCGCCGGCAGCGTCATGCCCTGCGAGAGCTCACTGACGATGTGGCGGATATTGAAGAACACCTGGTCCGTCACGCTGTTCTGCCGCAGCTCTCCGTTGACAAAGCTTCTGATGGATAGCGCGGGCGGGCAGGGGAATTCGTCCGCAGTGACAATGACCGGCCCCATGGCAAAAAAGGTATCCAGGCTTTTTCCGAGGAAGTTCTGCTTGTGGCGGTACTGGACGTCCCGGGCGCTGACGTCGTTGGCCACGCTGTATCCGAAGATGTAGTCGCCCACATCTTCCTCCCGGACATGGAGCGCGTCCCTGCCCAGGACAACGGCCAGCTCCACTTCATAATCCAGCTTGGAGACAAAATCCAGATGGCCGTCGATCGCCTCCCCATCGCCCAGGGCCCGGAGGACATCCGCCAGGCGCAGAGCCTGCCGGCTTCCAGCGAGCTGTATCTGCGCCCAATGGACAAGCTCATCCAGACTGCCGGCAGTTCCGCGCTGCCCGTTCTGATCCAGGGGGCGGTGGGGACCCACAAGGGCGTGGTGGCCCGTCGCATTCACACCAAAAGCGCCACGGAGGGGACCACGCTGATGCGCCTGCAGTGCAGGGACCTGACGGAGAAAAACTGGGACATGCTGTTGAATAATGCCGCGTCTCCCATTCACGCCACGGGATACACGGTATATCTGGAAAACGTGGATACGCTGCCGAAGGATCTGCAGCAGCAGGTGGGGACCTATATTGAGGATACCAAGATGACCCACCGCCATCGGGTAATCAGCTCCAGCTGCTGCGACCTGTCTGCCGAGGTGGCCCGGGGACAGTTCTCCAGCCGGCTCTATCTGCAGCTCAGCGGATTCACCATCAATGTGCCGTCTCTGGCCCAGCGGAAGGAGGATATTCCCGCCTTTGTCAATATGATGATTCCCCAGTACAATACCGCGCTGGCCAAATCCACCGTGGGCATGGAGCCGGATGCCATGGAGCTGATGGTGGAATTTGAGTGGCCGCTGAATCTGGTGCAGCTGGAAAAGGTGCTGCGCCAGATGATCGCGGCGTCCTCGGGATTTTATATCACTGCCGCTGAGGTGGCCGTGGTCCTGCAGAACGAGATGCGGAAAGTGAGTGCCCTTCCGCCGGCGGTGGATCTCTCCGGGACCTTGGAGGACATCGAGCGGAGAGTGATCGAACAGGTGCTGCGGGAGGAGAACATGAATCAGTCCGCTGCGGCCAAGCGGCTTGGAATCGGCCGAAGCACCTTGTGGAGAAAGATCGCCGGCAGCGGCGGAAAATAAACAAAAAGGTCCGGGGGCACAGGGAATATCCCTGTGCCCCCGGACCAAATTTCCGGCAGCGCGGAAGCTTCACTTGCCTTGGATTCCCAGCGCGCGGCAGACGCTGCGGCGGGTGATGCGGTATACCCCATAGAGCACCGCCGAAAGCACGGCGATCACCGCAGCACAGACGGCCATGCCGGCCATCTCGCCGGGGGTGAAGCGGTTATCATTGAAGTACATAATCATGAGGTAGAAGGCGGAGATGACTGCCGTGCCCACGATGACGGGCACAAGAAACACCTTGGACACCTGCCCCTTTACGGACCGGAACAGATAGCGGTTCGGCGCCCCCAGGTGCCGCAGGTCGTCGTACACCCGTGCGTTGGTGAGGGCGATGGTCATGCACCGGGTAAAGGCAATGACGATGACCGCCGCGAAGCAGATCAGGGCGATAAAGATGAACAGCACCAAAAACACCGCCATGGTGGTGACGAAGTCGTTCTGATCCAGCACCCGGAACTGGGGCATGTAGAGCCAGTAGTTGCGGAACTCCGAGGTGTCCCGGTCCTCCCGCTCTATCACCGGGAAGCCATGGGCGGCGATATGTGCCCGGTCGTAGTCATAGACCTCGCCGGCCTCCTCCGCCAGCGCCGCACTTACCAGGTCGTAGGCGTCCATCTGCAGCACATCGTCGCCGGAGCGGTCCACGATCTCGTTGAACAGGGCGTCGGCAAAGGGATAGCTGGCCTCCGAGTCCGCCACGTTGAAGAATACCCAGGTCTCCCGCCAGAGGTCGGTGAGTCCGGCGGTGAGGATCTCGTAGTCGGCGTCATCCAGCACGTAGCAGCCCAGCAGCATGGTGAAACACAGAGGCTCCGCCGGGGTAACGGACAGACTGGCCCCGGTGACCATATTGGTGACCAGCGTCACGTCGCCGCCGGAGAGGTAGTCGCTGCCGCCTTCATCATCCAGCACATTGGCACAGGTGCCGGGGGCCAGGTCCACAGCTTGGCCGGTGAGGGCGTTCCAGGCGCTCTCGGAAAAATAGGTGGCCCCGCCTTGGATCTCCCGGTATTCCTTGGTGTAGGTGGTGCCCAGAGCTCCGGCGCTCTGCTCGATGGAGACGGTGCCGTCACAGCCCAGGGTGGCGGCGTCTACCTGGGTCCAGGAGGTGATGTCAACACCATGCTTCGACGCCAGAGATTCCACCTCACCCCGCTCCGGCCAGTTCTGATCATTCCGCCAGTGGTACTCGAAGTCCACCGGCCGGGTGGAGAAGCTGTAGGTGGAGCTGGTATTCAGCATGGGGGCGTAAAAGGAGGCGAAATAGGCACCGGCGATCAGCAGCGTCATCACCAGCATGTTCCGCACCGTCTGGCGGCCTTGGAACTTCATCATGGACGTGGCGATGATGTCCCGGTACTTATGGCGCTTCCGCCAGCCGTTCACCACCGTGTGGAGCAGGATCATGTACATGCCGACCAGCGCCGGCAGGTAAAAGACGGCCTCCACCCCAGAGGGGGGATACCACTGGAGAACTGTGACAAAGAACGACGGCATCAGATACCCCGCCAGGGCGCCGATCACCACCAGGACGATGCCCACGCTTCCATACCACCGCTTTACCTCGCGGATAGGCTCGGACTTGTGGGACTCCTGGACGATGTCGATGATGTTGGTGCGGCGGATGGACCGGCCGCCCAGGAAGAACAGCATCCCCACCACGTAGGCGGCAAAGACCATGGACAGCAGATAGGACCGGGGATCGAAGGACAGGGCCATCTCCTGGGAGTCCACCAGGAACAGGCGGAACAGCTGCCACACGCCCCAAGCCAGAGGGCCGCCTAAGGCCGCCCCGGCGGCGCAGGAGCCCAGGGAGATCACCGCCAGCTCCTTGCCCATCTCCCGCTGCAGCTGGCGGCGGGTGGCCCCCAGGGCCAGGAACACGCCGGTCTCCCGGGACTTCTGCCGGAAGAACAGCCCGGCGGCATAGGCGGTGAACACGGCGCAGCCGATGACCGCCAGAACGAACACCATCATCACCTGCTTGCGGCTGTCGCCGCCCTCCGGCAAGACGGAGAGGATGGTGGGGGAGCGCATCATGCAGACATAGGCAGTGATCAGCAGCACGGAGAAGAAGCTGCACCCTGCCAGCAAGGCATACTGGCCCCTGTTTTTGCGGCGCAGGGCCGCGTAGGCGTCGGAAAAGTGCCGCATGGTCTCACTCCTTCCCCATGTCCCGGATGGCGTCCAACAGCTGGTCCTGAAAGGCGGTGCGGTCCGTGGCGCCCTTTTCCAGGGTCCGCCACACCACTCCGTCCCGGAGGATGACCACCCGGTCGCAGAAGGAGGCGGCAAAGGAGTCGTGGGTTACCATGAAGATGGTGGCCTCCAGGGATTCCTTGGCCTGTTCAAAGGAGCGAATCACCGCCCGGCTGGACTTGCTGTCCAGGTTGCCGGTGGGTTCGTCCGCCAGGATCAGCAGGGGATGGTTGATGAGCGCCCGGGCCACGGCGGTACGCTGCTTCTCACCGCCGGAGATCTCCGCCGGGTATTTGTCCCGGATGGCGGAGATACCGAATACATCGCACAGCTGGTCCGCCCGGGCCTCCGTCTGGCCGGTGACGGCGCCGCCGATGATGGCGGGCAGGAGAATGTTCTCCCGGACCGTCAGACCGTCCAGCAGCAGGAAGTCCTGGAACACAAAGCCCAGCTGCCGGTTGCGGACCTTTGCCAAAGCGTCCTCGCTGAGATTTGCCAGCTGCCGATCCCCCAGCATGATCTCCCCACTGTCGATGGGGATGTAGCAGGAGATGCAGTTTAAGAGCGTGGTCTTGCCAGAGCCGGAGGGGCCCATGACAGCCACGAACTCCCCCTTCTCCACCGTGAGGGACACGCCCTTGAGGACTTCATAGGTGGTCTTGCCCACTTGGTAGGATTTGTGCAGATCTTTGACTGTTAACATAAAACTCTTCCTTTCTGTCTCACAGGATATTCCCCGCCAGGGCGATGGCCGCCAGATGGGCGGGATAGAAGGCGTAGAAGAACCAGCGGTTGATCTTGATGCGGGAGTGCGTGGCGCAGAAGATCAGGGGCGCGGCGAACACGGCGAAAATGGACCAGTCGATGCAGAGGCCGCCCACCGTCAGGCACAGGGGATCCTCCGGCCAGCCGTTCATCAGGGCCGGAAGATAACTGAGGAGGTAGAGGGCCGCGCCCAGGCGGGGCCGGTTCCGGCAGAGGTAGAAAATCAGCATCAGCTGGATGCCGGTGCCGGAGTAATCGAAGTTCCACCAGCTGACGGTGAAGAGCGCCAGGGCGAACAGCCACCATTTCCGTTCCTTCAGGCCGTACATGCCCAGCAGGCTCAGGAACAGGGTGAAGAAGATGTTCCAGTTGGTGAGGTTGGCCCAGAATTCGCCGACCGGGTGGAAGGCCAGGATGTAAAAGGGCTGGCTGACGAGGGCGAAGATGCCCAGCCGGGTCAGGTACTTCCGCACGTCGTGGGTGTACAGCAGGCCCACCGTCAGGCAGTAGCAGAAGATAGGGAAGGCCAGTCGGCCGATCCAGCGGAACACGCCCACCTCCGGGAAAAAGGCGCCGCCGATGTGGTCGATCAGCATGGCGGCGATGGCGATGAGCTTCAGCAGATCCGTGTCCAGATTGGTTTTCAGCCGTGGCCCCGTCTGGGGGATGGCGGCGGGAGTGGTGAGCACGCTCCACACACGGGAGCGGGAGATGGCAGTGGCGTTTGTCATGGTGTTTCCCTCCTTGTTGACACCAGCGTACCGCGAAAAAAGAGCCGCCGCAAACGGGGGTGTCATCTGCGGCGGCCTGGATGTCAAGTTTTGCGTTGGGAGGGGAGGGGATGTCAAGTTTGGCGGATTTGCCGTCAAGTTTGGTTTGGCAGACGGCGGTTCCTGTGGTAGAATGGGCAGGTAGTTTAGGGCGAAAAGCGCCCCCTGCCGGACCCCGGCGGGCAGTTTTCGGTTTGAGGTGATGGGGATGCTGCGGATCGGCATCTGTGACGATATCTACGACGCCAGGCTGGTGCTTCGGGCCGCTCTGGAGCGGGTCCTGGAAAAGCGGCGCGTTCAAGGGCAGTTCCGGGAGTTCTCCTCTGGCGAGGGACTGCTCCGCTGGCTGGAGAGCCACGCCGGGGAGCTGGACCTGGTGTTTCTGGACATGGAGATGGGGGAGCTGGACGGCATGGAGACCGCCCGGCGGCTCCGGGCGGCGGACGCCGGACTGCAGCTGGTGTTCGTCACCGGGTATGCAGAGCACGTCTTTGACGGGTACTCCGTGGGGGCCCTGGGGTATCTCTTAAAGCCCCCGAAGGCGGAACAGCTGGAGGAGGTGCTGGACCGGGCACAGGCGGCGCTGGTCCGGGATTTGGACCGGGCCTACATCTGCCGCAGCGGGGACACCCACTACCGGATCCCCATTGCCAACATTCTGTATTTCGTCTCGGACCGGCGGCAGGTGGCCTGTGTCACCGCCGGACGGGAGTACACGTTTTACGGCAAGCTGGACACGGTGGCGGCGGAGGTGGGGGCGGACTTTGTCCGCATCCACCAGCGGTATCTGGTTCGGACAGGAGCTGTGGACCGGATGGAGGGCGGCGAGGTGGTGCTGCGGGACGGCCGGCGGCTGCCGGTCAGCCGGTCCTGCCAGCCCTCGGCCCTGCTGGCCTTTACCCGGGCGGAGCTGGAGGGATGAGGATGCGGGATGTTCTCTGGCAGATCTGGCTCAACTGCGGCTATTTTCTGACCGTGGCGGCCAGCGGCTTTTTCCTCTACAAGCTCTGTGCCCCCTTTGTCCGCCCCCGGAATGGGCGCTTCTGGAGGGTGCTGCTCTTTCTGACCCTGGCGGGGTCCACCGGCATGGTGATTTGGATCGGCGACCCCAACCTGCTCTATACGCTGCCGGCGTTTTTCGCCTTGTTCCTCCTCTCTACCCGGGGTGACCGGATAGGGCGGGTGGCGGTGTGCATCATCCTCTTCTGCCTGGAGATGTCCGTGTGTGCCCTGCTGGACACCTATGTGGAGCGGATCAACAGGAATGCGCTCTATGACGTGCTGGTGCGCCTGGCCCGCCCGCTGGTGTTCGGCCCGCTGTGGCTGTTGCTGCGCCGCCGCCTGCCCCGGGAGCCGGTGGTGCTCTCCCGGCGGCTGTGGAAGCTGGTGCTGGGTCTAGCGGCCATGCCCCTGTGCGCCCTGATTGCCGTGGTGCTGCTGACCTTCCGGCGGTATGACTCTATCGAGGTCAATACCGTGGCGATGTACCAGGGCATGGTGGTGCTGCCCTTTGTATTTCTGACCTCTCTGGTCCTGTTGTTCGCCATTTTGATTCTGGCGGATCACGAGCGGCTGGAGCAGGCAAATCGCCTGGCAGGTCTGCGGGAGGTCTACTATCAGGGCCTCCGGCAGCAGGAGACCCAGGTGCGCCGTCTCCGCCACGATCTGCGGAATCACCTGACGGCGGTCCGGGGTTTTCTGGAGCAGGGAGATGAACAGGGGGCCATCGGCTATCTGGACCAGATAGCCGGTTCCCCGGCCCTGCGGGGAACCAGACGGCTCTGTGAAAACGAGGCGGCCAATGCCGTCCTCACCGCCAAGGCGGAGGCCATGGAGCGGGAGGGAGTCGCCGCAGACTTCGCCGTCTTCCTGCCCCGGGACCTGCCTGTGGCGGATATGGATCTGTGCGCCCTGCTGGGCAACGCTCTGGACAACGCCATCGAGGGCAGCCGGGGCGCCGGGGAACGGCGAATCACCATCCGCTGCAAGGCGGACAAGGGACTCTTCATGCTGCGGGTGGAGAACACCCTGGGCGGCGCGGTGCAGCCGGATCTTGCAACTACCAAGACGGACAAGGCCGCCCACGGCTTCGGCATCCCCGGGATGCGGGAAATCGCGGAGCGCTATGGCGGCACCCTGGACGCCGGGGTCCGGGACAACGGGTTCGAGCTGGTGGTGTGCCTGCCCCTGGCAGGGCAGGCCGAAACACTGTAAATCCCCATGCGCTGACGGCCGCCGCAGACACAGGAGAGAGCTCGATTTTCCATATCTGCGGTGTATTTGCACAGAAAAACAGGGAGACCGTCCAATGGACGGTCTCCCTGCTCCGCAGCCAAAGCGGACTCAAAGCATCTTCAAAAGTTCGATCTGTTCCCCGGAGGGGCCAGTGAAGAACCAGTTCTCCAACCCGCCGAAGGTGTTGGGCATCACGCACTTCTCTGCGGTCTGGAAGGTGTCCACGCCGGCGGCGCGGAGATCCGCGGCGGCTTGGTCCACATCGTCCACATAGACGGCGAAATGAGGGATGCAGCCCGCACCCTCCGGCACAGGGGCGGCGATCAACTCCACCAGGAAGCCGCCGAACTCCACAAGGGCCAGCTCCCGCTGCTGTTCCGGCGAGCAGGCGGGGGCCCGGAGATGCAGGCTGCCGCCGATCTTCTCGTAAAAGGCGATGCTGGCATCCATATCCGCCGTATACACGGCAATGTGGCCGAGACCTTGATAGTGCTGTTTCATACAATCAGTCCTCCAGTATGTGAAAAATGAAAATATGGCATCAGGAGGCGGCAGTCCGGCCGCCGGGGATCAGGGCGCCCACTGCGCCGCAGACAGCGGCGGGCAACACCCAGCCGAAATCCAGAGACGCCAGGGGCAGCAGGTCCAGAAAGGCCAGCTCCACGCCGGTGTAGGTGCGGACTACCTCCAGCAGGCTCACTGCCAGGGCGCCTAGGGCCGCCAGGCGGAACACCCAGTCCCGGCGGATGCGGCTGCCGAACAGGGCCAGCACGATCAGCACCAGCGTGGGGGGATAGACCACGCTGAGGATGGGGGAGGCGATGGCGATGATCTCATTGAGACCAAAGTTGGATACCACGGCACTGAACACGCAGATGACGCACACCAGCGTGCGGTAGGAAACGCGGCCCCCCGAGAGGCCGGAGAAGTAATCGGCGCATGCGCTGACCAGCCCCACAGCGGTGGTGACGCAGGCCAGAGCCACCACCACGGCAAAGAGGATGATGCCCGCCTGCCCCAGCAGGTTCCGGACAATGGACACCACCAGGAACGTGCGGTCCACGGTGATGTCGAAGAAGCGGGCGGTGGTGGCGCCCAGATAAGTCAGCCCCAGATAGACCGCCAGCAGGCCGATGCCTGCCACCAGACTGGCGCCGGACACCACCCGGAGCTGGGCGCCGGGAGTCGTGTGTCCCTTCTCCCGGGCGCTCTTCAGAATGATATAGCCGAACACGATGGCCGCCAGCACGTCCATGGTCTGATAGCCGGCTTCCACGCCGGTGGCGGCCACATTCTCCACCAGCGGCTGCTCACCCACCGGCCCGATGGGATTCACCACACCCACCACGATCAGGATCAACAGGCCAATCAGCAGAGCGGGGGTCAGGATCTTTCCCACGATGTCCACCACCGCTGTTTCCCGCACGCACAGCAGCAGGATCAGCAGAAAGAAGAGGATGGAGAAGAGCGCCGGACTGAAGCCGGACACCAGCGGGGCCAGAGAGGTTTCGTAGGTGGTGGCGGCAGTCCGGGGAATGGCCAGCATGGGACCGATGCACAGCACAATGGCGCACATGAGCGCTGTGGAGGGAATCCTGCCGATGCGGGCGGTGATCCCGTCGGGACTTCCCTGCCGGAGAATGGCAAACATAGCCAGCAGGGCCAGTCCGATGTCGGCCATAAAGTAACTGAAAAAGCCGGCCAGCCACTCCGGACCCGATTCCAGTCCCAGATAAGGGGGGAAGATGACATTACCTGCGCCGAAAAACATGGAGAACAGGGCGAAACCGATGACCAAGCTGTCCTGAAGGTGTTTCTTCATAGGAGACCTCCTCTTGCCTTGCAGGTGGACGGATGTCCGCTGAATAAGGGCAAAGCGGCCGCGCGGACGACGCGCGGCCTGTGTATTTATTTGATGTTTATGCTTGAAACAATTATATTTGAATTTCCGAAAAAAGTCAATGTTATACACACCGAGGCGGTCATGGGCGGAGCAGCGGAGAAAAATCGCCGGAGCGGGAACTTTTTTCCGTAGAGCCCGTCTAACCTCTCAGACCGCGGCGGAGCGCCGTGAAATCCCGTGAGAGGTTAGGAGAAAAACATGAAAAAGAGAGGACTTGCAGGATTGCTGGCTCTGGCGCTGATACTGGCGCTGGGTGCCTGTGGAGGAACGGAGGCGCAGGAGGACGCCGCCCAGGACCAGAAGATGGAGGAAGCTGCGCCGCCCCAGGAGGAAGAGACTTCGGAAACCGATGGGGAGGACGGCGTCCCTGTGACCATAGAGGGCCCTGAGACGGCGGATGATTCCCAGCAGCTCCAGGAGGACGAGCCGGATCTGGGCTCCCGCCCCGCGGACCCGGCGAAGGAGCCGGAGACGGGGAGCCGTCCGGCAGACCCGGCGGAGAAGCCGGTATACCTGTCTCTTATACACATCTGACGCTGCCGACGATCGC
>OWIY01001006.1_pt1 | contig 10309 bp, 8 predicted proteins | sample 1732841 | NCBI WGS metagenome assembly OWIY01 (sample SAMN05065760, study PRJEB22554) | human gut metagenome | biome: ENVO:2100002; feature: ENVO:00000062; material: ENVO:00002003 | host: Homo sapiens | place: USA | reverse complement strand
CTAAAAATTCTTTCGTAAGGACTGACGCAGGCAACTGTTGGCAAGGTGTAATATCATTAATAAACTCACAATCCATTTGTCGTAGACTATTATTGATAAACAATTTTCCATCATTATCAAATGAGATTATATGCTCATCAAACATTTTATGATGATTTTCACATAGCCAAATTCCATTATCCTTGTTTATAGCATGTTTTATTTTTTCTTCTAATGATAATTGTGCATTTTTCTTTATATTTGAAACCGGCCATATATGTGCCCCTTGTATCAGCTCTGGTATTTCACAATTGCATAAAGCACAACGTTTTTCTCCTAGTTTTTCAAGCAAATTAAAAATATATCTAGGGGATCTTAGATTAATATTAGAATTGAAGATTTTCTTTTCTAATGTCATATCAGAGGGAATAATGTTAAATACCCCCATTTTCTTTATGACCTCTAAACTAGATTTTGGAAGCTCTTCTAAATCTTGTTCTGATACCTCAATTAAATCAATTTTTTTATCCGGCTTTATTAATTTTGCTGCTGCATAACATATTAAACTACTTTCATATTTATTTGCCCCATATGTTTTTGCATATATTTCAAAAGTTCCTTGTTCATTTTTGGTAACATAAGAAGAATTATTACTTTTATTTTGCCCTGAGTTAACTTTACGGTTATACATTATGTCTTCTATGGAAGTAAAAGATTTTATTGGGTTTGTAATAACTTCCGAATTTAAAAAATTAAATCCAAGAGTAGACATCAATCTATAAATAAGCAAATGATAATCTGTTTCTAAATTTCCTCTCTCTATATTTAAAAAATAATAATATAGTTTCTTGTTAGGATATTTATTATTAAAGTATAAATTAAAAGCAGTTGGAATACTTTGAACACTAGAATTACGCCCATCAACAGCTTCTTCTGAAAACGTAATATAGTGAACAACTCCGTTATAAAACATTAATGCCATGCGTCCCTTATTATAAGTTGCCGCAAGGAAATCATCTGCATAGTCATTGTCAACATAGCTATAAGAACAATCACTTGAGCCCGTTATCCTCAAGCAGACATCTTCTAAAATTTTAGGAGTAACAACATCACTAAACTTTTTCCCAGTTACAGAAGTTTTCTGCAAATTTTTTTTAACTATAAAATGTGGTTTATTCATAATTAACAATTAAAACCTCCTGTCTTTTATGCCCAGATTCTCCTGCTAAATTACCAAGATCTATTTTTCTATAATTATTTTTTATTATCCATTTCAATAAGTTATCGTTAATTTTACCTTTATGCGTGATGACATAAGAAAGCATAAACTTAATACCATTTTTGTTGATTTCATCAATCTGTGAAAAAAGTTCTTTTTCTTGCTTGTCATCCCATCCATAAAAGCCTCTTTTTCCATCATTATAAGATGCTGTGGTAAGTTTATATGGTGGATCAAAATACACGAAACATTTATTATCTGTAATTTTCTTTAAAAGATTTTTGTAATCTTCACTTTGAAATACAATATTTTTTTCTTTGATAGTTCTTGAAAAACTGATAAATTTTTCGAGGATTTTATCATTAAACCACCGTTCCCCGGAAGGGTTATTAAATTCATGTGAGCCATTAAATCTAATTTGCTGCCGAAAACCATACATTATAATTGCTAATAGAAACCTTGGATCTCTTTTTTTTATTGGTAATGAATTATAATAAGCCCTCGCTGCTTGATATGTCTTTGCATTAGATTTTTCCAACTTAAATTTATTTATCACACGCCTAATATAAAGAAGATTCTCGTAAATATCATATGAACCAAATGCACTTATTAAATTCGAGACAAAATAATTGATATCATTATATACAATTAAATTGCTGGGCATATTGACACCCACATTAAATCCACCACCAAAAAGGTCATAAAAAGTATCAAAATCTGAAGGAAGATAAGATTTAATCTTTGAAACCATTTTAGATTTGCTTCCTACATAATTTAATGGAGATTCGTAAACTATATCTCTCGCTTTCTTCTTTTCTATGAAAAATAAATATTCATAATGCTCTTTATCATTGTTGGATTTCCAATTCTGATACTTTTTATATGAAATTTTCTTACATTTAAAGGTTTCCTCCTTACCATACCTTTTCATTACAGCTTCAATAAATTCTTTCGACATAAAGCCATCGTTATTATAACTTAAAATAATATACTTTGCTTTCGTTTTGGCAATAATCTTATCAAATAAAATATTTACCTTATATTCTTTTGACCAGTCTGAACGCAAAGATGCTGTACTTCTTGAACCAGTAATTTTACTTATATTTGGGTTATCATTTAATACTAATGTCTCAAGTAGATGATATTGTGTGCCATATTGATTTTGTGTATAGGGAGGATCCAGATATAAGATATCACAGTCAACATTTTCAATTATATCTTCTATCTTATTGTTATATGCACAAAGGAATTTATAAGGCTGTTCGGAAAAATCAACTTTACTAAAGTGAATCTCTTTCAAGGCCCGCGAATCCCACTTTTTTAAAAATGCACCATATACACCTGCAGTGTTTGAAACAGAGGAAACAGATTCAATTAAGCAAGCTAGCAAGAAACAATATTCCTCAGATGAAATTAGTTTACTTTCCTTCCATTTCTCAATTTGCCATCTAAAATAATCGATTCTCTCTGCATTTTCTGGAGTGAAATACATTCTGGAAGTATTTGTTGGTGCATAATTATTATATATAAAATCGTGTCTCACATTATGATTGCCATTAAAAAAATCAAACGGATCAAAACCCAGTTTTTTAAAAGTGCACGTCGGAGCAACAATCTTTCCTTGGGTATATATAACCGCCCATTTCATAATATCATTTATAATGATAGAATATCTACTTTTAAAATACTCAGCAACAGATCCTGTTCCACAAAAAGCATCAAAGAAAATATATTCATTTCCAGACAAACCACAATTGACCAGAAAATTATCAATTTCATGTACTATTGACGTTTTATTTCCTATATATCGCATAATGAATATTCTTATACAAATTTAAAAATAATTGCAACTTTTTTCCAAAATTATTTTTTTGTGTCTTTTATACAGCTTAAAATTACAATTTTGGTAGATTTTTTTAATCAAAATCAATGTATTAACCTTGCATTCCTAACTCAATCTCAACCTCTCTTGAGCAGATTAGAACCGTTGACCTCTTGATAAAAAATACAACTGTTTCAATCTGTTAAGACCAAGCGGGCAGTATCTTTTATTTTTTAATACATGGTATATGTTTTTGTGAAAGGTATATTTTTATGCGGATAAAATCTTCCATACAATGGTATTTTGCATTCTTGCCAGCGGCAACAAAATCATCATTAACTCATTGAAAAATATAATTAAATTCTCATAAATAAAAAAATAACATAGTAGGTATACACATACTATGTTATGTATTTGGTCGGGATGACTGGATTCGAACCAGCGACCACTTGCACCCCATGCAAATGCGCTACCAGGCTGCGCTACATCCCGATGACTGCTGTCAACCACTATTCTATAAGTCCTTCTGATGACAAATGCAAGTGTTTTTTTATCTTTTGGCATAATTTTGCCGTCCGTTCCGAAAAGTTGGGAAAGAGAAAAGGCTGTTCCGCTTTAGCTTGAAATTTTATTCCTGTTTTTCAAAAATTTTTGCAGATACTTTTCCAGAATCAGAGCATGCGTATGTTCCTGATCCTTTGCCGCGTAGAGCAGGGTAATCTTATCATGCCCCGCCGTCTCTTTCTCAAATTCTTTCACACCGGCGGCATTGTTTTGCAGCTCCTGCCAATATAGGGCTTTAAACGCTTCCCATCTTTCCTCCCTGTGTCCGAACCATTTGCGCAGGTCGCCTGACGGCGCCAGTTCTTTGGCCCACAGATTGATACAGGCGTTTTCTTTGCTTATGCCGCGCGGCCACAAACGGTCCACCAACACGCGATAACCGTCGCTTTGCAGCGGCTGTTCGTAAATTCTTTTGGTCGTTATCTCCATTTTTTCCTCCCGGGATTCATATAATTAACAGGCCGGCTGCTTCAAGTTTGAAACCCCGCCTTTTATTTGCCGTTTGAAGAATTATATTATTGGGAAAAGTCAAACAGGGATTTAAAAATGATGATAACGAAAAGACAGGCACGTAAAGACTGGCGGGCGATTGCCGCCGCTTTTTGGAACTTTTGGACCAGCAAAACCGGGGCGTTTATTCTGGCGGTTTCGGGAATTGCTTTCGGCTACTATATTTTTTACATCAGCCGCCCGATTCTCAAATATGAAACGGAGAAGGTCACTTTCATTTCTTCTCAGAATAACAATGAATATGCCGTTTCCGTCAAGGGAAAAGACTATAAAGACTTATATCTGACCCGGGTCTATCTGCATAATAAGGGCGCTATGGCGCTTTCCGGCAGCGATGTTTCCAAAATCGGGCATGATCCCATTCGCATTACGGTTCCCGAGGGAGCAAAACTGGTGCATTATACGTTGGATAATACGGCCACCACGGATGCCATAACCGCGCATCTTGAAAAAGTGGACGATGATCTGGTTATCAAATTTGACTATCTGAATCCAGATTATCAGATTGCCGCATCTCTGCTGCATGAAAACCCTGATGCCGAGTTCACCGTGTCCGGCAGTGCGCTGAATGTCAACGAAATTACGCGGGAATGGAGCGATGAAGCAATAAAGTCATATATTCTGTGGTCTCTGGGAATACTTTATTCTCTGTTGCTTCTGCTCTATATTTATAATCATTGGAAACGTAAGCACATGTAATAAATCCTTTGACTTTTTGAGCGATTGGCTTATTTTAACTCCCATTGTTTAACATAGATGATGAGGAAAATAAGCATGTTGCACCCATGGCACGGCGTCAGCTGCGGGGAAAACTTCCCCGAAGTGGTAACCGCGATGATTGAAGTTCCCCGCGGCTCTAATATTAAATATGAACTGGATAAACTGAGCGGCCTGCTTAAAGTTGACCGCATTCTTTACAGCGCGGTGCATTATCCGGCCAACTACGGGTTTATTCCGCAAACTTACTGCGATGATAACGACCCTCTGGATATTCTGGTCTTGGGACAGGAACCGGTTTTGCCTTTGGCGATCATGCGGGCCAAGCCGATCGGCGTTATGAAAATGGTTGATCAGGGCGAAATGGACGACAAAATCATCGCCGTCCACCTTGATGACCCCGAATACAGCCACTATAACTCAATTGACGAGCTGCCGCCGCATACGCTGAAAACCTTGCAGCGTTTTTTTGAAGACTATAAGGTTCTGGAAAACAAAGAAGTGGTCATTGAGACTTTTCTCGGTCCCGATGAGGCGAAAAAAATTCTGAACAATGCCGTCAAACTGTATAAAGACTGCAAATGTTCGCTTCCCGGTTACGGAGGAGAATAGCTAAAAGCTGTTGCATTAAGCAAATTGTGAGGGTATATATAAGAAAGATTATTTAGCAAGTGAAGGAAATTTCCATGCCCGCAATCTCTCTTATTATACCCTTGTACAATGCCGAAAAATACTTGCGCCCATGCTTGGATTCGGCCAAAAACCAAACTTTTGAAGATATCGAAATCATTTGCATTAATGACGGTTCAACCGACAATACGGCCGATATCGTCAATGAATATGTTGCCGAAGATTCGCGTTTCCGGCTGATTGAACAGGAAAATGCCGGCTGCTCGATGGCCCGCAACCACGGCCTGAAAAGTGCAATGTCACCTTATGTTGCTTTGCTGGATCAGGATGACGTACTGCATCCGCAGGCAATGGAAGTTCTTCATCACCTGATTACCAAATACAATGCCGATGTGGCAGAGTTCGTTAACGAAACCGTTCCCGATGATTTTGTCATGAGCAATCCGCCGCATTATGACATTGATAAAATCCCCGCTGAATTTTCGCAGGACGCGTTCCATTTCTGGTTTCGCAATCCCCGCGGCGGTTCGGTGCTGGTTTGGAACCGGCTTTATAAGAAAGATGCCATCGCCGGTATTGAATTTCCGCAGGATATCCAGCCCGCGGAAGATACGATATTCACCCTGAAGGTAATGTTCCACGTTTTGAGTATTGTTCATACCGATACCAAACTGCTTTATTACCGCGACAGTTCAACCTCAGTGATGAATCAGGGAAAAACCGACAAATATGTCCGGGTACATGCCGCTGCCGGACAGGTGCTTTACGACTATTTTCTCAAATCGGACCGGGTTAAAAACAAACAGGATTATAAGTTGTTGGAGCGTTATGTCAGCCGCTTTATTTTCAAATCGGTCGTTTCCCAGCCCCTGCGCCGCATGAATGACAAGGAAACCCGTTTGCAGTCGTTGGAAAAAGCGCGTGAACTGGTTCTGCCGCTGTATCGTCAGGGGGCCCTGAAGCCGGAATTGCTGGGCTGGCGCAAGGCTTTGGCCTGCCGTTTGTTTTTCAACGGACACTTTACTCTGGCGAGGTTGTTTGTATGACTAAAATTGACGTGGCTATCAATTCCTATAAAAAATCGGAATCTTTAATCTATACATTGATGACGCTGAAGAAAGTCGCGGCAGATTTGATTGATACCGTTTATATCAACGACGACTGCTCCGATAACGGCGCTTACGAACTCTACACCCATCCCGCGGTGGCGGAATATTTCAAGCCCTGGAAATTGGATGTTCGGGTCAATACGCATAATGTGGGAATTAAGGAAGTTTATGTCCGGGGATATCGTCCGGCTTATATGCGGACGCTGAAATTTATGCTTAGCAACTGGAAACGCTTTTATTCATCCGCATATTCCCATAACCGCGAAGATATCCGCTATCAGTATGCCTTGGACCATACGGATAAAGATTATCTGATGCTGATGCACGATGATGTTATGTATCTGCAAGATGTTGTCAGCCTTTATCTGCAAACGCTCCGAAGTGACGACAAAATAGCCTTGGTCGGAGAACTGGGACAGTGCTGGCGCTGCCGCTTTGCCGACATCTGCAATCCGCAGAAGATAATGCAGGGCGAACGTCCGTCGCCATACTGGCCGCTGACCCCGTCGCCTAAAACCAAAGATATCCGAAACTTTAATCCCAAACAGGCTTTCAGCCGCGAATGCCGGATTAATGAATGGGTGTCGATGGTCAATGTCAAAAATGCCCGGGAAATAACCGAAAAAAGCCGCAGTTTCTTCGGCAATATGTATAAGCATGCCGACACCGGCGCCTATTGGTTTGGCATGCTGGTTGATTTGGGGTATAAGTTTTCTGATCCCTTTATTGCAACGAACAGTCAGGTTAAAGATTATTATGATCATGCCTGGCAGGGACATTCCGGCCATTCGGTCTGGGTTAATCAGGGTGACGGAAAATCTAAATACAATGCCGCGGAAATTATCGACCGCATTCGCCGGGAATTCGGTTTTGAAATGCCTGAAATTGTAGGAAAATAAAGCAATGTTAAATCACAAACAAAAAAATGAGATTGACGGCCTGCCGCAGTTCTATAAAAATTCGGCCATCCATTTTTCCGGAAAAAACAACCGCATAAAAATTGGTCCGAAAGTCTTTATTAAAGACAGTAAAATTAAGCTCTATGGCGATTCGTCGTTAGAGCTGGAAGAGGGATGTTATTTGCAGGGATGTACGTTTATTATCCGTAACGCCCATGTCAAATTCGGCCGTTGCTGCGAGCTGATGAATGTGAAAGTTTCGGCTTTCGACGGCTCTTATCTTGAAATCGGCGGAAATTCGGCCGTAACCGGAGAGTGGGAACTGAAAGACGCGGCAACCGTAACCGCCAAAAAACTGTGGTGCACCTGGCCGCCGCTGGTAGCAGCCAAGGGTGGCAAAATTACCATGGGAGACTGCGGCCTGGCTGATACCACGATTTATAATACGGACTATCATCCGATTTATGACTTTGACGGCAATATCATCAATCAAGACCGCGATGTGATCATCGAAGATAATGTCTGGGTTGGCCGCCGAACGGTTATCCTGAAAGGAGTAACGCTCGGTAACGGTTGCATCTTGGGCTTTGGCAGTGTTGTCAGCCGCAGCATTCCACCGCATTGTATTGCCGCCGGCATGCCGGCCAAGGTCGTGAAAGAAAATGTTGTTTGGGCGGCGCATGACGATTCAGACTATAAGAAGTATTTTCCCCTGACGTCTGAAACTGCAGCAGACTTTTTCACGATGACCAAACCGAAAGACAATTATGAAAACCGCAAAATCAAAACTTCTTGCCGTTTATTAACCCGGTTAAAACTCCGCTTGGCCCTGTGGCAAAGCAAATCATAAGTTTTAGCGGCATTTGTATCAAAAGTATAAAGACGGTCTCTAAGAAGCAAAAAATTTGCCGATAACGATGGTTTCTTTACGCTTGAGCCAGTCATAAGCTTTGCCGAGGTGGCCGATATCCAGAGCCTGATAGCCGGCTTTGGCCAAATCATAAGCCAAAACGGTGGCGGTGGGGCCGAGAACCACAATCATCAGGCGGTCTTTCGGCTGGGCTTTTGCTTCTGCAAGCAAGCGGTCATAATCCCGGAAAGCATGCGCTTTAGGGCCGTAGATATAATTGACTGATTTGGCATTATCATAAATATCATGCTGAAAAATTTCGGTTCCTTCGCCGCGGATGATTGTAATGTCCCGCCCGTCCCAGATTTTGCGGATTTCATTGTAATAGGCTTCAATTTCAGCTTCGTCTTTTGGTGCATTTTCATTATCCGGTTCAATGGCATGTGCGGTAAAACAGGCATCGGCATAAGTCTGTTCAAAATTGAGATATTTATAAATCTGAGTGCGGTTTTTAGCCATAAATGTCCGCCAATAGGCGCGGGATTGTGCGTCAACGTCTGCCAGTGAGCCGAAACGGTCGGGAATGCCGACCAGAATGGACGGATCGTCAGATTGTAAAACTTCGGTCAGACGGGCGGCAATTTCCGGCGTATATTCCTGAAAGCCGATAGCCCGCCCGAACATCAGGTTAAACTCACCGTCTCCGTAACGAACCACGCTGCATTTATCACGAATGATTTTTGCAACGCTTTCTTTCTGTCCGAGAACTTTAGGCAGACGCAAAGATTTGACCTCGTCACAGATTTCATATTTGAGATTATCCAGCATATATTCGTAATCTGCATATTTTTTAATGGCTTTGTGGTGCGCTTTAAGGTCAAATTTCAGCAGACGGATAAGATTCTTGGCAAAAAGAGTGGCTCCCATGCGATAATTCCTGTTTAGAGTTGACTATTGCCGGAAGTTTATTACAATCAACCCTGTATTGCAACAGTTTTATCCAAAGGGTTAAATATGAAAATCTTGGTGCACCTCCATTTGTATTACGCGGATATGCTGCCGGAAATGATAAACCGCCTCCGCAGCCTGGAGGGCAGGGACTATGATTTATATGTAACCTTGGGAAAAGATGATCCCTTGGTCAAAAAAGATATCCTCAGTTTCAAAAACGATGCGCGGATTTTGATTGTTGACAATAGGGGATATGATTTGGCACCGTTTTTAGCCGTGCTGCATGAGGTCGATTTGGATAAATACGATTATCTGATAAAACTGCATACCAAAAGAGATTTGCCTGCACCGGCCGAGTTGCCCCGCTGCTGTTTCCGCGGTTCACAATGGCGTGAATGCCTGACCGGATTTATGAAAGACAGAACCGCCCTCGATAAGGCTTTGAAACTCTTTATCCAAAAGCCTGAAATCGGAATGCTCAGCCACTATAAGCTGTTAATCTCCGCCGCCAAAGAAGACAGGGAAGCTAACCGCCGTGCCGAAGAAATTATGCAAAAACTCGGCCTGAAAGTCAGAGACCGTCATTTTATTGCCGGAACCATGTTTATTTGCCGGGCAGGGATAATGAAACCGTTATTGCGGCTGCCTTATACGGCCGCGGATTTTGACGTTCCCGCCGCCGATCATGCCGGCGGAACTCTGGCTCACGCTTTGGAACGGGTTCTGAGTTGGCTGGTGGCAGCTCAAGGTTTTGCAATTTCCAGCTATACGCCGCTGACATTGTCGGCACTTATACAAATCGCCGCCTATAAATGTAAACGTTTCCTGTATCGCAAACACACCAACAGCAAAGGGATTACCCGAATTAAAATTTGTAAAATCCCGGTTTATAAAAACAGCCGGAAGAAATAACCCTGCCCGAAAGGATAAGAAGTGATAGCCGCAAGGAATTGCGGCTTTAATTATTTATTGACATTGTTTCTCTCTTGTGGCATTCTGTAAGAGGTATGGTTTCAGTTATAGAGAGGTGTATGATGAAAGTTCTTCCTTGGTTCGCGC
>OWIY01000992.1_pt1 | contig 10383 bp, 8 predicted proteins | sample 1732841 | NCBI WGS metagenome assembly OWIY01 (sample SAMN05065760, study PRJEB22554) | human gut metagenome | biome: ENVO:2100002; feature: ENVO:00000062; material: ENVO:00002003 | host: Homo sapiens | place: USA | reverse complement strand
ATACAGTTTAAAGCCACAGTCTTGATGGCTACGGTCTTTCCTCCAGTATTGGGACCCGTGATAACAATGCCCCGGACAGCCGCTTCCCCGTCCGCTCCGTCTTGGTCCGCATTGCCCAGCCGGAACTGCAGCGGCACGCTGACGGCCCGGTCCATCAGCGGATGACGGCCGTCCTTCAGCACGATGCGCCGTTCTGTGTTCACCGACGGCTCCACACCGCCGTATGCCAGGCTCAGCTTTCCTCTGGAGAACATCAGATCCAGCTTCTCCATCACCCGGATATCTCCCTCCAGCTCCTCCCGGTAATCGTAAACCATGCCGGTCAGTGTATACAGGATCCGCCTTACCTCGTTTTCCTCCTCCAGCCGCAGCATTTCCAGAGCCCCGTAATGGCGGGCGCAGGCCTCCGGCTCAATAAATACCGTGCTTCCGGTGGAGGACTGGCCAATGACGTTTCCCTTCACCCGGTACCGGTATTCCGCCTTCACGGGAATGCACATATGGCCGTTCCGCATGGTGCTGAAGCTGTCGGCCATCATGTTCTTTCCGGACCGTATGGCCGTCTCCGCCTTTTCCCGCATGGACCGCTCCTCCTTTTCTATGTCCATGCGGCAGGCCCTTAAAGCCTTTGATGCATGGTCGCTCACCTGGCCTCCACGGATCTGCTGGCCAATGGCCTCCCGAAGGTCCTGACAGAACTGCAGATCATCTCCGTACCAGGCCAGGGCCGTCTCATGGATCTTTCCCTGCTCCAGGTACCGCTTCATCCGGTCCACCGCCGCCAGGGCCCGCTCCATTCCCTCCAGCTGCTCCGCCGTCAGGCAGCCTCCGATCTCCGCCAGCCGCATCCATTCCCGGATCCCGCTTAAGGAGACCAGAGGCGGCTGGCCGGATCTCTGGATCATATCCCTGGCCTCGGTGGTCTCCCTGAGCCTGGCCAGGACCTGGCTTTCCGAAAGCATGGGAGCAGCCCCTTCAATGGCCTCCTTTGCGCCATCGGTCATGGCGTATCCCTTCCAGATTTCTTTTATTTTGTTAAATTCCAGTATTGTTTCAGCTGCCTTGTTATTTCGTATTGTTTCCATTTTTTATTTCCTTTCTTATAAACATACTCTGTCCTCTAGATCTGGCAGCCCTTCTCCTTTACTGAAACTCTTCCCATTCCGGGATCGGGAAATCTCCCGTAACACAAAAAAAGACGTACAGCCCCAAAGCCATACGTCCATAACTCCTGTTCCCATTTGCCAGGGCACAGGAGATCTATATCAGGTGTATGCAGCCGTCTGCGGACAGAAAACAAGGGGGCCTGTATCGAACAGCCTCCCAGAAGGCATTGCAGGAACCTCCTGCAGCCTCTCTATAAAATTAGTTGTTTTTGTTCTTCGCAGAACCCGCTGGCATCAAGCACCTTCCCTTTCTTCTTTATTCTCTGGTCATTATACGCGAAACCCCGGCGGATGTCAAGCATGGGGCTGCGTTCCGCCGGGGTGCTTTTGGGATACAGCCGATCCTTAACCGACCGTCCCCTTTTTCATCTCTTCACAATAATGACATGCCACCAGATGGCCCGGCTCCATTTCCAGCAGCTCCGGCCGCTCCTTCCGGCATCGTTCACTGGCAAACCGGCAGCGGTTGATGAACCGGCAGCCCTCCGGCGGGTCCACCGGGCTGGGGAGCTCTCCCTCCAGACGGATCCTCTGCTTCTTTTCCTCCACCTCCGGATCCGGAATGGGGATCGCGGAAAGCAGCGCCTGGGTATAGGGGTGCATGGGGTTGGCGTATAAGGCCGACGCCTGGGTGATCTCCACGATATTTCCCAGATACATCACAGCCACCCGGTCTGAGATGTGCTTGACCATGGCCAGATCATGGGCAATAAACAGGTACGTCAATCCCTTCTCCCTCTGGAGACGGATCAGAAGATTGACGATCTGTGCCTGGATGGACACGTCCAGAGCCGAGATGGGCTCGTCGCAGACGATGAACTCCGGCTCCACTGCCAGGGCCCTGGCGATCCCGATCCTCTGGCGCTGACCGCCGGAAAATTCATGGACGTACCTGGTGGCGTGCTCTGCATTGAGTCCCACAGTCTCCAAAAGCTCCTTTACCCGGGCCTGCTCCTCCTCCCGGCTTCTGCACATGTGATGGGCCTTCAGCCCCTCGGCAATGATGTCTCCCACCTTCATCTTGGGGTCAAGGGAGGAATAGGGGTCCTGGAAAATGATCTGGACCTCCTTCGTAAACTCCTTCCGTTCCTTTCCCCGGAGGCTGTGGACGTCCTTTCCCTTATAAAGGACATGTCCGTCGGTCCTGCCCAGAATGCCGATGCAGGTACGGCCGCAGGTGGTCTTTCCGCAGCCCGACTCGCCCACGATCCCCAAAGTCTCTCCCTTGCGGATAAAAAACGAAACGTCGTCAACGGCCTTTAAGGTCCCCCTGCCTGTCTTAAAATATTTTTTCAGATGACTGACTTCCAGGATCTTTTCTTTTTCTTCCATGGTCCCCCTCCTTTACTCTTCGTTTCCCTGCGCTGCCATGGGATGGTACCGCCAGCACTGGGCCGTATGGCCGTCCTCAAACTCAAACATCGGAGGCTCTGACTTCTGGCAGATCCGCATGCACTGGGAGCACCTGGTGCTGAATGCACAGCCCGCCGGAGGATCGATCATGTTAGGCGGAGTCCCCTCAATGGACTCCAGGGACTGCTCCTCCTCGGTGTCCAGTCTGGGCACGGCCCGTAAGAGCGCCTTTGTATATGGGTGCCTGGGACGGTAAAAGATATCCTGGCTGCTGCCGGTCTCCACCACCTTGCCTGCATACATGACGATGATCTTTTTTGCGATATTGGCCACGATCCCCAGGTCATGGGTGATCATGATCACCGCCATGCCGAATTCCTTCTGGATTTCCTTTAAAAGATCGATGATATCCGCCTGGATCGTCACGTCCAGGGCCGTGGTGGGCTCGTCTGCGATCAAGAGCTTGGGCTGACAGGCCAGGGCGATGGCGATCATGATCCTCTGACGCTGGCCGCCGGAAAATTCATGGGGATACTGCTTCATCCGCTTTTCCGGGTTGGGGATCCCCACCAGCTTTAAAAGGCGTCCTGCCTCCTCCCAGGCCTCTGCCCTGGACATACTGGTATGGATCAGAAGCTTTTCAGCCACCTGGTTTCCGATGGTCATGGTGGGGTTTAAGGCCGCCAGCGCATCCTGGAAGATGATGGCGCAGTCCTTTCCCCTGTATTCCTGCCACTGCTCCAGCGTCTGGGAAAGGATGTCCCTTCCCTCGAACAGGATCTGGCTTCCCTCCTTGATCTCTCCGGGAGGCGTCTGGATCAGACCCATGATGGTCTTGGCTGTAACGGATTTTCCGCAGCCGGATTCGCCCACAATGGCCACAGACTGTCCGGCGTCGATGGAAAAGGAAACGCCCCGTACAGACTGCACCTCTCCGGCGTAGCTGTGGTAGGAAACCCTTAGATTCTTTACTTCCAGAAATTTCTCCATTTCTACCTCCTATTTATGAAGCCGGGGATCCAGCGCATACTGGAGTGCGTCTCCCAGGATATTAAAACAAAGTACCGTCAGCAGAATGAACATTCCGGGGATCAGGGCCAGCAGGGGATCGTAAAGGATATACTGCTGGGCATTCTGGAGCATGCTTCCCCAGGACGCCTTGGGAAGGGCCACTCCGTATCCCAGATAGCTTAAGGCCGACTCGTCCAGAATCGCTCCTGCAATGCTTAAGGACGCCGCCACAATGATCTGGGTCGTCATGTTCGGAATGATATGCTTTAAAATGATCTTCACATGACTGACGCCCAGGGTTTTCGCCGCAATGACAAAATCCCTCTCCTTTAAGGTCAGCGTCTGGGCGCGGACGATCCTGGCCACGCCGGTCCAGGAGAACAGGGCCAGCATCAGCACCAGTGTCACCATGTTATTGGGGACAAAGGAGAAGATGACAATGATCATCAGAAGGCTGGGCACCGACTGGAACATATCCACGATCCGCATCAGGATTATATCGATTTTTCCACCGGCATATCCGCTGACCGCGCCCACGCAGGTCCCGGCAGTCACCGAGACCACCATGGTGGCAAAGCCCACCAGGAGAGACACACGGCTTCCGTATAAGGCGCGTGTAAAGGAATCCCGGCCCAGCTCGTCGGTTCCAAACCAGTGCTCCTTGCTGGGACCAGCCATTTTATTCATAACATCCATATAGTCCGGGTCAACAGAAGAAAGAGGAGCCATGAGCGCCGCAGTGATGATCACGCAGAGGACCACCAGGCAGACCGCCGCGATCTTGTTTTCTCCCAGGGCCTTTTTCACATGATGGAAGAAGCCTCTGTCATAGCTCACTGAAATTTCTTTATTCTCCCGTTCGATCTTTGAAAAATCCTCCGCCTTTAGAGCGGCCTGATTGAGTGGTGTCAGTAATTTCGCCATACTTTACTCCTTTCCCTGTTTGATCCTGGGATCTGCAAAGCCGTACAGGATATCTGCCAGGAAGTTGCCCAGCAGCAGCATGGTGCAGGAAAACATGGTGATGCCCATGATCATCGGATAGTCACGGTTGTTGATGGCAGACATTCCCAGGGTGCCAAGTCCCGGCCATGCAAATACAGATTCAATGATAAAGGAACCGGTCACCAGGGTCCCCAGACGAGAGCCCACCGAGGTGATAACGGGAAGCATACAGTTTTTCAGCACATGGCCGTACATGATCCTCTTTTTTCCCGCTCCCTTGGATACGGCTGTAAGGACGTATTCCTCTTCCAACTGAACGATGGTATTGGAACGGATATAGCGGACGAACACCGCCATATTATTGAGGCTCAGCACCAGCGCCGGCATGATCCCGTGCTGGATCACATCCCAGGCAGAATTCACACCAATGGTCCGCATACCGGAGCCTGGCAGGAGCTTGAAGGTCATGGAGAAAACAATGATCATCATGATCCCCAGCCAGAAGGCCGGCACCGATATGCCCAGATACGTCAGCCCGCTTATGATATTATCTGCCAGCTTATTTTTGTGGGTCCCGGCGATCAGGCCCAATGGAATGGCGATGACCAGGGAGAGGACCAGGGAAGCGCCCATGAGCCCGGCGGTGCAGGGCAGCTTTTCCAGGATCTGGTCCAGTACGGGCCGTTTATTATTAATGGAGATCCCCAGGTTTCCCCTGGCGGCCTTTCCGGCCCAGCTCATATACTGCTCCACCACGTTTCCGTTGAGGCCCAGGGACTCTCTCATCCGGTCCAGCTCTTCATCCGTCATCTTATGACCGGTGGCGCCCGGCGTCATATAGATGTAAAGGGGATCGCCCGGCGCAAAGTAAACGATGGAGAAAGAAAATATGGAGACCAGGATCCATACAAAGATCATTTGCGCAAAACGTCTTAAAACGAACTTCTTCACGATGTACTCCTTTCGTAGGGTCTGCGGTAAAAAATGCCGCCCTCAGATAATATGAAGGCGGCATTGCTCCTGACCCGGAAATTATTCCATTGTCAATTTTGTATAGTCCTCAAATACAGGAGTTCTCTTGATGGTGTCAGCTCCCTTGATATTGGAGGTCGTAACGAATACATAGTTCGGATAAGCGATGGGATAGCAGGTCAGCTCGTCTCTTGTCTGGATCTGGATCTGCTTGTAGATCTCCGCACGCTCCTCTGGTGTATAAACGGTACGGGCATCCTTCCATAACTGTGCCACCTCGTCGCTGACAGCCAGGTTTACGCCCCAGGTACCGTTATACATACCGGCAACTACCTGGTCCGGATCGCCCACAGCGCCGTAGCCGTTCAGATAGAACTCATAATCGCCGTCGGTTCCGAATACCTTCTCAAAGAATCCGGCAGACTCCAGCGGGATCACTTCCAGGTTGATCCCAACATTTTTTAACTGCTGCTGGATGATCTGTGCAGACTCCTTCATGTAAACACGCTCGGAGTTGAAGTACAGAGTCAGGGTCTTGCTGTCCAGACCAGTTTCTTTCACCAGCTGCTTTGCCTTCTCCACATCCTGGGTATAGCCCTCTACAGAAGGATCATAGAAGGTATTTACATTACTGAAGATGGAATTGGCGGATTCTGCCATTCCGTCGCCATATGCGCCTGCAATGATCTCATCGCGGTTTAAAGCTGCGAACACAGCCTCAACTACCTTGGGATCCTGGACGGTCTCACAGAACTTGTTCACAGCCAGATAGTTTACGCGGCCTTCCGGATACTTCACAACTGTAAAGTTGGGATCTGCCTCGTACTTGGCAACTGCCGGTGCGTTTGCCAGCTCCATGAAGTTTACTTCCCCGTTCATCAGAGCCACTTCCTGGGCGGAAAGGTCGGAGATGATGCGGAAGGTCACTTTATCGATGGACGGAGCGCCCATGTAGTAATCCTCATACTTTTCAAGAAGCAGATACTCGTCCTGCTTGAACTCGGTTACCTTATATGGGCCGGAGCCGATCCCCTTCATATTTGCCTCTCCTGCGGATACTACGCTGGGATTGCCCTCAAATACGTGCTCCGGGATCAGGGTCAGGCCGCCCAGAAGATCTGCGTAGGATGCAGATGCCATGGGAAGACTAACCTTAACAGTCAGATCGTCCACCTTCTCGTATTTTACCGGCTGGTCATTGAGGATCGCAATATTGGTTCCTGCAGCGCCGTTGTTGGTGTCCGAGCAGACGTCCATGGTGAAGATCATATCGTCGGCTGTGATGGCCTCGCCGTCATGCCACTTCAGACCCTCTTTTAATTTTACAGTGATCTGCATTCCGTCTTCAGAAACCTCATAGGAATCTGCCAGATAGTATCTGGTCTCATTTACGTCGATGACATAAAGCGGATCGTAGATCGGATTCAGCATTGCTGCTTCCTTATATCCCTCCAGAAGAGGATTCAGATTTGCTACACAGCTGGCACTGGGCATAACCAGGTTCTTTTCTCCGCCTGCCTCTGTCTGAACTGCGGCTGTGGTTTCTGCTTCTGTCTTGGCAGCCTCTGTCACTGCAGCAGTGGTGTTCGCCTCTGCCGGTGCAGCCGCCGTTTCCTTTTTGTCTCCGCCGCATCCTGTCAGTACCGCCATGGCAGCTACTGTACACAAGAGCGCGCCTAATGTTTTCTTTCTCACTTATATTCCTCCTGGGTGATTCCATATTTTCCTTCCGGGAGTACCCGGAAAACCGAACTGATTATACATGGATAAAATGGTATAGTCAAATTCATTTTTTCTATGGATTCTTTTTGAATTATTGCAAAAACATATACAAATTTGCTGCGGGTTATTCCAGCCTGCTGGACGCGAAGGCAGCAGCCAGGCGGATGCATGCCTCCACATCCCGAAGATCTGCCATCTCCACTGGAGAATGGATCCCCCGGCACGGGATCGAGATTCCTCCCGCCAGCACTCCGTCATGGGAAATATGCATGGGGCCTGCGTCCGTTCCGCCAGCGGACATGAGATCCGGCTGGGCCGGGATCCCATGCCCGGCAGCCAGCTCCTTAAGCCGCTCTACCACAGCTCCATGGCACATCAGGGAGCCGTCCATCACCTTGATCCCAGCGCCCTTTCCCAGAGCTGCGGAAACCGTATGCCTGCTCCCGGGAACATCGTCCGTACATGTAACGTCCACCGCGATCCCGTAATCCGGGGCGATCCCATGGGCCGCCGTATGAGCGCCGCACAGTCCCACTTCCTCCTGGACCGTAAAGACAAAGTACAGATCATTGGGGCTGTCCGCCGCCAGCTCCATGGTCTTTAAAAGGATCACGCACCCCAGACGGTCATCCAGATAGGGAGAAAACAGTGTGGTGCCTGTCTGTACCGGCTGCCCCATATAAACGGCAGCATCTCCCACAGACACCTTTTTCTCAGCCTCTTCCCGGCTCTCCGCGCCGATATCCACATAAAGATCCTCGATGGACAGCTTCCCAAGATCCGTCCCGCTGGAAGCGATGGGTGCCTATGGTCCCGTTTTCAAACCGGACCAGGGAGTGAAGGATCTTTTCCGGCCGGACACCCCCGATCTTTGCGACCCGGAGAAAGCCTGTGCTTTCGATATGGGTCACGATCAGGCCGATGGAGTCCAGATGGGCCGCGAACATCACCTTGGGCCCCTCTCCCTTTTTACGGCAGATCAGATTTCCCAGGCGGTCCGTCCAGATCTCATCTGCATAGGGCTCCGCCATTCTGCGGATCGCCTCCGCCACTGCGGCCTCCCGGCCGGATATCCCATATACAGCCGTCAGCCTCTGAACCATGGTCATCATATCCATTTTTCTCCTCCTCCTGCTACTTTTCGATGGAAAGTTTGCTGAAATCCTCGAAGATCGGAGCTGTCCGGATGGTATCGGCACCCTTTACGTAACTGCGTACTGCAAACACGTAGTTGGGGAATGCCAGCGGATAGATGGACCGGTCTTCGTAAACCTGCTTCTGCAGCTCTTTATAGATCTCCGCTCTTTCTTCCATATTGGATGTGCCGCGCCCGTCTTTCCATAACTGGGCTGCTCTCTCGCTGCTGTACAGGTTCTGAGTCCAGGTGCCGTCAAACATGCCTGCCACCACATTGTCCGGATCCCCTGCGGCTGCGTAGCCCATCATGTACATATCAAAATCTGTGTCGTCGCTGAAGATCTTTTCCATATAGCCGGAGGATTCCAGCGGTGTGATCTCCAGGTTCAGGCCGACCTCCTTAAGCTGCTGCTGAATCACCAGGGCCATATTTTTCAGTCCTTCGTTCGTATTGGTCACCAGTTTTAAGGTCGTTCCCTCCGCCTGCAGCTCCTTTACGATCTCCTTTGCCTTCTCCACATCCTGCTCATAGTACGGGTTGCCGGCATTATAGAAAAGGTTCACATTGCTGAGCGGGGAGTTGCCCGGCTCTGCGATCCCTTTTCCATATGCGCCCTCAATAATAGCCTTCTGGTCCATGGCCAGGAAAACGGCTTCCACCAGCCGTCTGTCCTCAAATTTGGGGCTGAAGGCATTGATCGCCAGGTTGTTGACACGGCCTTCCGGATATTTGATCACTGTAACCGTATCATCGGCCTCATATTTTTGCAGTGCATCGTAGGTGGAGATCTCCAGGAAATCCACCTCTCCGTTGACAAAGGCAACCTCCTGGGCGTTCTCATCCGGAACGATCTTAAAGATCACGTGATCGATGGACGGCTCCCCACCGTAATAATTTTCATATTTATCCAGCTTTAAATACTCATCCTGCCTGAATTCGGCCACTTTGTACGGGCCGGATCCGATCCCTTTTAAATTCTCCTCAGCGCCCACGATATGGGTATCTCCATTAAATACATGCTTTGGCATCAGTGTAAAATGTCCGAGAGCCTCTGCATAGGAGGCGGAAGCCTGGGGCAGCGTCAGCTTTACAGTCAGATCGTCTATCTTTTCATAGCCCACCGGCTGGTCGTTGACAAAGGCCACATTGGCAAACCCTGCGCCATTGTTGGTATCCAGATTGCACTCCAGAGTAAAGATAAAGTCATCGGCCGTGATCGGCTGTCCATCGTGCCAGGTAAGACCGTCCTTCAGCTTGACCGTTACATTTAAGCCATCCTCAGATACCTCGTAGGACTCTGCCAGATAATATCTGGTTTCATCCACATCCATATAAAACAGCTCGTCGTAAATGGGCCCCATCATGATCCAGCCAGCCTCTGTGATCTCAAACTGGCGGTTCAGGGTCGTAACACAGGAAGACATGGGAATGGTCAGAGTCGTCTCCTCCTGCTCCTTGTCAGCAGCTTCTGTGGCAGCCGTTTCCACCTCTGCCTTTACCGCCTCTGTTTCCTTTGTTGTCTCCGCTTCCGTCTGCGCCGGAGCGGGTGATTCCGCCTTCTGGCATCCGGCGACTGCAAAAAGCGCAGCCGCCGCAAACGTCCCCAGCAGTACATTTTTCAGTTTCATTGTCATTTCCTCCCAAAAGTTGTCATATTCTGCACAGCATCTTTTCCCCTGATTCTGGCCGTCTTCGCCGCCCTAAGAATCCGGGTTTCCAACACAAACGCGTCCTCATTATATCATCCGTCCGACTGAATGAGAAATTGTTTTTCTCTATATGGATTTCATCATTATATTCTTTTATTCGATTCTATTTTCTATTTTTATACAGGAAATTCAATAAATTCTCTTTTTTCTGGACTTGTAAAAACAAAAAAAGAGAGTCTGCATTACACAAACTCTCTTCTATGCCGGTGACCGGACTTGAACCGGTACGGGGTTGCCCCCGAGGGATTTTAAGTCCCTTGCGTCTGCCTATTCCGCCACACCGGCAAACGCGATAACCGTCATCCAGTTATCAATGGGGCCTATAGGGCTCGAACCTATGACCCTCTGCTTGTAAGGCAGATGCTCT
>OWIY01000991.1_pt1 | contig 10386 bp, 9 predicted proteins | sample 1732841 | NCBI WGS metagenome assembly OWIY01 (sample SAMN05065760, study PRJEB22554) | human gut metagenome | biome: ENVO:2100002; feature: ENVO:00000062; material: ENVO:00002003 | host: Homo sapiens | place: USA | reverse complement strand
CATGGGACACAGCATCACAGATGTAGACTCGCTTGGAGCAGGCATAGGTATATACTGTGCAGCCAAGAATCTCGACAAAAAGGCACAGATAGTAATAAATGACCCGACAAGCTCAGTCAGACCTCTCATGGAGACATTTTCAGAGGCAAAGGGCTATCCGGCAGATATGTTTATAAACAGCGAAGAAGCTCTTGAGATGGTGAGCAAGGATACTCTTGTCATGGTGGTGGACACCAACAGGCCAAGCTACACAGAGTGCCCTGAACTCCTCAGAAAGACAGGAAAGATAGTCGTATTTGACCACCACAGACAAAGCAGCGAGATAATAGAGAATCCTATACTCTCATATATCGAGCCGTATGCATCAAGTGCGTGTGAGATGGTTGCAGAGGTATTGCAGTACTTCAACGACGGAGTCAAGATCAATGCGACAGAGGCCGACTGCATCTACGCAGGCATCCTCATCGATACCAACAACTTTATGACAAAGACAGGCGTGCGTACATTTGAGGCGGCAGCCTTTTTGAAGCGCTCAGGCGCAGAGGTAACACGCGTCAGAAAGATGCTTAGAAATGACATGGCATGCTACAAGGCAAGAGCCGAGGCAGTGCGCCACGCGGAGGTATACAGGGGCTCGTTTGCCATATCGGTATGCCCTAGCGAGAATGTGGAGAGCCCGACAATCGTCGGTGCACAGGCGGCAAATGAGCTGCTCAACATAATAGGAATCAAGGCATCATTTGTGCTCACGGAGTACAATGACAAGATTTATATCAGCTCTCGTTCAATCGACGAGATAAATGTCCAGATAATCATGGAGAAGCTGGGCGGTGGCGGACACTTAAATGTGGCAGGCGCGCAGCTGACAGGCGTTACTATCGTGCAGGCAAAGCGCATGATACAGGATACACTGGACGAAATGCTAAAAGAAGGAGACATAGAAGAATGAAAGTAATCTTATTACAGGACGTAAAACCATTAGGCAAAAAAGGCGAGATAGTAAACGTAAGTGACGGCTACGCCAGAAACAATATCATACCTAAAAAGCTCGGAGTAGAGGCTACTCCAAAGAACTTAAATGACTTAAAGCTTCAGAACCAGCACGCTGACAAGGTGGCACAGGAAAACTACGAGAGTGCACTTGCACTCGCAAAGGTAGTAGAGAACACAAAGGTAGTAGTAAAGCTGCGCTCAGGAGAGGGCGGCAGGACCTTCGGCTCCATCTCCACCAAGGAGATATCGGCTGCAGCAAAGGAGCAGCATGGCTTAGAGCTCGACAAGAAAAAGATGCAGCTTAACGAGTCAATCAAGGCACTTGGAAACTATGAGGTGCCTGTCAAGCTTCATCCAAAGGTAACAGCAAACCTTACAGTATCAGTAGTTGAAGGATAGGAGGAATCCCCTTGGAAGAAGCATTAATCAAACGAATAATGCCAAACAGCCTTGAGGCAGAGCAGTCCGTGGTCGGCTCCATGATTATGAGCAAGGATGCCATAGTGACCGCCAGCGAGATGCTCCTTAAGGAGGATTTTTATCATCAGCAGTACGGCATCATATTTGAGACCATGGTTGAGCTCTTTACAGAGGGTCAGCCTGTAGATCTCGTCACACTCCAGAACCGTTTAAAGGAAAAGGATGTGCCGCAGGAAATACAAAGCCTTGACTTTGTGAGAACTCTCGTCAACAGTGTGCCGACCTCTGCCAACATCAAGTACTATGCTAATATCGTAAAGGAAAATGCCATAAAGCGAAAGCTCATCCATGTGACAGAGGACATAGAGAACGAGTGCTACGCCGGCAAGGAATCGCTCGAGAGCGTGCTCGACAAGACAGAGCATGATGTATTTGAGCTGCTTTCCACAAGGCAGACAGGTGACTACGTGCCAATCCGTACAGTAGTCATGAATGCCCTCGAGAAAATCGAGAAAGCAGCACAGCAGGAGGGCACCGTAACAGGAATCCCGACAGGCTTCATAGACTTAGACTACAGGACAGCGGGACTTCAGCCGTCAGATCTCGTGCTCGTGGCAGCCCGTCCGTCAATGGGAAAGACAGCCTTCGTGCTCAACATAGCACAGCATGTGGCATTTCATGCACATCTGTGTACAGCCATATTCTCACTCGAGATGTCGAAGGAGCAGCTCGTAAACCGTCTGTTCTCACTCGAATCAAAGGTAGATGCGCAGGCACTGCGTACAGGAAATCTGTCTGATGCCGACTGGGAAAAGCTGGTCGAGGGAGCCGGAATCATCGGAGACTCCGAGCTCATCATAGACGACACTCCGGGTATCAGCATCTCAGAGCTTCGAAGCAAGTGCCGTAAATACAAGCTCGAACACGACTTAAAGCTCGTCATCATCGATTACCTGCAGCTCATGACAGGCTCAGGACGAGGCTCAGAATCGCGTCAGCAGGAAATCTCAGACATATCACGTTCGCTTAAGGCGCTCGCCAGAGAGCTTTCAGTCCCTGTAGTGGCACTCTCCCAGCTATCACGAGCTGTAGAGCAGCGACCGGACCACAGACCGATGCTTTCTGATCTTCGAGAGTCAGGAGCCATCGAGCAGGATGCCGACGTCGTTATGTTTATCTATCGTGACGACTACTACAACAAGGACACCGAGCTCAAGGGTATCTCAGAGATCATCATAGCTAAACAGCGTAACGGTCCAATCGGCACCGTAAACCTTGCATGGCTGCCTGAGTACACGAAGTTTGCAAATCTGGAGCATTAAGACTAAAACACAAAAAGAATAAAGAGACAATCAATCCCGGCTCACGTCATAGGATAAAGTTAAGTATCCTGATGTGGGTCGGGATTTTTCAAAATCTCTTTATACTTAAAAAGAGAAGAAAGCTATAAACTTTCCCGCAATTCATCCGATATATTCCTTAGAATAGGGTAAGAACAACAGTCAATTGCAACATATTTTCACACGGAGGTGTTAGAGATGGCAATAGAGGCAATCAAGGGTGCAGGAATGGTTTATCAGGGAAGTACATCAACTGCACAGATAAAGGAACAGGCACAGGGAAGGACAGAGGTGTCCAGTGCGGACAATCAGGTCGTGTCTGACAGCATCGCAAGGAATATTCAGGCGATGAATACGAAGGAAGCAAGCGGTGATTCAGCCGGTGATACCGGAGCGCATGGACAGGCACAGGCTGCTGCACAAAAGCAGAATGAGAAGAATATGCAGCTTAAAAAGGCTGTGGATGATATCAACAAGAGCGCGTTGGCTGACCAGTCGGAGGCAGTGTTCGGCATCCATGAGAAGACTAACCGCGTGACAATAAAGATAGTTGATAAGAAGACAAAGGAAGTCATCAAGGAGTTTCCGCCGGAGAAGACGCTCGACATGATAGCGAAGGTCTGGGAGATGGCAGGACTCATGGTAGATGAGAAGAGATAGGAGGACACCATGGCAATCAGATTATCGGGAATGACATCAGGCTTGGATACAGATTCTATTGTAAAGGCAATGGTATCGTCATATACCACCAGAAAAGAGAAATATCAGAAGGCGCAGACTAAGCTTGAGTGGACACAGGATGCGTGGAAATCCCTTAATACCAAGGTGTACAGCTTGTACAGCAATATTTCCAATCTGCGATTTTCTACAGCATACAACTTAAAGAAGACATCAGTTTCGGATACTACAAAGGCCACAGTAAAGGCAGGCTCCGGTGCACCAAGCGGCACACAGTCGCTGAAAATCAAGCAGATGGCAAAGGCCGGATATATGACCGGAGCAGAAATTAAGGCAGACAGTGAGAAGACTACACTTGCCCAGCTCGGTTACACAGGTGGTGATGCCAAGCTTGAGGTAAAGATGGGCGATGAGACCAAGTCCATCACGCTCAGCGCATCATCTACCATGAACGACGTGGTAAAGGAACTCAGGAATGCGGGGCTTGATGCAAACTACGATTCAAGCTACAAGAGATTTTATATCAGCTCAAAAAAGACAGGCGTGGCAAACGATTTTACCATAACCGGCAGCAATATAGATGGAGCATCAGCACTTTATAGCCTGGGAATAGCATATGGTGGTGAAAAGACCACTACCGGTACTTATTCATCCAATCCATATGATGAGTATGCAGCTTTACATGGAGTTTCAGACGATGAGACCAGAGCCAAAATCGAGGCAGCTGTTACAAACTACAATAATCTGACAACAGATGCGGCGAAGATGAATGCGCAGAGCAAAAATCTTATGAATGCTGTAAATTATGGCTATTCATATGCCACACTTCAGGGCATTTATGAGAAGCTGGATGCAAACAATGCAGGAGATAGTGATAAGCTGAAGCTGCTTGAGAAGCTTGGCTCATCTCGTGATGGCGCATTGATTTCAAAGAATGGTGACAGCTATGATACATATACAAAGACCACGCTGACAGATACAGCCGGTCATACTCTTTATAAGTATATTGACAGCGACAACAATAGCCACTATATTGCGGCCGTTAATGATACGGACAAGCATACCACATCGTACTATGATGTGACAGAATCTACGAGGACAGCTTATACGGACGCTGATGGCAAGGAGCTTGAAGCAGTACCTACAGTAGTCGATGATACAACACTGAAAGTCGGTGATAAGACTTACAAAAAGGACGAGGCAGACGGCAAGTACTATCTGCAAAAGGAAGATGGCACAGCTGATAAAACTGATTCCATCACTGTTTCACAAAAGACCGAGTACACTATTGCGGCAGATGCCGTAAACAAGACTGGCATAGAGTCAGCTTCAGTAGCGTATGACACAATCATCAAGTCAATGGATGAAAAGACTAAAAGCTCATACGATGAGGCTCTTGCGTCAGTTCAGGCATTTGAGAATTCAAAGGACGAAGTGCTAGGAAGCGATGACAAGTACTCGGTTGCAAGCCTCACCAAGGCTATTCAGAATGCTTATGCAGGCAATGGAAAGGAAGCCGTAGAGCAGCTTTTAGCAGGAAACGGAAACGAGACTGACGGCTTTGTAAATAAAGCAAACGCTTTGGAGGAGGCCGCAGAGGCCAACACAAAAAAAGCAGCAGATAGCAATATTGTAAAGGAGCTTGCCTCAAAGCAGAAGGATTCGTCTGAGTATACACAGGCGCTAAACGACCTGCTCGACAGGGTAAACACTGCATACACGCTTCAGAATAAGGCACTTTTCAATTCACAGGTGAAGAAGGTCGCAGGACAGGATTCGGAGATTGAGCTGAACGGTGTAAAATATACAGGTGACAGCAACAGCTATTCAATCAATGGACTGACAATCGAGGCACTTGCTGAGACCGGTGACAGTGCTATAAGCATTACAACAAGCACAGATACACAGGGTGTATATGATAAGGTAAAGGATTTCCTGACAGAGTACAACAACATCATCAACGAGATGACGAAGCTATACAATGCTGATTCAGCAGGAAGCTACGAGCCACTCACGGATGATGAGAAGGATCAGATGTCTGATAAAGAGATTGAGAAGTGGGAGACAAAGATTAAGGACTCTCTGCTTCGCAGGGATTCTACACTTGGCAGCGTAATGACAGCAATGCAGACAGCCATGATGTCATCAGTTGAGATAGGTGGCAAGAAGTACTCGCTCTCAAGCTTTGGAATCAGTACACTTGGATTTTTGAATGCAGCGGAGAATGAGCAGAATGCATATCACATTGATGGTGATGAGGATGACGCCAATACATCCGGCAAGACAGATAAGCTCATGGCAGCTATAAACGATGATCCGGATACGGTAATGCAGTTTATGCAGCAGCTTTCAACTAATCTGTATAGTGCAATCGGTGACAAGATGAAGTCTACAGATTTGAGCTCAGCATTTACCATCTACAATGACAAGCAGATGAAGACAGAGTACACTAACTACACCAAGACTATTAAGGAATGGGAGAAAAAAATCTCAGATCGTGAGGATTACTACTACAACAAGTTTACTCAGATGGAGTCAGCTATGACCAAGCTCAACAGCACACAGAGCTCAATTAGCAGCTACTTCTCATAAAAAGATACCAGGGAGGGTATATTATGTTACAAAATAAAGCATACGCAGCATATGCAAACAATAAAATCATGACTGCATCACCGGCAGAGCTTACACTCATGCTGTATGATGGTGCAATCAAATTTTGCAATATTGCAATCATGGCAGTGGAGAAGGAGGATATCCAGCAGGCTCACACAAACATCCGTAAGGTTGAGCGTATCATAGAAGAGTTCCAGTCCACACTTGATGACAAATATCCGGTATCAAAGGATTTTAACAATGTATATACATATCTTCACAGACGTCTTGTCGAGGCAAACATAAAGAAGGACAAGGAGATTCTTGAGGAGGTGCTTGAGCACCTGCGCACTATGCGTGACGCGTGGAAAGAGGTTATGCAGGCCACATGTAACGGAAACAAGCTGCATGTGTCATAGATAAATGTATCATAAATCACCGACAGGGATTATAGAGAGTTTTAACTTAAACAAAACGCAGAGACAGCAGCATGAAGCTAGTTTGTTTGTGCGTTTTGTGCTATCATAGAGATGATTATAGTTAAAACAATCGAAAATACAGGGGGAACACAATGGAACAGACTTACATAGATATAATGATACAAAGCCTCGAGAAAAAGGAACAGGTACTCGACAGGATAATAGAGCTTGATATCAAGCAGAAGAACCAGCTCGAGGATCCACAGCTCACACCTGACGACTTTGACGAGGTAGTTGAGGCAAAGAGCAGGCTCATCGACCAGCTCAATAATTTAGACTCAGGCTTTGAGAAGCTTTTTGAACGTACAAAGGAAGAACTGAATGGTCACAAAGAGGACTACAAGGAGCAGATACGCACCATGCAGGAGCATATCCGCAGTATCACGGACAAGAGCGTAAAAATACAGAGTCAGGAGGCCCGCAACAAGGATCTCATGACTCTGAAATTTGCGTCCATAAAGAAGCAGGCCCGCGAGGTGCGTGTCGGCACGCAGGCAGCAAGCCGCTACTACAAGTCCATGTCAGGAACCGGATATATGGAGCCGCAGTTTATGGACAATAAAAAGTGAAAAGTTTAATTTAATATTTCACTTCAATATCCCCAAGCCCTGAGTCGATAACCAGGTGCTTTTTGGCATGCTCATTTACCTCATACTCATCATCATAGTCATTGCCGTTGATTGTGATATCGCCTGTACCTGAGTCCAGGTCCATCATGTAACCGTCAAGTGACTGTGAGGATGTCACAGTGATGTTACCTGTACCGCCGTCGATATCCATCTCGTCAAAGGCACAGTTTTCAAAGCTAAGATTGCCGGTTCCGCCATCCACATCACATGTGGCGAAGCTGCAGTCTGTGACATATAAATCGCCTATGCCGGTGTCAAATTCTGCATCGGCTGCGGTCAGGGAATTAAGGTTTACCTCGCCTACACCGGTATCAAGGGAGAGCTTGTTCAATGCTGCGCCCTCAGGAATGGTAACAGTGATTTCACTTGTGGTGTTTCTTTTGTAGTTGGCTCCTTTGCTTTGGGATATTGTGAGGGTATCGCCTGTGCTCCTAATCTTTGGAACCAGTCGCTTGTTACATTTGTATGAGACCGTGTAGCTGTCACCGGTTTTTACGTTGATGTTCGATATGGTTGTATCAAATACCAGGTTTGAAAATTCATCGACTGAAAGCTCCTCTGTGCATACGTTTCCGAGAGACTTGTCTGAGCGCGGAATCAGATTGTTAAACAGGCCTAGGGCAAAGCCCCCGATATGGTAGAGACTCCCGGCGATGATGCAGACCACGGTAATTATTGTAATTATTATTAGATATATATTCTTTTTCATGACTTGTCTCCATTTCTGAATTATCTTGTTGCATAATTTGTTTTGTGATTATTCAAAATATGCTATACACATTTTTGACTGTCTTGGTTTCCATTAATTTCCATGTTTATCGCCGAGCAGATTTTCCACCAGCGAATTGATGATTGCGGCTATTGGCCAGATAATCCATGTGATACCCCAGTCAAAGGTAATAAAGCTCCAGCATAGATAGATGCATGTGACAGTTGACCAGTAGACTGACATGATTGCAGCCACAACAGAGTTTTCATAGTGCACCTTGCCATCGTGTGAATTGGCAAAATTACCGCCCATAGTCTGTGCTCCGTTTAGGGAAAGGGGCTTGTCAAAGCTTGATTTCTTCATGTTTGTGAATACTATCATGAATACACCGATTGCTATAAACACGAGCACGAGTCCACCGGAAAGTGAGTCTGCGAAGGTGCTTTTGGTGTTCAGCGAGCTGATTATGATTGCCGGCACTGCGCAGAGTATGCAGAGCATGATACCCACTGTTAAAAGCATCGCATGTGTGGAGCGGTAGCTTTCCTTTCGCTCGATGACCCAGTTTGCCGTCTCAAAATCTATGCAGTAAGGCTCTTGCTTCAGGTAGCTCCACTTGGATGAGATAGAGCCTGAGAAGATAAAGAAGCCGACTGCCACAGCGATACAAACGAACAGGAAGGTAATGCCGATGGCATCAGATGCGTCAGGGGAAGCGAGTGAACGCGGAATGCATTCGCTGAATATCGGTCCAAGGCTTGCGATTATGCAAAGCAGCACTCCAAAGGCTGTGAGATATGCTTGTTTTGCCGAATCCCTGAGGAATGCGGCAGCAGCCTCGCGGGAGAGTGTTTTGGCAGCAGGCATTGCCTGACTGGGATTCACGAAGCTCTTGATGCCGAGTGAGTCGGCGAGCTCGTCAAGGTTTCCAAACTCTGATATGACTATGCCTATGGCTTCGTTGTCAGATTTGCCCTCGGATATTAATTCATTGTATTTATCCTCCATCATCTGATAGAGCTCATATTTGGCTTTTTGCACCTCGGGGGTATTCGGGAGGTGCGAAAACATATTTTCCAGATAATTCTTTATAGTTTCCATAAAATGTCTCCTTTAAAATCGTATAAATTTGCTTACTACATCAAGTGTCAGCTTCCATTCCTCGCATTTCATCCTGTAATATTCTCTGCCGGCATCGGTAATCTGATAGTAGGTCCGCCTTTTGCCGCTTGCATTGTCGCTCGAAGAGAATGATGTGATATAACCGTTTTTCTCAAGGCGGGTAAATGCAGAGTAGAGAGTTGTTTCTTTTATGACGTATTTTTCCTCGGATATTAGCTTTATCTGCTTTGAAATCTCGTAGCCGTAGGATGGTCTGTCGAGGAGCAGGTAGAGTATGATGGTATCGTTGTATCCGCGGATGACATCGCTGCTTATATTGAGCATTATTCACCTCCTGTATCAAGTGTTTAATTTCATCATGATGTACATATTTATTAATCCTGAATTATTCATGAGCATATAAAAATGCTCAACACTACAAATCCTTGAACCAGTTCACATGAAAACAATCGATTCATCCACAAAAAAGGGTAAACTACCCCTCTGAAATCCGATAGAGTTATCTTGAACTGTCAAGGTACGTTAATAATTGCTACTCCAACTGTACAGTCAGCTTCTGGATATTTTCCAACGTCCTGTAGAACTCTTTTTTATAAGGTCAGCTACTGCATAGTTTGAATGTTATATATCTTGCTGAACGGACTGCTCTTGCAGCAATCTTTATCAGCTTTAAACGAATGGTATCCACCTGTTGTTTTCGCATATTTGCGGGGAGTACCAATCGCCTAAACAAATTGAATAAGTTGTAGGCAAGCATGTGAAGTCTCATGCGGTTGGCATTTACTACTTTGGAATGACTGCTGACAGCAGCAAAGTCAAATCCACTTTTGCCTTCTTTTATGAAATTTTCCATCTTGCCGCGCCCACAGTAATACTGGATGACCTGGTAAGGTTCCATATCCATGTTTGTAACAATAAAGGTGTACATATGCGTCAGCTGACCGTATGGCTTTTCAATCTTGAAAACCACGCGCCTTGGATAATCCCAGGAACCAGCCTGATACAGAAATTCGCCATAAGTTACAGTATAGCTGATCTGATCCTCTTTAGTTGCATTGTATAAATCCTTATCTTTATCCGATGCAAGAGCCATAAGTGAAGAATTCTGTTTTAAGCGGATGGCATAGGAACAGCCATTCATCTCACAGGTTTTATAAAGTTTGGGAGATGAGAATCCACTGTCACCACGAAGATATGTTTTGATGCCTCTTTCCAGATATTCCTGAAAAAGTGGTTCCATAAATTTATCTGCATCATTGCTGCAGTGGAGTGTTCCATCACGAAGTTCTGCCTTTAGCAGATCCCCGGTCAGATCATCATAGCAGAGCAAAGGATGGTATCCGTGTGCCTGATAATGGAAGTTGAAGCCCTCTCCTTCCTGTTTGCCGTAGGTGTCAAATAAAGTACTGTCCAGATCCAGAAGC
>OWIY01000984.1_pt1 | contig 10416 bp, 10 predicted proteins | sample 1732841 | NCBI WGS metagenome assembly OWIY01 (sample SAMN05065760, study PRJEB22554) | human gut metagenome | biome: ENVO:2100002; feature: ENVO:00000062; material: ENVO:00002003 | host: Homo sapiens | place: USA | reverse complement strand
AGATGAGCGCTAGTCTCGTGGGCTCGGAGATGTGTATAAGAGACAGCCATAGGGCCCAGGGCCAGGGGCGCTTCGATGGGGATGCCTCCAATGGACAGCATATGGGCAAGGACAGCGGGACGGGGCCCGAGCAGGCCGCCGTTTCACGCGCCGCGTCCTCTGTCTTCCTTTCCTGAGTCAGATTTATTTATTGTATCATACCCCCACCCGGTTGACAAGGCCGCCCTGTCCGCTTTACAATGAAAAGAGATCACCTGTGGAAGCAGGGGGAACTGGGAGAAATAAGATGGAATTTGATGTACTTTGGGCGGCCCTCCATGGCGTATCTGCCTATGCGGAGCTGCTGAAGACGCCGGTAATGGAGCAGAGCCGGGCCCTGGTGGGCAGTCTGGCCCAGGGGCGTGGAACGGAGGCCCTGGAGGCCTATACGCAGCTCTTCCACCTGCTGCGGCGGGAGGGATACCAGGGACTGGGTGACTGGCTCTGGGACGGCCTGCGCTATGTGGAGAGCCCCTATGGAACGCTGGCGGAGCGAGGGGACAGCGACCCCGCCCTGGAGAACGCAGCCCGGCGGGAGGTGGAGACCTTCCTCCTTCTGGCCCGGATGGACTGCGACCGGTATGTGGGGGAGCTGTCCAATCTGCTGCCCCCGGTGTACGCTCCGGTGCTGGCTGGGCTGCCCCGGTGGCGGGCGTCTGCCCCTTTTGACTTTGACGGCCTTACGGCGTTTTACCAGGAGAATGGCTGCGGCCTGTTCGCCCGCTACCGGGCCTTTGTCTGGGACAGCGGGGAGCTGATCCCGGTGGCCGACCCGGACTGCCCCCGGCCGGAGGAGCTGATGGGCTACGAGCTGCAGCGGGGACAGGTGGTGGCCAACACCCAGGCCATGCTGGAGGGGCACCTGGTGAACAACGTGCTCCTCTTTGGCGACGGCGGCACTGGCAAGTCAGCCACTGTAAAGTCTATGCTGTTCCGCCCCGGCTTCGGGGATCTGCGGCTGATTGAGGTGCAGAAGGAGGGGCTGGCCCAGATGCCCCGGCTGATCCGCTCCCTGGCGGGACGGCGGCAGAAGTTCATCCTCTTCATCGACGACCTGGCTTTCGACCAGGACGACAATACCTATTCCATCATGAAGACTATCCTGGAGGGCGGGCTGGAGCGCCGCCCGGCCAATGTGGCCATCTACGCCACCTCTAACCGCCGCCACCTGGTCCGTCAGTCTTTCAGCGACCGGGCGGGGGATGAGGTGGACGCCTTTGAGACCATCTCGGAGAAGACTGCCCTGGCGGAGCGGTTTGGACTGCGTATCCCCTACCTCACCATGAGCAAGGCGGATTATCTGGCCCTAGTGGACCATCTGGCCGCCCGGGCCGGGGTGGCCATGTCCGCTGAGCTGCTCCACGCCCAGGCCATGACCTGGGAGATCCGCCACGCGGGGCGCACCCCGCGCACCGCCCAGCAGTTCATCGCCAGCCTGTCCCTCCAGGAGAAGCAGTAACACCGGGAACGGAAAGAGAGCTCCCCCGGACGCGCCTTAGGGCGTGTCCGGGGGAGCTCTTTGCACGGGCAGGTGGGCCGGAACTTTCGACAGAGGGGAAGGACCGGGAGAATAGGGACTTGCGTGGGGGGAATAGAGTAGGGCGGAGGTGTTGGCATATGTTGTCGCCATGGATCTATCTAATGATGAACGGTCTGTTTTTTACTCTGCGGCTCTCGGGTGGGAGCGGGTCCTTCCCACGGCCGCTGAAGGCCGCGGAGGAGCGGGAATACCTGGAGCGGGCCGCCCAGGGGGACCTGGAGGCCCGCAACCTGCTGGTGGAGCATAACCTGCGGCTGGTGGCCCATATCGTGAAAAAGTACTATGCCCAGACTGGAGACCAGGACGATCTGATCTCCATCGGGACTATCGGGCTGATCAAGGGGATTTCTACCTTCAAAAGTGATAAAAACGTCCGTCTGGCTACCTACGCCAGCCGCTGCATCGAAAACGAGATCCTGATGCACTTCCGGGCGCAGAAAAAGCTGGCAGGGGAGGTGTCACTGGCGGACAGCCTGGATGGCGATGACGACGGCAGCTCCCTGTCGCTGATGGATGTGATCGCCGTGGACGACAACATGCTGGAGGAACTGGACACCCGGGACGCCTGCCGCAAGGTACGGCACTGCGTGGACACCTGCCTGACCGATCGGGAGCGGTCCATCATCACCCTGCGCTACGGCCTGGATGACCGCCCTCCCAGAACACAGCGGGAGATCGCCTCCCGCTGCGGCATCAGCCGGTCCTATGTATCGCGCATTGAGAAGCGGGCGCTGGAGAAGCTGGAACAGGCTATGCGGGAGTAAGGGCGTCGGAGTGCAGGGGGAAAATGTTAAAAATGGAATGATGCAAATACTGCATCATTATATTGAAAAGAAGGAAAAATGAGGAAATCCAAAAGAAAAAAGAGAAAAACAGAGAAAAAAACTGCAAAAATGAAGGAAATTATGCAAAATGACCGAAAATTAAAAAAGCGACTTGCAATTATAGGCAAAATGTAATATAATAACTCTGCAAATAGGTCGGCCGCATCCCTCGGGCGGAAGGCCGAGTAAAGCTTGAAATGGAGGAAAGAGAATATGAAGAAAACACTTGCTCTCATCCTGGCGCTGTCTCTGTCCCTGGCGCTGGCCAGCTGCGGCAATCCCAATCAGCCCAGCAATTCCGGTACCACTTCTACTCCTGCCGCTTCTACCGGCACTACTTCCACCACCACACCTCCGGCCGGCGGCTCCGGCGAGACCGTCACCCTGGCGACCGGCGGCACCTCCGGCACCTATTACGCCTACGGCGGCGTGATGCAGACCACCCTCAACCCCCTGCTGACCACCGGCCAGCTGAATGTGACTTCCACCGGTGCCTCTTCCGCCAACATCCTGGAGGTGGCTGACGGCAATGCCCAGATGTCCATCCTGCAGTCCGACGTGCTCTCCTATGCCCACAGCGGCACCGACCTGTTCACCGAGGCTGAGACCAGCAGCCAGTGGGTGGCCGGCCTGTACAACGAGACCGTGCAGATCATTTCCGCCCCCGGCATCAAGGACGTATCCGAGCTGAAGGGCAAGACCGTCTGCGTGGGCGACGTGGGCTCCGGCACTGAGGTCAACGCCCGCCAGGTCCTGGAGGCCTACGGCATGACCACCGCCGACATCACCGCCACCAACGGTTCCTTCGGCGACGCCGCCAACGACCTGAAGGACGGCAAGATCGACGCCGCTTTCACCGTGGCCGGCGCCCCCACCACCTCGATCACTGAGCTGGATGCCACCGCTGAATTCGATATGATCAGCCTGACTCCCGAGGCCGTGGAGTATCTGACCACCAACTACCCCTTCCTGGTCCAGGAGGACCTGCCCGCCGGCACCTACCCCAACAACATCGACTATGATGTGACCTGCGTGGCCGTGAAGGCAGTTCTGGTGGCCTCTGAGGACCTGTCCGAGGACTTCGTCTATGAACTGCTGACCCAGATGTTCGAGAATCAGGAGAGCATGGCCGCTACTCAGGCCAAGTTCCAGTTCCTGACCCTGGAGAACGCGGTGGCCGGTGTGGGTGATGTGCCTATGCATCCCGGCGCTGAGAAGTTCTATACCGAGAAGGGTGTCCTGTGAGGGAGGACCGACCTCGCCGCACGGCCCGCCGGTCAAGTTCCGGTGACGAGTGACACCGGGATCTGATGAAAAAAAGGGTAATGGGAGCCGCCGCGATAATCATCATTATTGCGGCGGCTCTTCTAGCAACAGTCAGCGTGCGGGCGGGCTGGTATCTCACCCTGCGCGGCGGGGAAAACGGTGAGACCTGCGTCCGCTACCGCCTGGACGAGGGAGACTGGTTCTGCGTGGGCTTTATCCACTCGGTCCATAAAAATCCGCTGATCGACTGCTATCAGATCCAGGAGCACAAGATCTATGTGGAGCAGACCTACTATTACAGCTTCGGCGCCGGGGTACAGAGCCAGCTGAACGAAGGGGAGTCCATGACATTGGGCGAGGACGGCTCCATTGTAGTGAGCAATATCCACAAGGATTTTGAGACGATCCCCCTGCAATATATCGTAGGCTCCCGATCAGATCACACGCTGATCCTGGGCGACATCCGGGAGGACTATGACCAGGTCCGTGATCTGGTCGGGGTGTTCCCGGAAGATGGGATGGAGGAGGTGACTTTGGAGAGCGGGATTCGAGTCATCAGTTTGAGCGCACTGTTTGGAAGAAGCTCGGTGGTCTCCATCGGGTACGAGTATCGGCTGTTCTGACCGCCTTGTCCGCTAGGGGCGGCGTCAGAACGATGCGACTAAGGAGGAGAATAATGGGCGATTTGGAAGATCGCAGCGTCAACACGGCTCCTGCCGGTGATCCCAGCGTAGACGTGGGAACGGCGGAGGACGTGGAAGCGGTCATGAAGAAGTACGACCGCGAATCCAACACCCGGATCTGGACCGGGGTCCCGGAGCTGGTCATTCGGATCATGCTGGCTCTCTTTTCCCTGTTCATGGTATGGATGAACCTGTTTGCCAGCTTTGACAACCGCGTCCGGCACTGCCTGTTTTTGGGCTTTATCATTTTGTTTGTATTCATTCTGTACCCTGCGAAAAAGGGAACACAGAAGGTGAATCACATCCCCTGGTATGACATCGTATTGGCAGTGGTGGGCGCGGCCTGCTACTTTAACTATGTCATCAACCTGAAGAGCATCGTGGCCATGATGACCCGGATCGGCACCACTGAGGTGGTGCTGGGTATCATCGGCATCCTGATCCTGGCGGAGTGCTGCCGCCGGGTGGTGGGCATCCCCATCCTATGCGTGGCCACGGCCTTCGTTCTTTATGCTTATCTGCCCATGTTTGCCGGAAAGACGGTGCAGAGCATTGTGTACAACCTGTTCTACACCACCAACGGCGTCATTGGCACCCCCATCAGCGTGTGCTGCACCTACATCGTGCTGTTCATCATCTTCGGCGCTTTCCTGGAGGCCACCGGCATCGCCAACTTCTTCATTGAAGGGGCAAACGCCATCGCAGGCTCCGCCTCCGGCGGTCCCGCCAAGGTAGCCGTCATCTCTTCCGCTCTGTGCGGCATGGTGTCCGGTTCCTCTGTGGGCAACACCGTGACCACCGGCGCCGTTACCATCCCCCTGATGAAGAAGACTGGCTATCCCCCGGAGTTCGCGGGTGCCGTTGAGGCCGCCGCCTCCACTGGCGGACAGATCATGCCCCCCATCATGGGCGCCGCCGCTTTCCTCATGGCCGAGATGGTCGGCGTCCCCTACTCTGAGATCGTGATCCGGGCCATCCTGCCCGCTTTCCTGTACTTCGCGGGCATCTTCCTTATGGTCCACTTCAAGGCCAAGAAGATGGGGCTGCACGGTCTGCCCAAGGACTCCCTGCCCAAGGCCAAGGATATCCTTCCCAAGATCTACCTGCTGGTGCCGCTGATCGTGCTGGTGTACATGATCATCGTGGGCTTCACCATGTCCCGCAGCGCTGTGTATGCCACCTTCGCCGCTATCACCATGGGTATGGTGGACCGGGAGAAGGGCGGCAAAAAGCTGCTCATGGCCCTGCCCCTCATCCCCCTGGCTGTCATCGTGATCCTGGGCAACAAGTCCTACGAATGGATCCCGGAGAACCTGGATAACATCTGTATGGGCCTTTGGGTGGTGCTGTTCGTTCTCTTCACGGTAATGAGCAAGCCCAACCGTGAGGCGGCCCCCTCCTATGTGGACGCCTTGGCCGCCGGGACCCGGAATACCCTGTCTGTAGGCGTAGCCTGCGGCATCGCGGGCATCATCGCCGGCGTGGTGACGATGACCGGTCTGGCCAATGTGCTCATCACCGCCATCGTACAGGTCGCCAACGGTCAGCTGATCATCGCCCTGTTCCTCACTATGCTGTGCTGCATCGTGCTGGGCATGGGCGTCCCCACCACCGCCAACTACGTCATTATGGCCACCACTTGTGCCCCTATCCTGGTGCAGGGCATGGGCATGGATCTGATGGCTGCCAACTTCTTCGTGTTCTACTTCGGCATTGTGGCCGACATCACCCCGCCCGTGGCCCTGGCCGCCTATGCCGGCTCCGCCATCGCCAAAGCGCCGCCTATGAGGACGGCCTTCAACGCCACCCGTCTGGCCATCGCGGCCTTCATCGTGCCCTACATCTTTGCTTTCAATAACACGATGCTGTTCATTGGCGATTTCAGCCCGCTGGACGTGGTGCAGGTGGTCCTTACCTCCTCGGTGGGTATGTTCCTCATCGCCGCCGGCATGATCGGCTACATGCTCCGGGATCTGAACTGGGGCGTGCGGATCGTGTGTATCGCCGCCGGTCTGATGCTGATCCATCCGGGCACTCTGACCGACATCATCGGTATCGGCGTTCTGGTCGTGGTGCTGGTGTTCCAGATCATTACCGGAAAGGGCAGTAAGGCTGTCAAGGCGGCCTGATTCTGCAGAAAGAGCAGAGCCTGGATCTTTACCAGTCAAACACAGGACCCCCTGCGTCTTATGGCCGCAGGGGGTCCTGGTGTATCTTGGGGGGATCTAAAAGGCAGCATTGCGCTTGGGCGGTAAATGAGATATAATAAATACGATATTCATTTCTGACAGGGAGCACCGGCCGCCGGACTCCGCAGTCAAAGATTTCGGAAAGGGAGGTCCCCGTGACATGAACACACTTTTAGAGCTTTTGGAACAGGACTGCACACAGTCTCCCGCACAGCTGGCAGCACAGGCCGGCATGACCGAGGCAGAGGCAAAGGATGAGCTGCGCCGGCTGGAAGAGGAGGGCGTGATCCTGGGATACCAGGCTGTGATCGACTGGGACCGGGTCAAGCGGGAGAATGTCACCGCCCTGATCGAGGTGAAGGTGACGCCTCAGTCCCTGGCCGGATTTGACCGCATCGCCGAGCGCATCTATCAGTATGACGAGGTGGAGAGCATGTATCTGATGAGCGGCTCCTTCGACCTGACAGTCATCATCTCTGGACGCAGCCTGCGGGAGGTAGCCCAGTTTGTGGGCGAGCGCCTGGCCCCACTGGAGGGGGTCACCGGCACGGCCACCCATTTCATTTTGAAAAAATATAAGGAGAAGCACCTGATTTTCCGGCCTCAGGAGCCCCAGGAAAGGGAGTATATCTTTGTATGAATTATGAGACGATCTTGAATCAGAAGATCCAGGGCATCCAGCCCTCTGGCATTCGGAAGTTTTTTGATATTCTGGAGGAGATGAAGGACGCCATTTCCCTGGGCATCGGGGAACCCGACTTTGTGACACCCTGGCACATCCGGGATGCGGGTATCTATTCCCTGGAGCGGGGGTACACCAAATATACCTCCAACGCGGGCATGGCGGAGCTGCGGCGGGAGATCGCCAGCTATCTGGACCGCCGGTTCGGCCTGAAATACGACTACGCCAGCCAAATCTTGGTCACAGTAGGGGGCAGCGAGGCGCTGGATCTCTCCCTGCGGGTGCTGCTGAACCCGGGGGACGAGGTTATCATCCCCGTCCCATCCTTTGTCTGCTACGGACCGCTCACCGAGATGGCGGGGGGTGTCCCGGTCTATGTGGAGCTGAAGGCAGAGAACCAGTTCCGCCTGACGCCTGAGCAGCTGAAGGCCGCCATTACCCCCAGGACCAAGGCGCTGGTGCTGCCCTTCCCCTCCAACCCCACCGGCGGCATTATGGAGCGGCAGGACCTAGAGGCTCTGGCCCAGGTGCTACGGGACACGGAGATCATGGTGGTCTCCGATGAGATCTATGCCGAGCTGACCTACGGCCAGCGCCATGTGTCCATGGCCAATCTGGAGGAGATGTATGACCGCACCATCGTGGTCAACGGCTTCTCTAAGAGCCACGCCATGACTGGCTGGCGGATGGGCTATGTCTGCGCCCCCAAGCCTATCATCCAGTGCCTGACCAAGCTGCACCAGTTCGGTATCATGTCCGCCCCCACCGTCAGCCAGTATGCCGCCATCGAGGCCATGCGCAACGGGGACCGGGACATCGAGCACATGCGGGAGGAGTACGACAGCCGCCGCCGCTATTTGGTGGAGAATCTGCGCCGCATCGGTCTGAGCTGCTTTGAGCCCAAGGGCGCTTTCTACGTCTTCCCGGATATCCGTTCCACTGGCCTGACCTCCAACGAGTTCTGTGAGCGCTTCCTGCGGGAGGAGCGGGTAGCGGTGATCCCCGGTTCCGCCTTCGGCCCCGGGGGCGAGGGCTTCGTCCGGGCCTGCTATGCCGCCTCGATGAAGGATATCTCCGAGGCCATCACCCGGATGGACAACTTCCTGACCAACCTGCGCCGCAGCCAGGGCAGGGGTTGAAAATGAACTCAAATAGGATATTATTCGAAAAAAATTACAAATCGTATTGAAAAGCGCCCGGCTTTGGTCTGCCTCTGGGACGAGCCCCATGTAATCCCTGCACCCTGTGGGTCGGGGACCACACAAGAGAAGGGACTCGGTCGGGGACATCAGGCCGGGAAACAGAGAGGAGAATCGACCATGAATATCGTATGCCTGGATATGGAGGGGGTCCTGGTCCCGGAGATTTGGATCGCCTTTGCGGAGGAGAGCGGTATCCCGGAGCTGAAGCGCACCACCCGGGACGAGCCGGACTATGACAAGCTGATGAAGTGGCGCTTGGAGATCCTGAAGGAGCACGGCCTGGGCCTGAAGGAGATCCAGGCCACCATCGCCAAGATCGACCCCCTGCCGGGGGCCAAGGAGTTCCTGGACGAGCTGCGCACCCTCACCCAGGTGGTCATCCTCAGCGACACCTTCGAGCAGTTTGCCAAGCCCCTGATGGCCAAGCTGAACTGGCCCACCATCTTCTGCAACACCCTGGAGGTGGCCCCCGACGGAGCCATCACGGGCTATCGGATGCGCTGCCCCCAGTCCAAGCTGACCACGGTGAAGGCCCTCCAGTCCATGGGCTATGAGACGATCGCCAGCGGGGACAGCTTCAACGACCTGGGGATGATCCAGGCCAGCAAGGCGGGCTTCCTGTTCAAGAGCACCCAGGCCATCAGGGCCGACCACCCGGAGCTGCCTGCCTTTGAGGAGTTCGGCGAGTTGTTGGAAGCCATCAAGGGGGCCATAGGCTGATAGCTCTCTGTCTAAAGAACGGAGAAGACGAAATCAGACCGCACTTCAAATCACATTGAGGAGTGTCCCCAACAGAGCAGAAGCAAAGATAGGTGTTGCGAAAGGAGTGGGCCCTATGAAGACAGTGGCGGTCATTTTTGGACTTATTTTCCTCGTCTACCTGGCGGCCTGGCTGGGCAGCCTTGACATGGCGGCCCGCATCGCGGCCCTGCTCCTGATTGCTGTGAAGGCTGTGGGGCTGGGAGCGCTGGTGGTCCTTTGCTGGAAGGTCAAGAAACAGTGGGACCGGATGGAAGAAAAGCTGGATGCCATAATCTCCCAGCTGGAGGAGTGGCAGCGTCTCAAAAAGTAACCTTTCCCACAGCGTGCCGTCCAAGTGTGCCGCTCCTGCAAAAAGGGGCCTCTTTGGTGATACCGTAGAGACCGGTCCCAGACCGGCATGCCAGGATTCGCACCGGGAGTGTCGGCTTAGCAAAGCCAGGCGCAGTTGTGGAATTGCATGCGCCCTGAATTTCTGCAGACCAGGGCCCAGTGGCCCGATGGGAATTTAGACCAGCCACTCAGATTTTGCGAGCCGGAAATAACGTATGACCAAACAGGAGCGTGTCCCCGTAATGAAGGACCCGGGGTAAGGCGGATATGAGCGTGAAGCGATCATCCTGAGCTGCCCCCCGGCGATCCTTTGGTGACTTTCCCGGCGCTGGGAAAGTCACTTGCCGCCCGCAGGCGGCGACCCACCTGCGAAAACTACCCAAGACGGCGCGCCGCGTCATCGCGCCCTGCGGAAAGAACCAAAACTGCCAAGGCCGGCAAAATCCCCCTGCATCAAGAGAACGATTAAAGTGAGTGACCATTGATGAATGATTTATTTGAAACCCTCCCCTTTCGTCCGGCGGATATCCTACTCCCCCAAAACTGCGACCTGGGCCTGTGGAGCGTGGTGGCCTGTGACCAGTACACCTCACAGCCGGAATACTGGCAGCGGGTGGAGGACTTTGTGGGCGGCGCCCCCTCCGCCCTGCGGCTGATCCTCCCGGAGGGTTGTCTGGACGGGCCCAATGTGGAGACGGACATCGTGGAGATCAACAATACCATGACCCGCTATCTTCGGGAAAACCGGTTTGTAGAATACCCTCACAGCATGATCTATGTGGAGCGTGTCATGACCAGCGGCAGGACCCGCCGGGGACTTGTGGGCATGGTGGACCTGGAGCGGTATGACTACTGTCTCTTATACCCATCTCCGAGCCCACGAGACTAGCGCTCATCTC
>OWIY01000981.1_pt1 | contig 10428 bp, 10 predicted proteins | sample 1732841 | NCBI WGS metagenome assembly OWIY01 (sample SAMN05065760, study PRJEB22554) | human gut metagenome | biome: ENVO:2100002; feature: ENVO:00000062; material: ENVO:00002003 | host: Homo sapiens | place: USA | reverse complement strand
GCAGCTCCCGCAGGCTGGTGATCATGGGGAACATGATGCTCATGTTGCCGTAGGCAGAAGCCCGCAGCAGGGCACGCAGCTGGGTCTTGAAGAAATCCTTGCGGGTCAGGCAGATGCGGATGGCGCGGTAGCCCAGGGCAGGATTCTCCTCGTGGTCCAGCTTCATGTACTCCACCGTCTTGTCTGCGCCGATATCACAGGTGCGCACCACGACCTTTTTGGGGGCCAGGCTTTCCAGCACCTGCTTGTAAGCCTCGAACTGATAGTCCTCGGTGGGGTAGTCCTTGCAGTTCAGGTAGACGAACTCAGTGCGGAACAAGCCCACGCCGCCGGCGTCGTTCTGCTGCACAGCGCCCACATCGCTCATGCCGCCAATGTTGGCAAAAACATTGATCTTGCGGCCGTCCAGGGTGGCGTTGGGCTTGCCCTTCAGCTCCTGCAGCAGGGCCTGCTTCTTCTGGTCCTCCTGCTGGCGGGCCTTGAGGCTCTGCAGCAGGTCGGGGGTGGGGTCTACATAGACGCAGGCGTTGTAGCCGTCCACTACGGCCATCTTGCCGTCCCAGTCGTCCTGGATGTCCTTGCACTGGATCAGAGCAGGGATGTTCATGCTGCGGGCCAGGATAGCGGTGTGGCTGTTGGAGCTGCCCTCCCGGGTGATAAAGCCCAGCAGCAGGCTCTTGTCCATACGCACCGTCTCCGAGGGGGCCAGGTCCTCCGCTACCAGGATGCAGGGCTCAGTGCCCTGCAGGCTGGCGTTGTCCACCCCCTGCAGGATGTCCAGCATCGCCTGGGCGATGTCGATGACATCGGCGCTGCGGGCCTGAAGATAGGGGTCGTCCATAGCGGAAAAAACGGCGGCCTGGTTGTCGCCGGCGGTCTTGACCGCATACTCGGCGCACATCATCTGGTTCTGGATGATATCCTTGATGGCATCCACAAAGTCGTCGTCATCCAGCATCATGGCGTGGATGTTGAACACCTCTGCAATGTCCTCGCCGGCTTCGTCCAGGGCTTTTTCGTACAAAGCGGTCTGCTGTTCGATGGCTTTGGCCCGTGCCTGCTCAAACCGCTCCAGCTCCATAGCGGTGTCCTTGACCGGGCATGTGGAGATGACCGTGCTCTTTTTTTTGTAGATCTTCAGCTTGCCGACCGCAATGCCATTCAAAATGCTTTTACCGGTACCTACCTGCATTGCTCATTCTCCTTCTTCATACACAAGTTTTGCTTTGCTTTTAGGGGCAGTGCCGCACAAAACCCAAAAAGCCCTCGCAGAATATCCCCGCGAGGGCTCGCTTTTGTTGCACTGTCGCCGTGTGGGGACGCCGACAACTCCCAGCTTATCAGACGTTCTCGGTCAGGAACTGCTGGATAGCTGCGGCTGCGGCCTCTTCGTCGTCACCCTCCACCTTCACGGTGATGGTGTCGCCCTGCTTGACGCCCATGCCCATCAGAGCCATCAGCTTGCGCAGGTCACAGCTCTTGCCAGCCTTCTCCAGGGTGGCGGTGCTGCCAAAACCCTTCACGACCTTGACCAGCAGACCGGCCGGACGTGCGTGGATGCCGCAGGCATCCTTAATCGTGTACTGGAATTCCTTCATGATCATTTTCTCCTTCATTCATCCCTCGGCTCTCAAAAGGGCCGGGCAGGCTTTGCCCTTATATAAGATAAGAGCAAAGCTGTTAAATCTATTATAAACCTTGTGAGAGTTTTTTTCACCCTTTTATAGTGCCAATTTTTACGGATGATTTTTGTTGCATATTTACAGAAGTTTTTAGTTGAAATTCCAGTCGGCGCAGAATTCTTCTTTTTTCTGCTCAATCCACCGGATATCCCTCGGCATCCAGGGGCAGGTCGGTGTACTGTGCCTGGCTGCTGCCGGACTCCCATTCGCCCACAAAATCCTCACCAGAGGTCTGCTGTGCGTTCTGACCAGACTCCCACTCGCCCACAAAATCCTCGCCGGAGGTCTGCTGTGCGTTCTGACTAGACTCCCACTCGCCCACAAAATCCTCACCGGAGGTCTGCTGTGCGTTCTGACCGGACTCCCATTCGCCCACAAAATCCTCGCCGGAGGTCTGCTGCGCCTTCTGGCCAGACTCCCACTCGCCTACAAAATCCTCGCCAGAGGTCTGCTGTGCGTTCTGGGTCAGAGCTTCATCGTGGCGCTCTCCCCAGTCCCCGGCAAAGTCCTCACCGGAGGTCTGCTGTGCCCGTTGGTTCAGCGCATCGTCGTGACGCTCCCCCCAATCCCCGGAGAAATCCTCTCCGGAGACCTGCTGTGCCATAGTAGCCTGGGCGTCTTTTAGCCCGGTGACCAGACCGGAGGGCTTTTGCAGCAGATAGGCGCCGACCGGTTTTTTCTTGTACACCAAAAGTACGCCGTAGCTGCTCTGGTCGCCTTTGCTGGCGGCGGGGATCAGCGCGACCCATTTTTCCACCGTTTTGCCTTTGTAGCGGGCCAGGTCCAGACCGCTTTGCTGGACCACGCTGTTAAAAGCGGCAAAGCTGTCATCCCACTTGCGGGGGATCTTGACCTTGTCGGCGGTGATGGAGGCACCGTCCACCTCCAGTCCATAGCCGGTGAACCAGGTCTGGATGTCCTGTGCGTTCTCTACCTTTCCGGATACGCTGGCCCCTGCGGTGACGGTGCGCCCGCTGATGTACCGCCCCAGCAGGGCGCTGCATACCACCAGTGCGCAGCACATAGCGCCCAGACCCAGTGTTTTTAGGTTTTTTCGGTTTAATGTGACCACAAACAATGCCCATTCCTCCCCAATCGTTCAAGACTTCATGAACAGCATATGAGCTTGGGGCGGCGGTTATGCCGGCGGCCGGTGTCGGCGCAAAAAATGGCCGGCGGAGACCCGCCAGCCATCAAAAGGATCGGAATATTTGTTGTTTTGCAAACGGGGCAGAGCGCTCAGTTTTTGTGCTTGGGCAGCAGGTTGGCACGCTCCAGGGCAGGACGCAGCGCCAGGTAAAGCGCCACAGCGCAGATCGTAGAAACGATGCTGTTGACCAGGGTGACGCCCCCGGCTACCTTGGACAGAGCCTGGGCCACCGTATACTGCTGGCCAAAAATGTACACGTTGCGGAAGTACCCCAGCAGAGGGTCGGTGAACACGTTCAGCAGCAGGCCGGACCCGGCAGCTGCCGAGACCTTGAGCAGGTACCCCTTGCTGTGAGGGTCCTGCGCACGCAGATGCAGCAGCTTGTGGGCCACAGCACCGCAGCAGATGCCGATCAGGAATTTCAGCACAAAGGTGGTCACTGCATAACCCGGGTCTCCCGCCAGGATATCGGCCAGAGCCAGGCCGATGGCACCGGCCAGTCCGCCGGAAACACCATCCAGCAGCAGCGCCGTCAGCGCCGTGAAGGTGTTGCCCAGATGAAAGGAACTTCCGCCGTAAAAGGGCAGCCGGAAGAAAAGATAGGCCACCAAACTCAGCGCCGCCATTACGCCGGTCAGGGCCAGTTCATGGACGGTGAAGCGCCGCTTATACAGGACGCTGAAAAACAGGATGGCAATAATCACAGCTGCCAGCAGCAGCCACATCGCAGTAGTAGACATAGATTCACATTCCCCCTCGTATCTCTTGACTTTGCCGCGCCGGATCGGCATACTCCTATTATACGAGCAACTGAACCTATGTGAATACCCAGAATAAAGTTTTTTTATGGTATCAGTTTGGGGGCTTTCCCCCAAAAGGAGGGGGTTTTTGTGTTTCATCTGACCACAGCCCTGGACCCGGGGTCCCAGGTGCCGCTGTATGAGCAGCTGTACCGCAGCCTGACGGCTGAACTGCGGGCGGGGGCAGTGCCGGCCGGGACCCGGATGCCGGGCAAGCGCAGCCTGGCGGCAGAACTATCGGTCTCCATCAATACGGTGGATACAGCGTACCAGTTGCTGACGGCGGAAGGCTACCTGGAAAGCCGCCCCCGAAGCGGATTTTATGTGCAGCCAAACCTTTGTCAGCCGCCTTTGCCGGAGCCGGTGCCGACGCAGCCAGCCCTGGCAGCTCCGGCACCGCCGGTGCAGCTGGATCTGTCCACTCGCGGGGTGGATACCGGGCTGTTCCCGGCACGGACCTGGGCGCGGCTGCAAAAGGAGCTGCTGTATTCCAGCCCGCAGCTGCTGGCGCCGGGGGATGCCCAGGGGGACCCGGAGCTGCGGCAGGCGCTGGCAGAGTATCTGGCCCAGTACCGGGGCGTGCGGTGCGGCGCCCATCAGATCGTGGTGGGGGCAGGGCTGGAATATCTGCTGGGGCTGCTGGCCCCGCTGCTGCCCGGCCCGGCGGCAGTGGAAACGCCCGGCTACCCGCGGGCCAAACAGGTGCTGGAAAACAACGGGGTGTCCTGCTGCTGCCTGCCGGTGGACCGGGAGGGGATGTCGGTGCAGGCGCTGGAGGACTCCGGTGCGGCGGTGTGTTATGTGACCCCCAGCCATCAGTTCCCCACCGGAGTCACCATGCCGGCCCCCCGCCGGACCGAGCTGCTGCACTGGGCTGCACGGGGGCAGGGCAGACGGCTGATCATTGAGGACGACTACGACTCTGAGTTCCGTTTTGACACCCGCCCGCTGCCCAGCTTGCAGGGCATGGCGGGGGCGGATGGGCCGGTGGTGTATCTGTCCACCTGTTCCCGGAGCCTTGCCCCCGGCATCCGCATTGCGTATATGGTCCTGCCGGAGCATCTGCTGCCTGCCTGGCAGCGGGCCTACGCCCTCTATGCGGGCACGGTGGGCCGTTTTGAGCAGCAGACGCTGGCCCGCTTTATCACAGGCGGATATTTTGCCCGGCATCTGGCCCGGGAGCGGGTGGCATATAAAGCCCGGCGGGATGGTCTGGTGCAGGGGCTGGACCGGGCGTTCAGCCCGGGGGAGATCACCCTGGAAGGGCTGCATACCGGGCTGCATCTGCTGCTGCGCCTGCGGGACCCGGCGCCGGACCACATCCTGCGCCGCATGGCGGCCCGGCAGGGGGTGCGGGTGGCGCTGCTCAGTGATTATTGTCTGGACGGCAGCACCCAGGGATGCAAAGGGACGTTGGTGCTGGGTTATGGCTCCTTATCGGATGCGGATTGTGCGCAGGCCGGGCTGAGGTTGAAAAAGCTCTGTACCGCAGCCTGGGAAGCATCGGTCAGGGTGTAGCGCCCTGCCTGCTGCGCACCGGGCAGGGCGGCGGCCTGGATCTCTGCGCTGTTGTTGGCCAGGAACTCCAGTGTTTCCTCCAAACGGTAGTAGTCCTGGGCAGCCAGGTCGGTCAGGGCGTGGGGGCTTTGCTTGCGCAGAGCATCCGGCAGGGCGGCAGGCAGCTGCTCCAGCTTCTGGCGGAAAAATGCCTCCCATATCGCAGCCCGAGCGCAGGCTAGGGGGTAAGGGTCGGCCTGCTCTGCCAACTGGGTCAGCTGACGGGCGGCTTCGGCGGCGGTCATGGTCTGCACAGCAGCGGTCAGCCCCGCTTGGTGCAGTGTCTCGGCAGGGACTGCGCCGGAAAAACTGACCCGCAGCGTGCCAAAGGGTGCAGCCAGCGCCTGCATCCGCTCCGGAGCCAGGGCCAGATAAAGGGTGTCCTCCGGCAGGGCCAGCGCTGTGGTCAGAGCCTCCCGGCACCGGGCTGGCCCGGCGGTGTGGTAGCACTGGGCCAGGGTGCTGCCTGCTGCACCGGCGGGCAGGTCCAGCTCGCCGGGCAGGGTCAGCAGATGCAGACAGTTCTGGCTGGCGTTGAGGTAGCACAGCACAAAACCCGGCTGGTCTCCGGCCAGGCAGAGCAGCAGGGTGGCCTGGTGGTTTTTGCGGGGCAGGGCCACAGCCACCCCGCTTTGGGGTTGGGCGGTCTGGGTACGGGCGCGGGCGGCCTGACGGGTGAGCAGCAGCGTGCCCCCGGCAAGGGGCAGCAGCACCAGCAGCCCGGTCCAGAGGGCGGTCCAAAAGGGTCGCCATCCACTGGTATGCATGGTAAAAAGCCTCCTTTTAAGATGCGGATGCATAAAGCATGGGCGGGCGCAGCATCCTTTATGCAAAAGGAGGGATGTCTTGTATGACGGAGGAGACCAAGACCCCGGAGCTGCCGGACCCGCAGGAGGCGTTCTGGCTGGAGCTGGGTCCCGCTGAGCCGGAGGACACAGCCGCCCAGCAATCAGTGCTGCCCTATGCAGACCCGGCACTGCCGCCCCGTATCCAGATGCTGGAGTATCTGGACGACCCGCAGCAGCCGCAATAAAAAACAGGGGCCGCCCCATTTTGGGGCGGCCCCTGTATGTTTGCAGGATCAGTTGAATTTGAAGATCTTCCGGGCCAGGCGGTAGCCCTTCAGCACCACTTTGTTGCCCAAAGCGGTGGACTGGTTGGTCACGCCGCCAATGCTGGTGCGGATGGCGCGGTACACCTGGGGGCTGGTGTGGGTCTTGAGGTACTCCCACAGGGCGGCCTTTTTCTCATAGGCTTCGGGGCTGCCGTCCAGCAGCAGGAAGATGTCGCTGACCGCCATCATCATGGACAGGTAGTGCAGCATATAGCTGCGCAGGCGCGGCGTGTTCTGCAGCTGGTCCAGGTCCTGGCAGTCGATCATGTGGCGGGTGACCCGCAGCTGCTGGTCCACCCGCTTGACCATGACGCTCTCATTGACGCTCTGGTCTGCCCGGCCGATGAAGTAGCGGTACAGATCCAGGTTCATGTAATACATGCTCTTGACATAGGGCAGGGGCTGGTAGATAAAGATGTTGTCCACATAGAAGGTGTGCTTGGGCAGCACCATGCCGCAGCGGCGCAGCACCTCGGTGCGGTAGATCACCGAGTGCATCAGCAGATGCTGGTCCGGGCGGAAATGCCCCACGTGGACCCAGTTGAACAGACGCTCGGTGGGGAACACGTTGGTATAGCGCACAGTGTGGGTAGTGCCGTCCTCCACGTGCTCATACACGTAGTTGCAGATCAGCATATCCGGGGCAAGGTCCTGCTGGATCAGGGTGCGCAGGCGGGTCAGCAGCTTTTGCAGGCTGTCGGTATCCAGCCAGTCGTCGCTGTCCACCACCTTGTAGTACAGGCCGGTGGCGTTGCGCAGACCCTGGTTGACGCCCTCACCGTGGCCGCCGTTCTCCTGGTGGATGGCCTTGACGATGGTGGGGTACTTGGCAGCAAACTCATCGCAGATAGCGGGGGTGTCGTCCTTGGTGGAGCCGTCGTCCACCAGAATGATCTCGGCGTCTTCCCCGGCGGCCAGAAGGGTCTGGACACAGTGGCGCATATAATCCGCTGAGTTGTAGCAAGGCACAGCGAAGGTGATCAGTTTTTGAGACATAGGTCAAACCTCTCTTTGTAAGCCGCCGCCGCTGGCAGGCAACGGCGGCAGAGTATTTTCTTGTGGTATCCGCCAGTGACAGTACCGGGGGATGGAATATTGTAGTATCAGTATAGCATTTTCGTACAGGAAATGCTATCCCCCGCCATAAATCCCCGGACTTTTTGTAGATTGTTCATGAATTAGAACGTAAAAGCAGCCCAAAACCCTGCGGAACGTGGTATACTGATAAAGATCGTGACAGGCAAGGGCCTGTTTTTCAGCAAGACCGACCCCAGAAAGGCAGGCGAGAGGGAGATGCAGCCCCAGGAGATCCTAAAGAAAGTGTTTGGCTATGACCGTTTCCGGCCCGGCCAGGCAGAGATCGTATCCAAGCTTTTGTCCGGACAGGATGTGCTGGCGGTGATGCCCACCGGAGCAGGCAAATCTTTATGCTACCAGGTCCCGGCGCTGGCCTTGCCGGGCATCACCATCGTGGTATCGCCTCTGGTCAGTTTGATGAAGGACCAGGTGGGGGCGCTGGTGCAGGCAGGTGTAGCGGCGGCCTTTTTGAACAACAGCCTTACCGATAACCAAAAGGCTTTGATGCTGCGCCGTGCCAGAGAAGGATGGTATAAGATCATCTATGTAGCGCCGGAGCGCTTGGAGATGCCGGGGTTCCAGCGTTTTGCCCAGGAGCAGCCCATCAGCATGGTGACGGTGGACGAGGCCCACTGCATCAGCCAGTGGGGGCAGGATTTCCGACCCAGCTACTTGCGCATCCGGGACTTTGTGGACAGCCTGCCCCAGCGTCCGGTGGTGGGGGCCTTTACCGCTACAGCCACCGCCCGGGTGCGGGAGGATATCCGCACCCATCTGGCGCTGCAGGCTCCGTATGAAGTGACCGCCAGCTTTGACCGCCCAAACCTGTATTTTGCCACCCGCCGTGCGCTGCCCAGCGAGAAGCCGTCTGTTCTGCTGGAGCTGGTGCTGCAGGAGGGGGAGAATTCGGGCATCGTCTATTGCAGCACCACCCGCCAGGTGGACGATACCACCCGTCTTTTGCAGAGCCGGGGCATCCGGGCGGCCGCTTACCACGCAAAGCTGGAGCCGGAGGTGCGCCGCAAAAACCAGGACGATTTTTTGTATGACCGTGTGCAGGTGATGGTGGCCACCAATGCCTTTGGCATGGGCATCGATAAACCCAATGTCCGCTTCGTCATCCATTATAATATGCCTAAAGACCTGGAAAGCTACTACCAGGAGGCAGGCCGGGCCGGGCGGGACGGAGACCCTGCCCGGTGTACGTTGCTGTATTCCGGCACCGATGTGCGCACCATCCGCTTTTTTATCGAAAAGGAGCAGGAGGCGGACAACGGCCTGCCGGCGGATGTCAAGGCCGAGGCAGCCCGCAAGGCGGAGGAACGGCTCAAGTACATGACCTTTTACTCCACTACGCCCCGCTGCCTGCGGGGGTTCATCCTGAATTATTTTGGAGAGCAGGCCCCTGCCCGCTGCGGCAGCTGTTCCTGCTGTTTGGCTGCGCAGGCTGCTGCCGAAGCAGCGTCGATGCCCGCCGCGCCGGTCAAACCGGCCCGCCGCCGCCCGGCTGCGGCAGAAAGCGAGTCGCTGACCGAATTTGAGGAAAAGCTGCTGGCGGGGCTGTACGCTCTGCGCAAGCGGCTGGCCGGCAAACAGAATCTGCCTGCCTATATGGTGTTCAACGATGCCACACTGCGGGAGATGGCCCGCAAAAAGCCCCTGAGCCTGGACGAGCTGCTGAACATCACCGGTGTAGGCGAGAAAAAAGCAGCCCGCTATGGGGTGGAGTTCCTGCGCTTGATCGAGGATGCGGTGGAGAGCCGCAGCTGAACAAGAACACCGCCGCAGGCCCGCTTTTGGGACGGACAAAAAGAAAAAAGCCGATGTGTTTTCCACTTGCTTTTGAAAAAAGGTGGAAAACCCATCGGCTTTTGTTTTTGCAGGGGGTGTTTAGTTCATGCTGTGGGTAGAAAAGACCTCTTTGTCCACCCACCATACCGGGGCGCCAGCCGCCAGTGAGCGGGGCACGTCCAGCAGGCGCTGATTGGCACTGCCCCGGAACCGCAGCGAGATGTCATACTCCGCCTGGACGAACCGGCCGTCCACCAGGACGTCCAGCAGGCTCAGCAGCTGGTCGGTGACTTCGCACCGGGCGTGGCAGGGGATGGCGCCGGTCAGCTGCTCCCAGGTGTAGCCGGAGTAGCACCATACCGTTTTGTTGGGGTACAGCGCTTTGAAGTTGCGTACAAAGGGCAGCAGTTCCCGCTGGTTTTCCGGCTCCATAGGCTCGCCCCCCAGCAGGGACAGCCCGGAGATATAATCCGGCTGGCAGGCCGCAAAAATGGCGTTGCGGGTGGGCTTGTCAAAGGGCTTGCCAAACCCAAAGTCCCACGCTACCTGGTTGAAGCAGCCGGGGCAGTGGTGACGGCATCCAGAGACGAACAGGCTGGTACGCACGCCCGGCCCATTGGCGATGTCGTAGTATTTGATCTCTGCGTAGTTCATGCTCTCAGTCTCCTAAAAATACCGGCCCGTGCACGCACGGGCCAGCATAGATGCAAAAGGGGAGGATCACAGGTGCAAAACGCGATCCTTGATCTCCTGGGTGCGGCCCTGGTTCCAGAACTGGGTACCGATATAGCCGCAGGTGCGGCGGGCTACATTCAGCTTGTTCTCGTCCCGGTTGCCGCATTTGGGGCACTGCCATACCAGCTTGCCGTCGTCCTCCACGATCTGGATCTCGCCGTCGTAGCCGCAGCACTGGCAGTAGTCGGACTTGGTGTTCAGCTCGGCATACATGATGTTGTCGTAGATGAACTGCAGCACGCTCATCACTGCTTCCAGGTTGTCCTGCATATTGGGCACCTCCACATAGCTGATGGCGCCGCCGGGGGACAGCTTCTGGAACTCGCTCTCAAATTTCAGCTTGGTGAAGGCGTCGATAGGCTCCGAAACGTGGACGTGGTAGCTGTTGGTGATATAGTTTTTGTCCGTGATGCCGGGAATGATGCCGAAGCGCTTCTGCAGGCACTTGGAGAATTTGTAGGTGGTGGACTCCAGCGGCTGTCTCTTATACACATCTCCGAGCCCACGAGACTAGCGCTCATC
>OWIY01000979.1_pt1 | contig 10434 bp, 15 predicted proteins | sample 1732841 | NCBI WGS metagenome assembly OWIY01 (sample SAMN05065760, study PRJEB22554) | human gut metagenome | biome: ENVO:2100002; feature: ENVO:00000062; material: ENVO:00002003 | host: Homo sapiens | place: USA | reverse complement strand
TAAGTAAGGAGAGAAAAGTTCAACTTTTTGTGTCCAAAGTCTTGACATAGATCCATCCTGACCATAGAAGCCCTGTCGGACATTCTCTTTACCGAGAATTTTCGCCGCTTTCAAAAGCAGAGAACCAGAACCACACGCAGGGTCATATACCTTGTTGACCTCTGTTTTTCCGGCAACTGCAATACGGGTCAGCAGTTCAGACACTTCCTGCGGAGTGAAGAACTCGCCGCCGCTTTTTCCGGCGTTGGATGCGTACATACTCATTAAGTATTCGTAAGCATCGCCAAATGCGTCAATGGAGTTTTCTTTATAGTTGCCCAATCCCATGTTCGCAACGCCCTCAATCAGCTTTACGAGGTTTGCATTACGCTTGGCAACGGTAGCTCCCAGTTTATTGCTGTTGACATCAATATCGTCAAACAGTCCGGCGAAGTTATCTTCGCTTTCGCTGCCTTTTGCAGATTCCTCAATGTGGTTAAAGGCAGCTTCCAAAGTCATGTTCAGATTTTCGTCATTTGCCGCTTTCTTTCTGACATTGCAGAAAAGTTCAGACGGAAGAATGAAGAAACCTTTTGTCTTGACCAAATCTTCACGAGCCTGTTCTGCATCTTCATCAGACAGCAGAGCATAATCAAAGCCATCGTTTCCGGCTTCGATTTCGCCCTCGTTGATATAGTTGGTCAGATTTTCAGAGATATAGCGGTAGAACATCATGCCCAGCACATAGGACTTGAAATCCCATCCGTCAACGCTTCCACGCAATTCGTCAGCAATCGCCCATATCGCACGATGCAGTTCATCACGCTCCTGCTCTTTTCTTACATCAGCCATTTTCGTTCTCCTTTTCAACTGGTATAAATTCCAGAATATCATCTACTTTGCAGTCCAGAGCCAGACAAATCTTTTCGATACTGTCCAATGACACATACTGGTCACGCCTTAATCGTGTCAGAATGTTTGGGCTGAACCCTGCCTTTTCAGTCAGTTCGGAAGTCTGGATGCCCCGGTCTATCAGCAAGTGAAATAGTTTTTTATATGTTACAGCCATATAGTCCTCCTTGCCATGATAATCACTATCCGTTATTATATCACGAAAATGTGAATATTTCAATCTCGTGGGAATGGCTGAACTTGAAATTTCTGTTCCAGAAACGGCATTTTTTACGAAACTGGCATATCTGATACTTTATACCTCTATGTAATGTAGCGGTCAAAACATCGGATACAGACCCGACATTTTGACCGCATATCAGCCCCAAACGCTACATTTATCTGCCCTTGTAGCGTTTCTGCTGACTGATTCTTTCAAGTCGTTCAACTACGGAGTGGCGGTTGCGGTAGCCCTGCTGATACTGGCGGAGAGTAGGATACTCTGCTCTGGCTCTCATGTTGTAGAAGTAATTGCGGTATTCTTCATCGTCCATGAAGCTCAGCTTCTTTGCCAGTTCCAGTATCTGCTCTCTTGCCATAGGGTCAACAGTAATCGAACCTACATAACACAGTCTTGTGACCGTTGCTTCACGGTCAGCACAGCCAAAGGTAAACAGGATTCTCTTTTCATTCATTGTCATAGTCATAATCTCCTTAATCATTTTTATTATTGAAGCCATTCTGCTTCGCATTTTCACTTGCTTTTCGTCTGCGTTCCTCGCTGTACGGCGGTTGCAGACGGATGGACAGTCGGGACTTGTCCAGTACATAGGACACGCCGCCTTGCCCGTAGGTCTTATCCAGTCGGCAAAGGTCGGGATGCTTTTTGCTGAATGTTTCCAGTCGCTTTCGCAATCCGGCATTGTAAGTCTGGATATGGGCGGTGTCCTCGCCCTCATTGAAAAGGACGATGGTTTCTTTTTCGTATTTGGTCAGCTTACTCATAGAAGCTCTCCTTAATCGGAATAGGGTAGCTGTCCGGCACAAACTTGTGATGGGGACAGCGTTCCAGTTCTCTACGCATATTGTAGAGGAAACAGCGATACCAACGCTCGCAATCCTCGTCATTCAGCTTGACAGCCAGAGTGAAGAACAGCTTCTTTGCCGCAGGGTCGGGAGTGAGTGCAGCCACATAACGCAAGCGATCAACGGTGGCTTCACGGTTCGGACAGCCAAAGGCATAAAGAGCTTTCTTTTCGTTCATAGACATTTCCATAGATTTTCTACCTCCTTGAATTTGATAAAACAAAAGCGACAGAGACTTCACAAGGAAATACCTGTCGCTTTATGTACGATATGAAATTGTTGGGTCAGGACTTGATAAAATCACGCAGTCCGTAATTGATGGCGGCTATTCTGATAATCAGCCATTCGGCAATGTGCGGGATGATAAAGACTACAAAGCCAACCGTCAACATCTGGAGCGTTTCTGCTCCTGTTCCGATACCGAACAGAAATCCGGCAACCGCAATCAGAAATATCAGTCCTGCAAGCAGATTGAAAATGACGGTAGAAAACTGCGTGATAAAGATACCGACCCATTGTATCAAGGTAACTGCCGCAACGATGGGCAATACCAACAGTTTAAGTAATAGTTTTATCAGAAACATGGTCTACCTCTATTCTTTCTTCTGGAAGTCCGGGAGTTCATAGACTTCTTTCATCAGTAGAACGCCCATTGCAAAACCGTATTTGAAATGTTCTTCGGTCTGCAAGCATTGGCTGTCTGCAAAGTGGTCATTGAGCTTTTCCAGTTTGTCATAGTCCTCTTTGCTCAGTTTCTGCTCGAAGTAGGTCATAATGCCTGCAATGGCTTCTCCGGCATCACGGAATTGTCTGCACTTCGGAACTACTGTTTCAGCCGGATAAATCTGACCGTTGAAAATAGCTTCCATAATCATAATCACACGCTCCTTTCTGCGTAATCGCAATAAATCATTTCATGCTTGATAATTTCCTCGGCTCGGTTGCGGATGGAGTTCATGGACTGCACCCATAAGAGCTGATTAGCGGCTTTCATGGCTTCGGTCACGCCCTCGGCTTTCATCATCTGCTCAATGATAAGACTGCATCTTGCCGTTGCCTGCTCGTTCAGATCGGCAAGGCAGGTATGGAGTTCGCCCGACAAAACAAGGGTGGAGAACAAAGCAGGGCGGCATTGCTGTAAATATGCCCTGTGAAGTCTGCCCCATTTCCCGATGGGGCGGTGTTCATCCGGCAATTTCAAATCCGGCACATAGTAATCGCCTACAAGGATATAGTCGATACCGTTCTGGTGGATTCTCGGTTCTAATTCTTTCATGCTGGAATATCCTCCTTTTCAGCTTTTTTCTTATGATAATCCTCCCTGCGTTTGGCAAGGTGGGCTTCATAGCGTTTGATTGCATCCGGGTCTCCGGCTTCTGCATCCGCTTTCAACTTCTGATAGCTTCTGACGGTAGCTTCACTCTGATACTTTCTCATTTCAGCCAGTTTCCTTGCGGCTTCTTCATTGGTCTTGGCAAGCTCCACAAGGGCTTCACGCTCTGCCTTACGCTTGGCAGTCCTTGTGCGGACATACTCGGCTTTTCGCTCTGCCATCATAGCGGCATATTCGGGGTCAGCCGCCATCCTTGCTTCCTCACGCTTCTTTTTGCGTTGTCTGGCTTCGGCTTCCTTGGCTTTCAGAGCTTCAAACTCCTTGGCAGCTTCGGGGTCGGTCTTGGCTTTTTCTCTTAGCTCGGCTCGTGTCTCCTTTCTCTTTTTATCCTGTCGCTCCATACGCTTACGCTCGGCTTCAAGCAGCTTTTCTTGCTTGATACGCTCTTTTTCGTCCATCTGCCGGATATACTCCGGGTCGGCTTCTCTGGCTTCTCTGATTTTCTGCTGTCTGCGACGGTTGCGTTCACGCTGCAAGGCGAGCTTTCTTTCACGCTCTGCAATCGCTTCGGGGTCTCCGGCTTCAACAGCTTTCATCAGTTCAGCCTTTTTCTGCTTCTGGACTTCGGCGGCTCGTCTGCTTTTTTCCTGCTTCTTTCGCAACTGCTCGGCTTCGATAGCGGCAATGCGTTCTTCCTCGGAAATGGTTTCGACTGGCGGATAGTAGTTGCCGATAAAATTGAAATGAACATCAATGTTCTGCTGACGGTAGATGGTTCGTCCGCCTGTGGCTTCGTGAACCTCAATCCTGTCAATGAACGCATAGAGCATGGTGTCGGTCAATTCCTCGCAGTCTCGGTACTTCTTGACCAGGGCGATAAATCGGGAAGTGTCCACTTGCTTGATTTCGTCCTGCTGAACCAGACTTTCCAGTTCCTCAATACGCTTTTCAAGTACAATCTGTTCTTCATCGTATTGCTGAATCATTCGCTGTGCCTGTCGCTCCGGCAGTAAACCATTCAAGGCACTTTCATAGAGCTTCTTGATTTTGCTGTCTAAATCTGCCATTCTCTTTTTGGCTTCGACAAGCTCCTGCTGTCCGTTGTTCGCTGTCCTCGACTGTTGCTCATTCCATACGGCTTTGAGTTGGTCGATAAACTCTGCTTCGTTTTCAAGGACATATTTGCTGACCGTCTGGATTGCCTGTAAAATGACCGCTTCCAGAACCGATGTTTTTACATAGTGGGAAACACATTCGGCTGTGGCACTACGATAGTTGCCGCATTGAAAAGCAGAATCGGAATCATAGTGTTTATCGCCATGTTTGGCTTCGGGGCTGATATATCCCATCCTTGCACCGCAGTCAGCACAATACACTAAGCCGGACAGACGGTGGGAATATGTTCCGTTCGCCACTCTGGGCTTTTTCTTCATACGGATTTTTCGGGCAATATCCCATGTCTCTTGGTCAATGATGGCTTCGTGGGTGTCGGGGAATATCATCAGCTCGTCCGGCGTTGCGGCTCTGCGTTGCTTCGTCTTGAAGTTCTCGCAGATGGATTTGCCCAACACGGTATGACCGAGATATTCCTGCCTGTCAAGGATATAGCCAACGGTGGTTGCACTCCATCGGTAGGGGTTCGCAAGCTCTTTGTGTCTGCAATTCTTTGGGTTGTGCATGGCGGCATAGGCTGACGGTATCAGCACTTGCTCCGCAGTCAGCATTTCCGCAATGGCTGTGGTGCTGTTGCCTTGGCAGACAAGACGGAAGATTTTTCTGACAACCTCTGCGGCAGGCTCGTCCACGATAAGGGTCTGCTTATCGTCCGGCTTTCTCTTGTAGCCGTAGGGGATAGAACCGCTGCACCTCATTCCGTCTTTCATTCTGGACTTGAATATCGCCTTGATTTTGTTGCTCGTGTCCTTGGCGTACCACTCGTTCATGATATTCAAGAACGGAGTGAAGTCATTGTCCTGCGGAGTAGCACTATCCACATTGTTGTTGATGGCTATGAAACGAACGCCCTTTTTCGGAAAGAGGATTTCCGTGTAGTAGCCAACTTGCAGATAATTACGCCCGAAGCGACTGAGGTCTTTGACCACAAGGGTCTCAACTCGTCCGGCTTCGATTTCTTCAAGCAGGGCGGCAAAACCGGGACGATTGAAATTCGTACCAGAGTACCCGTCGTCATAAAAGTGCCGGATATTTCTCAGCCCTTTTTGTCGGGCATATTCTTCGAGATATTTTTTCTGATTCTGGATGGAGTTCGATTCTCCAGCCTGTTCATCGTCTCTCGACAGACGCTCATACAGAGCCGTTATTTTGATTTCTTCTTTCTTTGCCACGGTTTTAACCTCCCTTCTGTATGTAATCCACGTTTTGTAAACGCTACCTTTTTCTATCCTCTTATAGTTTAACCGTTCGGATCAGTGACAACATAGCTTGAGTGCATCTGCATCAGGTTCGGTTTTACAAAAAACCTCGTCTTGCCTGAACCAGAACCGCCGATAACAAGGATATTTTTATTCCTTGCATACTTCGGCTGTCTTGGTCTGCCTGACATCATCAGCCTTTCCGTTTCTGTAAGCAGCACATTGTTCTCAAAAACCGGATCGACATAAGGCTCTATATCCTTTGCGTTTCCCCACCTTGCAGAACCGTATTCCATTCCATGCCGGAATTTCTTGGCGTTCTTGGCTTTGAAATACACCACAAGGCGGAGCGCAACGCCGCACCCTGCCCCTATCAATAAATCTTTTGGGTAAAAACTCGGTAATGGGTTAGAAAATAAGTCCTCCATCCCCGCCATGACCGCCATCATCTTTGCGGAAGCGTCCTGCCCCGGCGATACCCGCCACAGCCACGCTATCTTGTCGCAGAAATATCCGGCAAGCACATAAGGCAGGTTCATAAGGAGAAGTTTCTTTTTATCCACATTCCCCGTCTTTGCTTTGAGCTTTTCGGGAATGGATTTTAAGTCTTTGGCAATGCCTTCTACGATTTTACTCATAATGACTGCCCCCTGTCCTTCTGGTGTTCCCTTGCCCGCTCCCGGTTTTTATCCTTCCCCAACTGCTCCCGGAACTCCGCCAGCTTCTCCTTTACGGAGATGCGGTCATGCTTTTTCTCATTAACTTTTACAAATTCCTTAAATGCCTGCGTAATCACGTCGGCATCCTTGCCCTTGAAAAATACCATGTACTTCGGCGGTGCAACTGTCTTATCTTTCTTCACAGCAAAATCTACGTTGTATTTTTTTGCCACTTTCTCAAAAGACTTGATGTTGTTATCCGTCACCTCAATGCTCGAAGCACCCATACCCTGACCGACCAGATCTTTCACTGACATTTTCCCATGTGATGCCTGTTTTCCCTGTTTCCGGTGTTCCAGATACATCTTCATTGCCTTTTTCAGCACGTCGGTAGTCAGCCGGGAAGATTTAAACACAAGGGCAATCGTTTTTTGTGTCACTTCCTCCTGCATGGTTTTCCTCCTTCTTCTTTATTGCTGTACCCCCGTCAGGGTGGGACGTACAGCCTGTGAATCAGATATTTCATAAACGCTCCTTTCTGAACGGGTTATGGCAGTTCTGCCGCCCGTCCTTCTTCTACCGCTTCAGCTATCTTTGCAAAACTGCTTTCCAGATCGTCAAAGCTGACCGGAATATCCCACGTATTTTTAATATAGGTATCCAGAAAGCGGTAAGAAAGCCGCCCGGTTCCATTCGTCAGACTGACACAATAAACAGACGCAAACTCCCCGTTCTCAAGCATCCATATCTCGTTCTCAAGGCACAAGGTAAAATTATCTGACAGTAATTCCTCAATCTGGCAGCTTATCATGCAGGCTGGATAATGGAAAAGCTCATCCGTCATGGAAAACGGCTCTTTCCCTGTACCGTCATCCCCTTCCAGTATCATTACATCTGTCATGTTCCTTTTGAGATAGAGGAATAACTGCCCCGAATAGTTTTCTGCCGCATACTCCCTCGGATTGCTCCCGTCACCCAGAAACTCCGCAAGGTCATCAAATTCACTGTCCGCATATAACCGGAACAGCCGGAGCAGCGATTCCCTCACTTTTTCCTCTGTCAGCCCTTCTTCCAAGTCAGGCGCATCCGCTCTGACCTCCGCCATTTTCTTCTTTTTCCCGGCTTTCCAAGCACAGAAGATTCCGCTCCCCGCCGCTGTCATCACTGCCGCCGCAGAGAGCATTATTTTTACTTTTTTCTTTTCCATCCTTTTCTCCTTTTCTCTTTTGGACTTTTTGTCCAGAAGTTATATAAACGCAAAAAAGGCAGCTACAAACCGATATTATCGGTCTATAACTGCCCTTACGCTGTTTCCCATATTCAATTTATTTGTACCGGATTACTGGACACTGCTTCGTCTTTTTCCCTACTTTTCTGCGTTCCAGAGCAAAAACCATATCCCCGGTACGCTCAAAATAGCCTATATCCTTCTTCCAGCTCATACCGCATTTACAGTGCTGCAAGCCGATAAACTGCTGCTTCATTTTCCTGCCGCAGTTCGGGCATACCTTTTTGCTCATGCCTTTCCGCTTCACTTTTGGCTTATCCGCATCATCTTTCTTCTTTTCTTTCTTTTCGGGAATCCCGTTCTCCGCTATCCGCACTTCATAGCATGGTAGCCGGTAAAGATACAGGCTGTATATTTCATCAAAGGAAGCCTTTTCCGCTATCCCCTTTACTCTCTGGTAGATTTGCCCCGCAATTCTTTCACAGTCCTCTCCTTCTGGCAGCTTGCCATGCTCCCTGTAATAATCACAGGTCTTTTCAAACATACTGTCCGCTATCTTCGCTTTCTGTTTCTGCTTTAAGTCTTTATATGTCCTGTCCGCCCTTTTCAGCCGCTTCCTGTTCCCCAAACACACCACTCTTGCCTTTATCCCTGATACGGTCTATTCTAACAGAAAACGCTCCGGGATTGTAAAAATATCTCCCTTCCTGAAAAGCGCTTCCATTAATTACTCTATAAATTGGAATTTATTTTAAGCTATCACGTTTTACCTTTTTAAGCCTTACTATCATTACCATAGGAATTTCTTTGTTGTTTTTGAAACATTCTTCATAAAATCCATCAATGACAAATCCAGCTCTAAAGCAAAGGTTAAAAATATCTTGTATGGAACGATGATAATAAATCTGCTCCTCCGGTTGCCCTTCAATCGCTATATCATAGTAACTGTGCGGTGTCATATATTTTTCAGTCAACGTGATAAAACAAGGGTGTTGCGTTGCAAAGACAAAAATTCCGCTTTCCTCCAACAGTTCATAAACAGTCATAAGAAGTGGTTCGATATCCGTAATATCCATAATTGCCATATTAGAAACTGCTTTTGTAAAGGCCCGATTTCTTTTTAATTCTAATATACTTTCTCTATTGGTCGCATCCGCTACACAAAATTCAATTTGTTTTGCATATTGTGATTGCCGTCTTTTAGCCAATTCTATCATTTTTTTGCTGTAATCAAAAGCGACAACCGAAGCGCCTCTTTGTGCAAGATACGAAGAATAATTTCCATTGCCACACGCAATATCCAAAATGTAATCCGCAGGATTAGGAGATAGAAGTTCCGTTACTTTGGGACGTACTACCTCTCTGTGAAATTCATTAGATTTGTCACCCATTGCATTATCCCAAAATTGTGCGTTTTTCTCCCAGATTTTTTTACTTTCCTCTGTTCCCATGTTCTCTCCTTCCCCCAAATTTTCCTTTTCGCTTCAATTAAATCATTCTTTGTATATTCCATTTTTGTCCTCCTCAAATACCGATTTGTCAGCATCATTATAACTTGTTTTTAGCGGGAACACAACTCCGAGAGAGAGAAACATATCTGCTAATTAACTGAAAACGTCTTTGCACCGGGCAAGGAAATACTTCTTTTTCTCCGTTATTTCCTTCTGCCTGTCTTTGGAAAGCGTCTGGAATATCTCGTCATAGTCAAGCTCCGCAAGCGGTGTTCCCAACACAGGCGTTAAGACTTCATGTTCATACCATATCCGCCACAGTTCCTCAAACAGTTCCCTGCTGTCCGAAAAAGCCATTGCCGAATCAAAGCCTTCTCCCTCGCTGAACCATTGCAGACGGACAAACCCGAACCGCCCGGCATCCGCAACCACCACATCGGTCAGCTCATACAGTTCTGCGAACGCATCCGCAACCTTCCGGCATCCTGCCCGCTGTTCTTCCGTAATATATTTTTCTGCCATAGACGCTCCTCCTAATCCACTTCTGGACAAAAAGTCCAAAAGTTATCTATTTTATTTTAAACAGTAAATCGTGCAGAGGTCAGCATATAACATACCCTCCCCGCATTTTATCGTGTCAAACAAAAGGCACTGAAACAGTACATCACGCACTCCCTCCAGACTGACAATGCCCCGTTCTTTCTCTGAAAAGCCTGTGCTTGGAATATCCATATCCTCCGGCACTGCCCGCCTTGCCGAGATACAGTGCGTGTAAAGTCCGAGGATATATTTATCTGACATAGGCAAAACGAATGTTTCCTGCCCGTCATACGTTACCTGGTACTTTTCCCGTTCCCCTTCCGGCAGCTCAAAGCAGCACCGCACTGTTTCCAGATAAGTATGCCCGTCAAAATCCGGCTTTATTTTCTTCCCATACCTGCGGATTGCGGAAAATATGTTATTCCGGTCAATAAAAGAACGGGTACGCTTGAAAGCTGCTTCTCTGCCTTTCATATCCATGTAAACATTATTCCCCGTCCCTTTCCCGGCAAACCTGCCATAATCGCCAGTTCGCAACAGGTAGGACAGCACCTCTAACAGCTTTTCCCTTGATGCAATCTCCTGATAAGGGGAATCGCTAAATTCTATCTTCACAAACCTTAATGGGCAGCTTCCCTTTGCTATCTCCCGTTCCATTGCCCGGTCAATATCCCTCATAGATTCCATTTATCCATCTCCTTCCTCTTTAGACTGGAACATTCCTTTTTCTTCCCACCCTCCGCCATACATATCATGCTGTACTAGCTGCTGGTAATAGTGATTCATGGTATTGGGCGCATTGTAGAGTGCAGTCACCATGTATGCCCTGATATTGGTTATTGGTATTAGGATATAACTATGGACACGAAATGTTGAACAACCTATACTAAATAAA
>OWIY01000976.1_pt1 | contig 10465 bp, 7 predicted proteins | sample 1732841 | NCBI WGS metagenome assembly OWIY01 (sample SAMN05065760, study PRJEB22554) | human gut metagenome | biome: ENVO:2100002; feature: ENVO:00000062; material: ENVO:00002003 | host: Homo sapiens | place: USA | reverse complement strand
AGACGAAAAAAGAAACCATACCATATCCCATCTGCTCTGTAGTCGCTGTGTTTAAAATGCTTATCTGCATCTTAAACACGCTCCGAAGCCGCATCTGAGATATGGTATTATTTTTTCTTTAGAAGACTCCATACAATTCAGCTCAATATCTTCTACTAAAGCGGCGTCTGTGTCTCCAGCAAATTAGTAGTTGTTAATTTCTTCCTGGAGATACTGAAAGAATAATCCTACATGATAACCATCTGCTACTGCATGAGCAATTGTGATATTAACAGGCATCAGTATTTTTTTGCCATGCTGCTTATACTTTCCCATCAATACAATTGGGAAAAAAGAAGGTTCACCATTAGAGACCCTACTGCTATAACCGGTAAAGGTTGTCCATGGCGTGCAGGATATGCAGTAAAAATTAGCAGGTTGTCCTTCTTTTGCTTTAATTCCTTTTTTCGTTGCGGCAGTAGCCATATCTTTTAGGATATCTTGATAAAATATATTAAAATCTTCGGAAAAATCTGTCCAGCAATCAGAAAAAGTATGGTCATCATTATGAAAAATAGTATAATTTGGAATGATTTTGTCCCAGGCACAAAGGTATCCATATTTATCTTTAAACATTTTAAAATTCTCGATGCGGTTTAATGTCTTAGTGACAAGATAGATCATAGCAGGGTAAAATTTGTAACCTTTTGAATGACAAAAATCCAATACATTTTTTACATCAACATTAGCGGTGATATTGTATTCAACTTTTAACTGTTTAGTATAGTATTCGTAATGTTCCCTGCGTGCCCAGGTATCCATATCAATTTTTTTGCAGCCCGTCATATGTAACCCTCCTCCATGTGTTATATTTTCTGGTTGATAAACTAAAAAATATTATACAATACTTACTCCTAAGATATATTTATTATACAATGTTTTTTCTTTTTTGACTATTAATTATATAGCAGGAATTCTTTCCCTATATTATATGGATATGTATGATTTTTTCTGTTTTGAGTAGTTTGGTAATCATTGAGCCACTCATTATATTTCGAAAATTTTTTACAGGATTTTTTTCGCAGAACAAACGGTTATACAAAATGCACATCTTCGTATTATGTGTATTCTCTTTTTTGAACCACTATGCAGTTTTTATGAGATTCCGGCAGGCGTATTAAGAGGTACTGGACATTCCTTATCCCCGGCTATTGCCGCAATTATAGGAACCTGTTGTTTTCGTATTATTTGGATATATACTATTTTCGGGGAATATTGCCAATTAAGTGTGCTGTATTATGCCTTTCCTATCTCATGGATACTAACGATTGTTCTTATTATGATCGACTTTGCTATTGTTATTAAAAACAGACAGCCGCTGAAACAAAATTTTATGCTGAATTGTAAGGAAACTATGGTAAAGAAAAAAAGAATTGTTATTCGTATTGCATTTTGTGACTTTGCGCTATGGAATTCTGACCATAGGAACTTGGGACTCGTTTTTCCCGAGTTCCTGTTTTTCTGGGCAGAATGGAATGCTTAGCGCAACGGAACAAAATCAAACGTATAACAATTCTTTTTTTCTTAGAAGACCGACTACAATTCAGCTCAATATCTTCTGCTAAAGCGGCGTCTATGTCCTCAGCAAATTATTATTTATTTTTCGTCTCCTAATAACTTGTGTTTCAGATCGAACAGTTTCTGTGAAAGGTCCACATATACGGTCTGAGGATTTATCAGTCTTCTGTTCTCATCCCACAGTGTATTCAGTTCCTGTTGGCAGTATGCTTTGATATCCATAACAGCAGGAGAGGAGTATACGCACTGTCCGTTTAAGAATATTGGAACGAGCATTTCGCGGATCTGATAGCTGCCGGCTGGAAGAATGGACTTTTTCCAGGTAGAGATCGGATCAAAAATCTTTAAATCTTCTGAAGGGTCAAATGTTTCCCCAACGAGGCAGATTAAGTCAGCCTTAATCTTGCTGCTTTCTTTATCATAAATACGATAAACTGTTTTGTTACCTGGGTTTGTAATCTTTTCCGGGTTCTCGGAAATCTTAATTTTAGCGGTGAATTCTTTATCGCCAGGTTTTTTGATGGCTGCAAGTTTGTATACCCCACCGAATGCCGGGTTATCAGAAGATGTGATAAGATTTGTACCGACACCCCAGGAAGTTACGGTACAGCCCTGTGTTTTTAAACTATTGATCAGGTATTCATCAAGGTCGCTGGAAGCGGAAATAATCGCATTTGTAAATCCTGCTTCATCTAACATCTTGCGGGCCTTTTTAGACAGGTAGGCAATGTCACCGCTGTCTAAACGGATTCCCATAAGCTTAGAAGTGATTCCGGCATCACGCATCTCTTTAAATACCTGAATGGCATGTGGAACACCAGACTTTAAGGTGTCGTAAGTATCTACCAAAAGGATGCAGGCATCGGGATACATTTTCGCGTAGGTACGGAAAGCAGTAAGTTCGTCTGGGAAGCTCATAATCCAGCTGTGGGCATGTGTTCCCTGTACAGGAATGCCGTAAAGTTCTCCGGCGAGTACGTTGGAAGTCCCGGTACATCCACCGATAACGGCAGCTCTTGCGCCGAGTGTTCCGGCATCTGGTCCCTGTGCGCGGCGAAGACCGAATTCCATAACGCCGCCGCCAGCCGCATAGTCAACACGAGAAGCCTTTGTTGCGATAAGACTCTGGTGGTTGATGATATTTAAAATCGCTGTCTCAACAAGCTGTGCTTCCATGATAGGGGCGATAACCTTTACAAGTGGCTCCTTTGGAAATACGACACTTCCCTCTGGGATTGCATAAATATCTCCGCTGAAATGGAAGCCGGCAAGATAGGAAAGAAAATCTTCTTTAAAAATGCCGAGACCTCTTAAATAATCAATATCTTCATAAGAAAATGACAGGTTCTTTATATAATCAATTACCTGATCAAGTCCACAGGTGATGGCATAAGCACTGCCGGATGGATTTTTGCGGTAAAAAACATCAAATACAACCTTATCTTCGTTACCTTCGAAGAAATATCCCTGCATCATTGTAAGCTCATACAGGTCGGTCATCATAGTTAAATTGTTAGAAAACATAATTCATTTACTCCTCTGTCCCAATACGAACGGTTGGTTCTCCTAATTTAGTAATATATTCGCTGTTTACATAGCCCTTATAGCTTTCTTTATCTCCGGTTAATACCTTGACGTAAGCATAATTTGTACCTGCCGCAAACTCAAGAACTTCCAGATGTGTCATAGGAAGAAGGTCTGTAATCGCGTCAGAATCTGCGCTTGCCTCTGAACGAAGTGTAAGAGACTGATACACATCGGCCACATAAACATTCTTATCTTTGGAATCTGCTTCTGTGGTAGACTCCGCTGCAGTTTCACTGTCCTCTACAGTAGAAGGCAGGGAAATGGATGCCTTTGCTTTCTGGCTTGGAATAGTAAAGTAAAGCAGGCAAAATCCGCCGAGAACTGTGCAGGCGACAACAATCGCACAAAGAAAAGATACAATGAGTTTTTTTAACATTATAGGCTCCTTTCTAATTAAGGAGTATTGTAGCATAATCTTTTGTAAATTAAAAGAAAATTTAAGGATTAACAATGTTTTGTGAAACTGGGAAATCTCATTGTATAAATAATGTATAAAAGTAACTGGTGACATTTTATCAATTCAAGAATGTCCTGGCATTCCTGCTATGATGTGGGAGTCATCTCACATCTGATATAAATAGTACAGGAATCAATATAGTGATAAATACAGTAAATACAGAATGAAAATCTGTTGACAATTTATCCCACCTAGTATATGATTATCTGTGATAAAAACGTTGATGGAGACAGTAAGAATTTTTGAACGCTTCAGTGAGACGGAGATAGTGGGAATCCGTTGTCAGTAGAGAATATCCGAATATCACTCCTGAGTTGCACTGCCGAAAGGTTACAGTAAGCAGTGACGGAATCTCACCGTTAACAGAGAAGCATATGTCAGTATGTACAGGTGGTATAATGATAGTTCAGGCTTTCATCCTTTTACTGGGGATGGGGGCTTTTCTTTTTTTGCCGGAAAATTTGGTCTGCACATCGGGCATAATAATATGATGTTTCAGAATTATGGGAGCAGAGTTAGCTGTGGAGTAATTCGTGACATCAAGTTAGGGGCAAAATATCTTTTGGCCATAACATCACAATATAAATTTATTTAATCTAAAAGTAGTTAAATTAAACTGACTAAATTAAGGAGGAAACGTCGTGTACAAGAAAGTATCCACGAATCTCAATTTTGTAGAGAGAGAAAAAGAAACTGCACAGTTTTGGAAAGACCATGACATTTTTAAGAAAAGTATCGAAACAAGAGAAGGTGACCCTGTTTACACTTTCTATGATGGACCACCAACAGCCAATGGTAAACCTCATATCGGACACGTTTTAACTCGTGTAATCAAGGATATGATTCCTCGTTACCGTACAATGAAGGGTTACATGGTTCCAAGAAAGGCCGGATGGGATACTCACGGACTTCCAGTAGAGCTTGAAGTAGAGAAGAAGCTTGGCCTTGACGGAAAAGAGCAGATTGAAGAGTATGGTTTAGATCCATTTATCACTCAGTGTAAAGAATCTGTTTGGAAATACAAAGGAATGTGGGAAGATTTCTCAAAGACCGTTGGTTTCTGGGCTGATATGGATAACCCATATGTAACTTATAATGACAACTTTATTGAGTCCGAATGGTGGGCATTAAAGACTATCTGGGATAAAGGTCTTCTTTATAAAGGATTTAAGATCGTACCTTACTGCCCTCGTTGTGGAACACCTTTATCTTCTCACGAGGTAGCACAGGGATATAAGGCAGTAAAAGAGCGTTCCGCAGTTGTTCGTTTCAAAGTGGCTGGTGAAGATGCGTATTTCCTTGCATGGACAACAACACCTTGGACACTTCCAAGTAACGTAGCTCTTTGTGTAAACCCAGAAGAGACTTACTGTAAAGTAAAAGCTGCTGACGGTTATGTTTACTATATGGCAAAAGCATTACTGGATAAAGTTCTTGGTAAGCTTGGAACAGAAGAAACTCCAGCTTACGAGATTCTTGAAACTTACAAAGGAACAGACCTTGAATATAAAGAGTATGTTCCACTATATGAAGGTGCTGCAAAGTCCGCAGAAAAACAGCATAAGAAAGCACATTTCGTAACATGCGCTGACTATGTAACAATGTCCGATGGTACAGGTATTGTACACATCGCACCTGCATTTGGTGAGGACGATGCACAGGTTGGAAGAAAGTACGATCTTCCATTTGTTCAGTTCGTAGATGGAAAGGGTAACATGACAGAAGACACACCTTATGCTGGATTATTTGTAAAAGATGCAGACCCTAAGGTACTTGTTGACTTAGATAAAGAAGGCCTTCTTTTCGACGCGCCTAAGTTCGAACATGATTATCCTTTCTGCTGGAGATGTGATACACCACTGATCTACTACGCAAGAGAATCCTGGTTCATCAAGATGACAGCAGTAAAAGATGACCTGATCCGTAATAATAATACGATTAACTGGATTCCAAAGAGCATCGGTAAAGGCCGTTTTGGTGACTGGTTAAATAACATTCAGGACTGGGGTATTTCCCGTAACCGTTACTGGGGAACACCATTAAACGTATGGCAGTGTGAAGGCTGCGGAAAGATGGAGTGCATCGGAAGCCGCCAGGAATTAGAGGAAAAGAGCGGAAATCCAGAAGCTCAGACTGTAGAACTTCACAGACCATATATTGATGCGATCACTCTGACATGTCCAGATTGTGGAAAGACAATGAAGAGAGTGCCAGAAGTTATCGACTGCTGGTTTGACTCAGGAGCAATGCCATTTGCACAGCATCACTATCCATTTGAAAATAAAGAACTTTTCGAGCAGCAGTTCCCTGCACAGTTCATTTCTGAGGCAGTAGACCAGACAAGAGGATGGTTCTATTCCTTACTTGCAGAGTCCACACTGTTATTTAACAAAGCTCCTTATAAGAACGTAATCGTTCTTGGCCACGTACAGGACGAAAACGGGCAGAAAATGAGTAAGAGTAAGGGAAATGCTGTAGATCCGTTTGATGCATTAGAGCAGCATGGAGCAGATGCTATCCGCTGGTATTTCTATTCTAACAGTGCACCTTGGCTGCCAAACCGTTTCCACGCAGATGCAGTAACAGAGGGACAGCGTAAATTCATGGGTACATTATGGAATACTTATGCATTCTATGTACTTTACGCAAATATCGATGAATTTGACCCAACGAAGTACAGCTTAGAGTACGACAAGTTATCTGTTATGGATAAATGGTTATTATCAAGACTGAACTCCTGCGTAAAAACAGTAGATGACTGTCTTGCCAACTATAAGATTCCTGAAACAACAAAGGCATTACAGGCATTTGTAGATGATATGAGTAACTGGTATGTACGTCGTTCCCGTCAGCGTTTCTGGGCTAAAGGAATGGAGCAGGATAAGATTAATGCATACATGACTCTTTATACTGCACTCGTTACATTCATCAAAGCTTCTGCACCAATGATTCCATTTATGACAGAAGACATTTACCAGAACCTTGTAAAGAGTGTTAATCCAGATGCACCAGAAAGTATCCATTTATGTGATTTCCCAGCAGTGGATGAGGCAATGATTGATGAGAAACTTGAGCAGGATATGGGTGAAGTACTTGACATCGTTGTACTTGGACGTGCTGCACGTAACGCATCCGGAATCAAGAACCGTCAGCCAATCGGCCAGATGTTTGTAAATGGAGAGGCTGCTTTAACAGATTACTACAAACAGATCATCGAAGGTGAGCTTAACGTAAAAGACGTTATTTTTAAGGATGATGTATCTGACCTCACAGATTACACATTTAAACCTCAGATGCGTATTCTTGGACCAAAATACGGTAAAGACTTAGGAAAGATCCGTAATATTTTAGCAAACCTTAACGGAAGTGCGGCTAAGAAAGAATTAGACGCAAATGGCTTTTTGACAATAGAGTTAAATGATGGTAAAATCAATTTATTGCCGGAAGAGTTATTAATTGATATGTCACAGAAAGAGGGATACGTTTCTCAGGCAGATCATGGAGTTACCGTAGTACTTGACACTAATCTGACACCGGCACTTTTGGAAGAGGGATTCGTAAGAGAAATCATCAGTAAGGTACAGACAATGAGAAAAGAAGCCGGCTTTGAAGTGACAGACCACATTACTGTATACGAAGAGGGTAATGACAAGATTAAAGAAGTCATGACCAAATACACTGATGAAATCAAGAATGATGTATTGGCAGACGATATGTGCTTAGACGCAGAAGGCGGATATTCCAAGGAATGGGATATTAATGGAGAAAAAGTAAGATTAGGTGTTGAGAAAAAAATGTAATCTTAAAACCTTTTAAACACTTGTTTTTAGCGAATGGTTTTTGATCAGAGGCACTCAGATTTTGCGGCGAATGTACTACGTACGTCTCAAAATCTGAGGCTGGCTGATAGAAATCTTCTCACGAAAGCAGGCACGAAAAAGATTCCAGGATTACACGAGATAATTTAGGAGGATCAGTTCATTGATTAAAAATGATACTTTCGACAAAGAAAAATTCAAAAAAGAGTTAGAGTCCAATGTCCGTATGCTGTTTCGTCGTAAACTCGAAGAAGCAACACCACAGCAGATTTATCAGGCTGTTGCATACTCCGTAAAAGACGATATTATTGACAACTGGATCGAGACACACAAAGCATACGAAAAACAGGACAAGAAGATGGTTTACTACATGTCCATGGAGTTCCTTATGGGTAGAGCTCTTGGAAACAACATGATTAACCTTCTTTGCTATGATGATGTAAGAGAAACATTAGAGGAGTTAGGACTTGACCTTAACCTCATCGAAGACCAGGAGCCAGATGCAGCACTTGGTAACGGTGGTCTTGGCCGTCTTGCAGCTTGTTTCCTTGATTCTCTTGCAACACTTGGATATCCAGCTTACGGCTGCGGAATCCGTTACCGTTATGGTATGTTCAAACAGAAAATTGAGAACGGTTATCAGGTAGAAGTCCCAGATAACTGGTTAAAATACGGAAATCCTTTTGAAATCAAGAGAGATGAGTATGCCGTAGAAGTTAAGTTTGGCGGTTATGTAGATGTTGAGATGCATAACGGAAGACAGAAGTTCGTTCAGAAGGGATACCAGAGTGTACGTGCCGTACCATACGATATGCCAATCGTAGGTTATGGCAACCATATCGTAAACACACTTCGTATCTGGGATGCAGAAGCAATCAACAACTTCAACTTAGATTCCTTCGACAAAGGTGAGTACCAGAAAGCTGTAGAACAGGAAAATCTTGCAAGAACAATCTGTGAAGTATTATATCCAAACGACAACCATATGGCAGGTAAGGAACTTCGTTTAAAACAGCAGTATTTCTTCATTTCTGCATCTGTTCAGAGAGCAATTGCAAAATACAAAGAAACACATGACGACATTCGTAAGTTCCATGAGAAAGTAACATTCCAGTTAAATGATACACATCCTACAGTAGCTGTAGCTGAGTTAATGAGAATCCTCGTTGACGAAGAAGGTTTAGAGTGGGATGAAGCATGGGAAATCACAAGAAAGACCTGTGCTTACACAAACCATACTATTATGGCAGAAGCTCTTGAGAAGTGGCCTATCGAGCTTTTCTCCAGATTACTTCCTAGAGTTTACCAGATTGTAGAAGAAATCAACCGTCGTTTCGTTATCGAGATCCAGAACAAATACCCTGGAGATCAGGAAAAAATCCGCAAGATGGCGATCCTCTATGATGGACAGGTAAGAATGGCTCACCTTGCAATCGCAGGAAGCTACTCTGTTAACGGTGTTGCCCGCCTTCACACAGACATCCTTAAGAAACGTGAGTTAAAAGATTTCTATGAGATGATGCCAGAGAAGTTCAATAATAAGACAAATGGTATTACACAGAGAAGATTCCTTCTTCATGGTAACCCATTACTGGCAAGCTGGGTAACAGACAAGATTGGTGATGACTGGATCACTAACTTAGATCATCTTAAACATTTAAAAGTATATGTAGATGATGAAAAGTGCCAGCAGGAATTCATGAACATCAAATACCAGAACAAGGTACGTCTTGCAAAATACATCAAAGAGCATAATGGAATTGATGTAGACCCACGTTCCATCTTTGACTGCCAGGTTAAGAGATTACATGAGTACAAACGTCAGTTAATGAACATTCTTCATGTAATGTATCTTTACAATGAAATCAAAGCACATCCAGACATGGATATCGTTCCAAGAACATTTATCTTCGGAGCAAAAGCAGCCGCTGGTTATTACACAGCGAAGCTTACGATCAAGTTAATCAATGCAGTAGCAGATAAGATTAACAACGACCCATCCATCAATGGAAAGATCAAAGTTGTATTCATCGAAGATTACCGCGTATCTAACGCAGAGCTTATCTTTGCAGCAGCCGATGTCAGCGAGCAGATTTCCACAGCTTCTAAGGAAGCATCAGGAACAGGTAACATGAAGTTCATGTTAAACGGTGCTCTCACATTAGGAACAATGGATGGAGCTAATGTTGAGATTGTAGAAGAAGTTGGCAAAGAAAACGCTTTCATCTTCGGTTTATCTGCAGACCAGGTAATGGAATATGAGAAAAACGGAAACTACAATCCAAGAGACGTATATAATAACAACCAGGACGTTCGTCAGGTACTTACACAGTTAGTAAATGGATTCTATTCACCAGAGAATCCGGAACTGTTCCGTGCCCTCTATGACGCACTCCTTGAAAAAGACACTTATTTCACACTGTTAGACTTCGATTCTTACAAAGAAGCTCATAACAGAATCGATGCTGCTTACCGCGATGAAGAACACTGGGCAAGAACAGCAATGCTCCAGACAGCATCCGCAGGTAAGTTCTCATCTGACCGTACGATCGAAGAGTACGCAAAAGAGATGTGGCATCTGGAGAAAGTGACTCTGTAATTCGCAAATAAATAGTCGAAGAAATAGACGAACCCCAAGATAGAATAGAACCGATATCTGTGACTTTAGTCGCGGCGGTTTGAATGCTCGCTTATGCACTCGCGTTCAAACCTTGCTCCGAGGTCACAGATATCGGTTCTATTCTATCTTGGGGTTCTGTTTTTTGGCGAGATTTAGTTAGAATCAGGAGAATTCAGGATTTCCCAGAATACCAGTTGGGAGTGAAGGGGATGAAGTTGGGAGTACAGAGTTATGGAAGAATTTGGGGATTCTACGGAGTGACGGTTGGCGGTGAAGGAGCTGGTGTACAGGTTTCATCTGTTTTTTGCAAGCCCAAATCAGAAAAAATTGTTATTGGTTCACCCAATTCCTTTTTTTACCTTTTTTCTTGCCCGTTTGAATAAAATAATTTATCATTTTGGGCTGTAAATTAGTAAAATTTTATAT
>OWIY01000963.1_pt1 | contig 10555 bp, 9 predicted proteins | sample 1732841 | NCBI WGS metagenome assembly OWIY01 (sample SAMN05065760, study PRJEB22554) | human gut metagenome | biome: ENVO:2100002; feature: ENVO:00000062; material: ENVO:00002003 | host: Homo sapiens | place: USA | reverse complement strand
GTCCTTATCTGTTTCAATAAAAAGACTCAGATCATATTCATTGATCTTCTCATCTTCGTAATAATAGTTGTCCCAGATAAAACTGCATTCCTCCCGGTTCTCCGCAATTGTGCGGTCTCCAAGAATCTCTTCATACTTGTAGCGTGTATTAAAATCAAAAATAAAAACACCTTTCGGATCCAGATAATTGTTGACCAGGCGGAATACTTCCTGAAGTTCTTCCGGCTCCGTAATATAATTGACTGAATCGCAGACACTGATGACAGCTCTAACCGTACCATACAGTTCGAACTCTCTCATATCCTGCAGAAGATACAGAATATCATGACCAGATCTGTCACGTTTCTCCATTGCGATCTCCAGCATCTCTTCCGCATTATCCGCACCAATCATATCATATCCTGCCTCTGCAAGCAATTCTGTCATATTCCCGGTACCACACCCCAGATCCAGTACCAGTCCATCCATAACACCGTATTCTCTCATAAGACCGGTGAGATATTCGCACCATTCTTCATAAGGAATATTATCCATGAAGGTATCATATACACGTGCAAAACTTGTATACGCTTCCATATTCTGCTGTTCCTCTCTTTCGATTCGCCACCAGTGTCCAATAGCCGGCACTGACCGATGTCCGCGGTATACTCCGCTGCGTATCCTGACATCCAGATTATTCTATAGTATAACACAGGATTTTCTCATAGAAAAGTCATATTATGATGAGAACTTTATCCCTTTCGGAATTTTCTTTTTCAGGCGCAAAAAGAACCAGGGAAAATTCCCTGATTCTCTTCGAATTTTTTAGAATCCCAGTTCTTCATTCACCAGAATCACCTTTATTCTGTCTGGAACATGGCTGAATCTCGTAATCAGTGTCTGACAGCAGATACTTTTCGGAGATTTACAGTTGGAACAGACACCTGTCTTCGCACACGGAAGTCCTTCAAAACGCTGTCCGTTGATCGGAGCTGCCACATACTTTGCCCGGGTATATGCATCCTCTGCACTTCTTACGATTTTGTTCATGCCAACGATCATCAGAACATTTTCCGGTCCGTAAGAAATAGCTGCCACACGGTTTGCATTTCCATCTATGTTGACCAGTATGCCATCTTCCGAGATTGCATTGCAGCTTGCCAGAAAATAATCACAGTTAAATGCCTGATGCATCATCTCTGCTTTTTCCTCCGGTGTCGCACACAGATCTCTGTCAAGCACTTTATAATTTCCTTTATGAAGTGCTTCCGGAAGACCAATTGCCTTAATGCTCATAGACCCTCCCCAGCTGATGCTGCTTCCTTCCGGAATCAGCTCCAGCGCAAGGGCAAGTGCCTCTTCTTTGGTCTGTACATAATGTCCCTCCATCTGACGGGACTTCAGATTCTTTATTACCTGCTCTGCGAGCAGATCATTTCGCTTTGTGACGAATTTATCCATTATTCAACCACCTGGATCCATCCTTCCGGTGCTTCGATGTGTCCCATCTGAATTCCGGTAAGTGTTTCATATAATTTCTTGATAACAGGTCCCATCTCATCCATTCCGCTTGGGAAGCAGATTTCTTTACCATGATCTACAATCTTTCCAACCGGTGAGATAACTGCTGCTGTTCCGCAAAGTCCGCATTCTGCAAAGTCTTTTACTTCATCAAGATATACTTCTCTTTCTTCTGTCTCAAGTCCAAGATAATGTTCTGCTACATAAAGAATAGAACGTCTTGTAATAGATGGAAGGATACTGTTTGACTTCGGAGTAACCACTTTACCATCTTTTGTGACGAAGATGAAGTTTGCTCCACCTGTCTCTTCTACTTTTGTTCTTGTTGCTGCATCCAGATACATATTCTCTGCATAGCCTTCTTCATGTGCTGTTACAATTGCATGCAAACTCATTGCATAGTTAAGACCAGCTTTGATATGTCCTGTTCCATGCGGTGCCGCACGGTCAAAGTCTGAAACTTTAATTGTGATCGGCTTTGCGCCGCCCTTGAAATATGGCCCTACTGGTGTTACAAATGCACGGAACTGATATTCGTCAGCTGGTTTAACTCCGATAACCGGATTGCTTCCGAACATATATGGACGAATATAAAGGGACGCTCCTGATCCGTAAGGTGGTACATAAGCCACATTGGCTTTTACTACCTGTACGATCGCATCTACAAAACGGTCTTCCGGAAATACCGGCATCTCAAGTCTCTTCGCAGAATCAGCAAATCTCTTTGCGTTCATATCCGGGCGGAATACAACGATACGTCCGTCTTCTGTTGTGTATGCCTTCATACCTTCAAATACTGACTGGGAATACTGCAGAACACCTGCACACTCATTCAGTACAATGTTGGCATCTTCTGTCAGACATCCATCGTCCCACTTTCCATCTTTGTAATTTGAAACATATCTCTTTTCGGTCGGGATATAACCAAATCCTATACTTGACCAGTCAATCTGTTTCTTTTCCATTGTAATTCCTCCATTCCCTTGTTGCTTCTTACAGTAACATATATCTAAATTATAAATTTTGCTTCCCGTATTTTGAATCCTACGGATTACATATCGCTATTATAGTACTTCTGTTTTTCAAATTCAAGAGTGCGCTCTGTTTTTTTTGATTTTTTTATCTTTTTGGCATTGTGATTGCTTCAATCCCCACACTTCCACCTCTTACAACTTCAATTGAATTGAATTCAGAACGTAAAAACTGGATGATCGCTGTATTTTTATGTGCCGTGTGTACAAACTCAAGAAGCACACTGTCTTTTCCATAATCACGTACCTTTGCCTGATAAGTCTGCGCGATCTGGAAAAGCTCTGTCTTATCTTCCGGTGTACAGTTTTTTACTTTGATAAACATCAGCTCCTGCATAACAACAGATACTTCTGTAAAATCAATGACTTTGATTACTTCAACCATACGGTTCAGCTGCTTTTTGATCTGTTCATAAGTCTCTTCATCACTGTTCGTCTCAATCGTCATTCTGGAGATAGTCGGATCTTCTGTTGTACCTACCGTCAGACTCTCCAGATTATAGGATTTACCGGAAAAGAGTCCGGAAATCTTGGAAAGTACACCAACCTGATTTTCCACATATAAGGAAATCCATCTTTTTTTCATTGTATTATCCATCTTCATCTCTCCTCTCCATTAATCCATCAAAAGATCTTCCAGGGTTCCGCCCGGACGTACCATCGGATAAACCTGCACTTCCGGATCCAGCATGAATTCGATCAGAGTCGGCACCTTCAGTGCACGGTTTGCTTTTGCCTGTTCAAATGCTGCCTTCATCTCGGATTTTTCGGTTACACGGATTCCCTTTGCCCCATAGCTTTCTGCAAGTTTTACAAAATCCGGTGTATATTTCGGTGGATGCTCTTCTCCACGTCTTGTCGCTGCGCCTGCACGAAGATCCGTCATAGAATAGCGTTTTCCATAGAAAAGTTTCTGCCACTGGCGAACCATTCCAAGATAGGTATTGTTAAATACACAGAGGATCAAAGGAAGTTCTTCCAGCACTGCCGTTGCAAATTCCTGAATATTCATCTGCATACCGCCATCACCGGAAATTGCAATTACCGTACTGTCCGGATTGCCGATCTGCGCTCCGACTGCTCCCGGGAATCCATATCCCATGGTTCCAAGTCCGCCGGACATATAAAGTCTGGTCTTTTCATTCACTTCCAGATACTGGGATGTGAACATCTGATGCTGTCCTACATCTGTCACAACAATCTTGTCATCATCTTTAAACACTTCATTGATCGTCTCCAGAATATCCTGTGCCTGCATCTGGTCTCCCTTTGGTTTCATCCTAAGCGGATGCTCCTCTTTCCAGCCTTCGATCTGTTCCATCCAGCTTTCTTTTTTCTCTATTGGTTCTACATATTCCAATAATTTTTCAATGGCTTCTTTTGCATCCGCAACGATCGGGATATCTACCTGAATATTACGTGAGATGGAGGAAGTATCAATGTCGATATGTACGATCGTAGCCTTCGGTGCAAATGCATGCAGTTTTCCAGTGATACGGTCATTAAATCTGGTCCCGATCGAGAACAGCAGGTCACATTCTTCCACTGCCATATTGGATGCATATGCACCATGCATCCCCAGATTACCGATAAAAAGCGGATGTGTTGTCGGAATCGCTCCACGTCCCATGATCGTTGTTACAACCGGGATCTGGGTACGTTCTACAAGTTCTGTAAACGCCTTATTAGCTCCTGCAATATTGACACCGCCACCGGCAAGGAACAGAGGCTTCTTTGCTTTTCCAAGCATCTTGACTGCCCTCTTAAGCTGTCCGATATGAACGCCGGTACTCGGCTTATATCCGCGGATATTGACTGTCTCCGGATAATTCGGGCTTCCAAGCTCTGCCATTACATCTTTCGGGAGATCCACAAGAACCGGTCCTGGACGTCCGCTGCGCGCAATATAGAATGCCTCTTTGATGATTCTTCCCAGATCTTCTCTCTTTCTTACTGTCACGCCGTATTTTGTGATACTTCTTGTAATACCTACAATATCAACTTCCTGAAATGCATCATTTCCGATCAGATGTCTCGCAACCTGTCCGGTAAAACATACCAGCGGTACACTGTCATAATTTGCCGTTGCAATTCCTGTCACCAGATTGGTTGCACCCGGTCCGCTTGTCACCAGACATACCCCGACTTTTCCTGTTGATCTGGCGTAAGCGTCTGCCGCATGGACAAGTGCCTGTTCATGACGCGGAAGTACAACTTTTGTGTAATCCTGTTTGTAAATTTCATCACTGATATCAATCGTACAGGCTCCCGGATATCCAAAAAGGATATCTACACCCTCTTCTTTTAATGCTTTTACAAGTAATTTATTCCCTGATATTTTTTTCATAAATCTACCTCCATGAATTTTCTATACAGATGATCGCCAAATTTTTATCATAGTCATATAGAATAACAAACGCCCTAAACGGCTGACCGTTCAGGGCGAATATAAAATCCGTGTTACCACCTGTCTTCAGAGAAGCTGCTTCTCTGCTCTCACGCAAGTACAGAACCATAGAAATGTTCGATACTATTCCCCTGTAACGTAGGGCTTACGTCGAAGTCTACTTGAGAAATCCCCGTTCGGTCCGCTGCTCAAAGGCTACTTCTACAATCCCTTCATGAAGGCTTACACCATCCGCCTTCTCTCTTTGCTTCCGAAGATTATATACTCCTCCTTGTCATAGCATTTCTTCTATTGTCTCATCGATTACATTTATTATAATGAGTGGTCTATTGATTTGTCAATGATACATTTCGCAAATTTTATTGATCTATTTTATTCTTTCATATTTTGCAAATACATACTCAAGATCGAAATATGTCTGTTCATCCGTCTCAGCTGTTTTTTGCCAATCCGGATCCTTGTCCAGATCCGGGAACCAGGTATCTGCCTCATATACATGATCTGTCCGCGTAACATACGCTGTATTACAGTACGGAAGCATAGCACGGTAAATACTTTCTCCGCCGATCACAAAGACTTCTCCTTCATGCTTTTTACATTCCTGCATTGCCTCTTCCACGCTGTGTACCACGATCGCATCCTTCACCTGATAATCCGGGTTGTGGGAAATCACAATATTAACCCTGTTGGCAAGCGGACGCCCCTGCGGAAAGCTTTCCAGTGTCTTTCTTCCCATCACGACAATATTTCCTTCTGTCATCTGACGGAAGTATTTCATATCTGCCGGGATTCGTACAAGCAGGCTGTTATTCTTTCCTATTGCCCAGTTTTTATCTGCATTTACAATAATGTTCATCGTATCTGTCTCCTTTTCTAAACCGCGATCGGAATATTTTTGACCTGCGGTCCTGTCACATAGTTGTCTAATCTTACGTCATCCGGTGTGAACTGATAGAAATCTTTCACTTCCGGATTCAGCCAGAATTCCGGTGCCGGGTGCGCCTCTCTTGAAATCAGTTCTTCGATCAGCGGAATATGCCTGTCGTAAATATGTGCATCTGCGATCACATGTACGAATTCGCCCACCTGCATATCGCATACCTGTGCGAGCATATGAAGCAGCACAGCATACTGGCATACATTCCAGTTATTTGCTGCCAGCACATCCTGGGAACGCTGGTTCAGGATTCCGTTCAGTGTCAGCTTGTCACTGCCTTTTTCTTTTGTCACATTGAACGTCATGCTGTATGCACACGGATACAGATTCATCTCATGAAGATCCTGATGTACATAGATATTCGTCATGATCCGGCGGCTGTAAGGATTATTCTTCAGGTCATAGATCACACGGTCTACCTGATCCATCATTCCTTCTTTATAAACATGCTTTACGCCCATCTGATAGCCGTATGCCTTCCCGATCGATCCATCTTCATCTGCCCAGCTGTCCCAGATGTGACTGTTCAGATCGTGGATATTATTGGATTTTTTCTGCCAGATCCACAAAAGCTCGTCCATACAGCTTTTGATCCCGGTTCTTCTGAGTGTCAGTGCCGGGAATTCTTTTCGCAGATCATACCGGTTCACCACACCAAATTTTTTTACAGTATACGCCGGAGTCCCGTCTTCCCATCTCGGACGTACCTTTTCTCCTTCTGTGCTGGTTCCATTATCAATGATGTCCCTGCACATCTCTATAAAAACTTTGTCTGCATAACTCATGCCTGATTGCTCCTTTTTCAATGCTGTGCCTTTTAATATTCTCTGATAATGCTGCTGATCTCACTTACGATCGGCATTTCTTTTAATTCCTCCAGCGCATCCTGAAGATGGTATTCCTTGACTGCGGATGTTCCGATGACAAGTTCTGCCTTTGCCGCTTTTGCCTGTTCCTGGATCACACGTTCGATACTTACCTTGTGATCTCCGAATACTTTCGCGATTGCTGCCAGTACTCCCGGTTCATTACTTACCTGCATACGGATAAAGAAACGATTCTTGACGTCCGCAAATTCCTTGATCGGAAGCTCTTTGTATGCGCTCCATCCGATTCTTCCGGTACAGTTCCATACAATATTTCTTGCAACATCCATCACATCTCCGAGAACTGCACTTGCGGTCGGCAGTTCTCCTGCTCCTCTTCCATAGAACATGGTATCCCCAACTGCATCTCCATGCACAAATACAGCATTAAAAGAATCTCTTACGGTAGCGAGCGGATGTTTCTTATCGATCATCATCGGATAAACACCTGCTTCAATTCCATCAGATGTATTTCTCGCAATACCGATCAGTTTGATCACATTTCCCATCTCTTTTGCGTAATTTACATCTGCTGCTGTGATCTTTGTGATTCCCTCCGTATAGACATCCGAAAATTTCACCTGCGAATGGAATGCTGACGTAGCCATGATCGCCACCTTACGTCCTGCATCCAGACCTTCCACATCCGCCGTTGGATCCGCTTCTGCATACCCCAGCTCTGTCGCCTTTGCAAGTGCTTCTGTAAAATCCATTCCATCCTCAAACATTTTTGTCAGGATATAGTTGGTCGTTCCGTTGACAATTCCCATGATCTCATCGATCCGGTTGCCTTCCAGGCACTGCTTAAGCGGACGGATGATCGGGATTCCTCCTGCTACCGCTGCCTCAAACAGGAAATCTGCGCCGCCTTCTTTCGCAGCATCATAGAGTTCCTTTCCATATTCTGCGATCAGATCCTTATTTGCACTTACCACATTTTTCCCTGCTTTCAGTGCTTCTGTGATCATCGTTTTCGCTGGCTCAATTCCGCCCATCACTTCGATCACGATCTGTATCTCATCATCTTCTATAATCTCTTTCCACTGATCTGTCAGCAGATTCTGATCTACACCCTGTCTTACTTTTTTCATATTGTATACCAGGATTTTCTTTATTTCAAGAGCGGCGCCGGTCTTCTGCTGCATCTCTTCACTGCGGCGTCCAATCAATTTATAAACACCTGTTCCGACTGTTCCAAGTCCAAGTAATCCTACTTTGATCGTCTTTGTATCTGTCATATCTTCGCGTCCTCCTAATCTCTATAGTAAATCCATTTTATTCTAGCACTTTTTTGTGAATATTCAAAGAACTTTCTTGACATCTTTTGAGGACGTGATAACATTATAAATGTATGATTCTATGTATTTAAGTACGTGAATGTTAAACATAAGTTTTAACATTTACATCATTTAATAAGGGAGTAGATACATATTAAAAAACCAAAGAGGAGAGATAAATCATGCAGTGCCCGATTTGTAAAAAGGATCTTGAGATCAAGAACAAAAAAGTAGGCGAAAATGAAGCCGGTGAAGCAATCTACAATGAATTCGCAATCTGCCGCGACTGTAAAAAGCAGTGGAATTTAGATAAACAGCGTGAAAAGAAGAAAAAGCTTGCAAAAGAAGCATTGGCTGAAAAAACAGTTGAATCCGGTAAGGCTGCCGAAAAGCCACACAAAAAGCGCCCGGCTGCCGAAGGAGAAAGAACTTCTGCCGAACGTCCAGCCCAGCCAAAGAAAAAACGTCGGGTATCTCCGGAAAACGCCGAAACGCGGACCGCTTCTTCTGCTAATCCGGAAGTACCGGCTCATCCGAAGAAAAAACGTCCGAACCCGGCTACTGAAGGAGAAAGACCGGCAAGAAAACCTCGTCCGAAGACAGAAGGTTCTTCCGAAGGACAGCCATCCAGACCGCATCCAAAGAAACGCCCTGTTACTTCAGACCGTCCGCTTCTCAAATATGCAGAAGGTCAGGAAGAAAGCCGGGAAGAAGTTCGTCCACGTCCGAAAAAGAAACGTCCGGAAGAAGCCAAACCGGTACATGCAATTGACAATTCCAGCACACGTATCATTTCTGATGAAAAGGATGAACTTAAAATTACAGCACCTGATCTTTCCACTCCAGAGGAGGAAAAAGAACAGACCTATTCTAATATTCCACCAAAGCATGTCCGTGAAAAACGTGAACAGGAGATGCGTGAGAACTATCAGAATATGTTAGACGAAGAAGATGATGATGAAAGACATTTTCCTGTTGTCCTTGTTGTAATCCTTATCTTCCTGATCATCGCAGCTGCTGCATTTGCAGGATACTGGTTCTTCCTGAAATAAAAAAGAATAGTTATGATGAAAGACTGGCTCGATGCCAGTCTTTTTTACGTTAGTAATGAGCCAGGGTTTCGTGTGAGCACGAACCCCTGGCGAACGTACACCATCTCGCTTAGCAGCTCGATGATGTACATTCGCCAAATACAGATTTTCACACCTATGCAGATCCTTGTGCAAGCACAAATCTGCATAGGTGTGAAAATCTGTATTTGGCTCATTGTATGCACAAAAAAGAACCACACGCAACATGTAGTTCTTAATTCAAGAGCGACAGACGGGACTCGAACCCGCGACCTCCACCTTGGCAAGGTGGCGTACTACCAACTGTACTACTATCGCATTCAGTATTTGTTGTTCATCAGAACAATAAATACTATACAATATATCTATCAATTGGTCAAGTATATTTTCATTTTTATGTGTCGGACTTTTTCATTCATCTTCATATATTATTCTGTTAAAATTATTTTTTGTCTGATTAACAGAAAACTTATTGAATCTTCGTAAAAAGTAGAACAAAATTTCTTCATTTTTTCGTTGACAATTCCTTCTTTGTACGGTATAGTAAATATTGTTCTGATGAACACAACTTAACAAATGCGATAGTAGTACAGTTGGTAGTACGCCACCTTGCCAAGGTGGAGGTCGCGGGTTCGAGTCCCGTCTGTCGCTCTTTGTGAGACTTATGAAAATCATAAGTCTCTTTTTTCATTCATGTAAATTTCTGATTAAACTTTTAATTAAACCAAAAGACTCCATTTGTCAGAGTTGTGCCCGATACACGAAAAGGGATCATCTTTCACTTTTTGTAAAAGCCTGATCCCTTCTTTTCATTTATTCTAACCTTATAGATCTTCTCTTCTATTTTGCCAGCCAGTCCATTGCAATCTTCGCATACATGGCTGCGCCAAGCGGTAATGCTTTTTCATTAAACAGAATCTTCGGATTATGCTGTCCTTTCCATTTACTCTGATCTTCCACTCCGGCTCCGATAACAAAATAACTTGCCGGTACTTTTGCTGAAATCACTGCAAAGTCTTCGGATCCCATGACATGGAATCCACCGTTAATCGTTGTTCCCGGATTCTCAAGAGACTCAACACTTTTAATATAATCTGCATTCAGTTCTTCATTGCAAGTCACACTCGGAACATTGCTGAGTTCTTCAATTTCACAAGTAGTACGATAAGCTGCTGCAACAGCCGGAACAATTTCATTGATCCTCCGGATCAGCATCGTCCTTACTTCTTCATTAAATGTCCTTAGTGTTCCCTGAAGCACGCAGCGCTCCGGAATTACATTTGCTGCATTGCCAGCTGTAAACTGTCCAATCGTAAGTGCTGCCTCTGCTGATGGTGGACATTCCCTGGCGATCAGTGCCTGAAGAGCATGATAAACTTCTACACCAGCGTTGATCGGATCAATACAGCCCTCCGGTGCAGAACCGTGTCCGCCACGTCCTGTAAGGGTGATTTTAAAGCCATATAC